>Ga0302046_10002637_pt1 | contig 16644 bp, 13 predicted proteins | sample RVTome_11_FD_200261 | JGI IMG/M metagenome (GOLD analysis project Ga0302046, IMG submission 200261) | Soil microbial communities from uranium-contaminated site in the Upper Colorado River Basin, Wyoming, United States - RVT147D111 (version 2) ...
TTAGCAGCGTTTTTAGGCCGAGATAAACCAGATACGCTGCGCCCGCATATTTCACAACAGTGAAGGCCGCTACAGACGATACGACCAGGGCCGACAGCCCCAGGGCGGCGATGGCCACGTGAATCAGGGTGCCGGCCTGCACCCCTAAACTGGAAACGACTCCGGCCCGGCGTCCTTGCTGAATGCTGCGGGCAATGATGTAAAGCGTATTCGGGCCCGGCGTGAAGACGAGAACGGCCGCCACCGAGGCAAACAAAGACAGAGCGGACCAATTGTGCATTGTTCTGCTATCCTTAACGATTTATAACTTACCCAGAACCAAACTGAAATTAACCATGAAGAACATGAAGGGCATGAAGTTTTTTATTCTTCATGGTGTACCATCTCAATAATCCGGGAGAAGAAACCCTAAAGGTTTTCAAAATCTTTAGGGTTTGGCAAGGTCACCCTAATTTTTTGAGAAGATACCTTCATGTTCTTCATACCCTTCATGGTTGAGGATTTTTTTACCCGGATGAGCAGTGGGTCTTTCTCAGCATGGCCACCAGGGATGCGCCCAGACTTTCCAGGGTTGTTTTCATTTGTTCATCGACCATCTCCAGCCCGTCGCCATCAAATCTGTCGGCGGCAAACGGAACCGCGACTTCCGAGGGTAAAACATGAACGTTGACGCTCGAGAGGACGCCGCGCAGATGAGCCAGAGCGCGGATACCGCCCAAAGAACCGGGCGAAGCCGAGATAATCGCCGCCACCTTGCCGGGATAAATATCCGCCTTCTGATAGATATCGTTTGCCCGCGACGCCCAATCAATGGCATTCTTCAACGCCGCCGATAAAGAGCCGTTGTAGGACGGGGTGGCGATGAGCAAGCCGTCGTGCCGGACCAGCAGACCTTGTAACCTAAGTGCATGTTCGTCAAAGCCGATATCGGCATGGTGATCGGCGTTATAGATGGGCATGGGAAAATCATTTAAGTCAATGGTGGTTACGTCTGCTCCCGCTTTTTCTGCGCCCTTGACCGCGACTTTCAATACTCGTTTGTTAAAGGAATGTTGGCGCAAACTCCCCGCAAACGCCAAAATTTTTGGTTTATAGGCCATCGTTCCATATCTCCAATTCAACCATACCGTTCGTCTTGTAAGTATAGGTCATCTTGATATAAAATACAGGCAAAAATGAAGATAAATGCAGGCAAAAATTTTAGATATTAAGGGGATTTATTGGATGTCCTTGAACATCGAGAAACTGCTTGACGAGACCGGTTGGCAGCTCTTAACCGAGTTACAAAAAAATGCGCGCCTCACCCATACCGAGCTGGGTCAACGCGTGGGCCTGACCTCGCCGGCTGTGGCCGACCGGATCCGTAGAATGGAAGATGCCGGGATTATTGCAGGCTATCATGCTAAAGTCGATCTGGAAAAGGTGGGGCTGCCGGTATTGGCGATCGTTCGTCTGTCATCTATTCCGGGGGTTAACTGCGCCTATGCTGCCTCGCAAGTCGGCCAAATATCGGAAGTGCTTGAATGTAATCGCACCACCGGCGACGATTCGATGGTCGTAAAAGTAGCCGCCACGTCGACCGATCATCTGACCAGGGTACTCGATCAACTCTCACGTTATGGCACCCCTGAAACGTCGCTGGTACGCTCTAACCCAATGATACGATCCACAATCACGCCTGATATGCTTGACCGCGATGTAAATTGAAGAAGCATTATTTCGACGTTATAGACCGGATACCGCCCGCATCGGCCACGATGACCTCATTGGCCATGCCTAAAAAGAGGCCGTGCCCAACGATGCCGGTGCGGGCGTGGAGCGTGGCGGCCAGGGCCTGAGGGTCGTCGATGCCGTTGGGGAAGGTGCAGTGGAGGATATAGTTGCCGTTATCGGTGACATACGGCTGCTCTTCGCCGCCACGGAGTTCGGGCATGCAGCCCAGATGTTCCAGCCAGCGGGCTTGAGTCCGCCAGCCATACTGAACCACCTCGATGGGCAGCGGGCTGTGGGCGCCCAACCGGCCAACCAGCTTGCTGCCGTCGACCACGACTACAAACATTGTGGCAGCCAGCTCGATCATTTTTTCGCGCAGGAGCGCGCCCCCCATGCCCTTGATCAGATCGAGATTGGGTGCGACTTCATCCGCGCCGTCGATGGCCAGGTCGATGACGGGCTGCTCGTCGAGCGTCGCCAGCGGGATCTGAACCTGCCGGGCCAGCGCGACGGTGCTCTCCGAGGTCGGCACCCCAACGATGTCACTGAGAACCCCCGCCCGCAGCAGTTCCCCGAGTCTGATAATGGTGTACTTGACGGTCGAGCCGGTGCCCAGGCCCAACACCATCCCGCTCTGAATCGTTTCGATGGCTTTTTCAGCCGCCGCTTTTTTTAAGTCGTCCAGATTGGTCATGAAGGTTTTTGAGCGAGCAAAGGTGGATTATCGTTCCAAATCGTGCGATGAACCTTCCATTCGCCATCGACTTGTCTCTGTAATATTCGCATGACTTTGTAGCTTGAAGTTTCAACGTCGCCGCCATTTTTCGGTCGCGTCGCTCCACGTATTGTGCCCCACTCAAATGCATAATCACCAAGAATGGTAACTTCTTCAAAGTCGAGACGATATTCCAGAACTTCGACCTGACTCATAGCGACTTGCATATTTTGAAAGCTGGCGTCTCGCTCGGCTTTTCCACGCAGCCAGTGACTACCGGGGGGCATCACCACCGCATCATCGGTCATCAATGAACGCAGGGTTTCAAAATCGCCCATTTTCGCGGCAGCCATGTCCTGTTGGTGTAATTGTTCGATGGCTTGCAGATCGTTGTCTAAATCGGGTGTATGGCTCATGGGCTGCCCCCTGTCAATCCGGGTAAACCATGCAACCGAATGAATTCGGTCGCTGCTACGAAAAACCTGTTAAAACAGGTTGGTTTGTGTGCGATGAGCGTGTCTTTAACACGTTGCTTGTGTCAGGCTGCGAATTCATTCGCTTAGGATTGAGAATTAAATAACTTCCTCAAATGAAGTCAAAATATCCAGCTTATTTGCCTGCAAATAGGGAAGTTATTTAATCCTAAGCCCTTAACGCTTCGAGTCATCAATCGTGGCCAGCGCCCGCAGAACCAAGTTCTCGGCGGTGAACCCCAACTGCTCGTAGATGACTTGGTACGGGGCCGACGCGCCAAAGCGGTCCAGGCCGATAACGCTGCCCTGGGGGCCGACCCAACGGCTCCAACCCATGGGCACGGCGGCTTCAATCGCGACACGGGCTTTGACTGACGGTGGCAGGATGAAGTTTTGATAATCATCCGCCTGTTGGGCGAACAGTTCCCAACTGGGCATGCTGACCACGCGGGCATCGATCCCCTGTTCGGCCAGTTTATAGAACGCTTCGACGGCGAACTGCACCTCGGAGCCGGTACCGATCAGAATGACATCCGGGTAAACCCGGTCCGTGTCCAGCAGGACGTAAGCGCCCTTGGCCAGCCCGGCCGCATCGCCCATCTTGGTGCGATCAAATACCGGCAGGTTCTGGCGGGTCAGGCACAGGGCCACCGGGCCATCCTGTTTTTCCAGCGCGATCCGCCAGGCCTGGGTGGTTTCGTTGGCATCGGCCGGGCGAATGACGGTCAGGTTGGGCATCGCCCGCAGCGCAGCCAGATGCTCGACCGGCTGGTGGGTCGGCCCATCCTCGCCGAGGGCGATGCTGTCGTGGGTAAAGACAAAGATCGATGGAATGTGCGACAGCGCGGCCAGCCGAATGGCCGGGCGGCAGTAATCGGAGAAGATCAAGAAGGTGCCACCATAGGGGATGACGCCGCCGTGCAGGGCCATGCCGTTGATGACGCCCCCCATGCCATGCTCGCGCACCCCAAAATGGAAGTTACGCCCGGCGAAGCTGTCGTTGGCAAAGACAGGGTACCCCTTCAAGAACGTGTTATTGCTGGGAGCCAGGTCGGCCGAGCCGCCAATCAGGGTGGGCAGCACCGGGGCCAGGGCATTCAAGACCTGGCCGGAGGCGGCGCGGGTGGCCATCCCCTTGCCATCGGCCGGGAACGTGGGCAGCACCTCTTCCCAGCCATCCGGCAGCTCACCGGAGAGGGCCTGGCGCAGTTGTTTGGCCTCGCCGGCGTGCTTCTTGGCATAGGCGTCCAGGCGCTGCCGCCAGTCATCATTCAATTCAGTCCCCTGCTCGACGGCCTGGCGGAAGTGGGCCAGCACCGCATCAGGAATGTAAAACTCCTTATCCGGGTCCCAACCATAGGCTTCCTTGGTCAGCTTGACCTCGCCCGGCCCCAGTGGTGAGCCGTGGACGCCGTGCGTATTGGCCTTGTTCGGGCTGCCATAGCCGATGGTGGTCCGGCAGGCAATAATGGAAGGCTTATCGGTGACGGCCTGAGCCGCCTTGATCGCCTCAGCCACGGCGGCCCGGTCGTGGCCGTCGATCTTCTGGGTATGCCAGCCGTAGGCTTCGAAGCGCATCATCCGGTCTTCGGTAAAGGCCAGCTCGGTTGGGCCGTCGATAGAGATGTGGTTGTCATCGTACAGATAGATGATTTTGCCCAACTTCATATGGCCGGCCATCGACGCCGCCTCGTGCGAGATCCCTTCCATCAAATCGCCATCACTGACGATGGCGTAGGTATAATGGTCGAACAGGTCGAAGCCGGGCCGGTTGAAGGTGGCCGCCAGAAAGGCTTCGGCAATGGCCATGCCGACCCCATTGGCAAAGCCCTGCCCCAGCGGGCCGGTCGTGGTTTCGACGCCGGGGGTCAGGTGGTACTCGGGATGGCCGGGGGTCAGGCTGTCCCATTGGCGAAACTGCTTTAACTCTTCCAGGGGTAGATCATAGCCGGTCAGGTGCAGCAGGCTGTACAACAGCATCGAGCCGTGCCCGGCCGATAACACAAAACGATCCCGATTCGGCCAATCGGGATTTTTGGGATTATGGCGTAAGAATTGAGTCCAGAGGACGTAAGCCGCATCGGCCATCCCCATCGGCAGACCGGGATGGCCGGAGTTGGCTTTTTGAACGGCGTCGATGGACAGGGTGCGAATGGTATCGACGCACAGTTGTTCGAGTTTGGTATCAGTCATAGTTGGGCTCCTGTGAAAATTAGGGTCATGGGTCAGTAACAATGATCATCCGGGGCATGGATGACAAAGTGATTCTGTGCTGGATCTCTCTGAAATGTTACTGCTTGATTTTAGCAGCTTGCTACAATATACACAAGCTTAGGAGTAACGAGAAAAAACGCGATTATCATACATGATCATTTTCGTTGATTTACAACGAGGCTGGCACGTATATTGAAGTAGGCTGAATTGGATTAAGTTGCCGAGGCGGGGTTGTCAAACATCGTCTAAATGTGATATAATTTACAAATAACTTGTTTAACAACTTGTTTGGGGTAAACTAATAATTTACTTCGTCCCCCCTCTCTCGATCCTATTTGCATTCTTCAACAATGCCCTGTTTGTTTTCTCGGTTGAAAGAAATGACGAAAATTGATTTAGCACGTGTAAACGCGAAAATTTTTGAGCTTCACACTGATTTTATGATGAGTTCAGAAGTCTTTGATCAATTATTTGGAGAATATTCAGAACGATTCGATGAAGATGATCCTATTTTGTTCCTAGATATTTATTCGCGTCAAAGTACAAAACATATGAATCTTTGTTTCATTTCAAAATTAGAGGAAGAACAAAAGTATCATTTACATTTACATTATCGAATTGACGCTAGTGCTCCTACCCCTCCTAAGTGGATGTGGAAACCCGACGATGCTTTTGAGAAGCTACAATCCATAGTTGGAGTAAGCAGTTTAAATGCACAGATCCGATTTATTTATCCAGCCGATAGATTTTATAGCTCAATGCGTCTTCCTATCGCTTTAGGGCCGGATACAATGTCGGAGACTGATCAGATTTGGGGACTTCGTTTAATTCGATTTACTAATGACGGTAAGGTGAAGTTCAATATTATTATTGACCAAGATACTGAGGAGATTCTTCACAATCTCGAGTTTGAATATGCTGGCAGATTAGCCACTGAAACTATAATAGGTGCCTTTAATGCAGGAGTAAATATTTCAGAGAAATTTGTAAATAAACTAAGAGTTGATATATCTGAGATGTAGGAGGTACCCTTGTCAACCAAAAGACAAAAAGAGTTTGCGGGTTCTGCTGAAGGCAGCGATATTATTGAGGAATTCTCTCAAATTGCCCAAAGAGCAGTGAGTAAGCATCATCCTCAAACCTTTTCTGAAGGTAAAGTTTTTGAAGAGCATAAGGTCGCTAGTAGTTGGCATGAGGAGATTGAGAGAATTCTTGTTTCTCATCATGGGTCTGTGCTTTTTCGGGTTAAACCTAAAATAAGAAGACGAAGCTTTTTTGACTATACTCCCATCAATTTAGTCGCTTCAGTCGATGGGCTGATTAAAGATATAACCGAACTTAAAGCAAACATCGAAGAAGTTAAAGAACGGCCAGATAAATGGACTACACAAATTCGTGATTTAGGTGACGAAAATTACAGACTTAATGAACCATTACTAATTCTCATCGAGGAATATTCCGATGATTATGTAATTGCTCGTTTTCCCGAAATTGAAGTCTTTGGCGAGGGGAATACTGATTTAGAAGCAATAATGAATTTAAAGAATTCTATTCTTGACTTATATGATGAACTAACCGAAACCGATCTTAGCATACTTGGTGAATTACCAAAAATGTGGCTTCGAGTATTAGAAAGAGTCATCACAAAGGAATAAGTAAGGTCCTCTATGCCGAAATGGAGCAACATTACCGCAAAAGAATTGCACAGGGGAGTGGTCAAGAAGCTGTCTCTAGAGCCGACTCAAAGTAAAAGATCACGCGAACCAATCTACTGGTATCTACTCGATGAAAGAAGAATATTGCAGATTCCTATGCCAAACATACATGGAGGTTCAGGTTTTGTCTCCACGGGTTACTTAACGCAAATCCGAAAAAAACTAAGATTGACTACAAGACAATTCGAAGATTTAGTAGGTTGTCCGCTCAGTTCTGACGATTTTGAAATAATCGTACGTGAAAAATTAGACTTGTAACCCTTAGCACTGTTTACAGAAACAAGCACTAACTTGTAAAGAAGAGATTGGTGGTTAAACCAGTCTTTTTTGATTCCCTTTCCTTGTAAATTGTCCTCCATAATTCTTTTACCATTAAACCGAATTCATTATCAACTCCCAAGTCGCTGCCGCCGCTTACGGGGCGGCGGTTCGGGGAAATTTTCGGGCGTAATATTGCGGGCGAACACCAGATAGCCGGTGTGGCCGATCATGATATCCTCGGGGCGCAGCCGGCCGGGCACGGGCTTGTAGGTCCGCAAAAAGTTTTCTTCGACTTCGACTCCGCCGAATTCATAGGTATGCAGGGCCTGGAGCAGTTTGCTGACCTGGTTGGTGGTGGGCACGATGGCCCCGAAGAAGCCGCTGGTCTTGAGCGCGTTTTTGGCCTGGACCAGATACAGCCATGGTTCGCGCACGTCCAAAAATAGAGCATCGACACCGATTTCGTCGAAGCCTTCGGCGATATCGCGCAGTTTGAACTCGACGATCTCGCCGAGACCCGCCTTGGCGACATTGGCCTGAGCATTTCGGAGCAGATCATCCCGGGCCTCATAGGAGTAAACCCGGCCGTGGGGCGACACAAAGCGGGCCAGGGCGATGGTCAGCGCACCGCTGCCGCTGCCGGCCTCGATGACGCGCCGGCCCGGATAGATGTTCATCTTGAAGATAATGCGGCCGGCCTCTTTGGCGTAGACGATCTGGGTCTTGCGCTTGACCTCTTTCATCAGTTCGGCCAGCGAAGGTTCGACCACCACACAGGCGTGGCCCGTGCTCGACACAATTTTACGGCCCAGGGGCTGGCCGATGAGCTGGTCGTGATCGATGATGCCCTGGTGGGTGTGCTGGCGGTAACCGGGCGCCAGCCGGGTATAGAATTTTTTGCCATCTTCGGTGATGATCAAGACGGTGTCGTTGGGCTGGGAAAGCGCGTCGGTCATTGCATCCGTCCGGTCAGCCTTACCTCTGCCTCGGTCAAGGTCCCGCGCCATGGCCCCGGTTTCTCTTGTTTGAGCGAGGTAATCGCCCCGGCCAGGCGAACGGCGTTTTCAGGTGACGTCGTCAGCCGGCGACCCACATAAACGGCAAAACAGGTGTCGCCGCGACCGGTACGCCCCACCAGCGAACGTGAGGTGAACGGCGCTTCATGGATTTTGCCATCGACGTAGACGATCACACCAGATGATTCCGTAATGACGATTTCCTGCGGCCCGTAACCGGCCAGACGCCGGGCCGCTTCGACCAGATCGGTCTGGCCGGTCAACAACTCGGCTTCAGCTCGATCCAGTTTGAGATAAGTGACGCAAGCCAACCCCGCTTCGATGTCCGGCCAGGGTCGAAACACGAGTTCATCGCCCGACCTGACCCGAACGAAACCCTGCACATCCAGGGCCACCGGGCCGCGCGCCGCCAGGGTTGTTAGCAAACCCAGGTCGACTTCCCCGGCGATGATGGGCACGATGGCCTGGATCCGGGCGCTGAGATCGGGTAACTCGGTTGCCTGAATGGGGCCGGCAAAACCTAATGGCTTGCAGACACGCCGCTCCATATCGGCCGAGTTGTAGCGATTTTCGATACCCGACGTTTCCAGGGCCGGGGTCGCAAAAACCTGCACCCCTTCTTCCTTCAGCGCCTTCAGACGCGGAAAATCAGCCGCATGCAGCCGGGTCACCACCGCCGCGCTCACCCCAATCCGGCGGAGCGCCACACTGCCATAATAAACACCGCCGCCTGAAACCGTTTCAGTGTGCCCATCGATCACAATCTGATCTTTGGCAAAGTGACCAATCATCAGGATATCAACATCGGGGCCTGGCTCCACCATAGTAACCTCTTTCTCTATTAATATCAACCCATCGTCCCAACCCGGTCGATACTAACCAGCACCGGCACGTGCTCGACACGCTTGATGCCTTCCTGGTTTAGGACAAGACGGGTCCGCTTATAGATCTCTTCTTGCTTCGGGTAGATCGATTTATATTTCGATACAAAGTTGAGATGATAAACCTTATGGCAGAGAATGGTCTTGAGTTCGCCGTTCTTGAGATAGACCTTTTCTTGAACGGGCTCGGCCATCTTCTTGAGATAGGCGCGGATGTCATAGCGCATGATGTCGTTGATACCGCTGATTTCGGGCAGGTCGACGAACTGTTTTTTGACCGCAGCGGTATACAACTCGATATCTTTTGAATAGCAGATGACGTATTCGCCCTGACCATCGTTGGCCAGGGTTGTAATCTGATCCCGGTTTCGGGCGGCCATGATGCCAGGCGGTATGTCATGCTCTCGCACAAAGGAGACTTTTTCCCTGAGAATGCCTAATTTATACTGCCCATCCAGCGTTCTGATGATGATGCGCCGGTCATACAGCGAATTTTGAAGATACCGGGCAAAAAGACTCCGCCCCGCCTCTTTGATCCGATCCTTGAACATATAGCCCACGACCAGGGCCACAAAAAAGGGGAAGGTAAAGTTGCCGTAATAATATTGGAAGTAAAAGGCCACGACCGTGGCAAAGACCATCGACAGGCCCGCTGCAATGGAATATAACATCTGTTCAAGACCAACCCCTTCACGGTAGATGCCGGTTGATAGAAACAAAATGCTCGAAGCGTATTTCTTCAGCACCGAGGTTCGATATACGAACTCCTCGTTGTCGTCACCATCCTTCAAGATCGACCGGTAGCCCATAGCTTTGCGGTGATTCGTTTCGGCCGTGACGCGCTCACATAATTTGTGCTTGAAATCGGTGCTCTCGCTTTTCTTCAGGTAGGTCTCGACGATTTGGAAGATTTCAACTGAATTTTCCTCGATCAAGATACTGATGGCCTCATCGGTCAAGTGGTAGACGATGAAGATCTCCGGGTCGACATTGGGTAAATTAAATTCGGGGTAGAAAGAGCGATATTTTTCAACGATGCTCCTGGTCTCGACCAAAAACTCCTCAACCAGGTTGTTGATCAGCAAATTGATCTTGGTTTTGGGGGACGCGGCGGTGATTCGCTTCTGGATGTGACTCATGTGTTCTCTAAGAGAGCTTTTGAGCATCGCCCGCATCAGCTTAAAGCTGTCGATCAAGTGCGCTTTGGCCTCAGGCTGGTGGGGCCAATTGGGGTTGGCGATGATATCCGCGATGATAGCTAACGGCGAGGCCGGATTCTCGGTAAAGTCCCGCAAGATAAAGGTGGGAGTCTTCAATCGAATATAGTTTTGGATATCCCGGTAGAAATCAGCCCTGTCATAATTATGACGGTGAACGCCCAGACTTTGCGGAATGAAGATATAGGTTGAGACTTGATATCGTGTTTTCTTGCTGGGATGGAATTCATAATCCAACTTTATTTCGATCTGATATTTATCGTGAGTTTTGACCGCTTGTTGAATTGTCTCGAGCATTATTTTAACCCCCAGTCCGGAATCTCGCACCCACTCGATTTCACATTTCGACTCCCTGCTAAATAATAGGGCCATGCCGGCACGGCTCATTAATAAATCTAATCATTCGCTCAAATGCTGCCGGGAACAAAAAGGGGAGTCGAAACGCGGCTTAGCGGGAGAATTGTGGGCGGATGAATAAATCGATGGTCACGGTTACGGCCTGGCCACATCTCATGAACATGACGCTAACCATAAGTATAGCTCATGGCTCAAGTTATTCAACCTAAGCCTAACCCGGTAAGATATAAATACAATCTTCCAAAAACTTCACGCCGACTTCCTGGCCGGCCGAGTGAATGACCGTGTTTCGAGGATCGGTATCCAGGATCGCCAGCCGCTGCCCGGCGACCTCGACTTCATACTCGACCAGGCTGCCCAGATACGAGGCCCAGCGCACCGTGCCCCGATACTGCCCACCCTGTTCGACGACTTGCAGCGCTTCGGGCCGGACGACGAGCTTGATCGTTTGGCCTGGCTGAACGGCGCTGTCCGGTCCGGGCAAAGTCAGGGCCTGGCCCAGAATGTCGATAGCCACCCGCCCGTTATCAACGCTGCGCACCGTGGCCTCGACAAAATTGGTCTGTCCAATAAAATCCGCCACAAACGCCGTCCGGGGGTGGCGATAGATATCCGGCGGCGTGCCGATCTGCTCGATCCGGCCTTGATTCATGACCACAATCCGGTCGGACAGGGTCATGGCCTCGAGTTGATCGTGGGTCACATAAACGCTGGTGATGCCCAATGTCTGTTGAATACGGCGAATTTCGGTGCGCATCACGTCACGCAGCTTGGCATCCAGGTTGGACAGCGGCTCATCCATCAGCAGTACCTTCGGTTCCATGACCAGCGCCCGGGCCAGGGCCACCCGCTGCTGCTGCCCGCCGGATAGGGCATTGGGCGCTCGATTTTCCAGGCCGGTCAGTTCCGTCAGTTCCAGGACCTGGCGCACTTTTTCTTTGATCTCACCCCGTGACAAACGCTGAATTTTCAAGCCATAGGCGATATTTTCAAACACATTCAAATGAGGAAAGATGGCATAGCTTTGAAAAACCATGGCCATGTCACGTTGGTTGGGCGGCTGGTCGTTGATGACCTCGCCATCGAGCACGATGCGGCCTTCGGTCGGAAATTCAAAGCCGGCGATCAAACGCAGGGTCGTCGTTTTGCCACAGCCGGACGGACCAAGCAGGGTGATAAACTCACCCTCTTCAATACTCACCGAAGCGTGATCGACGGCGCGGACAATGCCTTCGCCACCGCGCCCTACAAAATCCTTGACCAGGTTTTCAAGTAATAAAAAACTCACCGGTTAGCTCCTACAAAAAATGGTAACACCTGCGCCTATTCGCTCAGGAAATCAATGCGTTGGCCGGCGCTGCCCAGGGTCCGGCCCAGGACAAGGTACGTCAGGCCGATGCCAATCAACACGATGACAATCAGCACCATCGAAAAGGCGGCGGCCACACTCAATCCTCTGCGCTCGACCGCGTCAAAAATTTCGAGCGCCAGAATCCGCCACTTGCCGCTGACCAGAAAGATAATGGTCGACAGGCTGGTCATGTGGCGGGCAAAACTGAAGATCAATCCGGCGATAAAGGCTGGCAAGATTAGGGGCAAGGTAACCCGGCGGAAGGTGTATTGGGCGTCGGCCCCCAAATTGGCCGATGCTTCCTCGATTGAGGGGTCGATTTGCTGTAAGGCCGCCACACCGGCCCGCACCGAAGCCGGCAGACTGCGCACCGCATAGGCAAAGATAATTATATACGAGGTTCCAACCAGGGCCAGCGGCTCACCGACCATCGCCAGAGCCGCCCCCACGGTCAGGGTCAACCAGGCTACGGGTAATCGAACCCTGGCCCCCACCTGCGCCAGCATAAAGATGGCAATGGTAATAAAGGTCAAGCCTATCAAGGCCGGTGGCGGCTGCAAGAACACGCTCAGTTGATCGACCCCGCTGGTGATGATTTTAGGCCATTGCAGACCGGGCAAGGTCCGGCCCCAAATAAACACGGCCTGCAACGGTGGCCCGGCCAGATTATGGATGACCAGAAAGAGCCCCAGGCCAAAAAAGGGCGCCGATACAAACCAGCGACGTTTGGCCTCTGTCCCTCCCCAGACCAGCCCGGCGGCAACCAACAGGATAACGGCCAAAACATAATACCATTCCGGGAAACTGAGGCTGGCGTCGGAACCGGCCTCGCCCGGCAGCCAGGTGAGGGCGTAACCAACCCCCGTCCCCACGGCCAAAACCGCCAGTCGCCCGGCCGGGGCCCTGGCGCCGGTGAAACTGAGATACAGGGCCAGGACGGCATAGACCAGGATCAAACTCCACCAGGGTGCCTGGATAAAGGCGATGATATACCCGATACCCAGGATCACGCCGGGCACGGCCCCGCCCAAATTCGACAAGAAGTCCAGGGCCGCTTTCCCCGAAAAGGTTTTGCGGATGGTCAAATAGGCGACCAGCATGCCCATCAAACCGGCCAGGGGCGTGGCAACCGCCGCCAGAAACGTCGTATCGATAATGGCTTCCAAACCCTGGTTAAACACAACGGCATAGTGTTGCAGCACGATGGTATTGTCCACGCCCCATGAACGCGTAAACGAGCCGCCCAGGATCGAAACATAGAGCAATAAGATCAAAAGCAGCATTAAGCTGCTGATTGCAATAAAAGACCAGCGAATCAGTGGCTCTTTGACCAACAGTTGGCCCCCGGTCGGTTTGCCCGTGACCGAGATATAGGATCGCCGCCTGACCCAATAATTTTGCAATAAGAACAAGGTCAGCGTAGGAACCAACAGCACGAGCGAGAGGGCGGCTCCTTTTTGTTGGTTGAATTCGCCGTTGATGGCCAGAAAAATCTCTGCCGACAAGACCGTGGTATTGCCCGATATGAGCAGCGGATTGCCCAAATCGGCCAGCGACTCGACAAACAGCAGCAAAAACGAACTGGCAAAACCGGGAATGAGCAGCGGCAGGGTAATCGTGCGAAAGATATGAAATTTACTGGCCCCCATGCTCAAGGCCGCTTCTTCCGTGGCCGGGTCAAACCTTTCGAGCATGGCCCGGATGATCAAATAAGGGATCGAAAAAAAGGTGACCGTTTGCACAAAGACCAGGCCATCCAAACCATAGATGTCATTCACGCCAACCGTAAAATTGATCCCCAAGATTTGCCGGGTAATCAAGCCATTGCGGCCAAAGAGCAGGATCGTGGCGATGGCAATCGCAAAGGGCGGCGAAATCGTGGGCAGCAGCGCCATGACGTGGAACACCCGGGGAAAGGGCACGTTGCAGCGCACGGCCGTATAGGCAAACACAAAGCCCAGGGTCGTGCCAAAAGCCGCCGACAGCAATCCCATCACCATGGTGTCACGCAGCACATTCCAAGAATGGGTTCTAAAGGCCGGGTCGAAGTAGCGAGCAAAATACTCCAGGCTAAAATTGCCGGCTATCTCCGGGTTGGTGCCGATATCCGGCACGAAGAAGCCCTGGATGACGACGCGCAGCAGGGGCAAAATGATAAACAGAAAGACAAAGATACTGACGGCGAACAACCCGACCGTCAGCACATTATCCCGGGCAATGAGCCTGAACTCGCCGACGCGCCGAATGATGTTCTGCTTCAGACTGCTCCGCGCCGGGGCTCGAATTTGGGCGGCTTGCTGCATCTCGTTGCTCCTTCCTGGAAGACCTGACAGGTTTTCAAAACCTGTCAGGTCTCAGGATAGGTTCCAAAAATCGTAACCGGCGCCTATTCTTTCAAATTTTCGGCGTTGGCAATTTCGTTCGTAAAGCGGTCAATAAAGGTGGTCTTATTGGTGCCGCAGTACTCAAAATCATAGTCGATCAGGTTGACATCGAGCAGTTCGGGTCGGGACGCCTCGGCGCCGATGACGGTCGGAGCCTGAAAGGCGTTGTATTTCGGACCAAGCTCCTGGGCGGCCGGGGTCAAGGCCCAGTCGATCCACAATTTGGCTAAGTCTGGATTTTTGGCACCTTTGACCAGGGCCGTACCGCCGATCTCGTAACCGGTGCCTTCGGCGGGGAAGGTCAGCTCGAGCGGCAAACCTTCTTCACTCTGAGCCACGATATCATGCGAGAAGACGATGGCGACCGCGGCTTCGCCGGCGCCGACAAAGCGCGATGGGGCCGAACCGCTCTTGGTAAACTGCAAGATATTATTGGCCAGGGCGCGCTCATACTCCCATCCGGCATCCTCGCCCCGTATCTGCAAAATGGCACACAAGGCCGTGTAGGACGTTCCCGAACTGGACGGGTGGGCGACCAGAACCTGCCCCTCGAACTCCGGTTTGAGCAGATCGTCCCAGGATGTGGGCGCCGCGATGCCGGGATTGTCGGCCAGGAAGTTCATGTTTGTGGCATAGCCCAGCGTGCCGATATAGATGCCATGCCATGAATCATCCGGGGCTTTCATCAGGCGGGGATCACGTAAGTTGACATCGTTTGGGGAAGCGTACGATTCGATGATACCTTCCTGGGCCGCCGCGATATAGCTGTCGATGGGGCCGCCCCACCACACATCAAACTGAGGGTTTGCCGCCTCATTGCGCAGGCGTGTCAGCGATTCGCCGCTGGACATCCGCACCCAGTTGACGATGACACCGGGGAACAGCTTGTTGAATTCCGCGACCATGCCCTCGCACCATTGCACATCGACCACGCACAACAGGCTGAGTTCGCCGGTAATATCGGCCGAACCGGTCACCGTCGTGGCGGATCGCTCGGCGGCAAACTCTTCCAGCAAGGTCGAGGCCTCGGCTTCGCTGGGAATCCACAGCTTCCAGCCGACTTCGATGATATTTGGATCGGGGATCGAAGCAAAACTATCGTCTTCGGCGGCTTTGTTATTGGTCGCCTTCCAGATGACGGGCCAGGCCAGCACGTCGCCAAAGCTCTTTTCGGCCAGCTTGCTCAGCCAATCATCGGCTTGAACGGTATACTCCTCGCCGTCAGCCTGCGGTAAGGGGCCGGCCGCCCTGGCAGCGCCCGCCACCAGGGTCGAGAACAGAAAAATCAAACATAGAATCGTCATTAGTTTCTTCATTAGAAACTCCTCCTTGAGTGAATAGTTTTGACTTTAACATTATAAAGCGGTGGATCATTATGTCTGGCGATAAGCATCCCTCCTTTCACAAGGAAATCCCTGGCGACAGGCGACGAACAATACTATCATTCAGAGGCGCGGTTGAGGTGCGGATCATCAGATCCGGCTCGACTATCTCTTTAACGACCATCTCCGCACCCACAATGAGTTTTAACAGCATCTCGACGGCGCTCTGCCCAATCCGATAGGTCGGCTGGCGAACGGTGGTCAAGGCCGGATGGTAATAAGAAGCCATCTCTAAATCATCATAACCGGCCACCGAGATATCACGCGGGACTTCATAACCTCGCTGGCGGAGCGCGTTGATCACGCCGATGGCCGTCATGTCGTTGAAACAGAATATGGCCGTGGGCGGCTGGGGTAAATCGAGCAGGCGCGGCACCGCCCGGATACCGCCGCTAATATTACCGTCACCATCGACGATGAGATCCTCATCCACGGGGATATTGTGGTCCGTCAAGGCCGCTCGATAGCCGTTAAAACGCTTCGATTTCGCTCGATATTTCGGCCCCTCGGTGATGTGCGCAATCCGGCCATGCCCCAAATCGACCAAATGCTCAACCACCATTTTCGCCCCCAAAAACCGGTCGACCGACACCGAATAAGGGTAGCCGGGTCGATTGACCAGGACAATGGGCATAAAGAATTTATTCTCCGGCGATAGATAAACCTCCTCCACCTCGGAGCCGGTGATGATGATGCCCTCCATGCGTCGCTTGTGAAAATCGAGCACGATCTCCAGTTCTCGCGCCGGGTCTCGATAGTAGCTGCTCAGGATCACCTGATAGCTGTGAGCCGCCGCCCCATCTTCGATCCCGGACATCAGCCGGGCATAGTAGGGGTCCATCAGATCGGTGATGGCGACGCCAATGGTCGCGGAGCGCCTGTTTACCAAACTGCGCGCGGCAATGCTGGGCACATAGCCCATCTCGTTGGCTAAATCCTGAATGTGAACCTTAGTGGCCGTGCTG
>Ga0302046_10002639_pt1 | contig 16642 bp, 14 predicted proteins | sample RVTome_11_FD_200261 | JGI IMG/M metagenome (GOLD analysis project Ga0302046, IMG submission 200261) | Soil microbial communities from uranium-contaminated site in the Upper Colorado River Basin, Wyoming, United States - RVT147D111 (version 2) ...
CGAGATACTGCTCGATGAGCGCCGGGTGCTCGCGCACGGCTTCCGAGAACGAGCAGAAGATGACGCCGGCCTCGGCGAGCTTCGCCTTGAAGGTCGTCGCGACCGAGACGCTGTCGAAGACGGCGTCGACGGCGACGCCCGCGAGCTTGGCGCGCTCGTGCAGCGGAATGCCGAGCTTGTCGTAGGTCTCGAGCAGCTTCGGGTCGACCTCGTCGAGGCTCTTCGGCGCGTTCTCCCTGCCCTTCGGCGCCGCGTAATACGAGATCGCCTGGTAGTCGATCGGCCGGTGGGTCACGTGCGCCCAGGTCGGCTCCGTCATCGTCTGCCAGTGCTCGAAGGCCTTGAGACGCCAGTTGGTCAGGAACTCGGGCTCGCCCTTCTTGGCCGAGATCAGCCGGATGACGCTCTCGTCGAGGCCGGGCGGCACCGTCTCCTGCTCGATGTCGGTGACGAAGCCGTGACGATACTTCTGCTTGACGAGGTCTCTGATCTGTCGTGATTCGGTGGCCAATGCCGTTCTCCCTTCCCTAGTTGGCGGCGGTCTCGAGACGCGAGCGCAGATCGGGCACCGGCATCGGCTCGGCCTCGTGCTGCAGGTCGGCGAGCGTGACGCGCTCGAGCGCCTCGCGGATGCCGAGATTGATGCGCCGCCAGGCGCGGCCGACGCGGCAGAAGGACTTGAGATTGCAGGCGCCGTCATGGGCGCTGCATTCGGTGATCGCGACCGGTCCCTCGAGCGCAACGATGATCTCGGCGGCCGTGATGTCCTCGGGCGCGCGGGCCAGGGCGTAGCCGCCGTGCGAGCCGCGCGTCGAGACGACGAGCCCCGAGCGCGTCAGAGCCTTGAGCAGCTTGCTCACGGTCGGCACGGCGAGGTGGGTCTTGCCGGCGACGGCACCCGCCGACGACGGCCTGGTGCCGTTGGCAGCCAGTTGTGACAGCACGAGCGTGCCGTAATCCGTCAGTTTGCTCATTCGCAGCATGAGCGGCTCCGCGATGGGTTAATTAGGACTAGTTTAGTACTCTTTCCACGGCGTGTCATCCGGCCGGGCTCGGCCGGGCGGGCATTCGAAGGCGGGGACGGCTAGCCCTCGCTCTCGGCGAGGTACCCCGCGAACTCGCCGATGCGCGCATTGAAGCGCACCCGCTGGACGTCGTCGACGCCGGGTGCCTGGAGCGCGAGGCGCAGCTGGGCGATGGCGGATCTCAGATCGCCGATCGAGGCGTAGTACTCCGACATGTAGTGGTGCGCGTTGACCACGTCGCCCTCGGCGTTGGCCGCGCGCGCGAGCAGCTCGATCTGCGCCGGCGCCGGGCGGACGTTGTTCAGCAGATCGAGCAGCAGGGCATGCGCCAGCGCGGGCTCGCGGGCCTCGATCAGGGCCGTCGCGTAGCTGATGACGAGCGGCGTGTTGCGCGGCGACACGGCATTGGCCTCGCGGTAGACCGACATGGCCTGCGCGTCGAGCCCGTCGGCCATCAGGGCCTCGGCGCGGCCGATACGGAACGCGATCACGCTCGGATACTCCGCGCTGAGCTCCCTGAAGATCCGCTCGGCCTGATCGTTGAGATCGACGGACTGAAGGCTCAGCGCCCGGCCATAGCGATCGGCCGGATCGGCGCTGTCGGCGAGGACTCGGTAATAGGCCACGGCGTCGTCGGGCCGGCGCGCCGAGAGCACGCGGATCCTGGCCTTCGCGAGGCCGTAGGCCATGCTGTCGGTGTGATTCACGGGCAGAAGCAGCCGTGCGCGTGACCGCGCCTCGGCGATGCGGCCGCCGCCGGTCGGGTGGGTCCGGAGCATCTCGGGAATGACGTCGGCCAGGGTGCTCTCGCGGCGCGACAGCTTCTCGAAGAAGCTCGCCATGCCGTTCGGGTCGAAACCGGCGCGCGCCAGCACGTCGATGCCGATCCTGTCCGCCTCGAGCTCGTTGGCGCGCGTGAAGTTGATCGCGCGCTGGGCCGCGCCGGCCTGGGCGGCCATCGCGAGGCCGGCGGCCGAATCGCTGGACATGTCGGTCTGCGAGGCGAGCAGCAAAGCCGCGATCGTCGATGCCATCGTCAGGATGGCGCTTTGCTGCTGGTCGTAGACCGAGCGCGCGATATGGCGCTGGGTCACGTGCGAGACCTCGTGCGCGATGACACCGGCGAGCTGGCTCTCGTTCTCGGTCGCGAGCAGGAGACCCATGTTGACGCCGATCACGCCGCCCGGCATGGCGAACGCGTTGATCGCGTTGTCGTCGATCATGAAGAACTCGAAGTCGAAGCCGCCGTCGCCGGCCTGGCTTGCGAGCTTCGACCCGAGCAGCCGGATGTACTCGTTGAGCTGCGGATCGTCGACGATGGCGCCCGCGCTTCGAAGCTGCAGGATCACGCGCTGCCCGAGCAGCTTCTCGCGGCTCTTGCTCAGGACCGAGTCGGCTGGGGAGCCGAAATCGGGCAGGCCCTGCGCGACGGCGGCGGGCGGGGCGATCATGGCCGACGCCAGCAACAGGGCGAGCGCCGCGGGCAGCCGCCGCGAGATCCTGGTGCCGGGCCTCTTGGTCATCATGGCTTGGACTCGATCCGTGCTCTCATGTTCCTTGGCCGGGGCGCCTCGAGGCCGGATCCTCGAGGCTCTCGAGCACTTCCCGGGCGTGGCCCTTGACGTTCACCTTGCGCCATTCGCGCCTCAAGACGCCGCTCTCGTCGACGAGAAAGGTGCTGCGCTCGATGCCGCGGACCTTCCTGCCGTACATGTTCTTGTCCCTCATGACGTCGAAGAGCGAGCAGATCTCCTCGTCCGGATCGGCGATGAGCTCGAACGGGAAGCCGAATTTCTGCTTGAACTTCTCCTGCGCCTTCTGCGTGTCGCGCGAGATGCCGAGGATCCTGACCTTGCGGCGCCGGAACTCGCCGTGCAGGTCCCTGAAGTCCTTGCTCTCGATGGTGCAGCCAGGCGTATTGGCGCGCGGATAGAAAAAGAGGACGTATTTCTGTCCCTTGAGGTCCTTCGATGCCACGGGCGCGCCCCCCGTTGCCTCGCCCCTGAACGCCGGCACCTTCTTGCCCACCTCGACCTTCGCCATCGCCCGTTTCTGCCTCAGGATTGCTTGACCGGTTCCATGATCGCGTCGACGTTGAGCTGATCGCAGAACTCCATGAATTCCTCGCGCAGGCCCGCGATGTGCACCGAGCCCGGGATATTGACGTACATCTGCACCGAGAACATCGGTGCGCCCGTGTGCGCGGCCGGGTAGCTGCGCGAGGAGATCTCCCCGATCTCGACCTTGCGCGCGGCGAAGAACCGGCTCAGGTTGTGCACGATGCCGGGCTGATCGAGGCCGACCACGTCGACGGCGTAGGGCAGGAGCTCCTTGCCCATGCGCCTGGCCTCGGTGCGCTTGAACTGCATCGCGATGCCGTCCTGCTCGCCGAAGCGGCCGAGGTCGCGCTCGAGCCGGCCGATCGTGTGCCAGTTTCCGGCGACGAGCAGCAGGATGCCGAACTCCGAACCCATCGCCGCCATCCGGCTCTCCTTGATGCTGCCGCCGCATTCGGCAATGATCCGCGACAGCTCGTTGACGGCCGTGGTCGGCTCCCCGCCAACGGCGGAGATGACGATGAGTTGTTCCATCAGGGGTTCACTTCACTCGGCCCAATGGTCCAGTTTACCCCGATCTGAACCTGTGTGATTCGTAAGTTGCGCCTGCCAGACGGCGCCAGTACCATCGTCGGCCCTCATGCCTCGGAGCTTCGCATGTTGACTGGCAGCATGGTCGCGTTGGTCACGCCAATGAGCCGCGACGGTGCCGTCGATCATGGCGAGCTCGGCGGCCTGATCGACTTCCACGTCGACGCCGGCACCGAGGCGCTGATCATCGCCGGCACGACCGGCGAGTCGGCCACGCTGACCCGCGCCGAGCACGTCGAGCTGCTCGAGCGCTCCGCCGAGCTCGCGGCCGGGCGCATTCCGATCATCGCGGGCACGGGATCCAATTCGACACGGCAGACGCTCGAGCTCTCGCTCGAGGCCAGCCGGCTGCCCATCGCGGCGCTCCTGATCGTGACGCCGTACTACAACAAGCCGACCCAGGAAGGCCTCGTCCGGCACTACACGGTAATTGCCGATGCCGTCGACAAGCCGATCATTCTATATAACGTGCCGGGTCGCACGGCCGTGGATCTCAAGCCCGCCACCGTGATCCGGCTGGCGGCCCATCCGGGCGTCGTCGGCATCAAGGACGCGACGGCCGAGCTCGACCGCGTCGCCGAGCTGCGCGAAGGTTGCGGCCGGAAGTTCTCGCTCCTGAGCGGCGACGACCTGAGCTCGCGCGAGTTCATGCTCGCGGGCGGCGACGGCGTGATCTCGGTGACGGGCAATGTCGCGCCGGCCGGTCTGCGCGCGCTCTGCGACGCGGCCCGCGCCGGCAGGCGCGACGAGGCCGAAGCGATCGACTCGAAGCTCGTCGACCTGCATCGCGATCTCTTCATCGAGAGCAACCCGATTCCGGTCAAGTGGGCCCTGCACGAGATGGGGCTGATCGGACCGGGCATTCGCCTGCCGCTGACCGTGCTCGAGGCGCGGCACCGCCCGGCGGTCATGGCCGCGATGGTCAAGGCCGGTGTCGAGCCGGTGACGGCCTGAGGCGAGGCTTCGGTGGTCCGGGCATCCGTTCTGCTGCTCGCGCTGGCTGCTGCCGCGCTCTCGGCCTGCTCGCGCGAGCGGGAGCTCAGGTGCAGCACGGATTCGGCTTATCTGTCGGCCCGCTCGGTCGAGCAGCTCCGCATACCGGAAGACCTGAGCGTTCCGGACGAGACCGACGCCTTGCGAATTCCCGTGCCGGCCGCGCCAGGCGCGCCCGACGAGGACGAGCCCGACCGCTGTCTCGAAGCCTCGCCCGCGTTCTCGGAAAACGGATAGCTTGAATCGCCTGAGGGACACGAGCCGGGGCTACGGCTGGGTATCGATCGCGCTGCACTGGATCACTGCGATCCTGATCGCCTATCTGCTTTATCTCGGCAGCTCGATCGGCGCCCTCGAAGGCCCCGATCGCATGGAGGCCGTCAACCGCCACACCTCGGTCGCGATCGCAAGCTACGTCCTGCTCCTCGCGCGCGTGGTCTGGCGCTTCTGGTCGGGGCACCCGGGGCCGACCGCGGAGCAGCGCGGCTGGGCTTTCACGGCCGGCAAGTACACGCACTACGCGATGCTCGTCGCGCTCGCGATCATGCTCGTCACGGGTCCGCTGATGCAGTTCGGCTACGGCCGCGACATCGAGGTCTTCGACTGGTTCGCGATCCCGACGCCCTTCGAAGGCTCGATGGGGCTCGCCGACTTCCTGCACCGCGTGCACGCGGCCTCGGCGCTCTTCATCTTTCTCGCCCTGCTCGCGCATATCGGCGGCGTCTACAAGCACACGGCCTTCAACCAGGACGGCACGCTTGCGAAGATCATCATTCCGGGGAGACAATCGAACGATGCGGCCATGCAGTCCGCGCCGGGTCGGAGCGAGGGGGAGCCATGAAGATCAGAGATTCCGCGATCAGGATGCTCGTTGCGGGCGCGCTGCTCGCCGCGGCCGGCGGCGGCGGTGAAGCCCGGGCCGAGGGAGAGTCGGTCGGGCCGGTCATGGCGATGGCGGCCATGAACGTCTTCCGCCGCTACGCGGCCGAGGATCCCGAGCCCCTGTTCACGTTCTACAGCGACGTTCTCGGCCACGAGCGCCTGGTGGCCTACGATGTCGGCGGCCCGACGGGCGTCATGCGGATTCGCGCCGGCGCGACCGAGCTCAAGTTCACGGGCGAGAATAACGAGCAGTATCAGCCGGGCGGCATCGACAACGCCACGGGCCTCCGACTCTGGACCTTCTTCTACTCCGACCGGGCCGCGCTGAGCGAGCGCTTCGCGGATCACGGCCTGCCGGCGCCCGGGTTCGAGCCGATCGGCGACACGGGACGGCTCTCGGCGATCGTCAGGGATCCGGAGGGCGAGCTCGTGCAGCTCATCATCACGGGTGACCCGGCCGGCACGAGCTACGACGAGGTCGAGATCGGCCTGACCGTGTCCGACCTCGAGGCGAGCCGCGCGTTCTATCGCGATTTCGTCGGGCTCGAGGAGCTCCCGCCGGTCCACGATCCGGTCTTCGACACGATGAAGTACTCCTACCGCAACGGCGCGACGACGATCTCGCTCCGGCATTTCGGCGACGATCTGCCCGCCGACACGGGCACGGGCGGCATCCAGTACGTCGTCTCCGACGTCGAGCTCGTCGCCCGTCTGGCCGAGGAGCGCGCGGTCGACGTCAAGCAGCCCTTGAGCACGCTGCGCGGCTTCGGTCTGCGCACGATCTGGCTCGGCGATCCGGACGGCATCACGAACTACTTCGCGCAGACCGGGCAGGCCGGCGCCGCCAGGCAGTGACGACAGGCGAGTCCGGCCGTTCGCGCCGGCTGCCCGAGCGCAGCGCGCTGCCGCTCTGGCCCGGGCTCGTGCTCGTGCTCGCCGGCTGCGGCGGCGAGGGTCCCGCTACCGGCCCGGAGGTCGGTCCCGAGGCGGCGGCCGCCGCGGCGGTGGCCGAGGCCGCGGCCTCGCATCCCGACCTGAACGGCATCTATTTCCCGGTCGGGCGTGCCCGCCGCACCCCGCAGGCGCTGCCGTACACGCCGGGAGCTCGCGCGATGGCCGAGTACTGGGAAGCCAACTTCATGACCGGGGACGAGCCCGGCCGCTTCTGCATCTGGCCGGGCATGCCGCGCGCGCCCTGGGGCGCGCCGTTTCCGGTCGAGATCTTTCACCGCGACTACGACGTGACGATCTACTGGGAAGGCTACGGAATGTTCCGCAAGATCTACATGGCCGACCGCGATCCGCCCCCGCCCGTGCTCGATACGGCGATGGGTTACTCACTGGCGCACTGGGAGGGCGACACGCTCGTCGTGGAGACGACCCATCTCAAGGCCTATCCGTATTTCTCCGGCCTCGCGACGAGCTCGAATGCCCGCGTGCTCGAGCGAATCCGGCTCGAGGAACGCGAGATCGACGGCGAGACCGTCGAGTTTCTCGTCAACGACATCACTCTGACCGACCCGAGCCTCTATACCGAGCCGATCCTGCTGCACGCGGAAGCCCGCCGCGACCCCGGGCTCTTCATGCTCGAGTACACCTGCACGAACACGCTCTGGGAGGAGTATCTGGCCGGCCGCGGCCTGACGCTGCCCGACGTCGATGCGCTGCCCGGGCCGGCCGAGCAGGGCCGTTAACGCGGGCGGCCGCGAGGACTATACTCACTCGAACCGTTCTTCATTGGGGGATCGCATGGGAACCAGACTCTTGACCGCCGCGGCGCTTGCCGCGCTCGCCGCCGCGGCCGGTGAGGCCGTCGCGCAGGACTACATGATCCCGGCCGGCACGCCGGGCTACATTCGCGCCGCCGTCGAATCGGACGAGCGCAGCAGCGCCATGACGGAGCGCGACGCGGCCAGGAAGCCCGCGCACGTGCTGGCGCTCTCGGGCATCGAGCCCGGCGACCGCGTGATCGAGATCGCGGGCTTCGGCAACTACTACACGACGCTCCTGGCGGCGATCGTCGGCGCCGGCGGCGAGGTCCACATGTTCGACCTGCCGTATACCGAGGGCCGGTCCGGCGAGGCCTCGCGCGCCTTCGTCGCGGCGCACCCGAACACGACCTACAACGTCGTCGAGTACAACGAAGCCGAGTTCCCGGGCGACACCGACGTCGCCTTCAACATCCTCTACTACCACGACCTCGGACTGCAGGACGTCGACCGGGCGGCGATGAACGCGAAGATCTTCGCGGCGCTCAGGCCCGGCGGGCGTTACGTCATCATCGACCACAAGGCCGAGGACGGCTCGGGCTGGCGCGACACCGAGTCGCTGCACCGCATGGGCGTCGAGGTCATCGTCGAGGAGGTCACGGCTGCGGGCTTTACGCTCACGGCCGACAGCGACCTGCTCGCGAACCCGGACGACGCGCGCACGCAGATGGTGTTCGCGCCCGGCACGCGCGGGGCCACCGACCGGGCGCTGTTCGTCTTTACGAAGCCGGAGTAGGCCCGCTCGGCAGGCGGAGGGCCCGTGTGGCCTTCCGGTCCGCGCGTCATCGCATCCTGTCGGTGTCCCAGTGCTCGTCGGCCTTGCCGTCGACGAAGCGCCACATGTCGAACCAGATCGTCCCGCACTGCAGGAGCTCGCGCATGATGTGCAGCGCGGCCGGGCCAGACTCAATAATCCCGTCGGGTCTGACCCCATTTTTTTCGGTGGAGCGGGGCGCGTCAAGCTGCGGGCTTGTCAAGCGCGTGAGATGTCGTATCGTTGGCGGCGGACGCAATCGGGGGGACTCGGGGGATGACGCGAAGGCTTTCGGCGCTCACGGCTGGGCTCGCGCTGGCGCTCGCAGGCTGCGGCGGCGACGGCGCCGCGGATCCCGGGCTCTGGTCGACGCTCGGCGCGGTCGAGCACAGGCTCTCGCTCGTCGTCGACTCGAACGACATCAAGCGCCTGCAGCGCGCTTACGGCTACTACCTCGATCACGCGCTCTGGGACGAGATCGGCGATCTCTTCGCCGCCGACGCGACGCTCGAGATCGGGCTCGACGGCGTCTACCGGGGGCAGGACCGGATCCGCGAGTACTTCGAGGTGCTCGGCGAGGGCCGGAACGGCCTGAAGCCCGGGCAGCTCAACGAGCACATGCAGCTCATGCCGGTCGTCACGGTCGCGCCCGACGGCACGACGGCCAGGGGCCGCTGGCGCGACATCATCATGGCCGGGCAGCTCGGCGAGTATGCCGTCTGGGGCGAGGGTCCGTTCGAGAACGAGTACGTCAAGGAGGACGGGGTCTGGAAGATCTCGAAGCTGCACTGGTTCCAGACCATGCTCGTGCCGTTCGAGGGCGGCTGGCATCAGAACGAGGACTACAACGGCGCGCGCTGGGTCGGCGAGAGGCTGCCGCCCGACGAGCCGGCCTCGTTCGAGTACGAGCCCTGGCCCGGCACCTTCCTGCCGCCGTTTCATTTCGACAATCCGGTCCTCGGCGCCCGGGCCGCCGATCCCGGCGCGCATGCGCCCGCGCTCACGCCGTCCGACGCGAGCCTCGGCGCGCTCGCCGGGCGGGCCGCCCGGCTCGAGCGGCGGATCGCGCTCGTCGAGGCCGAGAACGAGATCGAGAACCTGCAGCGCATCTACGGCTTCTACATCGAGAAAGGCTTCTGGTCGGAAGCCGCCGATCTCTTCGCCGACGACGGCGTCTACGAGATCGCGGGCGGCGGCGTGTTCGAAGGCCGCGATCGCATCCGCGCGTACCTCGGCTCGATCGACGAGGAGTTTCCGCAGCAAGGGCGCCTCTACGATCAGATGCAGCTCATGCCGATCGTCCACGTCGCCCCTGACGGCCGGACCGCGAAGGCGCGCTGGCGGCTCTTCGCGCAGGAGGCCGAGTACGGCGAGTTCGCCGAGTGGGGCGTCGGCTGGTACGAGAACGATTACGTGCAGGAGGGTGGCGTCTGGAAGATCGCGCGCCTTCGAAGCTATATCCGCATGTACACGCCGGATCAGGAAGGCTGGGGGCGGACGGCCCTGCCGGGACCGACCTGGCAGCTGCGCTCGGAGCTCGCGCCGGACGCCGAATCCGCGATCGCGCACGAGCCATATCCCGCGGTTCCCGATCCGGCTTTCCATTATCGGAATCCGGTCACGGGCGGCCCGGTCTACGGTGATGCGGCGGCCGCCGCGGCGCCCGCCATCGAACGCGAGGACGAGGCGGGCGCCTGGCTCGCCGCTCTCGCCGACCGCGTCGAGCGGCTCGAGGACGTCGAGGAGATCGAGCGGCTGCAGGGCGTCTACGGCTACTACCTCGCGCGCTACGAGATGGACGATCTCGCCGGCATCTTCGCCGACGACGGCACGATCGAGATCGCGCTGCGCGGCGTCTACGCGGGCAAGGCGAGCGTCCGGCGGAACCTCGACCTCTATCCGCCCGTCGATCTGCACAATCACATGCAGTATCAGCCCGTGATCCACCTGGGCGAGGACGGCCAGAGCGCGAAGATGCGCTCGCGCGCGCTCAGCATCATGGGCAGCTACGGCCAGTACTCGATGTGGATGGGCGGCATCTACGAGAACGAGTACGTCGAGGAAGACGGCATCTGGAAGCTCAGGAAGGACCAGGTCTTCAACACCTACTTCGTCAATTACGCCGAGGGCTGGAAGAACAACCAGCCGAGGCAGCCGCCGGGCATCAACGACGACAATCCGCCCGACGCGCCGCCGACGCTGATCTTCGAGATGTATCCGTCGGCATTCCTGCCGCCGTATCACTATCCGAACCCCGTGACCGGCCGCGCGGCCGGCCGGCCCGACGACTAGGGCCCGAGAATCGCTACCACGGACCAGGCCCTGATCCTCGTCATCCTGGCGGCGACGGTCGCGCTGTTCCTCTGGGGACGCTGGCGTCACGACATCGTCGCGCTCGCGGCGCTGCTCGCCTCGGTCGGCTTCGGGCTCGTCGACCATGCGGCGGCCTTCACGGGCTTCAGCCATCCGGCCGTCATCACGGTCGTCTGCGTGCTCGTGCTGGGCGCGGGTCTCAAGTCCGCCGGCGCCGTCGACGTCGTCGTCGAGAGGCTCATGCCCGAGTCGGCCGCGCCGGCGCTCGCCTTCGCCGTCCTGCTCGCGGCGGCGGCCACGCTCTCGGCGTTCATGAACAACGTCGGCGCGCTCGCGCTCCTGATGCCGGTCGGCCTCAGGCTCGCCGGGCGGCTGGGCCTGCCGCCCGGCAAGGTGCTGATGCCGCTCGCCTTCGCCTCGATCCTCGGCGGCATGACGACGCTGATCGGCACGCCGCCGAACCTGATCGTCTCGGGCTTTCGCGCCGGGCAGGCCGGCGGCAGCTCGTTCGCGATGTTCGACTTCAGCCCGGTCGGCGTCGCGGTCGCCGCCGCGGGCCTCGTCTTCGTCCTCGGGCTCGGGCGCTGGCTCGTGCCGGCCCGGGACCGCGCTTCGGCTGCCGGTTTCGTGACCGGCGCCTACCTGACCGAGGCCCGCGTCGTCGACGGCTCGCCTGCCGTCGGCATGACGCTGAAGCGGGTCGAGGAGGCGCTCGGCGAGGCCGATGCGCTCGTGATCGGCCTGATTCGCGGCGAGCGGCGCCTGCCGGCGCCGAGCCGCTACCGCGAGATTCACGCCGGCGACATCCTGCTGCTTCGGGCCGAGCCCGAGAAGCTCGCCGACGCGCTCAAGTCGCTCAAGCTCGAGCTCGAGGAAGCCGTGCGCGACGAGAGCGGCGAGATCGACGCCGAGGGCCGCGTGCTGAGGTCCGACGAGATCGAGCTGGCCGAGCTCGCGGTGCTGCCGAATGCCGAGCTCGCCGGACGCTCGGCGACGGACGTCAGGCTAAGAACGCGCTACGGCGTCAACCTCCTGGCCGTCTCGCGGCAGGGCCGGAGCCCGACGGGCCGGCTCAGGACCCTGAGACTCATGACGGGCGACGTCCTGCTCATGCAGGGCGCGCCGGCAGCGCTCGCCGAGTTCGGCGCGCGCTATGGCTGCGTGCCGCTGGCCGCGCGGCCGCTCAAGCTCGAGCAGACCAACCGCGCGCTCCCGGCCGCGCTCGTCATGCTCGGCGCGATCGCGCTGACCGCCGCGGGACTCGCGGCGCCGGCGACGGCGTTCGCGGGCGGCGTGCTGCTCTACCTCGTGCTCGGCGTCGTCTCGCCGCGCGAGGTCTACCATGCGATCGACTGGCCCGTGATCGTGCTGCTCGGCGCCCTGATTCCGGTCGCGGGCGCGATGCAGACGACGGGCGCCGCCGACCTGCTCGCGAGCTTTCTGCTCGACAACCTGGCCCTGGGCCGGCCGGTCGTCGCGCTCGCGCTGATTCTCGCGCTCAGCATGACGCTGTCGGACTTCATGAACAACGCGGCCACGGCGGCCGTCATGTGCCCGATCGCAATCGGCACCGCCGAGCGGCTCGGCGCGAGCGCCGATCCGTTCCTGATGGCCGTCGCGGTCGGCGCCTCGTGCGCCTTCCTGACGCCGATCGGCCATCAGAACAACACGCTGATCCTGGGCCCCGGCGGGCTCCGCTTCGGTGACTACTGGCGGCTCGGCCTGCCGCTCGAGATCGTCGTCGTCGCCGTGGCCGTGCCGATGATCCTGCTGGTCTGGTTCCCATGACCTTCGCTTCGGTACACTCGGCGCCATGAGCCCGGGTTTTCGCGAGCGTCTCCGCGGCGGCGAGACGCTCTTCGGCACGCTGTTGAGCCTGCCCTCGGCCGCGATCGCCGAGGTCCTCGCCGCGGCCGGCTTCGACTGGCTGTTCATCGACGCCGAGCATGGCGCTATCGACAGCGGCGATCTCGTCGCGATCCTGCAGGCCGTCGATCGCGATCTGGCCTGCGTCGTGCGGCTGCCGGCGCTCGATGCGGGCGCGATCAAGCGCGCGCTCGATCTCGGCGCGGACGGCATCATCGTGCCGCAGGTCGAGACCGCGGCCGAGGCGGCCGACGCCGTCAGGCTCGCGCGCTATGCGCCCGAGGGTGAGCGCGGCATGGGGCTCGGCCGCGCGCACCGCTACGGCTTCGCATTTCGCGAGTACCTCGAGCGCGCGAACGACGAGATCGCCGTCGTCGTCCAGTGCGAGCATGCGCGCGCCGTCGGGAACATCGAGCGCATCGCGGCCGTGGCCGGGCTCGATGCCGTCTTTCTCGGTCCTTACGATCTGTCTGCGAGCTTCGGCCATCCCGGCGACATCCATCACCCGGCCGTCGCCGAGGCGATCGACCACGTCACGCGGGTCTGCCGGACCGCCGGCATGCCGCTCGGGTACTTCGGGCTCGACGCGGCGGCGGTCCTGCCCCTCGTCGAGCGCGGCTACACGCTGATCTGCGCCGGCATCGACTGCGGGCTGCTCGGCCGCGCGGCCAAAGGCCTGGCGGACGAGCTCAGAGCGGGCGTTCTTGAGGCGGCAACGGGATGAGAGAGGGGCCGATCGAGTACACGCATGGCGGGGTCAGGCTCGAGGGACTCCTGGTCGCCGACGACGAGAGAGCCGGCCCGCTGCCGGGCGTGCTCGTCGCGCACGCCTGGGGCGGACGCGGCGAGCTCGAGGCCGAGGCCGCGCGGCGCCTCGCGGGGCAGGGCTACGCAGGCTTCGCGCTCGACCTGTTCGGCAAGGGCGTCAGGGGACGAAGCCGCGAGGAGAACGCGGCGCTGATCGCGCCGTTCCTCGATGACCGGCCGCTGCTCGCGGCGCGCATGCTGGCTGCCGTCGGGACGCTCAGGAACCAGCCCGGTGTCGATGCCGGCCGGATCGCCGCGATCGGTTACTGCTTCGGCGGGCTTTGCGTGCTCGATCTGGCGCGGAGCGGCGCCGACGTCAGAGGCGTCGTCAGTCTGCACGGGCTCTTCGGGCCGCCCGAGCCCCTGCCCGGCAAGCCGATCACGGCCAGCGTGCTGGCGCTGCACGGTCACGACGACCCGATGGTGCCGGTCGAGGCCGTCGAGGCGCTCGAGCGCGAGCTGACGGCGGCCCGCGCCGACTGGCAGATCCATGTTTACGGCGGCTGCATGCATGCCTTCACGAACCCGCGGGCCAACGACCCTGGTTTCGGCACCGTTTACGATGCGACGGGCGACCGTCGCTCCTGGGCCGCAACCACGGCCTTCCTGGCCGAGGTGCTGGCCTGAGGGCTCGGGAGGGGCCGTGAGGCCCCGCCGGTCCCCACCGGAGCCCAGGCTGTTGCTTTCTCCCGACGACTTTTGTTTTCACGAAAGGCTTGTAATCGCGGCGCATTGGTGCGAGACTCGGCAGCGTCAGGTTCAACTTTGTTGCGTTGGCGTCACAAAAGAAAGCGGGGCGGCAGCGCGCTCATTACTCGGGGGAGGAATCACGAGATGAGTTTCAGAAAGCGCATGTTGCGGCATGGGCCGCGTACGGGTGTGCTGGCTGCATCGATCGGCGCGCTTATCGCGACGGGCGGTGTCAGCAGCGTCGCATGGGGACAGGACGAGGACGACGAGGAGGAAGCCCAGGAGGCCGACGACACGATCGTCGTCACCGGAACGCGCATTCGCCGCGACGACTTCACCTCGCCGAACGCAACGATGGTCGTGACGGCCGAGGACATGCGTAACCTCGGCGTCATCAGCGTCGCGGACATGATCAACCAGCTGCCTGCGAACGTCGCCAACATCACGCCGGAGACGACGCAGGATTCGACTTTCAACCTCGGCGCCAGCATCGCCAACCTGCGGGGCCTGAACGGGCCGGACGGCGCGCGCACGCTGACGCTCGTCGACTCGCGCCGCTTCGTCGGCTCGAACAGCACGGGCTCGGTCGATCTCAACATGATCCCGACTGCGCTCGTCGGCCGCATCGAGACGGTCACGGGCGGCGCCTCGGCGACCTACGGCGCGGACGCCATGGCCGGCGTCGTCAACGTCATTCTCGACAACAACATCGAGGGCGTTCGCGTCGATCTGAGCTACTCCACCAACGACGCCGGCGACGGCGATGACATCAACCTGAGCATCGGCACCGGCTTCGAGGTGTTCGACCAGCGCGGCCAGATCACGCTCGGCTACGACCGCAACACGACGGACGGCATCGACGACTGCACCCAGGCGCGCGAGCTCTGCCGCCGGAGCGTCGGCCTCTTTGCAAACGGTACGGGCGGGTTCTTCGCGCCGCCGTACTCGCCGCTCATGGGCCAGTACTTCCCGGGGCTGCCGCAGTACGTTCATGCCGAGGGCTTCCGCTACGCGCGGCCGGCCGAGGGCTACTTCCCGGACACGACGGGCGGCAACCAGACCTGCGTCAACAGCGGCGTCACCTGCGCGGATCCCGACCCGATGACGCCTCAGAACGAGGCTTATGCGGAGGGCACGTGGCGCCTGTCGGACGACGGCCGGACCGTGGTTCCGTTCTACGACGAGCTGACCGACGGGCAGCGCGCGGCCGTTTCGGCCGCCGGCGAAGGGCCGCAGGCCCCGACGCCGTGGGGCCAGGGCGCGCTCAAGTTCAAGGGCGTGCCGATGCGGCCCGAGCAGACGCGCGACAACCTCTACACGCGCTTCGCCTACGACTTCGAGGGCGGCATCTCGATCAACTCGAGCCTGACCTACGGCTACACGGAGTCGACGTCGATCCAGGCCTCGGCGCGCCAGTCGTGGTGGGGCTCGTTCTGTGTCTTCCCCGACAATGCGTTCCTCTCGCCCGAGTGGGGCGCGAGCCAGCTGCTGCGCGACGTCGCCGCGGCGCGCGCCGTCGGCACCGCCTTCGTTGCGGGCGGGATGACGGGCGGCAGCGGCGGCTGCGACCCGGCGCCGTTCCTCGGCAACCCGAGCTCGGACACGGTCACCTACGACTATCCGGTCGGCGGCGGCACGACCGGCTTCCACAAGGACGTCTCGAACTGGGTCAGCCGCTACAACATCACCGAGACCGAGACGCTGAACTGGAGCGTCGGCGCCAACGGCGACCTGTTCGAGGGCGGATCCTGGAGCTGGGACGCCTACTTGCAGTACGGCGAGAGCGAGCGCAATGTCGAGGTCAAGAACTGGCAGTCCTCGCGGCGCATGGAGATGGCCGTGCACTCGCTCTGGGACGATGCGGTCGGCGCGCCGGTCTGCGCGATCGACCACAGCACCGAGGGCGCGTTCTGGGAGCAGAAGTGGCTCGCGTACATCCTCGACGCGCTGCCGGACGAAGAGGCGACGCCCGAGCTCGCTCAGGCGTACTTCGAGAACTTCTCCGGCCGCGCGCCCGGGCTCGCGCCCTGCGCGCCGTTCAATCCGTACGGTAACTACGATTATCCGGGCAGCGTCAACTTCGCCTTCCCGAGCATCATCGACGGTAATCGGAACGACCAGCTCGCCGCCTCGATCGTGTTCTCGGGCGACATCTGGCAGGGTTACGGCCCGGGTCCGTTCCAGATGGCGGCCGGCATCGATGCTCGCCGGGAGACGACCAACAACGGCGCGGAGCGCAATGGCTTCACGGATCGTGACTTCGGTCTGAACTTCTCCGACGACTGGAACGGCGAGGTCGAGACGGACGAGGCGTTCGTCGAGTTCGACCTGCCGCTGCTGCGCGACAAGCCGGGCGCGGACTTCGTGACCTTCAACACGGGCTATCGCTTCACGGAGAATACGACCATCCGCACCCGGGGCGCGGGCGACTTCGAGCGGCGGGAGTCCGGGCGGCAGATCGAGTCGTGGAAGGCGTCGCTGCAGTGGCGTCCGGTCGACATCATGACCGTGCGCATCACGCAGTCGGCCGACACGCGTGCGCCGTCGCCGACCGAGCTCTTCTCGCGCAACAGCGGCGCGCTGCAGAATACGGACGGCCAGGAGGCGATGACGCCTTTCCGCTGGGACAACCCCGCGACGCCGACCGTCGACGAGTCGTACGACCACTTCGAGTCGTTCAGCGGCGGCGGCAACGACCAGCTCGACGAGGAGACGTCGAAGACCCGGACGCTCGGTATCGTCTTTCAGCCGACCGAGCTGCTCACCGGCTTGTCGGTCTCGATCGACTACTACGAGACGGATATCCAGGGCGGTATCGACACGATCGGCGCGAACGGCGGCGGGAACTCGGTCACGGGCCGTTGCCGGCTCGAGCTCGAGAACAACGGCTACACG
>Ga0302046_10002640_pt1 | contig 16640 bp, 20 predicted proteins | sample RVTome_11_FD_200261 | JGI IMG/M metagenome (GOLD analysis project Ga0302046, IMG submission 200261) | Soil microbial communities from uranium-contaminated site in the Upper Colorado River Basin, Wyoming, United States - RVT147D111 (version 2) ...
GTACGCTCCCCGTCCCTTCGCCGTGTAAACCTTACCACCTCCATCCGGTAAACGTTACCGCCTCGCTGCCTGAGGAGGGCCAGCTCTCTTTCACACCTGCATTGAGGGTTTTGGTATGAAGCCTGCGAGATCAGGCTGGTTGCTCCGCTCGTCAAGCGATCCTCCCGCGATCTGGCATGCAGGTTGCGTTTTCCTCCTCACGAGAGCGGCTCATGAGGAAACGCGGGGGACACCGGGCGTTCGGCTCCAAACTAAGGAAAGGGGGTGAGGGAGGAAAACAGAACCGCAGCGAGAAATCAGGGATCGTCCAACAACGCCACAGGTCGCAACAGAAAGGAGCTTGCAATGAAGAAAAAGATGGTATTCCCACTCCTGGTAGCATTTGGTCTGAGCCTCTCGGTATTCCCCGCTATCTCGGCTGCGCAGCAGCAGCAGCCGCGAGGCACGGAGGGCCAGCAGGCCCCGCAACTCTACCAGCAGTGCCAGGAGCGGTTGAAGGAAAAACCCAATGAAGAGGCCAGGGAGCTCTGCGACGAGGGCATGAAGCTCCACCAGCAGGGTAAGAAGGAAGAAGCGGTCCAAAAGATCCAGGAGGGACTCGCAAAGTTCAAAGAGTGACAGTCCTCCGGCCTTGGGAAAGGGACTCTCCAGGCCCCCTGAAGAGGTCGTTTTCCCAAAGACTTTGACGGACGAGGAGATCCAGTGGTGGGGATCAAACTCCCGCAGGGGAGCCAGCGAACGGGCGAGCCTTCATGCGGACCCATGCGGATTCTGGTCGTGGTTGCGGATCGCTTCAGGTTGGAGGAACTGCGGGCTTTGCTGCTCGCCTGCGGTCATAGCGTGGAACACACGGTGGATAGCTTGCAGGCGATTCGAAAGCTTAGGATGAAGGAGGGCTTGTTCGATGTCGCAACCATCGTCTGGGACCTACCTCCGGTCGGCGTCATGGCGCTCAGCTGTTGGGATCTCGAGCGTATCTGGCGGGCACTCAACCCAACACACGCCAGCGTTGTTATCCCAAAAGCGCACGAGGAGGAGTTGAACGTGCTGCAGCTTGAGCAACTCTGCGAACGGGCTAGCTCGATGGTTCTGCGTGCGACACTGCGCAGGAAAGGAGGTGAAACGCGATGCGGACACTATTCATCCTGATCGTTGCCGTACTGGCGGCCCTCTCTTTTCGTCCGAGCTTCGCCGAGACCACGTCAAGCGCCAAGTGGGCTACGGGACGGATCGTTGTGGCAGCGAAGGCGGAGGTGACGCCAGAGACGAACCCAGAGTCCCTCACGGGCAAGGTCGTCGCGGTCGATGAGGAATCGAAGCGGCTTACCGTCAAGGAGTCGGGGTGGTTCACGTCAAAGGAAACGACCTTCACCGTGGCGGAGGAGGCAACTCCCATACTGGCCGAGCTTCAGCCCGGGGATGAGGTAAAGGTGGGCTACTTCAAGCACGACGAAGAGCTCATCGCCAGCTCGATCTCGAGATCTCCGGCTGAGCAGGAGAAACGGAAGTAGACCGTGTTCTGGAAGCAATGGGGGAACTGTCTCCGCGCGGAGTCGGGATTCCGTCTCGCCTCCGTACGGGGACTTCCCCACAGCGGACTATCCGCTGATGAGGTTCCTTCCCCTGAATCGCGATCACCCTGAACGAAGGGGAAAGGTGAAACATCGTAATGCCGGTCGAACGGCTGAGCGGCTTGGATGCTATTACGCTCAGCACCGGTCCGAAGGCATGTTGTGGGCGTGAGGAGTAGGGTGGTGATCGGGGGCGTTGAGTCGGGTGGCTTTCAGCACGTGTGAGAACCGGGAGTCCGCCTGGCGGGCAGCCCTGGCGGGCGAGGTGCCGTGGGCCTGCCAGACCGCGGCAACGAGCAGACCTGCCGGCGGAGACGTCCCAGAGGAGGGAACCAGCAAGAAAGAGCCAACACCAACTGTAAGGAGGGAATCAAATGCGAGTGCATATCAAGCAATGGCTTGTGGCGGTGACCGCGATCGGAATGGTGCTCGCCGCGGTCGTGCCGGCACTCGACGCACAGAACCAGACCCTGCCGCATACCCAGCCGGGCGCAGGCATCAGCGACCGCCAGCTCGAGGCCTTCGCGGCTGCGTATGTCGAAATCCAGCAGATCCAAGCAGAGCACCAGGGCGAGGTGCATGGGGTGCAGGATCACAACACGCTCTTTACACTCCAGGAGAAAGCCCAGACGAAAATGCGCGCAGCGGTTGAAAATGAGGGCCTCACTGTCCAGGAGTACAACAGCATTCAGGCGGTCATCGGCACGAACGAGGAGTTGCGCCAGAAAGCGGTGGATCTGATCGAGGCCGAGCAGAAGCGCCGCTAACCGGGCTCTCGGCCTGCAGGTTCAGAGGGGGCCGGGGCGCGGCGGCCGCGCGGCCCGGCCAGGTCTTGCCCTCTGGCATGAGGGTTGCGCTTTCTACTTCTACGGTCCTGGCCGCCCTGCTGGTGGCGGCATTACTCGGGTGGGCCGCCGAGACAACGGCACAGGCTCCACAGCAAACGGAGAGGTCTCAAAGGGAACCCGGGGCAGAGAGGCAGGCGCCCGAGGCGGGGACGGAGGCCGGCAGTCGCGAGCAGGTCAAGGAGATCCAGCCGGCCCGCTGTACCATGGTTTTGCTTCGAGAAAGAATCTGTGTCTATTTGTGCCAACTGTATCGGTGCACTCACCAGGACCATTGCAACAGGGCAGGCTGCTCAAATTCGGCCCCTCGATCTTCCTCGGGGTGGTGAGCGGTTCGGTTGAGCTCACCGTCGAAGCCCTGACGGACCACTTATCAAGTTGGAACGGCACTAGCTGGGGTACTTGAGCCGAACGTCCCGCGAATGGATCAACAGTGATGCATTGAGATCGCAACGAAGGGAAACGGGATCCGCTTGCCTGACCGGGGCGACACAGCTTCGCGAAAGCAGGCGGATACAGGTAGCGGATACTGGTGAGGAAAGGCGATGGAAGGGGTACTACAGAAAGCTCTCATACTCGGTGGCATGACCGCGCTGTTGTTTTCGTCCACGGGCGTGGCGCAGGAAGATCCCACGATGCAGGTGAAGGCTACAGTCGACCGGGTACTGGCCATCCTCGGGGATCCGGCGCTCAAGGACCCGGCAAAACAGAAATCGCAACGAAAGCGACTGCGGGAGGCGATCTACCCCCGGTTCGACTTTGCCGAAATGGCTAAGCGCTCGCTCGGGCCTCATTGGCGGGACCGGACGCCGCAGGAGCGCGAGGAATTCGAGCGCCTATTTGCCGATCTTTTGGAGCGGTCGTACTACGAAAAACTCCATGCCTATACCGATCAGGAAATCCGCTATGCCAATGAGGAGGTGGACGGGAAGCTTGCGGTCGTGAGGACGAAGATCGTAAGTGAGGCAGAGAAGTCCGAGATCCCCGTTGATTACAAACTCGTCCGTCACAACAGTCAGTGGAAGGTCTACGATCTCACGATCGAAGGCGTAAGCTTAGTGAGCAACTATCGCACCCAGTTCAACCGCATCATCCAAACCTCCTCGTATGCGGAACTCGTTCGGAAGATGCGGGCGAAACACGAAGACGAAGGATTCAGCCCGGCACCCGGACGTCATAGGTGACCAGGTGATGAATTTCAAGATGAATCTAAAATGGTGCGAGAACTGCCGGGCCGACGACGCCCTTTCAATGCGGACCGGGAGAGTCATCTGGGCCGCAGGGTAGGGGGAACGAGTTGAAGAACGAATGCACCTGTACCGGCTGCGACCATTGCGCGCCCCCTGGAGGCCCGTGCACTCGTACCGTGGTCGACGAATCAGACTGGCGATGCCGGGAATGCCATGAACGTGCGGGCGAATTGTGGACTCAAACACCGGAATCAGATTGATGAAGGATTGAACGATACCGTCCCCCAGCCTTTCGATTACCAGACGGCCGTTCGGTGACCACCTCATTGTCCCGCCTCGGAACTTCCGTGCTCGCGGATGCCTCCTCCTCCTTGTCCACCCCGTGTGACAAATCGTCCTGGACATTGCTCGACCCTTGCGCGGACCGAACTGGTGGTCGAGGCCGTGTCGAACTCCGCTTCCGGAAGGACGTGGTGCGTAGTGATTGACACCCCTCGTGAAGTGGAGCATATTTAATGCCATCTTGGACAATGCAAGAGGTATTGAGCGAGGCGGATGAGCGAATCATCGTATGGCGTGGTGATCGTCGGGGGTGGGATCATCGGGCTGGCGACCGCGCTGGCCTTGTCCGATCGGATCCCGGGGCTGCGGCAGGCGGTGCTGGAAAAGGAACCCCGCCTCGCCGCCCATCAGAGCAGTCACAACAGCGGGGTGATCCACGCCGGTATCTATTATGCACCCGGCTCGTACAAGGCACGTCTCTGCGTCCAGGGGGTGAAGCTGATGCACACCTTCTGCGACATGTACGGAATTCAGTACGAGCGCTGCGGGAAAGTCATCGTTGCGACCTCCCCCGAAGAGCTGCCTCGGCTCGCCAGGCTGTACATGCGCGGGGTAGCCAACGGCGTGAAGGGGCTCGAGCGGATCGGGCCCGAGCGGGTCCGCGAAATTGAGCCTTACGCTAATGCGCTGGCGGCCATCTACTCGCCCGCGACCGCGATCGTCGACTTTGGCAAGGTGGCGATGACGATGGCCAGCATCCTGCAGGGCCGGGGGACTGAAATCCTCACCGGGGCGCGCGTCGGCCGGATCGATAATGCGAATGGAGGAGTCGTCCTCGAAACGGCCTCGGGAACCTTCCACGCCCGCACCCTGATTAACTGCGCCGGCCTGTATGCGGATCATGTCGCCCGACTCATGGGGCTTCAAACGGATGTCCGAATTATCCCTTTCCGGGGGGAGTACTACCACGTCAGGTCGGACCGGAAACACTTGGTCCGAGGGCTTATCTACCCGGTCCCCGATCCCGCCTTCCCGTTTCTCGGTGTCCACTTTACCCGGACGATCCATGGGGACGTCGAGGCCGGGCCGAACGCCGTCCTCGCCTTTGCGCGGGAGGGCTATGCGTACCGGCACATCCGGCCCGGCGAGGTTGCCGGGATGCTCGCGTATCCGGGTTTTTGGCGCATGGCGGGACGGTACTGGCGGATGGGCCTGTCCGAGGTCTACCGCTCGCTCTGTAAGCCGGCCTGTGTGCGGGCCCTGCAGCGTCTGGTTCCCGAGATCCGCGAGGCCGACCTCGCCCCGGGGGGTGCCGGCGTCCGGGCCCAGGCGGTCGAGCAGGATGGTTCTTTCGTGGATGACTTTCGAATCATCGAGACCCCGCACGCCATTCACGTCCTCAACGCGCCGTCGCCCGCGGCGACCGCCTCGCTGGCGATCGGCCGGCATATCGCCGATCTGGCGGCGCGAACCCTTTCCTCATAATCGAACCCCTCCTCGGAATTCATGGGTCACAGTTCATGGTTCATAGTTAGAAGTCCCGGGTCCGAGGTCCGATCTCGGGCCAAGGGTTCAGGGCTTAGAGTTCTTAGCATTCGACCCTTAGCTCTCAGCATTGAACAACTTCGCAATTCGGGGACAAGGGGTGAGGTCCGCCTCGCGATATTGCGATTTGCGACGGGCATGCGGAAAAGGTGTCAGGAACCTTTTTGAACGCTTGAGAGACAGAGAGTGAGGCTTTGGGGTCAAGTCGCTCGTTGTCCGATTTCCCCCCACTTGTATCGAAATGGTGTCTGATACCTTTTCCTCCACGAATGCTTCCTCCCTACTTCCTTCATCGAATATGACGTTTCGGGATCAGGCGCGCGGCTTCTGACCTACGAGGGTGACGGCGTGGGCGCGCACGAGACCGTTGAGGGGTTGGGCGAGGGCCGGGCGCTGGGCCAACAGTTCCACCGCTTCAAAGCTGGCTGCACGAATCGCATCGAGATAGGCGTTCTCTTCTAATGCGGTGGCGATGCATCCGCACGCCGGCAGCCCCTTCACCGCCTGGGGAATAAGCGCGGGAGGACCCTGCAGGACGATGTCGGCGATCGCAAACCGGCCGCCCGGCTTCAGCACCCGGTAGATTTCCCGGTACACAGCGGCCTTGTCGGGTGCGAGATTGATCACACAGTTGCTCAGCACGACATCGGCCACGGCGGATGCGAGAGGCAGGGACTCGATATCGGCCTGGAGGAACTCGACCTGTGGGTAGTCGCCGCCAGCCGCGGTGACGCGTGCCCGCTGCAGCATTGGGGGGGTCATGTCCACGCCGATCACCCGGCCCGACTTGCCCACCCGGTTCGCAGCCAGAAAGACATCCATGCCGGCGCCAGAGCCCAGGTCGATCACCACTTCACCGGACCTTAGGCCCGCAACGCGCACCGGGTTACCACTTCCCGCGCCCAGGAAAGCTCCCTCGGGGACACTGGCAATCTCTTGGTGGCTGTAATCAGGCTCGTGATCCGGCGGTGCGCAACAGGGTACGCTTGACTCTGTGTTCCGTGTGCGGGCAATCTCCCCGTAGGCCGCACGGATGTTTTCTTTCTGTTGTTCGGCAGGTGTCTTCATCTTTTCCCTCCGGGTGTGTATCGGGTGGTGGTGCTGCTTACATCTCGGCCACGGTCGCGCCCAGCGCCTTGAGCGCGGCCTCGTCGCGGCGGCAGTAGACCCAAGAACCGATCCGTACGCACTCCACCAGCCCCGCCCGCCGAAGGACCTGCAAATGATGGGTGACCGTCGGCTGGGTCAGCCCCAGCTCGCGCTCGAGGTCACACACACACATGCCGGCATCGCGTGCATCGACCTCGTCGCACGAGCAGCACCCCTTCTTCTTCAATAACTGCAGAATACGGAGCCGCGTACTATCGGCCAGGGCACGCAACTGGGCGAGCTGCCTGTCTCGGGACTGTGTGCGCGTCATGACCATAATATAGATGAACATCTATATGTTGTCGAGCCGCCTTTTCCGATGTGGCGTGTGCGTGCGGCACGATCCCGCCGCATCCTGCGGCAAATCCTGCCCACTCCGCATTTGGGCGTGGAGACCGCAGGGTGGCGGCATGGCATCCGTCCGTGTGGCGGGATCAACCAATTGGGCACGGCGTGCAACCGAGCCAACCACCTAAAAATACAGCGTTCAAGAGGATGCGTCCCCTCTTTTCCACGATCGCCGCGTGGCTGTGCATTGAGAGACGCTCGGGGCCTTGCGGATGTCGATCTGTCTGGCATGAGGCTTGCCAATGATATGAATGGTTTGACGGACAAACAAGGTGAGGGACATTCCACGATGGGCGCAGACAGAAATCCAAAGGGAGCCGTGGCCACGATCAAGGAGTTTACCGACACGGAGCTCAGGGAGCTCGAGGAGCGGGGGCTGTCCCCGTACCACATTGCCCGTTTCCTCGAGGCGCTTCGGAATAACATCGATTCCGCCTCGCTGCGCAGATTGTTCGCCCAACAGGAAAACGAGCAATCGGATCAATCAGACTGGTACGTGTGAATCTCGCCCCACTCTCCTGTCTCTTGTCTCCCCGGCGCACACTGACACCACCCCCCGATCGCGACTGCATTCCCCACTTCAGGGCGGAAATATCGGATGCTTGGAAGATCATGCTGTCGATGGGGGATAGCCATAGTACAGCCGGAGGAGGCGGGCAGGGCTTATCCCGAAGAAATACAAAAGGCGAAGCGTCCACATCAGCAAGATCGTCCTGATCACGCCTTCCCGCTCCCACTTCCGGGCTGACGTGGTCACGCGAACCGGGAGGCAGGCAACGCGTCCTTGTCGCTTGAGGCGTTTCGTAAATTCCACATCTTCCATCAGCGGGATGTCGGGAAAGCCACCCATCTGCAGAAAGATTTTCCGCCTCACAAAGATGGCCTGATCGCCGGTTGCGATCCGGGTCAGACGAGAGCGGAGATTCATGAAAAAAGTGATGACCTGCAAGGCGACCCTGGGGCTATCGATGTTGATGTCGAACCGGCCACCGACCATGCGGGGATCGGCCAGTGCCGAGCGGACGGCATCGAGAGCCCCATGGGGCAAGACCGTATCGGCATGCAGAAAGCAGAGGACTTCTCCCTGGGCTTGGGCGGCCCCGACGTTCATCTGCGTCGCCCTTCCCCGCGGGCTTGAAAGAAGCCGGGCAAAGGCAAACCGGTCGACCACCTGCGGGGTTCCGTCCGCTGATCCCCCATCCACCACGATGATTTCCGCGCCGGGACATCTTTCGGGCAAGTCCGGCAGGAGCCGCTCGAGGTGGGGTGTCTCGTTAAGGACGGGAATGATGATACTCACCAGCAATGGCTCTACCCCCTTTGATGATTTGCATTCCCATTGTGGCAGAGCGGCCGGAAAGCGTCAAACCCGTCCCCCTTGTGGCGATTTCCGCGGTGGATACGGGGAGCCCGCGCATGGGCACAGGGTTCATGGCCCTTTCGACTTGGGGGTGAAGAAACGCGGAGCTATATCGGGGTAGCGCGAGTTTCGGGAGAATGACCACCATATCGGGCGCGAGTCTTCGGAGCTCGGTTCCCAGAGCCTTCGCACGACCACTTTCCCCTGATGCTCCCAATAGAGTAGGCCCATCTCCCGTAGCTTTTTCCTCGCCCCGGGCTTTCCGCGTTTCGCCTGGTTCAAGAGCTCGACCTTGTGTTGATTGGCGTTCTGACTGCTTGACGGCATGGCTTTTCTTGGTTTCATGATTTTCTCTCCAGCGTGGCAAAGAAACTTCCTCGGTCTCGCTTGACTAGAAGCACCAGGACGTCTTCCTCGCCGGCGTTGGTCATCACCTCGATGACCTGTTCGACTGATCTTGCCGGCCGGCGATTCACCTCGAGGATCACGTCGCCCCTGCGCATGCCGGCCGCATCCGCGGGGGTCCCCGGCTGGACCCCGGCGACCATAACGCCCTCTTTATCCTTCAGGCCGAGCTGTCCAGCCAGTTGAGGGGTGATGTCTTGCAGCAGCAGCCCCCACTTTCCCCGTTCGGGACCCGTGGGCTCCTCATCCTTGGGCGTCTCGGAGGCGAGCTTTCCGACGGTGACGGAAAGCTCATGTTTCGCGCCGTCACGGAGAAGCGTGACCACGGTCTCCTGGCCCACCGGCGTTCCAGCAACCACGGCGGGCAAGTCGTGAATCCGTTCTACAGCCTTGTTGTTGAAGGCCACGATCACATCGCCCCGCCGGATTCCGGCCTTGTCGGCCGGGCTTCCCGACACGACGTCCCCCACAAGGGCTCCGCTCCTGTCCTGTAGCGCTAACCCCTTGGCTAACCCGGCGGTGATGGGCTGGAGGCTGACACCCAGGTAGCCACGGGTCACCTCGCCGGTCGCCACCATCTGCGGGATCAGGGGCTTGACAATATTGATCGGAATGGCGAATCCGATCCCTTGCCCCATGGCATTGATCGCGGTGTTGATGCCGATGACCTCACCCCTGAGGTTGAAGAGAGGACCCCCGGAGTTCCCCGGGTTGATGGAGGCGTCGGTCTGAATGAAGTCATCGTACGGCCCGGCCCCGATGATGCGTCCCTTGGCGCTCACGATCCCGGCGGTTACGGTATTGGTCAAGCCAAAGGGATTTCCGATGGCGACAACCCAATCCCCAACCTCGAGAGTATCGGAGTCGCCCATGGCCGCGACGGCGAGCGGCGTCTTGGCGTCTATTTTCAGCACCGCCAGGTCTGTCTTGGGATCGCGGCCCACGATTCGCGCCGTGTACTCCTCTTTGTCGGTCAATGTGACCGTGACCTCGGTGGCGCCTTCCACAACATGGTTGTTTGTTAGGATGTAGCCGTCACGGCCGACGATAACCCCGGATCCCGCACCCTGCCTGTTGAAACGCTCCGGGAGTTGCGGCATGTTCCCCCTGAGTCCTTCTGGCCATCGATATGGAAATGCGGAAACCCGTTCGACCTTGGTGACCTTGACATGGACGACGGTGGGGCCCAGTGCTTTCGCCAGGTCGGCAAGCGAGCCGGGATGCTGAGCCGGTGCCTCCCTTTTCGTGGTTCCGGTGTCGAAGCCCGGAGGCGCTGAATATCCTTTCCCGTGGAGGTCCGCCGCTACGCCGGTCCCGACCAGGAGAAAAGATACGGCGACAGCCGCCAGCGTCGCTGGCCCAAAGCGCTTGGCGTTCAAGTACAGCCTGATTCTGTTCACCATACTCCGATCCTCCTTTGCTTCTGTTGTCGATGGTCGAATGATCCCAGGATGACGGACGCCATTTCGGCTTTGCCACGGATGATAAGGATAGGGGAGGACTATTAGAGGAGGATTAAGCGAGGATTAGAATTTCCTCATGGACGGCGATGGAAAAGGAGGGACAATGCCGGTGGGTCGAGACGTGCTGGTCAGGAATTGAGCGGAAGCAGCACGGTAAAAGTGCTGCCTTGTCCGGGGGTGCTTTCGACCTGGATCTTTCCTCCGTGGGCTTCGGCAATGGATTGGGCGATGCAGAGCCCGAGCCCGGCGCCCCTTTCGCTTTGCGAGCGAGCCTCGACGGCCCGGAAGAAGCGTTGAAAAATCCGCTCTCGCTCCTCGCCGGCAACGCCGATCCCCGTATCCGCGACTTGGAGTGACGCCCATTCTCCATCCCTGCGGACGAAGAGTGTGACGCGGCCACCGGGTGGGGTGTACTTGATCCCGTTATTTACCAGGTTCAACAGCAGCCGCCTCAGACGATCGTAGTCGCCCTGGATGGAAATGGGTTCCACCGGCCCGAGGTCGAGGGTGACGCTGTGCGTGTCAGCCAGGACCTTGGTCTGTCCAAACGTTTCTTCCACAAGCTGGGCGAGGTCCACCGGTTGTCGGTCCATGCGAAGCACGCCGGCATCGGCCCGAGCGAGGAGCAACAAGCCCTCGACCAGATGCGCAATCCTGTCGATCTCTTCGAGGGCACTTTTCAAGGTTCGCTGATATTCGTCGGGGCTCCTCGGCGAGCGGAGAGCGACCTCGAGTTCACCTTTCAGGATGGTCAAGGGGGTTTGCAGCTCGTGCGAGGCGTCGGCACTGAATTGACGGATCTGGGTAAAGGCATCGTCCAAACGGCCGAGCATCGCGTTGAGGGTTGTCGCCAGCCGGTCCAGTTCGTCTCGGGTGCCGGTCTCCTCGATCCGCTCGGCCAGATGTTCGGCGCTGATTCGACGGGCGGCATCGGTCATGCGGTCCACCGGCTTGAGCGCCCGATGGGCCAACACCCACCCACCCCCGCCCGCCAGCAGCAGGCCCAGGGGGAGCAACGCCGCCATGATCAGGAGAAAGCGATGGCGCGTCATGTACATACTCTCCAAGGACATCCCCACCTGAATGAGATTCAACACACGGCCTCCCCTGACGACGGGAAAGGTCAGCACGCGAACCGGATATTTTCCCATGCCCTCGACGGTCTCGAAAGTGGGCTGTCCCTCCGCGGCGTTCTTTACGGCCGTCTCGCTCAGCGGCAGCTTCCCGGGAGTGCGGGGAGACCATCGGGGATCGCGGCGTCCATGGGGATCAAGCATCTCAACGTATCGATCAAACGGGGAGAAACCGAAGAAACGGCGGAAGAGATCATCAATGTCCGAGTGAAAGAAGGTGGGCAACGGCCTCGGGGGCTGTTGGGCCATTGTCTGGGCGACCCCAGTGAGCGCGGCATCCACGTCACGGGTGAGGTTATAGACCAAGAGTCCATACGCCGTGCCTCCTAAGACGAGGACAGTCACAGTCAACAGGCTCGTGTACCAGACGGTAAGGCGTGTCCGGATGGACCGGATGCGCATGGTCACTCCGCTTTCAGCATGTAACCTGCCCCGCGGACCGTGTGGATCAACTTCGACTCGCGGCCGGCGTCGATCTTCTTCCTGAGGTAGTTGACATAGACGTCGATGACGTTCGTCATGGTGTCAAAATCGTAGTCCCAGACATGTTCGGCAATCATGGTCCTGGTCAATACCCGTCCGGGATTGCGCATAAAGTAGGCCAGCAGGGTGAATTCCTTCGGGGTCAAGTCGATCTTTTCATTCCCCCGCGCAACGAGCCGTTTGGCCGGGTCGAGCGTCAGATCGGCGACCTGGAGCACCGGCGCCTCTGCCTCAATCCGTCGCCGGAGCAAGGCGCGAATCCTGGCGAGGAGCTCCTGAAACGCGAAGGGCTTGGTCAGGTAGTCGTCGGCACCCGCATCCAGGCCCAAGACCTTGTCCTCGATGGCCGCTCTGACCGTAAGGAGCAGGACCGGGGTCGTCATCTTTGTCTTCCGCAGCTCGTGCAGAAGGCCCAGCCCATCCATTCGGGGCAGGTGGATGTCGAGGATGATCAGGTCGTGGACCCCGTCCAGGGCCATCCCTAAGCCCTCCTCCCCATCGGAGGCCACGTCAACCGCGTAGCCTTCCTCTTCCAGCCCTTTCTTGATGAAGCGGGCAACCTTTTTCTCGTCCTCGACGACGAGGAATCGCATCCGTGAATCCTCTCTTACGCTGTTTCGGATTCGCAGTAAATGGTACAGCAAGGGGAGGAGACTGACAAGAGGTCGCCGTCTCGGGACTTCAGTGGATTCAATACGCGGGGTTTACGCAATCACCGCTTTTCGCTCTTCATGTCGGGGACAAGCCCAAGTGTTGCGTGATCTCGCGGACGATCGCATCAGGTGCTTGGCTGGCATCGACCGAAAGTACACCCTCCGGTTCCTCCAGTGTGTCGAATTGGCTGGCGAGGAGGTCCGCTTTCATGAAGTGGTCTTCCCGCCCGAGCAGTCGCTGGCGGGTGAGGTTATAGGATCCCTTCAAGTAGACGAGGACGACATCGTTTCGGTTGCCGATCAGGCGGTCCCGGTACGTTTGCTTGAGTGCGGAACACGCAATGACTGCCGGCCGGCCGCCGGCCGTCAGGTCCCGGATAAGGCGTTCCAGGGCGGTGAGCCACGCGTCGCGGTCCTCGTCGGTGAGGGCGACTCCGCGGCGCATCTTCTCGACATTGGTTTTCGGATGAAAGTCGTCGCCATCGAAGAAGGTCCAGTTGAGGCTCGTGGCGAGCAGTTGTCCGATGCTGGTCTTGCCCGCGCCCGAGACACCCATCAAAATCACGACGCGCACAGGGTGGGCCGTGATCATACCACGCCCTCGCATCACTCGAATCGGTGTCTTCGCCAGACGTAGCCCGGCTCGAGAATAGTCCCCGGCTCGGTGATGTTCTCGAGGCCCTTGAGCGCGTCGAGCAAGATCGTCCGCTGCTGATTGACTTGGAAAGCCTCACCGAGCGGATGGCCAAAGGGATACCGGAGGTAGAGGGCGCGCGGGGGCTTGACCTGCTGTGTGACCTTTTTTTGAAGCGTGATACCGATGGTGGGAATTCCCCTGGCTTCGATCGTGCGCTGCATCAGGCCCACGGCCTGGTTGCACAGGCCTCAGGCGGGCGTGAGAAAAACGGCCTCGGCCCCGTCCCGGACCAGGAGCTCGGCGACCTTCGGCCCTGTCTGCTCCATGAGGGTCCCCAGGTGCGGGCCGTCGATGTGGCCCATGAAGCTATATAGAATAGGCGCGATCCCGCCGATGAGGCCTTCCTTGCGAAGTTGGTGAAGGCGATCGATCGGGAGGACCACGTTGATGTCGCGGTCCGCCGCCGAATGGTCGTAGTACTTGTGGGTGATCGTCAGTTCGGCTTTGTCGACATCGGTCGGGAAGGCGCGGAATGTCGCGTCCCCATCCGGATCCTCCATATTGAAGGGAGGCTGGGACTTCAGATGCACCCCGCCCGTAGTGACCATCGCGATACGGCACTCGCGAAGGGGTTTGCCGAGAGGAGTCCACGGGATGCCCTCGCCCCTGATAAACCGGTGGTGTCCTGCCCAGCGCTCGGCGAGCCACGGCACGCGCTTAAAGAGCTGCACCAGCATCGCATTTTTCAAATCCTCAAGCTTGCCCATCGCGTTGCTCTGAGTTTACGGTTCACCGATGACGGACGACTCAGGTTTCAAATCTAGACCGCGGTTTTCTCAAATTCGCAATTCGCAATTCGCAATCCGAAATCTGGTCCCTCTGAACTCTGAACCCTCAACCCTCAACTCTCGACCCTCAACTGTGAACCATCAATACTTCCCGCGCGCCCGCTCCTTGGCCGGCAGAATCTCGAGGCAGGTGGTCCACCAGCCGGTCAGGGTCGTCTGAATAAACTCTGGCGGCAGATTCTCTCGCTCCATCTCGCGCGCTAACGTCTCGTGGTCGTAGTGGACCGGGATGAATTCGACTTGGAGGTCATTGCCGGCGGTCAGCAGCGCATACCATACATTCACGGCGCCGTCATTTTCGGGCCGGCCGATGGCGCCCACGTTGATCATATGCCGGTCCCCGTTGAGGACCCGGTGCCATTTGATCCCGGTATGGGTGCACAGAAGAATGTCGGTCTCGAATTCCCGAAAGAACTTTTCCAGGAGGCAGTCGGGCGAGGTGCTCTCCCACAGGAACTCGTTGATGCGTCGTGGAGACCCGTGGCACATGAGCACGCGGTGTGGCCCGAGTTTCACCCGTCGATGTGCCGGCAACCGTCCGAGCCACGCCTTGTTCTCGGGCGAGGTGTTGCGGAAAGTATAGTCGTAGCTCAGTCGGGCGAAGTGATTGTCCCGGGGATCGGTGTAGCCGCACTGGCAGTCATCCAGGCCGACCGCAAGTGACTGGTCGTAGTTGCCCTGGATGGCCAGGACCTTTCCCTGCTTCAGTAGGGGAAAGACCCGGTCCGGATGGGGACCAAAGGCCCCCATGTCCCCCAGGCAAAAGACGGCCTCGGCCCCTCGCCGCCGGATGTCGTCTAGCGTGGCTTCGAGGGCGAGATAGTTGTTATAGATCCCCCCAAAGACGGCAATGCGACCATACTCTCGTAGTTGAGAGTTGAGGGTTGAGAGTTCAGAGCTCATGGTTGATATCGTTCATGTATAGTTCGCAGTTCACCGTTCACAGTGGAGAGTCAACTCTCCTGTGTAACGTCCGAGGTCCAAGAAATCCGAAATCCACAATCCCAAATCCGAAATCCGGCCCCTCTCAACTCTCAACGCTCGACTATGAGCCATCAGTTTTTGCACGTCATCCCCGTCTCGTAGCACGTTACACACGCCGTATGGTACAGATCGCAGGGTTTCATGGCTTCCTTCAGGCTTTTCTCCGACAGCCGTGCTCCCGGTAACCCGGCGAGAATGGGACACGCATACACGCCGCCTTCGGCCACGACGCGGGTCTCCGTGCACTGCAACAGGGAAAAATCGAAACCCTCCAGCATTGCCGGCGTGATGAGCGGCCCCCCCGGTCCCTCCATCCGTCCGATGGAAAAAACGGGCATGATCTTGACCCGGGGTTTGGTGATACCGAGCGAGAGGAGGAAGTCCCGGAACCGCTCGTACATCCCGCTGGCCTCGGGCAGCTCATCTCTCAGAATCTCGGTAGCTGTGACGATCGGGAGGAGGCCGCGGCTGTAAAGAAGCTGCAGCGCGCGGACGGCTTTCGCAAATGCCCCCTTCCCTCGAACCGGATCATTCTTCTCCGGATCCACGTCGTCGATACTGATCCGGATCTCGAGAGAGTACGGGGAATGGTGCGCCAGCGCCGCCAGATGGTCGGCCACCTGCTCGGTAATGAGGGTTCCGTTGGTCAGGACCGTGGTGGGTGCCACCTCGAGGGCCCGGGCAATCAAGAGCAGCATGTCAGGATGTAGGAACGGCTCACCCCCGGTGTAGTAAATCTCTTTGATTCCGAGCTCCGCCCCCTCCTTGAGGTACCGGATCACCATGTCGGTGTCCAGGCTTTTGAGCCAGGGGTTTACGGGACCGCTGCTGTTGAGACAATGGGTACAGGTCAGGTTACACCATGTCCCGGTCACCTGGATCCAAAGAGTGCTTAATTCCGAAAGCGGCGCGGTCGGAATGGTCATCGCTCTGTATCCCTCGCGGGGGCCAGGCCGGCGTATTTCGCCTGGGCTACGCGCCCGAAGGCCCAGGGAACAAGAAAGAGTCCCGTGCAAAGCAGCAATCCGTAGAAGTTCACTCCAAGGAGCGTGGCGTACTTGCCGTCTCCGATCGCTAACGCGGGAGGAATCCATCCCAGCGTGTAGAGGATGCCTAATCCCAGGCCGGTCCAGAAGGCGAGATGGAAAGACGCGCGCGGAACGGACGGGAGGAAGTGGAAAATAAAGATCGGCGCCAGCCCCATCACCATAGTGCCGCTGATGGTGGTGGCCTGAAGGATCGAGGCCCCGGCGAAGAGGGGAAGGTTTCCCAGAATGGCAATAGCGACCATGGCCGCCTTGCCGACGCCGATGCGTCCCCTCCACCGCTCGAATCCGAGGGCGGCCAGATCGACTCCGGCTCCCTTGGAGATGGAGCTGAGCGTGGAGTCGAGGGTGGAGCCGGCCGAGCAAAGCATGATGACGTTCATCGCAAAAAGGATTCCGAGGCCGAATGAGGCTGCCACGACTCGGGGCGAATCGTCGGTAAAGGCCAATCCCTGTTGGAAGGCATAGATGCCGATGAGACTCGAGAGGAGGATGAAGAGGATGCCGCCGATCCCCGCCGCCCAGAAGGCGGGAATCGTCGCTTTGCGGTCCGCGATGAAGGCCCGGTCGGTGAGGACCGGGTCGTGAAAGGGGTAGCTCCAGATCTGGAGGAAAACGACCAGCAGGATGTCGAGACCTCCGCGAAAAGAAAACTCGCCCGCTTGGAGCAGCTCGCCCGGTCCGACGCGGGGGAAGAG
>Ga0302046_10002641_pt1 | contig 16640 bp, 9 predicted proteins | sample RVTome_11_FD_200261 | JGI IMG/M metagenome (GOLD analysis project Ga0302046, IMG submission 200261) | Soil microbial communities from uranium-contaminated site in the Upper Colorado River Basin, Wyoming, United States - RVT147D111 (version 2) ...
AGCCGACGCAGGAGGCGATGCCGACAACATCCTCCTTGACACGCACGGAATCCGTGCCGATCCTGAAACGTCCGGGAATCTCCAATACGCAGGAACGGTGGAGCATGAGGACCGACAATCGTGTCGTGATCGCCGCGCGGCGCATGGCGAGTCTTTCCGTGCTTCCACTGCTGGTCCTGTTCGCAGCGGACGCGTCGGCGCAGCAGCGCGGCCAGCGACAGGGCGGACAGCGGGGTGGTGTGACCGTGCCCGTGGATTCGGCGCGCGCGGCACGGTTGTACGTGAGCAACCGGTGGGAGGACCACGACCCGAATCGTGATTATGCGCGCGACATCGCGGGCAAGGCGAGGACGGACAGCATCTATCATGCGGTGACGGCCGGCCTCGTCGACTATCGCAAGATCACCTACCGCAGCCGCATCGGCGACATGGACATCCCGGCCTATCTGTTCCAGCCGCTGGACAAGCGGGGTGCGCGCGGCCACGCCGCCATGATCTGGGTGCACGGCGGCGTACACGGCAACTGGAGCACCACCATGTGGCCGTTCGTGCGCGAGGCGGTCGAGCGCGGTTACGTCATCATCGCGCCGGAGTATCGCGGCAGCACCGGCTACGGCAGGGACCACCACAACGCGATCGACTACGGCGGCTACGAAGTCGACGACGTCATGTCCGCCTATGACTGGCTGTCACAGAGTCTGCCGCACGTCGATCCACAGCGCATCGGCATGATGGGCTGGAGCCACGGCGGCTACATCACGATCCTGTCCGTGACCCGCGACGACCATCCGTTCAAGGCGGGCGCCGCCATCGTGCCGGTGACCAACCTCGTCTTCCGGCTGTCCTTCAAGGGGCCGGGGTACCAGCGCAATTTCTCGACTCAGCAGCGCCTGCTCGGCCTGCCGTTCGAGAAGCGCGATGTCTACATCGAACGCTCACCGTACTACCAGGTCGACAAGCTGAACACGCCGCTGCTCGTCCATGTAGCGACCAACGACGAGGACGTGGACTTCGAGGAAGCGTCCATGCTCGTGTACAAGTTGCGCGCGACCAGGCCCGATATTACCGAGACCAAGATCTACGTGGATCCGGACCCGTGGGGCGGCAGTGTCGGCCACGCATTCAGCCGGCGCGTCGACAACCAGACACTCGAACGGGTCGATTCACCCGCACAGCGGGATTCCTGGAACCGTACGTGGACGTTCCTCGAGGAGCGCCTCCGGCCGTACGAGGACCCATCGAAGCCACAGACTTCACCGTCGGGCAGAAGTTGAGCCACAGGGAGAGGTCCGACGGGGCGGGGTCGCGCGCAAGCGCGGCCCCGCAGTCTTTTCGGGATCTGACTGGCGAAACGACCACCCGACGCTCAGGTTGCGCGGGTTTGTGGCCCGGTGAAGGTGCGTACCGGGCCGTTCGGGGTCACTCTCACTGCGGTTGCGTTCCTCCGTCCGAGACGCGACGATCGCCGGCCAGTTCGACCACGCGGACGGTCAGCCGGTCGTTCCCCTGGCCGCGCGTCTGCAGGAGCAGGGCCGGAAATGGCACGCGCTCGCCGTTGAACGCGGCTGCGGTCCAGGCGTGTGAGCGTGCCGTCCACGTCGTATCCCGCTCGCGCTTGCCGGCCGAGTCGGCCACGGCCAGCATGCCGTTGAGCGGACTGAAGAAGACATCGAGGTAATCGTAGCTGGTGCTGCCGGCCGGCACGCTGGCGCCGTCCACGACGATCTTCCACTTGCCGGACGCGGGGTTCTGTACGTAGACGGTCTCGTCGTCGTGCAGGTCGCCATCGGCGCGCGCGGGCCGGCATTCCCTGCCGGTGCAATCGAAGACGTACAGGTCGAGATCCGACTGCGTGTCCGTGGTGTTGCCGGCGCGCGCCATGAGCAGTGTGGCGCCGGGCAGGACATCGACTTCGTAAACCTGCTGTTCCCGGTCACGAATGGACTGGCGTTCGCGGCGCGCACTGCCGAGAGACATGCCTGCGGTCCCGCCGCTGAACTCGCCCATGCGATTCACGACGGTCACGTCGGCGTCGGCGATCGCGTTCGTGGCCCGATCGAGCAGCATGGCGTTGGACACCGTCACGTCCGCGGCCAGCGCTGTGACAGTGAGTGTCGCCGGCGTGGGCGGCACGGGTTCGTCCTTGTCCGCCTGGGCCCGATCGAACGTGCGCGTGTCATCCACATCACTCAGGCGGATTTCCCAGAGTCCGGGCATGGGATCGTTGATCACCCAGGTCGACTTGCCGGCGCCGGCCGGTGCGCCGATGCCGGACTGGTTGCGCGTGTCCGGCCGCGCGACTGCGACGGCGACGCGCCGCTTCGGTGCGTCCAGGTCGATACGGAGGGCATTCACGTTCGCCGGCACGTCGTAGAAGAAACTCTGGATGCCGGGTCGCGGGACCTCGGTCTTGCGCTCGATCGTGAAGCCGTTCTCCGCGGTCAGCCGTTCGGCGGCGACGATCGCGGCGAGCATGCGCAGTGCGTGGCCGGGCACGTCGGGATGGTCCAGTGTGAGCAGCGCACTGTGCGCGCCGGCCGCCTCCGGTGCGATCGTGACGACCACGGGCACGGGCCGGTCGAGCGGCAGCACGACGGAGGACGGCGTGGAGAATGTGCCTGCTTCATTACCGACCCAGCTCAATGCGAACGTCAGCGGTTGTCGCGGTCCGTTCTTCCGGGTCAGCATGATCGTGCGCCCGGCGCGGTCACCGGCCGCCCAGCCGTCGCGCTCGTAGATGCCCACACCCTCGTTGGGCGCCGGCAGCAGGTGACTGAAAAGGTGACGTACGGGTGCGCGCACGTCGATCTCGATCAGCTCCCTGTCATTCAGGGCCTGCAGCAGTGTCCAGGCGGCACCGATGTCGACGATGCCGTTGCCCTGCTTGTAGGCAGGGATGTGCGGGATGTAACGCGCGGACATGGTCACCGCGTGCTTGATGCGCTGCGGGTCATGCCGGATCCCCGTCTGGCGGGCGGCGCTGATGAGCAGTGCGATCGCGCCGGTCGCAGTGGGTGTCGCCGTCGATGTGCCGCCCGCGACCATGTAGCCCGGCGGCAGCTGATAGAGGCCTTCCATGACTGCGGGGTCCTCGAAGCCGCGCCGCGTGCTGATGTAGTTCGATGGCGCGATGACATCGGGCTTGAGCGCGCCATCACCCATGGGTCCGTAGCCGCCCGTGATCAGCAGGTTGTCGTCGTGCGGCACGCGAACACCGTGGTTCGCAAAGAAGTTGCTGGCGCTCTCGTGGCCGCCAACGCCGATGGCGCCCTTCGCATTCACGAAATCGTCGATCCCGCCCAGGATCGGATAATTGTGGGTCGGTATGATGATGGACTTGCCCAGCTTCTCGATGAGGCGGGCGTAGATGACGGTGGGCACGAGGCGGCCATCGCGCAGCAGGTAATTGCGCGTGATGACCGAGCTCTGTTCGAGGAAGGCGACGTCGACGTCCGGATGCTTCAGCGCGACGATCAGCGCTTCCGTCTGGCCGTAGGCGGCACCACCCTCCGCCACGTTGGCCAGCCGTGCACCTGGCGCGACACCATCGAAGCGACCGGCCTGGCCGCGGCTCGCTACGACGGCGCCGACCACGAGCGATGCGTGGCTCGCCTGCCCGAGGTTGAGTGCGATCTTCCTGCCCGCACGGTCCGTTTCCACGCCGAACGCGATCGACTCGCGCACGGGCGTCTCCGGCTTGTCGGTGCCAAACACGCCGAACTCCGGCCGCACGCTGTAATCGGTGAGCGCTTTCTCGTCCGCAAAGCTCAGGTCCTGGTCCGTGTCGACCCACACATCGTTGCTCTGCTCGTCCCAGAGCACGCCGAACAACCGGCTCGAGCCTTCCGGATTGCCATCGCGGTTCACATCCTTGTCGATGCGCGCGCGCGACAGCGAATCGAAGACGGCTTCGTCGAAATGGGCAATGCGGAAGCGGCCGGCACGCGGCGCCGTGTACGTCGAGTCCTTCCACGTGAAGGTGCTGCCGGCGACCGCGACCGTGTCCTCCATCTTCAGCCAGCGCCCGTCCGGCTCGTCCTCCATGTCCGTCACCGACTGGTACGCGAAGATCTTCCGGACCGGCCGCCCGTCGATCGTCATTGCGGTCTGCAGCTCCGGCAGGAGCGGGTCCAGACTCTGGTCGATGATAGCGACACCGACGCCTCGACCGTCGAACGTCGGATGCGCAGATCGGAGGCGCATGCCGTTCATGTCGGTGAGCGGATCGTAGCGGTTGGTCAGCGGATAGTCGGGCAGGACGGGCGGCCACACGCGTTGCTGTGGCGGTGATTGCAGCGTCGTGACGCGTGCGATGGACCGTGCCCGGTCAGGCTCGTGGCTCGCCAGACCGAACGCCCGTGACGTGCCGCTGATCGAGACGTCGGCGCTGTGCACGTCGGGATCGCTCACCAGCTTCTCGACGCTGTCGACCGGCAGGCGAGCCCGCAGATAGTCGACGTCGTCGTCGCGGAATCGGATGGTGCCGCCCAGCCCGGCGATGCGGCGGGAGACCCGCGCATTCGCGCCCGGCATCGCTGCAATCACGAGCAGCACATCGCTCGCCTCACGCACACGCGCGGCTGCCAGCTCGCCGCGTGCGTCCTTGAAGAGGAAGGGCCGGCGCTCGACCTGCGCGGTGGCCGGTGTCACGACAAGGAACAGGGCGAGGAGAAGCAGGATCCTGTGCATGGCCGGGCTCCTGTCCCGCGGTCCCGCCGGGCGACCGACAGGTGCGGCCGGCAATCAGGAAAACCGCGTCCGTTGTTGTGCGAGCAGAATCCGACCAGCATGCACGCGCGGCTTCGAACCGGCAAGTACGCCCGGCCGACGGCCGGACACGGACTGCGGCCGGCGGCGTCCGCGTGCCTGGGGCACACGGACACCGCCGTCGCTCAGGCGAGTGGAGCCGTCAGCAGCAGGGCCCGCACGGGCAGTCCGGACATTCCGGGCAGCAGTTCATGGTTCCTCCATGGTTGTTGAGGGGCCGGTCCATCGCCGGCACCCGCTGGACGGTAAACCCTGAAGCCGGCTTCAGGGCAAGAGTCGCGCAGGCGCCGCTTGACGTGAACCCGTTTCGCGACCATCCATCGAGCATGAACACACTCCGAATCGGTGAGCTGGCGGATCGCGCCGGTGTCACGCCGGAAACCGTGCGTTACTACGAGGGACGCGGCCTGCTGCGACCGCCCGAGCGTGATGCATCGCGTTACCGGCGCTACACGGATGCGACACTCGACGAACTGCGGTTCATCCGCGAAGCGCAGACACTCGGCTTCTCGCTCGACGAGATCGGCCGCATGCTCGACCTGCTGCGCGAAGGATCGACGACGTGTCCGCCGGTCATGGAGATCGTGCAGTCCCGGCTGGAAGTGATCGATGACCTGATCGCATCGCTCACCCGGGCGAGAGCCCGACTGGCGAGTGCCGTCCAATCGTGTGGACCGGCCTCGGGACCCTGTGTGCTCGATGTGAAGCTGCTCGATGGCTGCCTGACGGCGGACGACACCGGCTGTGCCGCCGACGCCGGTTGCGGCGACTCAAGCTAACGCACGTCCATCTTCATCCGGCTGCCGGTCCGGGCAGCCCGGCTCGGCGCCGCCCGAACGCAGCGTCTGATCAGTCCAACCAGCCGTCCGACCCGTTGGAAGATCCGTGCGAGCGGGCGACGCGGCGCCCGCATCAGGTCTGTGCGCTCATGGGACGCTGCGTTCCCGCGCATGGCACGGACCCGACTGTTCGCCGGGGCATCATCGACCGTATAAGCGCCGCCCTGCCACGAGGTTGCGATCGGCAGGGCAGGGGCGGCACACCGTTTCCATGAGCACCGCGCCAACGCGAACCGCGAGGGACGGACGATGGAAACGCTCTTCCACGACCTGCGTCATGCCGCGCGCGGCTTGCACCGCGCTCCGCTGTTCACACTGGCCTGCATCCTCACGCTGGCGCTCGCGCTGGGTGCGAACGCGGCCATCTTCAATCTGAGCTGGGCGGTCCTGTTCCGTGAATTGCCGTATGGCGAGCCGGAACGCATTGTCGCGATCCAGCAGCCGCCGCTCGCGTTCAGCGCGGCCTCCGGCGGTTTCACACTGGCGCGCAGCGCCCGCGAGTCGCCGGTGCTGGAGGCGGCAGCCCTCTACTACCCTGATGGTGGCGCCAACCTGGAAGTGGCCGGCGAGGCGATGCGGGTGCACGTGGCGCAGGTGTCGACGACGTTCCTGCGCACGCTCGGCGTGACGCCACTCATCGGTCGCGACTTCGCGGACACCGATGGAGCTGCGGGCTCGAATCAGGTGGCTCTGCTCGGCGAGCGCGTGTGGCGCGATCGGTTCGAGGCGGACCCGGCTGTGATCGGCGGTACGATCCGCCTGAACGGCGTGGTCTACAGCGTACTGGGTGTGCTGCCGGAACGTTTCGAGTTTCCCGCCGGCGCTCAGGTCTGGCTGCCGTTGCCGTTCGTGTGGGAGTTCGCAACCGGGAGTGCGGCGGGACCCTCGGCGATCGGCCGGCTCCGTGCAGGCGTCGACCGCATCACGGCCGAGCAGTCACTGGAAGCGGCGGTCACTGAGTCGCGGCCACGCGATCCCGGTGAGGATCCCCTGCGACTCGTGCCCTTGCATGCTGAACTCACCCGTGGCCTGCGAACACCGCTGTTCGTCCTGCTCGGCGCCGTCACGGCCGTTCTGCTCATCGGCTGTGTCAATCTGTCCGGCCTCATGCTGGCGCGCGTCAGTGCGCGGCAGCGCGAGTTCGCCGTGCGCGGTGCGCTGGGCGCCGGCACGTTCCGCATCACGCGGCAGCTGCTGGCGGAGTCGCTGCTGCTCGCCGTGCTCGGCGCGGGCGCCGCAGCACTGCTCGTGGCGTGGACGCTGGACGGCATGGTCGCACTCTTCCCGGCCGGTCTGCTGCCCACCGAACGACTCGCCAGCGGCAGCGCCGTCTTCGTCCATTCGACGGGTATTGCACTGCTCACGGCCGTGCTGTTCGCGCTGGCGCCGGCGCTGCACGCGGCCCATGCCAGTCGCCGACTGCCGCGGCCGGGCGGCGTCAGTGAGGATCCGGGCGGCGTCCGCGTGCGCAGTGCCATGCTGATCGCGGAGATCGCGCTCAGCTTCGTGCTGGTCGTGTCCGCTGCCTTGCTCGCCCGCACCATGAGCGGGCTCCATGACGTACCGCTCGGTTTCCAGCCGGACCGGCTGCTCACGTTCCGCATGACGTTGCCGGAGACCACGTATCCTGCGCGCGGGGCGCAACGGCTCACCTTCACGAACGACGTTCTGGAGCGGGTACGCGGCATGCCGGGCGTGCTGGATGCGGCGATCGGCAACGACGTGCCGCTCAGCAGCGAGCTGGGCGCCGTGTACCGCATGGCGCTTCCCGGTGAGACGCTCGAACAGGTGATGGCGCGCGAGTCGGGCGATCGCAGCGGTGTCTACACGCTTGTTACGCCCGACTGGTTCCGCACGTTCGGCATCGAAACGCGAGCGGGCCGCGTCTTCGCCGAAGCGGATGCGGCCGGCGAGCGGGTCTGGGTGGTCGACGAACGAGTTGCCCGCGGCCTCTTTCCGGACGGTGGTGCGGTCGGCCAGCGCGTGGCGATGTGGTTCGGCCGTACGCAGACGGAGGGCACCATTGCCGGCGTGGTGGCAGGCATCCGCGACCGCAGCGTGATCGACGAGCCGACTGGCCAGATCTACGAGCTGTTCGGCCGGTCATCGTCCAACCTGATCGTACTCGCGGTACGGTTCCGCGGCAGCCGGGCGGCCACCGTGGAAGCAGTGCGCAGCGTGTTGCGCCAGATCGATCCGGCGCTGCCGCCGCACGATGTCCTCACGATGGACGACGTCGTACGCGCATCGCTCGGCTCGCGCGCCGGCGTCACATTCGTCATGTCCGCCTTCGCATTGCTCGCCCTGCTGCTGTCGGCCATTGGCCTCTATGCGACGATCGCCGAGTCGGTCACCCAGCGCCGCCGCGAGATCGGTCTGCGCATGGCGCTCGGCTCGCGCCGCGCCGCCATTCTCGGCATCGTCCTGAAGCGCGGCCTGTGGCTGGCCGGTGCCGGCACCGTCATCGGACTGGCCGGCGCCGCCGGCGCCACCCGCGCCCTCGCCAGCCTGCTGTTCGGCGTCCAGCCGGTCGATCTGCCCACGTTCGCCGCCGTGGCCACCATGCTGCTCGGCGTCGCTGCCGCCGCGTGCGCCATCCCCGCGCTGCGCGCCAGCCGCATCGACCCGATGACCACACTGCGTGAATAGGTCACGGCCGTGACGGATCCCGTCCGTGTCGCCGCCCGTCCCGGTCGCTCGTGCCGGTCCCGTTCCGTTCAAGTTTGTGCCCGTGGGGCCGACAACGATGTGATGGACAGGGAGGTACCACATGGCCATGGAAGCGAAGCATGGTTCGACCATGACGTCGGACCCGGTCGCAGCGGTCGCGGACCTGGCTTCGCAGATCGGCCGCGACGGGCTCGACTGCGTGCTTTTCTTCTGTTCCCCGACCTACGACCTCGATGTTCTGAGTCATGAAATCGAGCGCACATTCGATTGTCCGGTGATCGGTTGCACCTCGTCGGGCCAGCTGGGCCCGGCGGGTTTCCAGAAAGGCGGGCTTGCGGGCGTCAGCCTTGCGGGCGGTGGCGTGCGCGTCGAGCCGTACCTCGTGCGGCCGCTGGCGCACTGCCAGGCACAGGCGGCGAGGATCGGCGACGCCGTGCACCTGACATTCGAGACGTCGGCCGCGGCGGGCCGTCTGTTCGGCCTGCTGCTGGTCGATGGTCTTTCGCTCATGGAGGAACGGCTGACGGCGGCGCTCTACCAGGCACTGGGCAACGTACCGATCATCGGCGGTTCCGCAGGCGATGATCTGCGATTCGAGGCGACGTTCATCTACTTCCGCGGCCGCTTCCATGCCGATGCGGCGGTGTTCACGGTCTTCGAGACGCAGGCGCCGTTCGCCACGTTCAAGCTGCAGCATTTCGTGCCGGGTCCGACCCGGCTCGTGATCACGGATGCGGTGCCCGAGGAACGCATCATACGCGAGATCAACGGCGAGCCGGCTGCGCTCGCCTACGCGGACGCGGTCGGCGTGCCGGTCGAGCGGCTGGACGCGACCGTATTCTCGCAGCATCCGCTGATCGTGCGTATCGGTGACGACTACTACGGTCGCTCGATCTACCGGCTGAACCCGGATCTTTCGTTCACCTGCCTGTGCGCAATCGATACGGGCATTGTGGTGTCGATCGGGCGTGCCGTCGATGCGCTGACCACGCTCGAGCACGCGTTCGACGCGGTGCATGAGACCGTGCCCGAGCCTGTGCTGGTGATCGGCTGCGACTGCATCCTGCGCCGGCTCGAAATGGAGGAGTCCGGTTCGGCCGAGCGCATTGGTGCGTTCCTGTCGCAAAACCGTGTGTTCGGTTTCTCGACCTACGGCGAGCAGTTCAACGGCGTGCACGTGAACCAGACGTTCACGGGCATTGCGATCGGCGGCTGAGCGTGCGCGGACGAACGGCACCGGCGCAACCGGCAGAAGGGCTGACCGCAGCCGAGCGCGTTGTCCAGCTGGAGCGCAAGCTGGTGGCCCGCGACAAGACGATCAGCGCGCTGATGCGTCGTGCCGAAGAGCATGCGGCGACGAACACGTCGGGCTTTGCCGTGCTGCAGCAGAACATTGCACTGGAGGATGTGGTCACGCGCAAGACGCGCGAACTGGAGAACGAGCGACTCGAGCTGCAGAAGACGCTCTCCAAGCTGGGCTCCACCCAGGCCCGGCTGCTGCAGGCACAGAAGCTGGAGTCGATCGGCCAGCTGGCAGCGGGCATTGCGCACGAGATCAACACGCCGACACAGTACGTGTCGGACAATCACACGTTCCTGAAGCGCGCCATTGATTCACTGCTCGAAGTTCTCGACGCGTCACTCGAAGTCGTCGCTGCAGCGCAATCGGCGGGCGTCGCGATGGACGGCGTGGATGCCGTGGCGGCGGCGGCGTCGCGCACGCGGCTCGACTGGCTGCGCCGCCAGATACCGGCGGCATTCGAGCAGTCGCAGGAAGGGCTGAACCGCATCACGACGATCGTCGGCGCCATGAAGACGTTCTCGCATCCGTCGTTCGGCGAGAAGGAAGCGGTCGAGCTGGACGACCTGATCCGCACGACGATCACGGTGTCGCGCAACGAATGGAAGTACGTGGCCGACCTGGAAACCGATTTCGACGAGAGCCTCCCACCGGTACCCTGCCTGCGCAACGAGATCAGTCAGGTCGTGCTCAACCTGATCGTGAACGCCGCGCACGCGATCACGGCACGGATCGCGGATTCGACGGATCGCGGCCACATCCGCGTGGTCACCCGCCGCACGGCGGACTCTGCGGAGATCCGCGTCGAGGATGACGGGACGGGCATTCCGGACTCGATTCGCGAGCGTGTCTTCGATCCGTTCTTCACGACGAAGCCCGTGGGCAAGGGCACGGGTCAGGGCCTGGCGATCGTGTACTCGGCCGTGGTCGAGCGGCACGGCGGCCAGGTCACGCTGGAAACCGAGGTCGGCAAGGGCACCACGTTCATTGTCAGGCTGCCGCTGCGGCCCGATCCGGAAGGAGAGTCCTGATGCGCGTGATGTTCGTGGATGACGAGCAGCGCGTCCTGGACGGCATCGAGCGCATGCTCTTCGCACTGGATCGCGACTGGGATGTTCGCTTCGCAACCAGCGCCAGCGAGGCGCTCGTCGCGCTCGAGACAGAGCCGGTCGATGCACTGGTCACGGACATGCGCATGCCCGGCATGGATGGCGCCGAGCTGCTCGAGCGTGTGCAGACGCGCTGGCCGGCGACGCTGCGCATTCTGCTGTCCGGACAGACGGACCAGGACGCGGCGTTCCGCGCCCTGCGCGTGGCCCATCGTTTCCTCTCCAAGCCGTGCGAGGGCAGCGTCCTCATCGGTGCGGTCGAGCGCTTCGCGCTGCTGGAGGCGCTGCTGGGCAATGAAGAGCTGCGCCGCGTGCTGGGTGGCATTGACAACCTGCCGGCAGCGCCGCGTGTGTTCGCCGAGCTGTGGCAGACCCTGAGCGGCGCCGAGCAGGACGTGGCATACGCGGCCACCGTGATTGCGCGCGATCCCGCGCTCAGCGCCAAGGTCCTGCACCTCGCCAATTCGGCGTTCATGCGTCGTGGCGCGTCCATTGATGACATTCATACGGCGGTCACGCGCATCGGCGTGGCCATGCTGCGTACGCTGGTGCTGGCGACCGAAGTCTTCACCAACCGCGGCACGGAGGAGGCCACCAATGAGCTGCAGCGGCGTGCGCTCATGGCGTCCATGATGGCACGCCGGATGACGGTGGCGCGGGCCGATGGAGAGGTCGCGGCCACGGCAGCATTGCTGGCCGATGTGGGACAGCTGATTCCCGACATCGCAGGTCTGTGCCGGCGCGTACCGCCTCTGAACGGGCATTCGGTGACGCACGCCGAAATGGGTGCCTATCTGCTCGGCCTCTGGGGCCTGCCCATGGCGATCGTCGAGGCCGTTGCCCACCATCACGCGCCAGCGCGGGTGGCGCAGCACGAGTTTGGACCGATCGCCGTCGTGCATGTGGCCGTCGCACTGGTCAACGGCGATGAAGTCGACGAAGTGCTGTTGCGCCAGCTGGGTGTGATCGATGCACTGCCCGGCTGGCGGCTCACGGCCAAGGCGATCTACGTCGATGCCCATCTCTGACCTGCCGCGCGTGCTCTGTGTCGACGACGAGCCCAACGTACTGGCCGCGCTCGACCGCACGCTCTCCGAGCGTTTCAATGTCAGTATGGCGACGAGCGGTGAACGTGCACTCGATATGATTGCGGCGGGTCCGCCGTTCACCGTCGTCGTCTCGGACATGCGCATGCCGGGCATGGATGGCGCGGCCTTCCTTGCGCGCGTGCGTGGCCGCACGCCGGATACCGTCCGCATCCTGCTTACCGGCCAGGCGGATGTCGGCTCCGCCATTGCCGCAATCAATGAGGGCGCGATCTTCCGCTACCTCTGCAAGCCGTGCCCGCACGAAGAACTGATGGCCGCACTCGATCAGGCGGTCGCGCACCACTGGTTCGTCCAGTCGGAGCGCGAGATGCTCGAAGCCGCGCTGACCGGCGCCGTACTCGCGGGTGAGCACGCCGGTGAAGCCGGCGTCATGCCGGTCGATGCACTCATCCAGATCCTCACGCGGATGGTCGCGCTCGTCGCACCGTGGGCCGCACAACGGGCAGCCTTCGCCGAAACGTGCGTCGGGCACGCCCTTGAAACGCTCGCCTGGCCGGATCCATGGATCCATCGCGCGGCGGCCGCACTCAGCCAGATCGGCTGTGTCGGCATGCGGCCGGCAGCACTCGAACAGGCGGCATCACTGCGTACGCTCACCGGTGCCGACGCGGAAGCCATGGCCAGGCATCCGGAAATCGCATGGCGGCTGCTCGCGAAAGTACCCCGGCTCGAACCCGTCGCCACCATCATCCGCTATCAGGCCGTCGCACCGCCGCAGGGCTCGGATCCGGAGATCGTGCGCGGTGCACAACTGCTGCGTGCAGCGCTCGCGCTCGAGCACCTCATCCTGCGCGGCACCGCACCCGACGCAGCAGCCGCAGCACTACAGCGCATGAATGCGTTCGATGAGGCCGTGATCGCAGCGGTCGCCGGTTTCCGCGGTGAGTTCCGCGAACAACGTGCGGCCATGATCGAACAGCTCGAGCCCGGCTGCATCCTGGATGAGGACGTCCGTACGGCCAGCGGACTGCTGCTCCTCTCGCGCGGCCACGAACTGACGCCCGCGTCCATCCAGGCACTGCGCCGCATGCGCGCACGCAGTGCACTGGAAGAACCCATTCGGATCAGGTCACGGCCGGTAGCACGAGTTACCGCGTAGCGGTGCCGCACGTCATTCGTGCGTTATGGTTACGGTGAGGCGATCGTGAACGGTTCACGGTCGGGCGGGTGCATGGGCGGGTCCACGGACGACTGCAGGCGGGCACGGATACGGATTTCACGGCCGGGCGGACGTCGGGGCGGGTCCACGGACGTCCGCGCGCGGGCAGGTGTTCGGGCGGATGCCGGTTTACGGGATGGGGGCGGCGTGTTGGTATGCACCGAGTCATTCCGAGGAGCGCCAGGCCGGGCCCGGTCGCCGGATGCGGGCCTGGAAGGTACGGCAACGACCCTCGATCGATCCATGCGTCCCTCCCCGACCTCCGTCCCGTAAACGGACATCCGCCCGAACACCTGCCCGCGCGCGGACGTCCGTGGACCCGCCCCGACGTCCGCCCGGTCGTTCCCGCTGTACAAATCCGTTCCCGCCGTACAAATCCGTTCCCGCAGTAGAAGTCCAGCGCCCGGAGGTGGCCGACCAGAACAGAACCCCGGAACCGGCGAAACACGAAGCGATGCAGAACGGGCGAGAACCAAAGCCCTCGCCCGTTCCACCAACAGGATGACGCAGGACCTCACCGACCCGCCGGATCCAGAATCTTCGCGATCTCCATTCGTGCATCGCGCAGATGCAGCCGGGTCATTGCATCGCCCGTCTTGCCGATGGCCGCTTCGATGGCGCGGTCCAGCTCGGTGAGGTGGCCGCGCACGGCGGGTCTGACGTCGGAGGCAAATGGCTGGCCGCCCGGACCGCCGCCGCGGCCGCCGCCAGCGCCTGCGCCCTCGGCAGGCTCGGGTGGATTGACGAGCCGGTCGAGCGCCTCGAGGTAGGCGCGCTGGAGGTTGCGACGGTAGACATCGATGCGGACCGTCGGTGCGGACAACTCGGTCCAGACGGCTTCATGCGTGTCACCGAGCAGGTCGGCCAGTGTGTACGCCTGACCTGCAGGCACCAGCGCCTCGTACTCGACCAGCCGGTTGAGCCGGCCCTGATTGAACAGGCCGTTCAGGACGCCTGCCTGAGCCTGACGGATGCGTGCGACCTGACCTTCCGCCTGAATCCGGAACAGCACTTCCTGATTGAGGATGAAGGCGGGCACGCGGAACGCGTTCTGCCCGAGGTAGCGGATCGCTTCCTCCTGCCGCTGCTTCGATGTGGGCGTGAAGCGGCGGCCCGTGCCGTACCTCTCCTGTGTCTCGGCGCTGCCGATGATCGCGGCGACGTGGCCATTGTAGCGGCCCCACTGGCTGACCACGTTGCCATACAGCTCATCGAGGAGCGAGTAGTCCTTGCCCGGCTTCTCGGCGACGCGCAGCAGCATGTCCGCGACCCGCTTCAGATTGCGCATGCCGAGGCCGCTCGACTTCACGGCGTCCTGGTCGCCGACCGCTTCCGTCTGGTTGAACGGATCGTTGGGCGAGTCACCGGTGGTGAAGCGGTACCAGGGAATCGTGTCCTGCATGCGCGACCAGCTGTCGAGCGTCGCCCACTCGTCTTCCGGCGTACGCGCGCCGGGAATCGGCTTGTGCCCCCACATCACCACGAACCTGTCGTACGGTCCCACGCCCGGAATCAGCAGATCGATCGGCACGTTGTCTTCGGGTTGTGCGACATAGTTGTAGCGCGAGTAGTCCATGAGTGTCGCGACATGACCGCCCATGCGGCGCAGGAACGTGGGGCTGCGCACACTGTCGGCCGGGTACATTGCGCTGGCCTTCATGTTGTGCGGATAGCCGATGGCATGGCCGACCTCGTGTGCGACGACGTACTCGACCAGACGACCCATGAGCGAGTCCGGCATGGGCAGCGACTGGGCGCGCGGGTCGAGCGGGCCGACCTGTGTGAAGTACCAGTTGCGGACGAGATTCATGACGTTGTGGTACATGTTGACTTCGGCCTTGATGATCTCGCCGGAGCGCGGATCGGCGACCTGGCCGCCAGTCGCGTTCGCCGTTGTCGACGGCCGCCAGTAGACCATCGAGTGGCGTGCATCGTAGATCGACCAGTCCGGATCTTCTTCCGGTGACGGCGCGACGCGACCGAAAATGGCATTGCTGAAGCCGGCCTCGCGGAACGCCGGCTGCCACTCTTCGACGCCTCGCCGGATCCACGGCACGAGCCATTCCGGCGTCGCCGGATCGATCCAGAAGATGATCGGCTTGACCGGATCGGAGATCGCGGCGTTCGGGTTCTGCTTCTCGAGGCGGAAGCGCCGGACGAAACGGCGAGTTTCGGCCCGGTGCTCGGGCCGGCTGTAGTCGATGTAGGTGATCGAGTTGAAGCCGACGCGGGCATCGTGGAGCCGCGCCATCATGGCCTGCTCGGGCAGCCTGTAGATGCTGTAGTGCTGGCGCACACTCACGGTCTGCGGCCGGCCGCCCCGGCCACCTCCGCGAGCGCCGCCACGCGCACCGCCTTCTTCCGGACTCTGCTGGCCCGTCTGCGTCGCGATCACGTTCACGACCGTCGGATAGGCGGCGACATCCTCGACGAAACTGCGATCCGCCTGCGGATTCTGGATCGCGTACAGCTCGGCAATGTTGCTGGTGAACATGCGCGTGACGTCGATCACGGCCGTGCTGTCCGGTCCCCACGACTCGACGTTGAACGAGGCGATGATGCCGCCCCAGCGCATTGCATCCACCGCCTGACTGATCGCCGTCGACGGATCCGCCTGGACGTCGTACGAGTGACGGCGCAGGAACACGCGATTGCCTTCGCGCTCCCACTTCACCCACAGGTTGATCGAGACGCCGCCACCGCCGAAGCCGCCGCCAGCTGCGCCGCCCGCGAGACTGCGCGCGAGGATCAACATGTCCTTGTCGAATTCGGCGCGCGGAATCTCGAAGAACAGCTTCTCGTCCAAACGGTGGGCCTTGAACAGGCCGGTCACCGTACGGGCTTCGGCCGTGATCACGCGGCTGTAGGGCTGCGGGTCCGGCTGCGCCTGCTGGCCGCCGCCACCACCGCGTCGCCCGCCCGCCTGTTGATCGCCGGCCTGTTGACCACCCCGCGCGCCGCCGCCCGCCGGTGCCGCGCCCGGACCACCGCCCGATGGCGCCGGCGCCGAGGGTTCAGGGGCTCTGCTGCAGGTCGCGACGACGAGCGCGCACGCGACCAGCGAGGCGAACATCGTGCTCCGCTTGCTCATGGGTACTCCGGGGGTCCGGGGAGTGAGCGGGAACGGCAAAACGCGCAGCCCGGGGCCGGTCGCGCCGGTTGCCCGCCTGCGCACGTCCGCCGTTCAGGTGTTTACATGCGTCAGACGCATGGATCCCGCTGAACGTTGGGGAACGGCGGGACTTCTGAACGCGGAACGGAAGAGCGGAACGGAAAGCGGAACGGAGCAGCGGAACGGGGCAGCGGGAACGGACAGGGGCGGATGCAGGGGCGGGTCCACGGACGTCCGCGCGGGGGCTGGTGTTCGGGCGGACGTCGGTTCACGGGTGGAGGTCGGGGCATTGGTGACGCTTTCGGAGCTGCGCTCACCCCCGCCTCGGTCCCCGTCGTTGACCGGAGGTCGCCCGGGTCGACTCGGTTGATCGAAGGCAGACACACCAACTCACGGGCCGGCGGTCGCACTTGTTCCCGCCCTGTCCATCGCACTCGCCGGTGGAGTGGAGGTCCGCAACCGCTCGGAGTCCCACCTGCCTGGCATTCACCAGCCCCCACCTCCGCCCCTGAACCGACGTCCGCCCGGACATCTGCCCCCGCGCGGACGTCCGTGGACCCGCCCCAACACCCGCC
>Ga0302046_10002642_pt1 | contig 16638 bp, 12 predicted proteins | sample RVTome_11_FD_200261 | JGI IMG/M metagenome (GOLD analysis project Ga0302046, IMG submission 200261) | Soil microbial communities from uranium-contaminated site in the Upper Colorado River Basin, Wyoming, United States - RVT147D111 (version 2) ...
GACGCTGGCACGCCGCGCGGGCGGAGCGCGGCGACGATCTGCGCCGGGTCGAGGGGGACGCCACGTTCGAGGGACAGCAGACCTTCCTCGAGGTCGCCGCGCGCCTCGCCGCCGAGCGCCGCCTGTCGCGCCTCGCCTTCCTCGCGGTCCGACCCAGTTGACGATCCCGCCGCGCCGCGCCGGCAAACGGCGCAACGTTCTGCTGCTGTCGCTCGCCTCCCTGCTCGCCTTCACCCTCTGGTTCTCCGCCTCGGCCGTGGTGCCGCAGCTCACGGTCGCCTGGAACCTCAGCGACGCGCAGCGTTCGTGGATGACGATGAGTGTGCAGATCGGCTTCGTCACCGGAGCCCTGCTGAGCGCCCTGTTCAACCTGCCCGACCGGATGCCGGGACCACGGCTGTTCGCCCTGTCGGCCCTCGCCGGCGCCGCCGTCAACGCCGCCATTCCCGCCCTCGACCTCGGGCCCGACGCCGCCCTCGCGGCCCGCTTCCTGACCGGGGTGACGCTGGCCGGGGTCTATCCGCCCGGCATGAAATTGATGGCGTCGTGGTGCCGCGTCGATCGCGGCCTCGGCATCGGCATCCTGATCGGCGCTCTCACCTTCGGCAAGGCGATGCCGTACCTGCTCAACGCCCTCCCCGCGTCGGGCGACGGACCGGCGCACTGGCGGGCCGTGCTCTACGCGACCTCGGGGATCGCCCTTCTGGCCTCGCTCATCGCCGCGACGCTGCTGTCGCCGGGTCCGCACCTCGGCGGGATCGCCCCGTTCGACTGGCGCTTCATCGGGCGGGCGCTCGCCCACCGGCCGACCCGGCTCGCCAACTTCGGCTACCTCGGCCACATGTGGGAGTTGTATGCGATGTGGACCTGGGTGCCGCTGTTCCTCCTCGCCAGCTACTCCGCCGCCGGCTGGAGCGAGCGGGCGGCGCGCGTCGCCGGGTTCGGCGCCATCGCCGCCGGCGCGCTCGGCTGCGTGATGGCCGGCGCGCTGGCCGACCGGATCGGTCGGACGACGATCGCCGGCGCGAGTCTTCTCGTATCCGGCGCCTGCTGCCTGGTCGCCGGCTACTTCTTCCACCGTCCCGCCGTTCTGACCGCCGTCTGCCTGGTGTGGGGCTTCGCCGTCGTCGCCGACAGCGCCCAGTTCAGCGCCGCGGTCAGCGAGCTGACCGACAGTCGCTACGTCGGCACCGCCCTGACGCTACAGACCTCCCTCGGCTTCCTGCTGACCCTGGTCTCGATCAGATTGATCCTGCCGCTCGTCGACCGGTTCGGCTGGGAGCGGGTGTTCATGGTCCTGGCGATCGGTCCGGCGTTCGGCATCTGGAGCATGATCCGCCTTCGGGGGCTGCCGGAGGCTGCGCGCATGGCGTCGGGGAATCGCTGATTCGGGGTCGATCGTGGGGTCGCCTTCGTGAGACAATAGCGGTCGAACGCGACAACCGGCGCCATCCACTTCCCGCGGCATGGAGGGATCCAGATGCAGCAACTGAGAACCCGCGATCTGAAACCGGGAGATCTGATGCTCAAGGCATCCGACGGCTCCGTCCTGAGCAAGGCGATCAGCCTGGGGCAGAACCTGGTGGGACAGCTGAACCCGCAGATCGTTCACGCGGGGGTGATGTTCGACACTACCTACATCATCGAGGCGCAGGGCAGCGGCGTCAGCGCCAACGATCTGCGCGTGCAGAACAAGAAGTACGGCTACCTCGTCTACCGGCCCGTCCGCCCCAACTTCGGCCAGGGCGCCGGCACCTGCGCCAAGATCATGTTCGACATCCAGACGCGCAACAAGAACCTGCAGTACAACCTGCTCGGCGCCATCGGCTCGCTGTTCGGCGGGCCGGGCAAGGCCACGAGCCCAGCCGACATGGACAGCCTCCTCGACCGGATCCTCGCCGGCAAGGGCCATCCGTTCTTCTGCTCGCAGTTCGTCGTCTACGTCTACCAGTTCGTCGCCGAGCAGAACGGCGTCCCCGGCAGCCAACTGTTCAATCTGCACGACGCCAAGGTGTCGCCCTCGGTGCTGGCGTCGAAGCTGAAGGGCAGCCCCTTCTTCACCGAAGCCGGCTACGTGATGCCGAACGAGCGGTAGCCGGCTCGCCGCAGCAGCAGGCGCCTGATCGTGCATGCCCCGTCCCGCGTTCCTCAACTGTGAAGGTATCAGCAGGTCGTTCGGCGGGCCGCCGCTGTTCGAGGGGCTGACGTTCGCGCTCCACGAGGGCGATCATCTCGGGCTGGTCGGCCCCAACGGCGCCGGTAAGTCGACCCTGCTGAGGATCCTGGCCGGCGTGGAGGACCCGGACGCCGGGACCTGCACCCGCAGAAAGGACCTCCGCATCGGCTATGTCCCGCAGACTCCGGACTTCCCTCCGGGCCGATCGGCGGAAGCGATCGTCGCGGAGGCGGTCGCCACGGATGAACGGCTCGACGACCGGGAGCGACACCGGGTCGTCAATCTGGCCCTCGGCAGGGCCGGGTTCGCCAACCCCGGCGTATCGGCCGACCGCCTGTCGGGCGGCTGGCGCGCCCGGCTCGCCATCGCCCGCGCTCTCGCCCGCACGCCCGACCTGCTCCTGCTCGACGAGCCGACGAACCATCTCGACATCGACTCGATTCTCTGGCTCGAAGAGTTGCTGCGCGACGAGGCCGCCGCCTTCGTCGTCGTCAGCCACGATCGCTACTTTCTCGACCGGGTGGCGCGACGGATGCTGGAGATCAACCGGCTGCACGATTCCGGGCTCTTTCAGGTGACCGGGTCGTACGCCGACTTCCTGGAGGCGCGCGACGCGGCGCTCGGCAATCAGACGGCCTATCGCGATACCCTGGCCGGCCTGGTCCGCCGGGAGGTCGCCTGGCTGCGCCGCGGCGCCAAAGCGCGGACCTCCAAGTCGAAGGCCCGCATCCGCTCGGCGGAGGACAGCATCGCCCGGCTCGCGGAGAGCCGTGGGCGCAGCGCCGCGCCGGCGGTGGCGATCGAGTTCTCGGCGTCGGGGCGGCGAACGAAGCGGCTCTGGAGCGGCGAGGGGTTGCGGATCGCGTTCGGCGGCACGGCGATCATCGATCGCCTCGATCTCCAGCTCACGCCGGGGATGCGCTGCGGTGTCCTCGGCCCCAACGGGTCGGGCAAAACGTCGCTGCTGCGGACGATCGTCGGGGAGATCGCGCCCGCGGCCGGGACCATCCGGCGCGCCGAGGGCCTGCGGGTCGTCTATTTCGATCAGAACCGGGAGACGCTCGACCCCGGGCTCACCCTGAAGCGGGCGCTGGCGCCCGAGGGAGACGGTGTCATCTTCCGCGATCGACCGCTGCATGTCGCATCGTGGGCGAAGCGCTTTCTCTTCGACCCAGCGCAGCTCGACACTCCGGTCTCCCGCCTGTCGGGAGGGGAGCGCGCCAGGATCGTCCTCGCCCGGATGATGCTCCAGCCGGCCGACTTGCTGGTCCTCGACGAGCCGACCAACGACCTCGACATCCCGGCGCTCGATGTGCTGGAGGAGGCCCTGCTCGAGTTCCCCGGCGCCCTCGTGCTGGTCAGCCACGACCGGTATCTCCTCGATCGCGTGTCGACCCAGGTGATCGCGCTCGACGGCCGCGGCGGCGCGCACCATTTCGCCGACTACGCCCAGTGGGAGGCGAACCGGCCGGCGCGGCAGCCGCCAGGCAGGAAGCCGCCATCCCCCGCGAGGACCAGGACGCCGCCGCCCGGACCCCGGCGCCTCTCCTACCTCGAACAGCGCGAATGGGACGGGATGGAGACCGCCCTGCACGACGCCGAGGCACGGCTCGCCGCGGCGCGGGAGCGCGCGGACGATCCGGCGATCGCCAGCGACGCGGCCATGCTGCAGCGGCGGCTCGCGGAGCTCGAGGATCTGCAGGCCGAGGTCGAGATGCTTTACGCCCGCTGGGCCGCGCTCGAGGAGAAGCAGCAATGACGGCTCGACCCGACGTTTCCGATCCGGGGGCGCGAATCGCCGTCTGGTCGGGACCGCGCAACATCTCCACCGCCAGGCGGCTCGATACCTGCGGGGGCTGTTGGATGCGCGGTCAGGAGCACCTCGGTTATTTTCGCCGACGGAGGCCATCCAATATGCTAGAATTTTAGAGCCGAAATTCGCCTTCATCAGACAGAGGGGGTGCGCCACGCGGATACCCCGGATTCCCCCGCTTCGCCCCAGGGACGCGCGCCGCGATGCGTCAGGACGCTCCGCCGGCCGCGCGGGAAGAACCGGTGCGCGGAGCGGGCCGGTCCGGCTCATCCGCACGCTGCTGCCGCTGATGGTCGTTCTCATCTGCGCCCCGCTCCTCGGCAATCCTCCTCTCGACAAATCCCCTTTGCGGCTCGCCAACCGTCCGGGTGGCTCGCCGCAGGGGCCCGGCCGGGCCGAATGGATCCCCGGGGAGGTCGTGATCAAGCTGCGGCCCGGGATCGCCGAGGGGTTGAAGGACCGGGTCAGGGCCGGGGTTAACGCCAGGGTCCGGCGCCGCTTCATGGGCAATGCCGAGCACTGGCTCCTCCCCCCCGGACTGACGACCGAAAAGGCGATCGATCGGCTGCGCCGCCATCCCCACGTCGAGTACGTCGAGCCGAACTATGTGGTGCACGCCTTCGTTGTTCCCAACGACCCGTACTACCCCCTGTTGTGGGGAATGCGTAACGAAGGCCAAAGCGGCGGCAGTCCCGGCGCCGACATCGACGCCGGGTCGGCCTGGGGAGTCACGACCGGCAGCCGCAATGTGCTGGTCGGGGTGATCGACACCGGCATCGACTACGACCACCCCGATCTTGCGGCCAACATCTACGTCAATCCGGGAGAGATCGACGGCAACGGCATCGACGACGACGGCAACGGATTCGTCGACGACGTGCATGGCTGGGATTTCATCCACGACGACAACGACCCGTCCGACGACGTCGGCCACGGGACCCACGTCGCGGGGATCATCGGCGCTGCCGGCAACAACGCCCTCGGGATCGCGGGGGTGAACTGGACGGTGTCGATGCTGCCGATCAAATTCCTCGGACCGGGCGGCGGTTCGACCGCCGACGCGATCGCCGCTACCGACTACGCCACCATGATGGGAGCCGACCTCACGAACAACTCCTGGGGCGGGGGACCTCCTTCCCAGGCATTGGAGGAGGCCATCCTCCGGGCGGGCGTCGCCGGTTCGCTGTTCGTCGCGGCCGCGGGTAACGATGCCGACAATAATGCATCGTACCCAGCCGCTTTCAACACCTGGAACATCGTCTCCGTGGCGGCGACCGATGACCGCGACCAGCTCGCCCCGTTCTCCAATTACGGAGCGACCTCCGTCGATCTCGGCGCTCCCGGCGTCGCCATTCTCAGCACGCTGCCCGGTGGCAGCTATGGTTTCCTCAGCGGCACGTCGATGGCAACGCCGCACGTCGCCGGTGTTGCCGCCCTCATGCGCGCCGTCTCGCCCGGCATCGACGTCGCCGTCCTGAAACAACAGCTCCTCCAGGCGGTCGACCCGATCCCGGCGCTCGCCGGCAAGACCGTCACCGGCGGCAGGCTGAGTGCTTTTGCGACGATCGCCACTCCCGAGGCGATCCCGCCGGGGTTCGTCGCCGATCTCGAGGTTCGCTCCAGCGACAGCTTCTCTCTCACCCTCGGCTGGACCGCCACGGGGGACGACGGCGATCTGGGCAGCGCGGCGATCTACGACATTCGCTACGCCTCATCCCCCTTCGACGAGACCGGCTTCGGCTCGGCGACGATGATCGCCGGCTCGCCGGCGCCGGTTCCCGCAGGAACACCGCTGCAGTTCGAAGCCCAGGACCTGGCGAGCGGGGCGACATATTACTTTGCCCTCCGGGCGATGGACGAGTGGGGGACCGCAGGGCCGATGTCGAACCTGGCGAGCGGCACCACCCTCGGTCCGCCCGACATCGTCGTCTCCCCCCCGAGCGTGCAGGCCGACACCTTCGTCGGCGGCACCACCAGCCGCACCGTGACGATCGACAACGACGGCGCAGGAAGCCTGAATTTCGCCGTCGCCGCACGGACCCCGTTCGCCGTCGCCGGCCTCGCCGCGCCGGTTCTCCCCGAGTCGGATCGGACCGCGCCGGGTCTCGCGCCGGCCGGATTCGGCGCCTCGGCGAACGTCGATCCAGCTGCGGACTCAGCGCGTCGCTGGCGCCACCCCACAGGCGAGCCGGGCGTTTCGCCGCTGCCGCCCCCGCAGCCGCCGGCGGACCGGGAGGTCTATGACGACGGCGCGATGCCGCTGCGGGAGGAACTCAGTGCGCCGGAGGTCGACGTCAGCAACCTCGCTCCCGGGGCGCTGAGGATCGCGTTGCTCAATTGCGGAGGGGACGTGCGCGAGATGAGCGACCAGCTCCTCGCCTTCCCCGACATCGCCGAGGTCGGCGTGGTGCACGGCGGCGTGGAGCGGACGCGGCTCGACCACCTGATCGGGTACGACGCCGTCATCGTCAGCGTCGACAAACGCTGCATCGATCCGGACCGTACCGGCGACGTGCTGGCCGATTACGCCGACAGTGGCGGCGGCGTGATCCTGAGCCTGGCCTCGTTCTTCGATCAATGGACGATCGGCGGTCGCTTTCGCTTCGGGGGTTACTTTCCGCTGCTCGGGTCGGGTGGCACCCGCGGTTCTTCATCGCTCGGTCCGTTCGACCCCGGGCATCCGATCATGCGCGGCGTCACGGCGGCCGCGACCAGCCTGCTGGAGGAGGTCGATCTGACCCCCGGCGCCCAGATCGTCGCCGAATGGCAATCGGGCGAGCCGTTCGTTGCCGTCAAGGAACCGAACGTGGTGGCCCTCAACATCTACTTCGGTGAGCCGGGGTATTGGACCGGCGACGTTCCGCTGATCCTGCGCAACGCGGTCCTTTGGAGCCGCCAGCGGTTCTCATGGCTCACCTTCGACCCCGCGGCGGGGACCATCCCGCCGGGCGGGCGGGTCGACGTCACTGTCGGATTCGACGCGACCGGACTGCAGACGGGCGACCACGAAGCGGCGCTGGCGATTGCCAGCGACGATCCGGACCATGGTGCTGTGGCGATTCCCGTCGTTCTTCAGGTCACCGGCGCGCCGGACATCGACCTGCACGGCGAACGAGCCGCGTTCGAATCGTCGCGGGATTATTCCACCGCGTTCGCGTGGATCAAACATGATTTCGAGGTCACGGTGCCCGCAGCGGCGGGTGGCCTGATCGAACTCATCGCCGCGGGGGATTTCGACGGCGATGAGCCGGGAGAGTATGCATTCATTTCTGCGGAAGGGTCGATTTCCCGGACGCTGGAGGATACGGGGGTCGAGTGTGAACCGGCGACGCTGTTGATCGCCGTGACGGCGGAGCAGATGGCCGAGCTGACGGCCGACGGACGCGTTGAGGTGTCCACTAATACCGGTCCGCGCTCGGAGGCGTCCTGCCCGGTGAACCGGCTCACGGTGCGTTTCAGCTATTCGGGCCCGAGCGACCGGATCGACTTCGGAACGGTCTTCGCGGGCGAGGCGCGCACGCTGAGCCTGACGGTGGAGAACGCGGGAACCGACCCCCTGGTGGTGAGCGGCATCGCATCGGACAATCCGCCGTTTGCGGCGCAGTCCACCGATCTCGTTCTGGCGGGAGGCGAGGGCGGGATTCTGGCGGTCACCTTCACGCCGCCGGCGACCGGCTCGTACTCCGGCATGCTGACCCTGCCGAGCAACGATCCGGACGAACCGCTGGTGACCGTGGCGCTGAGCGGCGAAGCGCTCCCGGGACCCGAGATCGAAGTGACGCCCGCAAGCCTGGAGCTGTCGATGAGCCCGGGCCAGATCGACGGCAGAACGCTGACGATCCATAACAGCGGCGCAGGCAGTCTGACCTACGCGATCGACGTCCATCCGCTGCGCGGTGCCCCCGGACCCGGTGCGCCGGTCGATCCGGATCCCTCCGCTCCGACTGTCCTGCTGGTGCACGACGTTCAGGGCTGGGGATATGCGTCGGTGCCGCAGTCGCTCGTCGCCAACGGGTTGAACTATGCGACCATTCGCTCGAGTCAGCTGGCGGCCACCGATCTTTCCGCCTATCGTCTGGTCATCCTGCCGGAGGATCAGCCCGACCCGTACTACACCACGGTCGTGGCGCAGGCGACGCAGATCGCAGCGTACGTCGCTTCCGGCGGCATCCTGGAGTTCCACGCCGTGTCGTGGGACGAGTTCGCCGGGCTTCCAGGCCTCTCGCCTCTGCTCGTTCTGCCGGGCGACGCGCGCAATGAGGTTTTCAACTCGTACTCGCACGAGAACTTGTTGCCGACCCACCCGCTGGTGGACGGCCTGACGGCCCCGTTCTTCGATGCCGAGGGCCTCAACCATTTCACCGGCCTGCCGCCGGGGGCGATCATCGTCGCCCGGGCCGGACCGGGCAAGCCGAACCTGGTGGTTTACCGTCACGGACGCGGCTCGGTGGTGGCGACGGGACTGCAGATGGAGTTCGCCTATCAGTATGGCTTTCCGGGATGGGAAATCCTGCGCAACATCGCCCCATACGCGCACGGTCTGCCGCTGCAGTGGCTGACTGTGGCGCCCCGGTCGGGCGGGATTTCGCCGGGAGGAACCGAGGAGATCGCGCTCTCGTTCGACGCGGCCGGCCTGTTCGGGGGCGACTACGAGCTCCGCATCGTCGTGCACAACGACGATCCGGACGAGAGTGAGATCGTGGTGCCGGTGCGGGTCACCGTCGTCGCGGGTTCCGAGATCGAGGTCGCGCCCGCGGCGCTCGACATGACCGTCCCGGAGGGGAGCAGTGCCTCTCTCGACCTGGCGATCCTGAACACCGGCGAAGCCGACCTCACCTTCGACATCGTCCCGGCGCAGCCGTGGCTGAGCGTCATCCCTCCCTCGGGGGGCGTGGTCCCGGAGAGTCGCGTCCATGTCAGCGTGACCCTCGACGCCGGTGCTCTCGCGCCGGGATCGTACGGGGCCGTCCTGCAGATCTCGAGCAATGATCCGATCACGCCGCTCCTGACGGTCCCCGTGACGCTGACGGTCGTCCCTGACGGCGATCGTGACCTGGTGCCCGATGCGGCGGATAACTGTCCCGCCGCTCCCAATCCGCTGCAGGAGGACTTCGACGGAGACCTGGCAGGCGACGCCTGTGACAACTGCCCCATCTCTCCCAATCCGCTGCAGGAGGACTTCGATGGGGACGATTTCGGCGACGCCTGCGACAACTGCCCGGGAACGATCAATCCGGATCAGGCCGATGCAAACGGTGATGGATCGGGGGACGCCTGCCAGCCCTGGATCGATCTTGCCGGCATCCAGCAGGACGGCGGCGCGGCTCTCGAAGTCCGCGCCGTGGCGCGTGATCCCCAGGGCGACCCGCTCGGTGGCCGGATCGCGATCCTCGGACGGCTGACGGAGATCGTGTTGACCGAGGCCCTCACTCCACCCGACTGCAACGCCGGCTTCCTGCCGGACGGCGGGCCGGGCGGGGGGATCGGGTTCCACTTCCAGACGCCGAGCTCGATCCTCTTCGATCTCGATGCGCTGCTGGGATGCGTCAACACCGCCGCCGATTTCCTCATCGGGCCGGGAAACTGCGATCAGCCCGACATCCGGCTCAGGACCCGCCTGTTTCTGCCGGCCGCGGTGCCGTTCCCGATCTGCGTGCGGCGGGTGGGAGCCGTCGACGGCGGCGTCGATATCACCGTCCTCGGCTATGACGCCTCCGGGCTCAGGATGGGTACTCCCCAGGAGGCGACGCTGGTCGACATTCCCTTCACCGACGGGCTGCCCCGGCGGGCCGCGCTGCATGGGCTGATCGGCGGTGAGAGCTTCCGGATCTCCATCACCGTGACCGACGGCAACACCGTCCCGGTCACGGCGGAAAGCGAATTCCTCTACCAGGGCGAGAGCGAGCTGGTGATCAACAACCTCCCCCTGGCCCTGATCTCGGCGCCGCCGAACGTCGAGTGCGATCGTCCCGGCGCCGCGGGGGTCGTGCTGGACGGGACCGGTTCGACCGACCCCGATTCCGGCACCGCGTCCGATATCGTCCTGCACCAGTGGTTCGTGCTTCAGCCGCCTGCAATCGAGGTCCCGATCGGCGCCGGCGCGAGTCTTGCGACGTCCCTGTCTCTCGGCAGCCACACCGTCCGCCTGCGCGTGACCGATGCCGAGGGAGAGACCGACACGGCCGAGACCGACATCCTCGTGCGCGACACGATCGCCCCGCTGCCGTTCTGTCCCGGTCCGCCTGCGACGGAGTGCAGCGGCCCGGCTGGAGCCCAGATCGGCCTGGCCGCGTCGGCGAGCGACGTCTGCAGCCCTGTCGTCGTGATCGTGAACGACCGGACCGCCGGCGGAGCCGATGCGTCCGGCATCTACCCCCTCGGGACGACGCCGGTCGGCTTCACGATGACCGATGCGGCGGGCAACGTGACGTCGTGCACCTCCTCCGTGGTGGTCAAGGACGACACCCCGCCCACGATCGATCTCGCCCACGATCCGGCCGAGCTGTGGCCGCCGAATCACCGCATGGTGCCGATCGGGATCGAGTGGCTGGCCGGCGATCTCTGCGACCCGGCGCCGCAAGTGACCCTGCTCTCGGCCGGCAGCAGCGAACCGGACGATGCGCCGGGCGATGGAGACGGCGCCACCATTGACGATATCGGCGCCTGGTATCCGGGAGAGGCGCAGGGCGCCATCGCCCTGCGGGCGGAGCGGGCCGGCGGCGGCGGGGGGCGGCTCTATCAGCTGAGCTTCGAAGCGCGCGACGCCTCGGACAACACGACACCGGCGGTCGCGGTCGTCATCGTTCCCCACGATCGGGGGGCGGGGCCCGAACCGCTGCTGATGCAGCTGCGGCACGACGGTGCGCCCGGCCAGGCTCATATCTACTGGCCCGATCTGGCCGGGTATCTCGGCTATGACCTGATCGTGGCCGATCTGGCGAACGCCGCCGTCCAGGGCGGCGTCCTGACGCTCGACGCGGCGCGGGTGCTGGCGCAGGGGACGCCGGCAACGGAGGTCCGCGAGGGGCCTGCGAACGTGCCGCCCCCCGGAAGCGCGTTCATCTATCTCCTGCAGCAGCGCGACGGTCTGGGCGGCGCCGGTTACGGCACGGTGACGGCCCCCTGGCCACGAGTGCCGATCTCCTGCGAAGGGGGTTGCCCCTGATTCGAGCGCCGCTCGGGAGCACGGGAAGGCGACCATCTCGGGCTCGTCGGCCCGAGTAGCGTCGGCAAGTCGATCCTGTTGAGCATCCTCGGTGGCATCGAGAATTCTGACCGGGGAAGCTGCACTCGACGATGCGGCTCTGATGCGGGGAGGGGCTGCGGATCGCCATCGGCGATCGCCCCCGCATGACCGCAGAACCGCTTCCGCTCGAATGTCTCATCATGACAGCCACCCCGATGAAGAGAGACCATTCCGGAACGGGAGAGCAACGGGGATGCGTTATCAGTGCGTCAGCGTTGGCCTCGGCATCACTCACATCGGGGCTTGCCTGTCGACGCATTGCGGCGACCCACCGCCCCCGATCGCGACGAACTGGCAATTTACTCCGCCACCCTCATCGAACCGCGGAGCGGCTCGTGCACGGAGAACGCCACACTCGTCATCGCGGGAGGACTGATTGTCTCGATTACGAACGCGGTTCCTTCCGCTCACCAATCAGCCGCGCGGACGATCCGGCGATCGCCAGCGACGCCGCGATGCTGCAGCGGCGGCTCGCTGAGCTCGAGGATCTGCAGACCGAGGTCGACCGGCTCTACGCCCGCTGGGCGGCCCTCGAGGAGAAGCAGCAGTGACGGCCCGGCCCGACGTATCCGACACGGAGGTGCGGATCGCCGTCTGGTCGGGACCGCGCAATATCTCCACCGCGCTGCTGCGCTCGTGGGGCAGCCGCCCCGACACCTACGTCTGCGACGAGCCGCTCTACGCCCATTACCTGCTGGCGACCGGCATCGCGCATCCGGGGCGCGACGAGATCATCGCCGCGCACGAGGCCGACTGGCGCGCCGTGGTGCGCTGGCTGACCGGTCCGATCCCGGAGGGACGATCGATCTTCTATCAGAAGCAGATGGCGCACCACCTGCTGCCGGAGATCGACCGGGGGTGGATCGGCGCGCTGCGCAATGCGTTCCTGATCCGCGACCCGGCCGAGATGCTCGCCTCGCTCGCCCAGGTGCTGCCGCAGCCGCGCCTCGAAGACACCGGCCTGCCGCAGCAGTGCGAGCTGTTCGAATCGGTCGTGCGCGACTCCGGCAGCGCCGCTTCGGTCATCCCCCCGGTGATCGATGCCCGCGACGTCCTGCAGGACCCGGGCGGGATGCTGCGCCGCCTGTGCGCGGCGCTCGACGTCCCGTGGAGCGACGCCATGCTGTCGTGGGAGCCGGGGCCGCGCCCGACCGACGGCGTCTGGGCCCGGCACTGGTACGGCAACGTCCTCGCCTCCACCCGGTTTCAGCCGTACCGGCCGGAGCGGGAGCCGCTGCCGGCCCGGCTGAAGCCGCTGCTGGCGGTGTGCCGCCCGTACTACGAAAAGTTGTACACTCACCGCCTCACACCCTGAGGAGCGCCGTCGGCCACGCTGCCGACACCCTGAGGAGCGCGGACCGCCATGCTGCAAAAGTTCGACGAGCGCAATCGCGATCTGCTGGTCAATATCAACGGCGAGCTGGTGCACCGCGATCGGGCCCGCGTCAGCCCGTTCGACAGCGCCGTGCAGGGCGGCGACGCGGTGTGGGAAGGGTTGCGCCTCTACGACGGCAGGATCTTCCGCCTCACGGCGCATCTCGATCGGCTGCGCCGCTCGGCCCTGGCGCTCGGCTTCGCGTCGATCCCGTCGCACGACGAGATCATCGCCGCGATCCGCCGCACCCTGCAGGCGAACGACATGCGCGACGGCGTGCACATCCGTCTGACCCTGACGCGGGGCGAGAAGATCACCTCGGGCATGGACCCGCGGCTCAACCAGTCGGGGCCGACCCTGATCGTCCTCGCCGAGCACAAGCCGCCGGTGTACGGCACGAAGGGAGTGACCCTGCTCACCAGCACGATGCGCCGTCCCGGTCCCGACGTCCTCGATGCGAAGATCCACCATGCCAACCTGCTCAACTCGATCCTCGCCAAGCAGCAGGCCAACGCGGCGGGCGCCGACGACGCCCTGATGCTCGACGGCCGCGGCTTCATCGCCGAGACCAACGCCACGCACATCTTTCTGGTCGCGGCGGGGGCGGTCGCCACCCCGTTCACGCATGCCTGCCCGGAAGGGATCACCCGCGCCGCCGTCCTCGTGCTGTGCGCGGCCAATGCCATCCCGTGCGCCGAGCGCGATCTGTCGACCAGCGAGCTGTACCGCGCCGACGAGGCGTTCTGCAGCGGCACCATGGGCGAGCTGGTGCCGGTCACGAAGGTCGATGGCCGGTCGATCGGCGCGGGCGACGAGGGCGGGGGGCCGGTCACCCGCAGCCTGATCGAGCTGTTCCGCGACGAGACCGCCCGCGGCAGCGAGCCGATCCTCTGAGGGGGTAGGCCGCGCCGTATCGCGCCCCGGCGCGCGCTCCGGTTCCGCAGCCGGGGAACTCGCATCCAGGGGCTCCAGATGATACACTGCCGGCCCTAACCGGGAACAACCGCAGGGATTCGCTGAGGACAGCCGCATGATGCAGATCCGCCGGACGGTCGGCCAGGGGGGCCACAATGATGAGTGACACAATCCGGGTCGAGCACTGGGATCCCGGGCTGGACGGTCCCCTCACCGAGAGCGCCCTGCGCGACCGGCTGGAGGCGAGGGGCTATCACGTCTCCCGTTACGTTTACGCTCCCGGCACGGTGATTCCCGACCACAGTCACGATGAGGACAAGATCGATGCGGTTCTGTCCGGCCGCCTGCGCATGACGATGCACGACGAGGAGGTCGTTCTCGAACGGGGAGACAGCCTGGCGGTGCCGCGCGGCGTGACCCACAGCGCCGAGGTGATCGGCGACGATCCGGTCGTCAGCCTCGATGCGACGCGCGGCTGAACGGCCGTCCGGGCGGGAGTCGGAGGTGAGCATGGGCGCGATGGTGATCCGGCGGTTCGAGGCAGCCGACGAGGCGCGCCGCTTCACCAAGGGGCGCTTCGAGGTGGTTCGGGTCGGCGGCGTGACCCTCGGGCGGGCGGTCTACAAACCGGGCTGGAAGTGGTCGGAGCATGTCGGCGCCGCCACCGGCCAGGCGAGCTGCCAGGTGGAGCATGTCGGCTTCGTCGTCTCCGGCCGGGCCTGCGTGCGCATGGACGATGGCGAAGAGATCGAGATGCGCCCCGGCGACATCTTCTCCATCCCGCCGGGGCACGACAGCTGGGTCGTCGGCGACGAGCCGTACGTGTCGCTGCATCTGATCGGCGCGGACGACTATGCCCGGTAACGGGTCGGAGCACCCCGAACGACCGGACCAACGGAGGGAGACCGTGGAGACACACCGTTCGCCGCTCAGTTGCGATCTGTTCGTGCTGAGCGATCGGGACCGGCTGCGCCGCGAGGAGCTGGTGAGCGCTCTCGGCCATTCGCTGCGCGAGATGTACGAGCTGGAGAACGGCTACGGGATGGTGTTCGAACCGAGCGCCTCGACCCTGGCGGAGCTGGTCGAGTTCATCGCCCTGGAGCGTCTTTGCTGTCCTTTCCTGAACTTCGAGCTGCGGGTGGCGGAGGACAACGGCCCGGTCCGTCTCGAGCTGACCGGCCGCGACGGCGTGAAGCAGTTTCTGACCACCGAGCTCGGCATTCAAGACGGCGTGGTCGAATAGGCTGCGTCGCATCACGCGAGGAGCAGGATATGGCCACCTACGTCACCATGCTCGACTACACCCCGAAGGGCCTTGACGCCATCAAGGAATCGCCACGCCGGGCGGCTACGTTTCGCGACGCGGCGGCGCAGGCGGGGGTCACGGTGAAGGACATCTACTGGACCTCCGGGGGGCACGACGGCGTGCTCATCATGGAGGGGCCGGACGAGAAGGCGATCATGGGCCTGCTCTTGACCCTGAGCCGCGCCGGCAACGTGCGGACGAAGACGCTGCGCGCCTTCGATCAGGCGGAGATGAAGGAGATCCTCGACCGCACCACCTAGCCGTCCCACTTCCGTCGCGCGTTCGCGCGGCGGCGACGCCTCCGGCCGCTAGAAGAAAACCGGGCGACCGAGCTGGCGCGACAGCCGCGGCCGGAACCTCTCGGTGTCGTAATACGTAGCGACGTCGACCGGCCTCGCGCCGTCCGCCGGGTCGGGCAGCGCGGTGTGCGAGTAGACGCCGCCCTGCAGGCAGACCATCTGGTCGCTCTTGTCCTGCGCGATCAGCTCCACCGCCAGGGCGCCGAAGGTATTGGCGATGATCTTGTCGAGGGCGTGCGGATTGCCGCTGCGCAGGTCGTAGGTGACGTCGAGCACCCGGGTGCTCAGGCCGGTGACGCGCGTGATGGCGTCGCCCAGCATCTCGCCGACGTTGGCCTTCTTGCGGTGGCCGTACGGATCCGGCGGCCCGTAGCGCTTGATCTCCCCCCCCTCCCAGATCGCGCCTTCCGAGATGATCACCAGCGCGTAGTTCTGCTCGCTCCTCTCGTGGTCCTCCTTCACCTTCAGGCAGAGCTTCTCCAAATCGAAGCGGTGCTCCGGGATCAGGCAGCGGATATCGGACAGCGCCATCGCCGTGCCGAGCGCCGTGAACCCGGCGTTGCGCCCGAAGATGCGGAACACGCCGACCACCTCGCCGGAGGCGAGGTGGGTGCGCTGCCGGTTGATGAACTCGTCGGCCCGCATGATCGCCGTCTCGAAGCCGATGGCGTACTCGGTGCCGCGCACGTCGTTGTCCATCGTTTTCGGGATGCCGACCACCGGAAAGCCGCGGGTGCTGAGGGTGTGCGCGTAACCGAGCGTGTCGTCGCCGCCGATGGCGACCAGGCAGTCGATGCCGAACCCCTCGAGGTTGCGGATCACCTCGGCGGTGAGGTCGAAGATCTCCTCGCCCTCCTTGACGCGCGGCAGCTCCCCCAGGCGGCGCTGCAGGCGCGCCGGGATATCGGCCAGCGGCACCCGATCGGGACGGGTGCGGCTGGTGTGCAGGAAGGTCCCGCCGCGGCGATCAACGGTGCGCACTATTTCGTCGGTCAGCGGCACCACCTCGACCGGCCCCGCGGTCCCGGCGTCGAATCCCATGTGGATCGACCCCCACCAGCCGCGCCGGATGCCGGTCACGTTGGCGTCGCGGCTCCCCTTGCGCAGCCAGCCGCGGTCCCTGGCCGCTATGTAGACCGACTTGATGGCGGCGTTCAGGCCGGGGACGTCTCCCCCCCCGGTCAGGATTCCGATATGCTTCGCACTCATGGCGTCCTCCCGATGAACAGCCTCGATCCCGAACGCGGACTGCAAAGCGCCGTCATGGCGGTGCGTTCGGGCGCCCGGCTGGTGCGCCGCTGCCGGCACGATCCGGGCGCCTCCCGCGTCAAGCCGGACGGCAGCACCGCCACCGACATCGACATCGCCAGCGAGGAGAAGATAAGGCAAATCCTCCACGCCCGCCATCCCGGGCACGGCATCGTCGGCGAAGAGTGCCCGCCGGCCCCCGGCGACGAAACGGACTACCTATGGTACGTCGATCCGCTCGACGGCACCCGGGTGTATGC
>Ga0302046_10002644_pt1 | contig 16622 bp, 9 predicted proteins | sample RVTome_11_FD_200261 | JGI IMG/M metagenome (GOLD analysis project Ga0302046, IMG submission 200261) | Soil microbial communities from uranium-contaminated site in the Upper Colorado River Basin, Wyoming, United States - RVT147D111 (version 2) ...
GGGCGGCGGCGTCTCGCTGGGCTCGGACCGGGTGGCGGCGGTGCGCCCGCCGCGCGTGGCGCTGGTCGGCGGCGAGGGCGTCTCCGCGACCGCGTTCGGTGCGCTCTGGCACCTGCTCGACCGGGGGCTCGGCCTGCCGGTCACCCGCGTCGACCTCGACCGGCTCGGCGACGCCGACCTCACCGGCTTCACCGCCGTCCTCCTCCCCGCCGGCGACTACGGCGAGCGGCTCGCGGGCGAGGCCGGCGACGCGCTCGCCGGCTGGCTGCGGCGCGGCGGCGTGCTCGTCGCCCAAGGGGACGCACTCGCCTGGCTGCGCGCGCGCGAGCTGACCGCGGTGCGCACCTGGCCGCCGTTCGACGACGAGAACGACCAGCCCGCGGGCGGGAGCGTGCCCGCCGAGCCCGAAACGCCCGCCGCCGGGACCGACCCCGAGGCCCCCGCGGAGCCCGACGCCCTCGCCCGCCGCCTGCTCGCCACCCCGGGCGCGGTGCTCGCCACCCGGCTGACCCCGGACCATTCGCTCGCCGCCGGCCTGCCGGCGCCGCCGCCGGCGCTGTTCGTCGGCGACCGCGTGTGGCTGCCGACCGGCGACCCCCAGGTCGACGTCCTGACCGCCGACGCCGACGCCCCGGTCGCCGCGGGCTTCGCCTGGCCCGAGGCGCGCGCGCGCCTGGCCGGCGCGCTCCTGGTCGCGAGCGAGCAGGCCGGCGACGGGCGCCTGATCCTGTTCGCCCAGGACCCCGCGTTCCGCGGCTTCTGGCGCGGCACCATGCCGCTGCTGCTCAATGCCCTTCTGTACGCCCCGTCATGGGGCACCGACCGCTACTGAGCGGCCGACTCCTCCACCGACTCGCCGGAGTCGGACGGACCGCACTTGCGCGATCACCGCGGGGAGCGTATACTCCATCCTGTGCAGAACTTATCGATGACTTGATATCTAAGAGTGGCCGCAACCACCCGCAAGCGATCCGGTCGTGCTCGACTTTCCGATCACTCTCCCTTCCGAAACCCTCTACGATGAGCTGGGCATCGATGCGGACGGCGGCGATCTCGTCCGCGAGTTCCTGGTCCGCGAGACCGCTCGTCTGACCGAGCGGATCCGCCGGATCAAGACCGAGCTGCTGAAGGTCCAGCGCGAGTACCCCGAGTGTCAGAGCACCCGCGATCGGCTCGAGAAGCTGCAGGCGGGAGAGGGCGATCCGGCACCGGTTCGGAGGCTCCGGGGGGAGTTGGCCCTCGAGGAGGCGCGGGTCCTGGAGCGCTTTCCCCGCTTCAAGGAGTGGCTGGCCGAGAAGGAGCGGCTGGAGCTCGAGCTCAACGAGCTGAACACCAGCCCGCTGCACGTGCCCGAGGAGCGCAAGAAGTACAACCGATCGTGCCCGCCCCTCGAGCTGCTGCAGATCGTACCCCACGACGTCGGGCTGTTCGCCGATCGCCGGTCGGTGTCAGACGGCGTCCGCCGCGCGGTGAGCGAGTTCCTGAGGGCGCAAGGACTCGCCGTCCCGCGCCCGAGCGACCTCGACCGCGACGACTTCGCCGACGACTTCGAGCGCTGCGCCCTGCTCGACGGCCGCGAGACCGAACGCCCCGAGAGGCCGGCCGATGAGTGACCCGGAGGAACCGACGACCGCCTCGGACGGCGCCGAGGAGGACGCGACGGGCCCGGCCGACGCCGCCGCCTCCGGCCCGGACGCCGATCCCGAGGCGACGGAGGCCGGTCCGGACCTGAACCGGATCAACCAGGCCCTCGGCTTCGTCGGCCGGGCCTCCCGGACCGTCGGCCCGGCCGCCCCCGGCGGCGACGTCCTCGACGAGCTGGCCGAGGACATGCGCGACGTGATGGGGCTGCTGCGCCGGATCCTGGACCGCCAGGACACCGTGGAGCGGCGGATCACCGAGCTCGAGTCCGGCCTCTCCGAGTCGCTCCAGCGCCAGTCGCGGCAGCTCGCGAAGACCCGGCAGGAGCTGATCGAGGAGCACAAGAGCCTGATGGCCTCGGCGAGCTTCCAGGCGGTCAACGCCGCCCGCGAGAGCCTGGCGGCGACGCTGGACGGGCTCGAGCGGAAGCGGGACGCGCGGACCTGTCGCCAGCTCGAGGCGGTCCTCTCCACCCTCAAGACCCTGATCCAGTCGCTCGGGTTCCGCGAGTTCCACGCCCGGGAAGGCGACGCCTTCGACCCCGAGCGGATGGAGTGCGTCGGCTACGCCGAAGGCGAGCCGGCCACCGTGCTGAGAGCCATGAGCGCCGGCTATGAGGCCGACGGCAGGGTCTTTCGCCCCGCCGGGGTCGTCATCGCGGCCCCTGCGTCGTCCCCCGACCCGGCTGCGGACGCAATCTCGATGGAGAAGCACTGATGCACAAGGTCATTGGCATCGATCTGGGGACCACCTACAGCGCCGTCGCCGCGTGGGATCCCGACCAGGAAGAAGCGGTGATCATCACCGACAAGACCGTCGACCGGGGAGCGACCACGCCGTCGGTGGTCAGCCTCCATCCGGTCGTCGGGAAGGTCGTCGTGGGTCAGGCCGCGAAGCAGAACCTGGCCAACGATCCCGACAACACGATCATCGAGATCAAGCGCGAGATGGGGGCGGAGTTCACCGCCCAGACGCTCGCCAAGTACCGCGCCGAAGAGGTGTTCAAGGTTGGTGAGCCGGTCAAAGCCCGGTTCGTCGGCGAGTGGCGGCTGCCGCAAGAGATCAGCGCCTTCACGCTGCTCAAGATGAAGGAGATCGCGGAGGCTGAGATCGGCGAGGAGGTCATCGACGCGGTCGTCACCGTGCCCGCCTACTTCACCGAGAAGCAGAAGAAGGCCACACAGGAGGCAGCGCTGCTGGCTGGACTCTATCCGCGCCAGCTGGTGCCCGAGCCGACCGCCGCGGCGATCTGCTACGGCGTCGACAAGCAGGAGGACGAGCGGCGCATCTACCTGGTGTACGACCTCGGCGGCGGCACGTTCGACGTCTCCATCATCTCGGTGGAGGGCACCGACATCGAGGTGCTCGCCACCTCCGGCGACTCCCACCTCGGCGGCGGCGACTTCGACGACGCCGTCACTGCCTGGGCGATCGACGCCTTGCGCAAGCGAGGTCAGGACTTCTCGGGCGACTTCAAGGCGCGGGCGCGGATTAAGCTCAAGGCGGAGCAGGCGAAGATCATCCTCAGCGACCACAACGAGACGACGCTCGATCTCGCCGAGCTCAACCCGGCCGACCCGCCCAGGGTCGAGCTGACGCGGGCGCAGCTGGTCCAGCTGATCGAGCCCTCCCTGAGGAAGTCGGTCGCGTACGTCGAGGACGCGATCAACCGGGCGAAGGCAGCGAAGGGCGTCAGCCGCGAGGACATCAGCGCCATCCTGCTGGTCGGCGGTTCGAGCAAGATCCCGGCGGTCAAGGAGATGCTGCTCGACTACTTCCAGAAGGACGCCGGCTTCATCCGCGACGACCTCAACCCGGACGAGGTGGTGGCCCGCGGCGCGGCGCTCCTCGCCAACCGCTTCGCTCCCACCCCGCCGCCGTTCAACGCCGAGGCTATGCCGCCCGGGTCGCAGCTCAACCTCGAGGCCGAGACGGCGTTCACCTACACGCTGATCACCGAGCACTCCCTCGGCGTCGGCGTCGCTGACGACCAACGGGGCCCGTACGTGGCCCGGATCATCCGGCTGGGGAGCAACATCCCGATCTCCGAGTCGAGGGACGGGTTCGTCAACGGCGGACCGTGGACCGAGTGCCCGGTCGAGGTCTACCAGGGCGAGTCCGAGAACATCCACGAGTGCACCAAGATCGGAACGCTGGTGATCGGACCGATCGAGCCGAAGCCGAAGGGCGAGCACCATTTCGAGGTCACCTTCAACCTCGACGAGAACGGGCTGCTCTCGGCCACTGTGCTCCACCTCAACGAAAATCGGCCCTACTCGGCGACCTTCCAGCAGAACACCGGCGTCGGCGGCCTGAAGAAGCTGGGCTTTTTGAACAAGCAGTTGCGGGAGTTCTACATCGAGACGCCGCCGGACGCTTCGCCGGACGACTACGTGCCGGCACCGCCGCCCGGCGTCGCCGCCGGTGCCGGCGCGCCCCGGCCGCCGGCCGGGCCGGCAGCGGCAGCGGGGGCCGCTCCCGCACCGCCGGCGGAGGCGGCCGCGGGGCCCGTTCCCGGATCGGCGACGGAGGCGGAGGCGGCGGGGGCACCCCCGGCGGCGGCGATCGTTGAGCCGACGACCGAGGTCCCCGCGGAGTTTCGGGTGATCCGCCGGCGGGCGGTCAAGCAGCTCGACAAGCAGCCCGACCAGAACCTCCTCGACAAGCTGAACGCCTTCACCGAGGCGCTCAACGGCGGCGCCGACGGCGCCGCCCTCGAACAAGCGGGAGACGAGCTCGCCGATGCCCTCGACGACGCCAGACTGCGGACTGCCTGAGCGGATCGACGTCTCGCTCGCCGACGGTGAGCACCGCGAGCTGTCGTACGTCGGACCCGGCGGCAGCGGCCTAGTCTACGAGGGCGGCGCCGGCCGCTACTACCGGCTGCTGCCGATTCGTGCCGCCAGCCCGGGACGCTTCGAGCGGCGCTCCGACGACTCCCCGATCGAGCGCCGCACTCAGATCGAGGAGCAGGTCGGCCGCAAGCCGCCCGCCGGCCACCTGGCGCCGATCCGGCGGGCGGAGACGGTCCGTCTCCACGAGCGGGAGCTGTTTCTGGTCGAGTACCGGGTCGACGGCTCGCGCGCGCTGCTCGACCTGCTGCAGGAGGCCGAGCCGCTCGAACGGCTGACCCACGTCTTCAACGCCCTCCCCTGGCTCGGGCAGTGGTGGCAGGGGCTCTACCACGGCCTGGTCCCGATGCCGGCGGAGTTGGTGCTGGACGCCTCGCACCAGGTCCACCTGCTGTGGCTGCCCGAATGGCGCCCGCCCGACCTGGAGAGCATCCTCGACCAGCCCGGGCGCGGCGCGTACCTGTCCCCCGACTACGTGCGCGGCCTCGACGACCCGGGGCTGCTGCGCAACCTCGACGTCTACGCCTTCGGCCACCTGCTGTTCGAGAACCTGTACCGGGTCGAGCCCCCCGGCGACGGCACCGCGGTGCTGCGCGCGAAGATGACGGGCGCCCTGCCCGAGGCCGCCAAGCGAGTCCCCTTCTGGTTCGACTGGCTGCCCGAGTTCGGCGAGATCGAGCGCAGGATCCGGCAGATGGTGGCGCCGGATCCGGTGATCCGCAGCGCCGTCGACCTGCACTCGTTCTACGCCGGGTTCCAGGAGGTCCGCTCGCGCCTGAACCTCGAAGGCGTCGTCGGTAGGGTGCGCGACAAGTACGGTGCCAAGGGGGCCTTCCTCTACCTGCATCGGATCCTGATGTCGGAGCACGACTACGACCTCTACCTGCGCGGCGCCAGGTTGTGCGGCTGGCAGCTCGAGCTGCCGGTCAACGCGGTCGACCTCTGCGAGGCCGCGATCGCGCTCGACGCCGAGCGGCCGGACGCCTACCGACTCCAGTTCCAGCTGATCGCCTCCGAGCAGGCCCGCCCGGCGCTCGAGGAGCTGATCGCCGGCAGCCCGGAAGGCGGCGCCTGGATCGACACCAAGATGCACCGCAACCACTCGAGGCTGGAAGGGTTCGCCGGAAGCGAGGACGACCAGATGCGGTGGTGCCGGTTCCTGCTCTGGCGCCATCCGGAGACGGCGATGCTCTACAGCTACGACCGGCTCCGCGATCACGACCAGAACGGCCGCTGGTCGTTCTGGTGGCGGCTGCTCTACGCCGAGGCCCTGATCGCCGTCGACCAGCGGGAGAGCTCGCGCACCGAGCTCGACCGGATCCAACAGGACTTCACGCGCGCCCATCACGCCGCGATCCTGCCGTCCGAGCTGCTGCGAGCGCAGGGGGAGAAGTTCAACCAGCTCGAGGCGCGCTGGAAGCGACGCTTCCGGCGTCCGGCGGAGGTCCGATGACGCGCCGGGGACGCCGCGGGACTGCGGCCCTGATCGTGCTCTCAGCGCTCGCGGCGGCGGCGCCGGCGGCGGCTCAAAGGGTAGGCCAGGTCAGCGCGGCGGAAGAGCCGTCCGAGTGGTACCTGATCGTCCGCCACCACGGCGAGGACTTGGTCATCCCGGCGGCCGAGGCCGACCTGAGGGTCGGGGAGGAGGGAGGTGAGGCGTACCCGGTGCCGCTGTCGGTGCTGCGCGGTTGGGCCACGTCGCATGCGGCGCAGCCCCGCGAAGGCGAGCCGCTGGAGATCATCGAGGGGGGAGAGCTCCACGGCGGCCCCTCCGAACCTCCGCAGGAGACCGCGGCACCCGAAGGCGAGGAGCCCCGGGATGGCCTCTTCGAGGACCCGCTGGTGGCGGCCCTGATCGCGACGACGGCGCTGCTGCTGCTGAGCCTGCTCGGCGTGCTCCTCTACTTCAAGACGATCCGGCCGCGCCGGCTGCGCCGGCCGCTGCTGGCGGCGCTCGAGATCATCGAGCGGGACGACCAGCCGCGCTTCGAGGAGGCCGAGGGGCTGATCAGCGGTGCCCTCGGTACCGGCCTCAAGGCATCCGACGTCGACGCGGCCCGCTTCGCCCTCGCCTACGTCCGCGCCCGTCTCGGCCGCACAAGCGAAGCGCTGTCCCCGCTGCGCGAGCTGATCACCATCGGCAAGGCCGACCTCGACGCCCGTTACTTCTACCTGTGGCTCAACGCCCGGCAGAAGAACGAGGACGAGGTGATCCGCATCTACGAGGAGCACCGCGAGGAGCTGCGCGAGTACCGCGACACCCGCAGGATCGCCTCGATCGCCTACCTGCGGCACGCCAGGGCGCGGTGGGGGCGCAAACAGATCGAGGCGGCGCTCGCCTCCTACGACGAGGTGCGCAAGCTGGGCGTGCTGGCCGACGAGATCCCCCCGGGGGCTTCCAACCATCACCTCGTCTTCGGCATCGACGCGGTGGTCCAGAAGCAGTATGACGAGGCCAGGCGGCACTTCGAGGCGGCTCTGGCGGAGGCCGGGAAGTCGGAGCAGCAGAAGCTCGAGGCCGAGGCCGCCCTGCTGCTGGCCGAGTGGCTGGAGGAGGACGTGGACGACCTCGACGAGCGGCTGGCTGGCCTCGTCGAACGGTGCCGGAAGGCCCTGCCGAAAGACCGGCGCCGCCACCACGAGGTCGACGAGCCGGAGAGCTGGCAGTCGTCCGAGCAAGCTCTGCTCTACTGCAACCTGGCCCTCTGGTGGACGCTCTCCTGGACCGAGACCCGGGCGACCGCGCCCGCCGGCTCGGGGCTGCCGGACAAGGCCTGGGAGGACCTGAGGGCGCGGACCGAGCGGGTCATCGAGGAGGATCCGACCCGCGGCGACGCCTGGCTGATCGGCGGCCTGATCGCCTACTATTTCTCCGAGCACGACCCGGAGCGGCGGGCGGAGGCGATCCAGCGCCTCGACAAGGCGCTCGAATGCGGCGTCAGCGTGCCCGAGGTCGTCAACCTCTGCAATCACGAGAAGCGGCTCGCCGAGATCGACGAGCAGGAGCTGTTCTTCAAGACCCTCGCCGGCCACCTCAACGACGCCACGGTCTCCGACCGGCAGCGCGAGCGCCTGATCGAGGAGCTGAGCCGGTACGAGGGGATGCGGCAGCGGCTCGCCAACGTCTTCCTCGATCCCGGGATCGACGCGCCGTCACCGATCTCGAGCGAGCTGCGCAACCGCAGCCAGGTGCTGGAGCAGCGGCTGGCTCGGGTGGTCAAGGTGCTCGCCGCCCAGGGCAAGGCGCCGGACGAGGCGACTACCCTGCGGTTGAAGACTTCGGTGGCCGAGCTGCGCAGGACCGGGGAGCACGTCGGTCACGAGCTGAGCCTCTACGAGGACACCGAGAGACGGGCGCTGGTGGGGACCGCGGAGGTGCTGCTGCCGGAGGAGGAGGGGTCGCTCCAGGACGTGGAGGAGCAGACGTGAAGCGGCTCCCCGACCTCCGCGAGCGGATGCTCGACCGCCTGCCGTCGATCGAGCTCGGACGCGACGATCGGTCCGAGGCCGGCGTCCGCGACGAGACCAGCCTGGCGCGCGCGCTGGTCACCCTGGCGGGCCTGAAGCACGACGAGGAGTACGCACGCTGCCGGGCACTCGCGCAGCACCTCCTCGGCCACGTTCCCGAGCCCGACGAGATCGAGATCGAATGACCCGTCAGGCACCCGGTCCGGGCCTCGTCCTCGACGACGACGTCTCCAGGCGCTACGGCACCGACATCGCCGGTCTGATCCGGCGCACGACCTTCTCCGGCGGCGAGCTCGACCTCAAGGCGCAGATCGAGGAGATGCGCCGGCGCGCGCAGCAGCGCCAGGAGCGCAAGAGCGGACCCGGTCTGGCCCTGGACGTCCTCGACGACGAGGTCGGGGAGATCGAGCTCGCGACCAGCGGCATCGAGAGCCGGACCGACCGCCTGATCGGGGAGGCGGAGGCGCTGATCGCCGGCCACGAGTACCTGCAGGCGCTCGAGAAGCTCGAGGAGGCGCTCGCGGGCTCGCCCGGCCACGTCTTCGCGCTGCTGCTCAAGGGGGAGTGCCTCCTGCCGATCGAGGGCATGGCGCTGGCGGCGATCGAGACCGTCCAGCCGCTGCGCGAGACGGCTCTTAAGCCGCGGCTCGCCCGCCGGCTGTCCCGGCTGCTCGCCGACCTCCGCCAGGCGCTGGTCCCGGAGATGCTGGAGAGCTTCACCGCCGCGCTCGGCGCGGGCGGACCGGTGGCCGCCGTCCGCCGGATGGAGCGCTACGAGAAGGCCGAGCCCACACTCGAGGACGTCTACTTCCTGAGCGGCGCCTGCTGGATGATGGCCGGCGACCTCGACGCCGCCCTGGCCGAGGTGACGAAGGGCCGGTGGGCCTGCGCGCCGCGGGAGTGCCCTCGGCTCGACTCGCTGGCCCGGCACGTCGCGTTGCAACGGGTCATGGCCGCCATGGTCGAGTCGGTCGAGAAGGTTAAGCAGGGCGCGTACAAGCAGGCGGTCGACGGGCTGCGCAAGCACCGCAAGAGCGTGACGGGCGTCGACCTGTACGACGACCTCTACGGGTTCGTCAAGTCGGTGAGGAGCGCCGGCGGCTTCAAGGAGCGGGACCACGTGCCGGCCGGCATCAACCGTGAGCGCAGGACCAACCTCGAGTGCTTCGTGATCGGGCGCGAGGCGGAGGAGGCCCGGAACTGGATCGACAGAAGGGCCTTCGACCAGGCGGAGAAGGTCCTCCGGCAGGCGCTGACCTACGTGCCGGGCGCCGGCTTCTTGCACTTCATGCTGGCGTTCTCGATCTTCGTCGGCCTGTCGGAGGCCTCCCGACGGTCCGGTGGAGTGAGCGCCGAAGAGGTCGAAAGCCGCCTGCGAAGCGCCGCCGAGCACGTCGAGAAGGCGGTCGCCGATCCCGACATCACCGCCGCCCGGGATCTCGAAAAGGCGATCGGGCGCAACCTCGCGGCGGCGGCCGAGCAGCGGCGGTACGAGCCGCTGTTCCGGACCTTCAACACCACCATGGAGAACGTCCAGCGGCGCGGCGGGGTCCGGAGCCTGGGCGACCTGAAGGAGCTCAAGGCCACGATGACCAAGCTACGGCGCCGAGTGCGCGACGCCCTGGGCTCGGCGTCGGCGGATTCACGCTCCTCGTTGCAGCGGCTCGACGCTGCGATCTCGGCGGTCCTGGCCCAGATTCCGCTCTGAAACTGCATGGGGAGGTCGTTTCGATCTTGGCCAACCGGCACCAGCTCTCCTACGACGTCTTCATCAGCTATGCCCGCGGGGAGTACGACTGGGTCGATTCCCACGTCTACCAGCCGCTGACCCGCTGCCGCAAGGGCAACGGCGAGCAGCCGAAGATCTTCCTCGACAAGGGCGAGATCGGGGTCGGCGCCAACTGGCTGGACGTGATCGAGGGCGCGTTGCAGGTCAGCCGCAAGGTCGTCGGCGTCCACTCGCGGCTCTACTTCACCCGCCCGCAGTGCAAGCAGGAGTGGCAGATGGCCAAGGCGCTGGACGAGCGCCGGACGGGCGCCGGCCAGCCGACGATCCTGTTCCCGATCCTCAAGGACCCGCTCGAGCCCGAGAGCTACCTGCCGCTGTGGTGTCACCTCACCAACTACGTCGACGTCCACGAGCGCCGGGACTGGTTCGAGCTGCTGAAGTCGAGCCTCGACCTGGCGGAGAGTAGCGAGGAGCTGACGCTCGAGTTCGAGACCCGCACGGCCGACGTGCGGGTGAACCAGACCCTCGACGAGGTCCGGGTCCGGCTGCGGAGCGAGCCGCGCCGGCAGTTGCCGGAGGCGACCGTGCGCCTGTGCGCGTCCGCCGGCGAGCTGAGCGGCGTGACGGAGACCCGGACCGAGAACGGTGTCGCGGTGTTCTCCGACCTCGTGTTCGGCATCCCGCACTCCGACGTCCACCTGATCGCCGAGGTCGAGGGCTACCGCAGCGGCCGGTCGGATCGCTTCTCGATCGCCGAGAGCCGCGCCATCCCGTCGCCGGACCTGAAGCGGCGGGGGGAGCTGAGCATCGCGGCCCACGGCGAGGTCCGCTTCTTCCCGGACTCCCGCGGCCTGACGGTCATCCTGTCGGACCGCCTGGTGCTCTTCGACGACCGCGTCACGGCGCGCGGCGAGGTCCCGCTCACCGGGCCGGTCAAGGAGGTGGTCGCCCGCGGGCCACTGATGGTGGTGACCGAGTGGTGCGGCCGGGTGGTGCTGCTGCACGCGGACGGCCGGATTCGGGCCTTCGATCCGCCGGCGCGCAAGGGCCGGTTCGAGCCGGTGCCGGGGGGCGCCGCGATCCGCGGCGACATCGTCGAGGTTGGCTTCTGGTCGGGCGGGATCGTCGCCTACGAGCTGGACCGGCCGCCGCGGCGGCTCGGTGCGCTCGACACCGGCATCCAGAGCCTGGGCGCCGACGGCGACCGCACCTTCGTCGCCGCCTCGGACGGGCGCCTGTTGGTGCTGGCCGGCGGCGCGGTCGAGGCCGCTCACGATCTGGAGCCCGGCAACCTGCACCTCAGGGTGCTCGACGGCAGGGTGATCGCGGCCGGCGACCGCGACCTCTACTACCTGGCGCCGGGCGCCGGCGGCGCCACCAGGCTCCTCCGTCAGCGCCATCCGATGGGGAGCTTGGCGGCGGTGTTCTGGCAGAGCGCCTACCCGGTGCTGGTCGGCGCCCAGGGACACGGCGTGCGCATCGACCGCGGCCTGAACTACCGCAGCCGCTTCCACGCCACCGCCGGCGCGATCCCGGTCTCGGCCGACGACGGCGGCAGCTACTGCGTCTTCCTCAACCCCGACGGAACCCGGACCCTGATGGAAGAGGGGAAGATGGTCTACACGCACCCCGCCGGGGTCCTGGCCGTCTCCCCCGACGCCAGCCGGTTCGCGGTCGGCGACGGCAAGACCGTCGAGCTGCTCAAGGCGGAGGACTTCAACCGGTTGCGGGAGAGCCCGTGAGCCTGAATCTCGACTTCGAGGACCTGCGTCGCCACGTGCGGCGCCTGCAGAACGCCAAGATCGACCGCCGCCTCGAGCTGCCGGAGCTGGAGGCGCTGGCGGAGGGAGCGTTCCGGCTGGCCCTGCATCCGTCGACGCCCAACGACGAGCGGGTCGGCCTGCTCGCCCTCGCCCACCTGCACGCCCCGACCAACCCGAAGTTCTCCTTCCACATGGGACTGCTCTACCTGAAGCGGGGCGATCTCGACCGCGCCGCGCTGTGGCTCGGGTCCGCGGTGCGCAAGGTCCCCAACAGCCACCGGATCTGGGTTCACATCAGCCTGCTCCAGAACCAGCTCAACGCCCGCTACGCCTCCCAGCCCGAGTACGAGAAGAACGCCCTGCGCGACCTCTCGGCCGACGTCAAGCGCCTCGTCCGGGAGGGCGCCGAGCGCTTCCCCGCCGATCTGATGAGGTTCCGGCCGCCGAGGAGCGCCGCGCAGCCGGGCCACGGCCGTCGCCCGCACGAGGCGCTCGAGGCGCCGGAAGGGGCGGCGCCCGACGCGCCGGAGCCGAGCCCGCTTCCCTACGCCCGCCGCCTCGTCGACGAGGGGAGCTGTCGCTGGCCGTCGGTCTATCTGCTGACCCTGGAGGACACGCTGCAGGCCGAGTACAGCCGGCGCAGTCTCGAGCGCGCGTTGCCGCTGATGGAGCACACGATCCGCACCGCCGCCGGGCGTCGAGGCGGCGCCGGTGCCTTCGCCGTCGCCGCGATCCAGTGGCTGGCCGCCGGGTATCCGGACGACGAGGTGGGCCGCTGGCGCGAGAGCCTCGCGGACCCGGAGCCGGGACCGGCGCTGGAGCTCGTGGACCGTGCGCTGGAGCTCTACCGCGCCCCGGTCGAAGAGCTGCCGGAGCTGCTGCGGCGGACGCTCGCGGACCAGGCGGTGCCGGTCTACCTGGCGGCGTTGATCCACTACCAGCGGCAGATGGCGCCGGCGCTGCCCGAGTTCAAGGAGTTCGCGGCCTTCCGGCTCGCCCGCGCCGCCGTCCGCGGCGAGCGGCCGGCGGGGGACGAGGTGATCGACGAGGAGGACGTCGACCTCCGCCGCAAGCTCGCGCGCGCTCTCGACAGGCTGCGGACGGAGGACGGGGAGGCGGCCCCGAGGGCGAGCCGGCCGCAGCCGGGGGCCGGCGGCGTCGCGGGCGGCTCCTGGGACGATCTGCAGGCCGACGCCGCGCTGCTGAAGGACGCCCACGAGCAGGTCTCGTCGCGCGCCCGCGAGCTGATGACGTCCGCCTGCCGGGAGGACCTGGCCGGATCGGAACTCGAGCGCCTGATCGTCGAGGGGCACCACCTGCTCTCGGTCCACGGCGAGATGCGGGAACTGGCCGCGATCCTGAGCCGCGAGTGCGACGCCCACCTCGCCGCGGCCTCCACGAGCACCGGTGGCGCCGGCGGCGCGATCGAGGCTGAACGGGCCCTGCGCGAGGTGCTGAACCGGGTCTGCTACTGGTCGCTCCGCTACCTGGAGGACGAGATCGAGCTGCGGGCCGCGAGCGCCGAGCCGCGCCGCGGTCCGGAGCCGCCGCCCGATCCGATCGTGCGCTCGGTGGAGAACAGCATCGCGGCCCTCCGCCGCGCCCGAACCGAGGGCGAGGGAAGCGAGGTCGCCGCCGCCGCCGAGGTCTTCCTCGAGGCCGAGCGCGTCGCTCCTCGCCTGGTCGAGCTCCAGGGCCGGCTCTTCGACGAGCTCAAGGCCGCCCGGACCGAGGCGAAGGGAGGCGGTACGCCCGACGAGGTCGCCGATCTGAGACGCCGCGTGCGGCAGCTCGAGCAGGCCGTCGATTCCTGCGCGCGCGGCTCGGACGAGTCGCTGCAGCGGCTCGCCGCCGCCACCGACCGGTTGTCGGGGCTGCCGGAGGCGGCGGTCGAGGAGCGGGTCGGCGGGCACTATCCCGCCCGGCGCGAGACGACCAAGAAGCTGCTCGCCCAGCTCGGCTCCCTCGGGCGCTTCAAACGCGTCCTCCAGCAGATCGACCGGGCCGTCGAGAGCGAGCCGAAGGGCGGCGCCGTGCCGGGTGTGGCGGCCGCGGGGACGGGTCCGATCGGGGCGGAGATCGAACGGCTCCTCGCCCGGCTCGGCGGCAAGGCGCCGACGGAGAGCGCCGGCTCCGAGCCGGGTGGTCCCGGCGATCCGCCCACGCCCCCCCACGGCGGTCCGGCCGACCCCGCGGCGGACGGCTCCGGGGACCCGCTCCCCGAGGAAGAGGCGACGGCACGCGCGACGGGCGGGACAGAGACCGAGGCGTCGCCGCCCGAGGAGGCGTCGCTCGAGGAGATCCTGGTGGCGATCGTCGCCGCCCTGACCGAGGCCTTCGCGCGCTGCCGGCGGAGCCTGGAGGCGAGCTTCGGCTCCCGCCGCGGCGAGACCGAGGTGCGAACCCTGGCCGCCGCGCTCGACTCGCGCGAGGCGGAGACGTTCCACGCCCTCGGGTTGCGCCGCCGGGCGCGGCGGATCTGGGAGCGGATGAGCCGCGGCCGACCGGCCGATCTCGGGCTGCTGAGGAACGTCGCCGTCTGCGCGTCCTACGAGCCCGACCCGGCCCTGGCGCTCACCGCCTGGCGCCGCTGTCTCGAGGCGCTCTACTACTACGACGCGGCGCTCGGCAAGCCGAACGTGCTGGCGCCCGAGCGCCGGCAGCTGCACGAGGGGATCGGCATGGCGCTGCTGCCCCAGGCGCTGCCCCGCTTCTTCTTCGACGGCGGCAAGGTCGCGCCCGACGAGCGGTCACGGGCCTCGCTGATCGAGCGGCACGAGCAGATGCGGGAGTTCGTCGCCCACATGACCCTGAAGTTTCTCAACCTCAAGGTCGACTTCGGGAGCCCGTTGCTCTTCCTCGGCGTCGACCGCGGCGAGTCCCCCGACGTCCGCGCCGTCGCCGCCGGCAAGCTCGGCAGCTGGTGCGACCGCCTGGCCGCCGAGCTGGACTGGCCGGTGTTCGGTCTCTACCTCGATCGGGTTCGCGGCCACGTCGGGGACCAGCTCGAGATCTGCCGCGACCCCGCCAACCTCACCCACCGCCGCGACCGCCGGTTCCAGGTCGAGAAGGCCCGCCAGCTCGAGTGGGTCATGGAGGCAGGTCTGCTCAAGCTGCGGCTCCGCAGCCTGCTTCTCGCTGGCGACCAGGGCTACCTGGACTACGTCTCCTGGCCGGCGACGATCCGCTTCATCGACGCGATGGTGCGCCTCGACGAGATTCCCGTCGACCTGAGTCCCTCGTTCCTGGAGGACATCGCCCTCGAGCTCCAGATAGCCCCCGGTCAGCTGGTGGACGCGGCACGGTCGACGGGCGCCCTGCTGATCCACCAGAAGTTCGGTCGCAGGCCGTTGACCGAGGGAGGGGACTTCAGCGAACCGCTCTACCGCCGGATGCTCGACGCCTGGTCGAGCTCGCGTCTCATCGGGATGGAGGACCCGGTGGGAGACCTGTTCGGTTACCGGCGTCTCGAGGCCTTCCTCGACGACCCGTTTCCGCTCTACCGGGACCAGGCCCATCGGATCGCGCGCGAGGCCACCGACTACTCCGCGGTGATCGACTTCCTCAAGTCCTGGGGCGAGCGCTATCCGGGGATCACCGGGCCCCAGAGGCAGGCGGCGCAGCTGCTGGCCAAGAACGACCTCTCCCGGCGTGCCGCCGAGCTGCTGTCGAGCTGCCTCGAAGCGGCCCGGTACCCGGCCGGGAGCGCCGAGTGCCGCAAGCTCCTCAAGACGCTGAAGGCGCACGGGCACGTCGAGGCCGAACAGTTCGGCGAGGCGCTGCCCACGCTCAGGGAGCGGGTGGAGGAGGATCGGGAGGGAAAGGTGGCGACGCTCGCCCAGTACCTCAGGATCTTCGCGCGCCACGCCCTGGAGCGCCGGGAGGATCCCGGCCACGAGGAGATGATGGCCACGGTCGAGAGCTGGCTCGAGCGCTTTCGTGAAACCCTGGGAGCCGCGGACGTACGGCAGATCCTGCAGCGGCGCGACCAGGCGTTGATCGTCGCGTTCACCGCCCATCTCGGCGACATCGAGGACGACGGGGTGGATCCGAGATCGACGAGAGAGGTGCTCTCCCGGCTGATCGACACCTATCCGGACGTCATCGACGCCTATGCCTGGCGCATGCAGGCCTCGTTCAAGGTGGCCGAGAGAGATCTCGACAGAGGACGCGAGAGCTCCGCGCTGAGGGCTTTGATGCAGGTGCGGAAGGACGCTGATTACGTGCAGCGGCTATCGACCGACGAGGACCGCCGCGCGCTGGCCGAGCGCTACATGCGCGACGCCGAGCGGCTCTCGACCTGACCGCTCCCGATCCTCGCCCGCGGCCGCCGGCTAGCCCGCCCGCCGTTCGGCGTCGGCGAGGACGCGCAGGAAGTTCTCGCCGAGGATCATGCGCACCGCCCGCGGGGGCAGGCCGCGCGCGAGCAGGGCCGCGGTCAGGCTCGGCCACTCGGAGGCGTCGGCGAAGCCCTCGAGGGTCTCGGTGATGCCGTCGAAGTCGGTGCCGACGCCGACGTGCTCCTCGCCCGCCAGCTCGACCAGATGCATGAGGTGGTCGACGAAAGCGGCGAGCGGCACCGGCGGCAGCGGGTGGGCGGCGGCGGCCTCGTGCCAGGCGTCGCGCAGGGCGTGCAGGCCGCCGGCGACGTCGGGGCCCAGTTCGGCGAGCATCGCCTCGAGCCTGGGCATCGCCTCCCGGTTGCGCTCGCCGTTGACCCGCGCCGCCTCGCGGTCGACGAACGCCGGGTAGGAGTTCGCCATCACCACCCCGCCCGCGCGGGCGACGTCGCGCACCAGCGCGTCGGGCAGGTTGCGCGGATGGTCGCACAGCGCGCGCGCCGAGCTGTGGCTCGCGATCACCGGCGAGCGCAGGGCGTCGAGGGTGTGGAGCACGGCGTCGTCGGAGACGTGGGAGACGTCGGCGAGGATGCCGAGCTTCCGCATCGCGCGCACGCGCCGGACGCCGTCGTCGCTCAGCCCGCCCCAGCGCGGCTCGTCGGTCGCCGCGTCGCACCACTCGTGGCTCGCGAAGTGGGTGAGGGTGACGTAGCGCACGCCGAGGTCGGCGCACCGGCGCAGCCGCGCCTCGGTGGTCAGCGGCCGGCCGTTCTCGACCGCGTAGAGCGCCCCGACCGTCCCCGCCGCCTTCGCCCGCCGGATCTCCTCG
>Ga0302046_10002645_pt1 | contig 16620 bp, 15 predicted proteins | sample RVTome_11_FD_200261 | JGI IMG/M metagenome (GOLD analysis project Ga0302046, IMG submission 200261) | Soil microbial communities from uranium-contaminated site in the Upper Colorado River Basin, Wyoming, United States - RVT147D111 (version 2) ...
CATCCAGGTGCTTGATACGTTCTAACACCTCGTCCCTGAGAGCGGTGTCGATCTTCAACCCGTAGGTATCAATGAGTTTTTTAGCGCCCTCTTTGTCGCCTTCTGCCTTGATCCGCATGACCTCTGTCAGGAGCTTGCCCACCATTTCTTTCATAAGATCGTAGTCTGCTACTCTTACGTATTTTTTCCCATTTCGCTCTTCGAACGCGATCGCATTCGAATTATCCAGAATGTATTTCGCGACCATCTGACGGTTCTTCATGTGGTCTTCTTCGATCTGGTCGCCGTGCGGAATGCGCCTCAATTGGAGGATCAGGGCGTTGCGGATGTAGGCGTCGTACATCTGACGGGCCACGTCTTTGTCCGGAATGGCACCCAACTCAATGAGCTTGTCATCCCAGATATGCCAAAGCGCAATGAGGTCTGCTCGGGCCTCTTCGAGGGTCGAATAATATCCCGGAAGATAATTTGCGGGATCACCTGCAACCATGGTCTTGCCGGACGCATGTCCCAGAACTTCATGAAGCGTCGTCATCATATTGTCGGCCAGGGTCCCGTGCTTGACCTGCAGATCGATTTCCGCTTTGTCATAGCCGAACTCATCCAACAACACCTGTCCACTGGATTTGTTGGCTGCATCGACAATATTGTTCAGCACGACGCTTTTGCTGCCATACTGCTCGCGGACCATTTGCTCGTTCGGGAGATTGATGCCGATGGGGCTCACAGGGCCCGTTCCCCCGGATGAAAGGACGATGTTCACAAAACTCGCCGCCAGCGGCTTGATTCCCTGTTTCTTGTATTTGTCGTCCCAGGGCATCTTATCCTCAAAATACTGGGCATTCGCGCCAATATCCCTGATGCTCTTCGAGAGCTTCTGGTCAGACCAATACAGCGACGATTCAAACTCGGCCTTCAGTCCCATCGGATCGAGATACACTTCGATGAATCCGTGGATCATGTCGATGGTCGCTGTGTCCGAGACCCAGTGGATGTTGTAGCTCCGAAAATCTTCGAGGTCCCCTGTGCGGAAGTATCGAACAAGCTTACGGATCGTCTCGGCCTGGTACTCGTTTGCGGCGTAGGGAATCGCCTGCTCCATATAATAGATGGAAGCTTCGAGATCCTCAGCATACATGCCGGGTTCAACACCGTTCCCTCCGGCTCGCCACACCTGCTCAACCACGCGTCCGCGTTCACGGACTAGCTTCGAATTCAGATCGTTGATCTGTCGCCCGGACTGTGTGAATCGCTCAACGTCACGCTGAGTTAGTCCCTCGTCATAAAAATTAACAGCGCTTTCCTTGATCCAATCAGTCCCCGGTGTTTTATTGGTCATGATCGGTTCAACATTCGGATCAAACAGGACCGGAGCGAGGCGTTCCACGGTGGCGTCTGGAGTGTTGGAGCCAAGTCCAAGGTCACCGCCGTTGTCAAGCGCTGTTTGTGCGGCCGACTTGAATTCCTCCGGTGTGCATTCCAGCACGAACTTCCTCGACGTGATGTTGTCGTACAGGCCGTTGTTGATCCAGAACAACTTGGTGTAGGTCAGAATAGCCATTACAACATTTTTCGGAATACCCGTCTGATGGGTGACAATGCCTTCCAGGATGTCGCGGATCTCAAGAGCATCGCGGTGATGCTGGTCGATAGCGATGTCCCTTGCAGCCAGGGCGGCTCGGGAAAGATAGTAGGCAAAGATCTTTTCGTTGAGGGACAGGTCCTGGAAACCGTCGGCAAACAGTTGCACGATACGCGCAGGACCTACGCGTTCGAGGGAGTATTTTCGTTCAACGGGCTGACCGCAGCCTGCAAGAATCATAAGCGTAAGAAGGATGGTCAGTGATTTCATGGTTGTCTTTCGGTGGCGAAGTTGGATGGACACAGCAGGGCAGAGGCCTAATAACTAATAACCACTAGCTAATACCTAAAAGTACGCCAAAGGTGAGGGACATGCAAATCAAATGTCCAGGGCCCCCAATTCCAGATTCCGCCTACACGGCCGGTTGCTGCTGCGTGAGGCAATGGATCGTTCCGAACCCCCAGACAAGATCAACGGCATGAATCCCAATCACGGGACGGTCTTTGATGACCTCACTGAGAATCCCCAAAGCCTTTCGGTCATTCGGATCGTTGAAGGTCGGAACCAGTACCGCTGCATTACAAAAGTAGAAATTCGCATAACTGGCCGGGAGGCACAGTCCGCTAAAATACAGCGGCTCAGGCATGGGGAGGGGAATAATCTCGGGTTTTGAGCCGTTTTCCAGCTGCATATCCTTTGCCCGCTCGAAGTTTTCCTCCAATGCCCGATAATTCTTGTCGGTTGAATCACTCTCATGGCAGAGGATGATTGTCCCCGGATCAGCGAATCGGGCGACGTCGTCCACGTGACCGTGCGTGTCATCTCCCTCAATCCCTTTTCCGAACCAAAGGATCGTAGTGACCCCAAGCCACTCTTTTAGAGCCTGCTCGACTTCCGCCCGGTTCAAGCCAGGATTTCGGGCCTGAGTATCTTGATCAAGAAGGCATTCCTCCGTCGTAATAAGCGTTCCCAAACCATTGACATCAATTGCTCCGCCCTCGAGGACGAACGGTTTCTTTCCGGATTTCGGATGGAAAAGCCGGACACCGAGAGCTTTTGCCGCCTTTGCGTGGATGTGTCTGTCCTTCTTGTGATTCGGATACTTGGCCCATCCCGTGAAGCCGAATTCGTTAACGGCAAGCTCGTTATTCGATTTTACGAACATCGGGCCAAAATCGCGGGTCCAGCCGCGGTCGGTCGGAAAACGGAAGAACTCCACGCGGGCCAGGTCAACACCTGCTTTCTTTAGAACGCGTTTTGCCGAGGCCTCGTGAGGTTTGGAATTTACTATGATTCGGACATTCTCTCCGGGAACAATTCTTCGAGCGATCTCACCATAAACCCACGGAATTGGCGGAAACTTTCCTGGCCAATCCTGTTTATTGTGAGGCCATCCGAGCCACGTTGCTTCGTGTCCCTCCCATTCCGCAGGCATGCGGAATCCGAGCGATGCAGGAGTTGTGGTCATTCGGGTTACGATTTCTTCAGGTGTGGTTCGTCGTCGAGAAAGCGGCGGGTGATGGGAGCATAGGCATCGATGCGGCGGTCGCGAAGAAACGGCCAATTCCGCCGAACATCTTCAATGCGGTCCGTACTCACTTCGGCAATCAGGATTTCCTCTTTGTCGGAAGAGGCTTCTGCCAATACTATACCCTGAGGATCGGCGATGAACGACGTACCCCAGAATTCAATTCCGGCTCCGCCTTTTGCAGGGACTTCATGACCGATGCGGTTGACGGCGGCAACATACAAACCATTGGCGACGGCATGTCCGCGTTGCACAGTTTTCCAGGCTTCCCGCTGGTCCCCGCCGTATTGCGCTTTTTCTGAGGGGTGCCATCCGATCGCCGTGGGGTAAAAGAGAACCTCGGCGCCTTGGAGAGCCGTCAATCGTGCGCCCTCGGGATACCACTGATCCCAGCAAATCAGAGTGCCAATCCGCCCGACAGACGTATCCACAGCTTTGAATCCAAGATCACCAGGTGTAAAATAGTATTTCTCGTAGTATGCAGGATCATCCGGAATGTGCATTTTTCGGTAAAATCCGGCCATCGTTCCGTTGGAATCCAAAATAGCCGCACTATTGTGGTATACGCCGGTCGCACGGCGTTCAAAAATCGGAGCAATAATAACCGCCCCGAGTTTTTTTGCCAATGTGCCAATGGCTTCGGTTGTAGGGCCGGGGACCGGTTCTGCAAGATCGAAGTTTGCGCCATCTTCGTGCTGACAGAAGTACTGTGAGCGGAATAATTCAGGGAGGCAAATAATTTTTGCACCCTTGCTCGCGGCTTCCTCGATTTTGCTGATCGCTTTCTTCAGGTTCTGTCCGACATCCGCGCTGACGGACATCTGGATCAGGGCGATCTTGTACTTGCGATGGGAATTGTTCATCGAACAAATTTAGGGACAAGTGAGGGGAGATGCAAGAACGCATCTGTCGTCCGGAGTGTGATTCGATATTTTCATGGAACAGGAGGAGATGAAACAATATCCAATGACTCCGCCAGAGGCGCCAGCCCGCCTCATTGAGCAATGAAGGCTGGCGGGGATCCGCCAATGGCGGAGAATGTCGAATGATGAATGTCGAAGGTTTAAGCCTCAGGGTAAAGAGGCTTAGTCCCATTTGCGCGGGGCGACAGGGGGTCGGCACTCAGGTAAGAGTATAAGATCCTATAGCTGTCGTAATCGAACCGATGTTTCCCCTCCGCACTCCCGCCCACCAGGCACCAGTTGTCGATAACAAATTTCTCTCGCAGGCCGTTTGTCTCACACAATTCTTCCACAACGACGCGGCCCTCGTAGGGCCAAGCTTTGATGCGGCGTTCGTCAAATGCCTGTTCGACCCGCCGGTTGTAAGGCACGGGATCTTCCTCCCCCATGCAGGCGCCGTCACATCGCCCGAGATGATGGGAGAAACAGTAGGTGCGGGATTGTTCCAGGTGAAGATGTTTGGGACAGAGACGGTGGGATCGCGCAATGAGGGACAGGAATTCCTTTGCTTGCGTCGTGTGCTTGAAAAGACCGAGGATCTTGGCTGTGTCTTGAGGGTCTATCCGATCGACGGCTTCGAGGACGACTCCGATGTACCCGCCCCGGCTGGGAGCCCGTTTTGCGATGATGATGCGCCTGCGCCGTTTCGCGGCAACGTTATGCATCGGGCGAAGCTCTTTGATCAGCTTTGACTCAAGCAGCAACGCACCGAGTTCGCCGGCGGTTTCGCGGACTTCAATGCGTTTGACCCGCCGGCACATCTTGCGCTCGTCGCGTGCAGCAAAATGAGCACGGATCCGTGACCTGAGCGAATTGCTTTTTCCGACATAAAGGAGAAAATCCGCTGTCCCATAAAAAAGGTACACCCCCGGGGTTTCGGGAAAGGATGAAAATGAGGGTTTCAATGGTAGTCCTGGGAGAAACAGAAAACTGCAAAAATCTCCGCCGCAGGCGGATGACCTGTCCGCCATCCTTTTGGCGGAGCCTTTGGCTCAAAAAAGAAATAAAATCGTAAGAAGAAAAAATAAAGACCGCTCTTTCTGTTTACTGTTTTCTGTTTCACCTGGGCTGTCCTAGGGCATTCCAAATTCCATACTTCACGTTCCACCTCAACCGGTTTCTTTTTGTATTTTTCTTTTTCATTTCAATTTGATATTTTCTCTTTTCTGTTTCGCTCTCTTACCTCATTTCCTCAGATACTCCTCCGGAATCTTCTGCTGCTCATTCTCCGACTGCCACAGCACACTCACGATCCACCATCGTTTTCCGTCGTTCCATAATTGAATACTGTTGATACCCCGCATGAAGGGCTTTTCGTCTTCCTTTTTGAAACGGGCTTCGTAGGTGCTGAACACCTGACTGATGTTGCCATAGGTGTCCGCGTGCCTGCCGATCTCCGTCTCAAAGAATCCCCGCTCTTCCAGGGCTGGTGCGTTCAGAGCGATGTAGGCGCCGACGCTGTCCATCGTTCGATGGCCGAAATCCCCCGTCGGCCTCCTGCCGGTGCCGACCATATGCCCGCCATCCAGGAACAGGGATCGCATGCGATCCCAATCGCGCTTCTGGCCGGCTGGACCGGAGATGACATCATACAGGGCTGCAAGGATCGCGTCCATCGAAACGACATCTTCGGGTTTTGGTGGCGGAGTTGTTTGTCCGAAAGCAATGACGGAAAGAACCAACAGTGCAGCAATGCAAGCCATTGTCAGGCGACGAATCATTGATGACCTCCTTGAGGAATTGGAAGAGTAAAAGCGTTATTTGCTGTTAGTTGCTGGTTTTAGTCGCTGGTTATTGATCTTAGTCATGGTCTTCCGATTGTCCGGAGGCAGAATCAAACAATAACCATAACCAATGACCATTAACCAAGACCAGCGACCAAGAACTAAGAACGCCTTCTCTTTGGCTCAACAAACTTCAACTCACCTCGGCGGCAAACTCAACGCTGGCTGCGTTTGACCGCGATGGCACGTGGTGCAATTCACCGTAGGATTGGAGGTCCTTAGATTATCGATTCCGGCGAGAAGTTCCCCGTTGATCTTCCCGACCATGGCGGCCATATCCCTCGCTACTTGCTTGGCGGGCTTCTCGTCGCTTTCCCATTTGCCGGGGACGTGGCAATGCGTACAGCTGACACCCAGGGAGCGGCTGTAGCCGAAGTTCATGACGCTCAACAATCGCCCCGCGGTGGCTTCCTTCAACATTTTGATGTTCTTGAAAACTTCAGCGGCCGGCTTGCTTTCATTCTCGGCAATCTGTTTGCTGATTGCTTCGAGGAACGCCTGCTTCTCGGTGTTGATCGAATCTGCCCGCGATTGAGCCGCCATCGTTCCGCAAAACAGAAATATCAGCGCAGCAATTAAGGTAAGCCTGCTTCCCATATGAATCCTCCTTGTGATGATGATTTGTTAAACGTCATTTCTGTTGAAAACGTTGCATCAGGCAAGTCAATATAACAAAAATGTCCGACTTCATGCACAGCCGGTGTCTGTTCCGCTGCAAATTGAGTCTTGACAAAACAGGCATTTGTTGCGATACTAACAGACGCAACCATGACTTCTTCCCGCAACATTCCGATTCTCATGTTGGGCTTGGCGGGACTATGGTGCATGGCGTTCGTTGCCGCTCCCGTCCTTCGGTCCCTTCAAATTCCGTTTTCCTCTTTGCTCTATTCCTTGTTTTCCGAAGTATGCCACCAGTTCCCCGATCGAAGCCTTCATATCGCCGGTGAGCCCCTGGCTGTTTGTACGCGATGCTCGGCAATATATTTCAGCGTAGTCACCTCTCTGTTTGCTTCTGTGTTTATCGCCGGATTCCACTTCGACAAGTATCCTCCCTCGTGGATTCTGGCCGTTGCAGTAATGCCGATGGCTGTTGATGTGATTCTGAATCTCGCCGGCATTCATGCGAGTTCCATCTGGACTCGGGTGCTGACCGGCGTTACGGCTGGGCTGGCGATACCGTTCTTCCTAATGCCTCCAGTCATCGAGGCGGTTCATCAACTGAAAGAAAAATTCGGAGGATTGCCGCATGCCGGAAAAACCGAATAAACTGCGTGTTTCGATTATCAGCGGAATTGCGATCGGGCTCGTCTCCGCTATTCCGGGACTGAATCTGATCAACTGTTGCTGCTGTGCCGGGATTATTCTGGGGGGCGTCCTGGCCGTCTATTTGTACAAACAGGAACATGTCGAGGGAGCCCCGCCGATTGAGTCGTCGGATGGATTGATTCTCGGCGTAACCACTGGTGTCATTTCTGCCTTCAGCACGACACTGCTCAACCTGCTGATTATAGCTCTCTTTGGCGATGTTGCATCGGAATTTCTCAGGTCTTTCACCGAGCAGATCCTTGACCAGGCCAACCTTCCGCCTGAAACGATCGAACAACTCCGCAGCCAAATCGATGCCTCGATGGCAGAAGCTACAACATTCATTGGAGTTATGAAGGAGCTTCTGTTCAACTTGCTGATCCATCCCTTGTTCGCGATGTTAGGCGGACTGATCGGCTACTCGGTGTTCAAGCCGAAGAAACCGGTGGAGTTTAATCCGACTCCGGGTACCTGAGTCCGGTGGAATTCACTACAAGAATCTCCGAGTGGATTCAATCGGTCATGAGCCATGAAACCTGAAACCATTCCCCAATGAGATTCCTCATCTTGTTCCTGTTCCTCCCGGCCTTAATCTGGGCTCAGTCCGACGAAGAGCAGATCGAAACCGTGTTGCGGAATCAGGTTAAGGCGTGGAACAAAGGTGATATTGAAGGATACATGGGTGGGTATTGGGATTCCGAAAAAACGACCTTCGTGAGTGGGGGGAGTGTGTTGACGGGATATGACAGCGTTCTAGCGCGCTACAAGAATAGCTACGGTACGCGCGAAAAGATGGGCATTTTGAGTTTTGATGATTTGAACATCAGGCTGATCAGCGGCGGGAGCGCCGTGGCGACCGGCCGGTGGCAACTGAATCGAAAGGATGACAGACCGTGGGGGAGATTTACACTTCTTCTGGAGAAAAAGGCAGCCGAGTGGCTCATCGTCTACGATCACACTTCTTCTGGTTCCGAATAACGGTTGCGGCCTTTGGCCCAACCTTGATTCTCAGCGGGCATCTCGGTACCATGAGGTGCCAATACGCCTGAGGGCCCGAGATGAAACGCTTCACTCCGGGATTTGTTGTCATCCTTCTTGTCGATTTCCTCCTTCTTGCGCTCTGCCTGCTCCACCTGCCTTCCGTTGTCAACAGGCCCCGCGCTCCATTTGAGGCGGGAGGCCCGCGTGACAATGTCAGAGTCGTTCGCGTCCTTGATTCCTCCTCTGCAGGCGACATCCGTGCCGGGGATATGATCCTTTCTTGGGAAATGCTCCCGGTCGTTGTTCCCGAAGTCGTGGAATTCCTGGCTGATTTGCAGTCGATCGGAAAAGAAGTACAGGTGTCGGTTCAGCGGGATGGAGTCACGCGCACCGCAGCCATTACGCTGATACCGTTCTATTCCTCCCCCCGATTTCTTGTCATTTCTTCGATTGTAGGAATCATCATCTGGCTGATCGGAGTTTTCATTCATTGGAACGCCCGGCCGGGGCTGACCGGACGGGTCCTGCACTGGACCATGATGGCGTTCGCCGTCACGATTCTCATTACGCCGGGGGCAATCCCTTCCGGAGAACTTACGAGCTCCGTTGACCGCATTCTCTTTTTTTCTTCCTATATCGGTGTCGTCGCTCTCTTCTTTTTCTTCACTCTTCTCTATCCGGCCCCAAAAACAAAATCAATAGGTCTCGCAGGGTTGGCGACGTTTCTTCCCGCGATCGGCCTTGCCGCGGGCCTGAGCGCGCTTCAGCTGCCGGATATCCGATCCGGGGTTCCCGATCACTTTCCGGAATTCCAGCTTCTGTTTGATATCCTGCAACTGTCCCTGTTTGCTTACGTGGGCGGCGCCGCCGCGTGCATTCTGACATCGTTTCGCACGTCACGCACGGAGGAGGAGCGAAAGAGAATGCAGTGGATCGTCTGGGGATTATGCATCGGATCCGCTCCGTTTCTCTTTCTGCACATTCTCCCGCAGATCCTGATTTCCCGGTATCTCATTCCGGAAGAGTATGCGACGATCTTTTTTCTGGCCATCCCATTCTCGTTCTCGATCTCGTTTCTGAGATATCACTTTCTGGATATTGAGGTCCTCATCAACCGGAGCTTGGTGTACGCGATCCTGTCGGTTTTGGGATTCATTGCCTTTACTCTGGCGTTCCTCCTCGTTACGTCGGCTTTTGATACTCATGCCGCCTTCGGGGAATACCTCGTAATCGCAGGCGTTTCTCTCGGCATGGCCCTGCTGTTCACCCCCGCGCGTGATCGTCTGCAACATGTCATAGACGAAACCCTCTTTGCCGCTCGGGCAAATTTTCGATCTGTCCTGAGTTCCCTCAGCGGGCGATTCCATGCCTCCTTGACAACGGAGGACCTCTACCGCAATCTGGCAGACGGCCTTTCAAGTGTCATTCCGGTGCGAAATCTTGGGGTGTATGAAATGGAACACGGAGGATTGCACAGACGGGCTCAGAAGGGTGATGGTACACCCGCCTGGATGACAATACCAATGAGCCGGTTGGAAGCCGGAGCCCACCAGCTCTGGAGTCTCCCCGGGTCTGTTCCAATCGGCACGCCTGCAGACAGCACAAAGACCCGATGGCTCGAAGAGTCGGGCTTCTCGGCTTGCTTCATGCTGACAGATGAATCAAAAGCAATTATCGGTGCGATCGGTATCAATCAGAAATCCAAAGGCGATAAATTCCAGCAGGAGGAGATCGACCTTCTGACAACGGCTGCCGCCCAGGCATCCGAGGTATACTCAAGACTGAAGCTTCAGGAGCGCATGTTCCTCGAGGCGGAAGAACGAACGCGGCTCCGCGAGCTCAGCGACCTCAAGTCCTATTTCATTTCGAGCGTTTCTCACGAATTAAGAATGCCGCTCACGTCCATCAGAATGTTCGCGGAAACCCTCCGGCTGGGAAGGGTCTCGGGTTCCCGCAAGAAAAAGGAATATCTCACGATCATCGAAGGCGAAAGCGAGCGGCTCGGGCGGCTTATCGAGAACGTTCTGAATTTTTCGAAGATCGAAAAGGGAATCAAGGAGTACAAATTTGAGCAAACCGATATGGCAGTGATCGGCAGGAAGGCCGCGGCAAGTCTCCGGTATGACTTTCAATCCGCCGGGGGTGTTCTCCGCGTCAGGATTTCCGGCAAGCTTCCGGCTGTTCAGGCGGATGGGGAGGCACTCCAGCAGGTGATGTTGAATCTGTTGTCGAATGCGCTGAAATACAGCGTCGGAAAGAAAAAGTATGTCCTCCTGCGCGTCCAGTCAAAGGGGGGATTCCTGATTATCGAGGTCTCTGACAACGGAATAGGGATTGCCAAAGAGGAACTACCTTCGATCTTTGAGAAGTTCTATCGTGTCCGCGATGATCGTTCCCGTCAGGTTGGCGGCACCGGGTTGGGACTTCCTCTCGTCCGGCATATCGTTGAAGCTCACGGGGGATCCATCGGGGTGACCAGCAGGGTCGGTAAAGGCACGACGTTTACCGTGAGGATTCCACTCAAACCATGAAGACGATTCTTGTGGTCGAGGACGATCCGGCCGTCCAGCGGGGGATTCGGGAAAATCTCGAACATGAACGCTTTCGCGTTCTTGTCGAGCGTGACGGTGCCAGGGCGCTTCAACGCGCAAGACGCGAACCTCCGGATCTGATGATCCTGGACGTCATGCTGCCTTCGATGAACGGCTTCGATCTCTGCGCCCGTCTCAAAGAGGAAGGATTCCCGGCTCCCATCTTCATGCTCACGGGGCTTGCCGATGAACAGTCGAGGCTCAAAGGCCTTGGGCTCGGCGCGGATGACTATTTATCGAAACCCTTCAGCATTCGGGAACTCCTTCTTCGGGTTCGGAACAGTCTTGACCGGTCGGACCGATCTCTGGGAAAAGCACGGGCGCTGGAACAGGAACTTCGAAAGGCGAGGGAGATCCAGCACAACGCCCTACCGGTCCGATCGCCCCGCGTTCGCGGTCTCGACGTCTCCGGCACAATGATCCCGGCAACCCACGTCGGCGGAGATTATTTCGATTATCTTTTGCTTGGCCCCGACAGATTTGCGATAGTTGTGGCGGATGTTTCCGGAAAGGGAATGCCGGCCGCGTTGTATGTGCACAAAATGCAGGGAGTTGTGCATGCCTCCCGCTCTGCGGCATCGGGTGCAGCCGATATCCTTTTTCGTTTGCAGGAGCATCTTGGTTCTTCCCTCGAAGCAGACTCCTTTGTGACCGCGGTTGTCGCGGTCTTCGATGTGAAGCACCGAAACGCCGACATAGCCAGTGCCGGCCATCCGCCTGTGTTTTTCAAAAGAGGAAACCGTTTGTATGAGGTTCCGGCAGGCGGCATGATCATCGGACAGGCTATCGGCACATTATTCCCGGAACTTCTGAAACCGGCGCAGGTGCACCTGGAACCGGGTGACACGTTCTTTTTCTATAGCGATGGAATTCCGGAAGCAATGAATCCGCGGCAGGAGGAATTCGGATTCGATCGCCTGAAGAGGATGCTTGCCGGGGTACATGGGACTTCCCGGGGGGCTGTCAGGCAGTGTCTTAAGGATGTCGGGGCGTTTTCAGGTGATGAGCCGCAATCTGATGATATCACCTTTGTAACTGTGAAAATGACCGGGAAAGGATCTGATCGATGAAACGCATTTTGATTGTAGAAGATGACCCGGCGATCTTGCGCGGCCTGAAGGATAACCTTCATATGGAGCACTTCAATGCGGAATCGGAATCCGACGGCATCAAGGGACTTGCGAAGGCCGCGTCGGGACAATGGGACCTCATAATTCTGGATATCATGCTCCCGGGAATGAATGGTACGGACATTTGCAAAGCTCTTCGCCAGCAGGGCTCACAAGTTCCCATTCTGATGCTGACGGGAAAGGGGGAAGAATCGGATAAGATCCTGGGACTGGAGCTTGGGGCGGATGATTACGTAACGAAGCCGTTCAGCGTTCGGGAAGTCATTGCGCGCATCAAAGCGCTTCTTCGCCGACAATCCGATCTGAAGACAAATGTCGAAGAAGCACACATTGGAAATGTGCACGTGGATTTCAGGAAACAGGAAATGTACAGGGGGAAAACCAAAATCGACATGAGCGCCAAAGAGTTTGAATTGCTGAAATACTTTGTCGAGCGGGAGGGTCAGGTGGTTTCCCGCGACAAGATCCTGAGCGAAGTGTGGGGATACGATTCCCTCCCCACCACAAGGACTGTTGACAACTACATCCTTTCCCTCCGAAAGAAAATCGAACCCACACCGTCAAAGCCGAAGCATTTGGTCACTGTCCACACCGTCGGCTACAAATTCACCCGCTGAGCCCGTTCCCCTCCTTCAACTGTTTGACATTTTTTTGACAAGAATGTAACGGGGCGGTGACATCTATTGCCCTGGGATCTCTGTATGTATGGTGAGAACACCAATCAGAGGTCCCATGCGAAGATTCCACCAAACCGCCCTCATCCGATCATGCATTGTCATTGCCCTCATTGCGTCTCTTCTCATAACAATCGGCTGCTCTTCCTTTGTGCCGTTTATGCGGGAAGAGGGATCATTTGAACGGGCTGCTGAAAAGCTGGCTGTCTCGGACGATTGCGTGGTTGCCATGAAGACCGGCGAACAATACCGATTCGTGCAACAGAAAGCGGAGATTATCACCGTTGATGACACACGGTGGATCAAGGGAGTGAAGGACTCCCTAAGGTTACCAATGGCAGAGGTGGAATCCATTACTCCCGACATGGATTTGGTGATCGGTCTGGCTGACACCGCACTTGTGGAATTTCCCGCGGGCCGCTGGAAGTTTCTTGTCCGGGAGGGTTTTCTGCACTTGATCACGGGGACAGGAGTCAGAACCGGCAACGTGAGCGAATGGCAGCACAGCGGTATCTTCACCGTTTCACTTTCGGGAGTATCAGACATGGAGGTGAGAGAAATGGACGCGGGGACAACCATCCTTCTGGTACTCGGCCTCGGGCTCCTGGGTTTGCTGGTCGCGGACCCCCTGGCGCTCAGCTCAATGAGTTTCCGCCCCCCTTTGCCATAGGGGAAGTAGGCCATGCGCAGGCTGACTATGTACGTGTTTCTGGACGCCGAACGAAAAGCCCTCGACGCTCTCCGCCGGGCCGATTGGTGGCGAATCATTCTGCTCTGGGTGCTGACGGAATGTCTTAGAATCTTAATGGCAAAATTGTGACACGCTCTCTTAAATCACTTAACCACTATCAATCATGTTCGAGGAGAACAATCATGAAAACACAATTTCTTTCCCGACTGCTCGTCATCACGGCGAGCTTTGCACTTGTGTCACCGACGGTGCATTCCCAGGCGGTCGTGACCGAAGAGACCGTCAGCTTTGCCGAACGGAACCTCGGAGGTCCCAGGCTTGGAGTGACGTATGTGCCCGGTAACGGCACCCTTTCGCGGGAACTCGGCAAGCACGGATTCGGCCGGCTCCTGAGCCAGTTTGGCTGGCATTTCGAATACCAGGTGATTCCCGAAGGCGGAGGACCGCAATTCGTCATCCAGTTCATTCCGCTGATTTCAGGCGTTGAGTACAGCAAGATCTTCCCAACGGCAACACTTGCCATCGGTGTGCGGCTTCCAAACGGAATCGAATTCGGCATGGGTCCGAACCTGCTTCTCGCAGGCACTCCGAGATCGGCTTTGACGGTTGCCGTCGGAAAAAGCTTCAATTATGGCGGCGTCAGTATTCCCGTCAACGTTGCGGTGACGACGAACCCTGAAGGTCAACGCGTGTCCCTGATCATCGGGTATGCCATCCGCGGCGCATCGAAAACTCAATGGTAAGGTGGCGACGTGAAAACCATGGCGGGAGTGCTTAGCCTTGCGGGTATGTTGGCGGGGTATCCTTTTGAGTCGGCAGCTCAGACGTTTTGGATCCGGCTGTTCGGGAACAGAGTGATCCTGGACGCCCGGATCCTGGGCGTTGAAGAAGAATCGTTGGTGTTTATGAAAGACGGGAAAAAGGCGTTTGTTCGGATCGGGGAGATCGAAACCGTGCGGACCATCGAAGAGGCAGACATTCTGGGGGGAGCGCTGGTCGGTGCGGGAGCCGGGTTCGCAGTCGGAGCGGCCGCCGGTCTGATGGTGAATCCCCACGGAGACAACAACTGGACTCCCGAAACGACGGCGTTGTACGGCGCTGTCCTGGGCGGTATTGTCGGTAGCGTAGTCGGATCGACCGAATCACCCGCGGTCCTCGAGCTTCGAGGAAAAAGCGTCCGCGAGAAAAGCGAAGCGATCCTGGCGTTTCTCGAGCAACGTGTGCAGGACTGATCGACGGGCAAAGCAATGTTCAGCCGGACTGAACCCATTCTATCATTTCTTTCACTGGAGCCTTTATGAATTCTTTGACAAAATCGGGACGCCCCGGTGACAACATTGACTCCCCGAATACGCATACTTCAGATATGAAATCAACACCCGTTCATGTGATCCTCAACCCGGCATCCGCCGGCGGCAGAACAGGCCGGAATCAAGTGCGGATTCTTCACGCTCTAGAGGGCAGGTTCGGCTCAGTTTCGCTCACACGTACCCGCAAACCGCTGGATGCAATGTATTCATCGGCAAGGGCACTCGAGAACGGCGCCAGAGTTATCCTGGTGGTCGGCGGAGATGGAACAATTCAAGAGGCAGTCAATGGTCTCTTTTGCAATGGTTCCGCCCACAATCAGGCGTTTGAATTGGCCGTTCTCAGCAGCGGAACCGGTTGTGGCTTTGCCCAGAGTCTTGGGATTCCCAGGGACATGGGCGATCAGGTGAAGATTGCTGCGGGCAAGCGCATGTCCTGCGTTGATATTGGAAAACTTCGCTATACACGTTTCGATGGTGCAGCTGCAACGCGGTACTTCGTCAATGAGTGCCAAATCGGCATCGGCGGAGATGTTGTGAGGCGGGTGCAACACAGGTATAAGAGTTTCGGCGGTCTGCTGGCGTTCGGGGCAGCCACGGTGCTCGCCGTATTTCAGCATCAGAATCAGGCAATGACCATCTCTGCTGATGGTCGTGAGCGATCCGGAATGTTTTGCGGCGTTGCAGTGGCAAACGGAGCTTTTACCGGGGGCGGAATGACCCTCGCGCCGGGCGCTTGTCTGAACGACCATCTTCTGGATCTGCTTGTCATGAATGATCTTTCGGTACGAGAACGCCTCCGGTACTTCCCAATGATCTACTCAGGAGCACATGTGCGGTCATCCAGATTTTCCTACTCAAAAGTGTTTTCTGTGACTCTTCAGTCAGATTCTCCGGCCCTGGTTGCGGCCGACGGTGAACTGTTGGGAACCACGCCATGTACGATCGAAACCATCCCCTCAGCGCTCAACGTGCGATGCTGAACGAAAGGAACGACATGAAATCCCTTGATCATACAATCCTGCGCCTGGAATTCGAAGCCCGCATCTTTGTGTCCTTTACCATGGTTTTCTTCGTGTGCAGTGTCTCGGCCTGGTTGTTTTCTGCTGCGGGACCGAACCTTGTCTCGCTCGGGAATCTTGCGGGCGTTTCACGGAGCCATTCGTTGTCGGTGGGATTTACCTGCGCAGCCGTCATCATGTTCGTCGCTTCGTTGGTGAGAATGTGGGCGGGAACGATTCTGCATTCGCGCCGCATGATGGCGTTTGCAGTCCAGACGGACGTCTTGGTGACAAGGGGGCCGTATCGTATCGTCCGAAATCCCATTTACCTTGCCGATTTGATCGCGATGCTTGGATTTGCTCTTTGCCTTCCGCTCCCGGGATGGCTTCTGCCGATTCTTTTCGCCGTCCATTACAGCCGGCTCGTGCGTTACGAGGAACTGTCGTTGTCCGGCAGTTTCAATCACCGGTACGATCTGTACCGGCAAGACACCCCAAAGCTGTTCCCGGGATGGAAGTCCCTCCGAAACATCCGGGAGAGTCTCCGCGAATTCCAGATCGATTGGGACGGATTCAGGAACAACGCCGTGTATGTGCTCTTCATTCCGGGTTTTGTGCTTTCCTCCTTTACCCATGAATTTTTCCATGCTGTTCTTTTCGGTCTTCCTGCGGTTCTTGATTGGGCCTGGGTCCATACAATAAAAGGCCTGTCAGCCAGTGGAAAATATCCATCCCGCGTTGCGCCGGCCCCGTCAATGGCCAAAAAGCGTCTCAAACCGGTTTTCCGCGACATTCTCTACGCACAATGCTGGGAAGACCCCTCGCTGGATCGCGCCGCATTCAGAATCCGAAAAGACGACGTGGTTTTCACCGTGACATCCGGGGGATGTAACGCACTCACGTTCCTCCTCGACAATCCCCGGAAAGTAGTCGCGTTGGATATTAATCCTTGCCAGAACTATCTGCTACGATTGAAAATAGCCGCATTCAAACGGCTGACGCATGAGGAGATTCTCGAACTATTCGGGATCCGCCAATCCGGCCGGCGCGTGAAGTTCTATGAGAAAACCCGGGCAGGCCTGGA
>Ga0302046_10002646_pt1 | contig 16617 bp, 12 predicted proteins | sample RVTome_11_FD_200261 | JGI IMG/M metagenome (GOLD analysis project Ga0302046, IMG submission 200261) | Soil microbial communities from uranium-contaminated site in the Upper Colorado River Basin, Wyoming, United States - RVT147D111 (version 2) ...
CCTCGTTGCCGCGCTCGGCGTAGACCCGCCCCGAGTCCCCGACCCGCTCGGCGAGCAAATAGGTGTTGTAGCCGGTGAAGGCATTGATATCGACGACCGTCGCGCCGGCGCCGATGCCCAGGAAGTCAAAAACCTCCTGCGGCTTCGAGTACTCGTCACGAGCCATCTCCTCGGCGCGCGACGGAATGTCGGCCGGAGCGCCGTGCTCGTGCTCGCCCTCGGCCTCTTCTCCCTGCCCGGCAGGCTCGCCGGCGTCGGCGGCCGCGCCCGCCGCCTGCTCGCCGCTCTCTTCGCCGCCGCCGGCGCACGCCGCGATCGGGGCGACGATCAAGCACAGCGCCAACGCGAGGGCGATGAGCCGCCAGCCGCCCTCATTCAGCATCGAAGTCAAACCCATCGGGGACCTCCTGTCGTTTGCCCACTCGGCTGCGCCGAACGGCGCGAGCCCGACCGCTCCGGGCTCCGGTAAGGGGAGCACCCATGGTAATCCACACCACGGCGGGCCGTCAGCGAGGCTCGCTCAACGCCCGAGCGCCGCCTGCAGCTCGCGGATCTTCGCCTGCACCAGCCGGGCGTTGGCCGGGCCCATGCGCAGAAGCTGCTTCTGCGCCGGATTGAGGCGTTCCAGCCCCGGGTCGCGGAACTCCCACAGGACGGTGCCGCGGCGAACCTCGATGTAGCCCTCCGGCACTAGCGTCGAGGCGAGCTGGTCGAGGGCGGCGTCGAGCACCGGGCGGAACGGGCCTTCGGGATAGCCGATGTCCCGGTAGGCCTCCTCGAACAGGGGCTCGAGCTGGCGGTAGAGCTCAGCGGCCCCGGCGGCGTCGAGCGACGAGAAGACCCCGGTGATCCACGTGTAGCGCTCGAAGCTGGCCGGATCGATCACCACGCTGCCGTCGCGCTCGGCGATCGCGAAGCTGGCCTCCGGCTCCAGGTACCCGAGCGCCTCGCGCGGGCTCTCGCCGTTGGCGATGGCCACGACCACAATCACGAACGTCCGCGCCAGCTGGTCGGTGGCCAGCACGTCGGCCAGCCGTGGGTGCGCCGACAGGCCCTCGATCATGGCGCGCAGCGGCGCGTCGCTGCTCTCCAGCGGCGGCACGACGATCGACCGCGGCTCGGCAACGACCGGCGGCGCCGCCTCGACCGGCGTGGACACCGGTGGCGGAGCGGCCGGCGGCGGCTCCGCCTCGCCGGCAATGAATTGCCAATAGATGACCACGCCGACGATGACGGCGGCGACGGCCCCGACCGCGATCGCGATAGGCCTTTGCACGCTTACGCTCCGATACCGAGGGGGATAGTGGGTGTCCCCATCGTAATGCCTAGCAGCCCGTGGCGGAACTCCCATGGGTCTGGCGCGTGGGTCTTGCGGGTGAGGGCAAGGAGAGCCGACGCAGGCGATGCCGGAGCCATCGTCGAGGAGGCTCGACGCAGCCATCGCGATCGCCGCAAGCGTCATCACCCCGCCAAAACTGGCGCGGGCCGAGAGGGCCGGCGCGCGCGCTCCGACCCATCGCGATCGCCGCAAGCGTCATCGCCCCGCCGGGACGGTTAGAAGCGGGGCGCGGCCACGCCCCGGATGCAGGTCTTGCAAGGTCGCTTGCCAGCCTCGATCGCCTCTTTCTCGGAGCCGAAGAAGACCTTGTGGCCGGGAGGCGTCGCCTTGATCCAGTTGCAGTCAGGGGTGTGAAAGACGTCGCGGGTCACCGAGGCCGCGAACTTCGGCTCCCGGCGGGCGAAATCGGGGATCGCCATGCCCTCGATGGCGATCGTCTGGTTGACGTCGAACCCGCTGCCGGCCGGCGACTCTTCGCGGGCCGCCCGCACCTCGAGCGTGAACTTGCCGATCTTGATCTCGTCGCCGGGCTGGACCTGGGTCGAGTTGATCCGCTGTCCGTTGACGAAGACCCCGTTGGTCGAGTTCTTGTCCTCGATGATGAAGCGGCCCTCCACCTCGCGCAGCTGCGCGTGGCGCCTCGATACGCCGAGGTTGTCGAGCATCAGCTCGCAGCCGGGATCGCGACCGATGTTGGTTTCGCCGTGGCCACGAAACTTCTGCACCAACCTGTCGCCCAGCTTGACGGTCACCTCGAACATCAGTCCCCTTACCTCCAACCGTTGCCTGCGATCCATCGCGCCCGCCGCACGCGGCACTAGCCCGCGCTTCGCATCGTCCTTCTGCTTACGGGCGACGAACGGCGATGAGAAGCGCCGGCTAAGTGTAATGGTGTCGGGTTCGAGAAGCATCCCCTCTCTAGCAAGCCGTGGCGAAACCACGGCCTGCTAGGGGAAAGCGGGGCCCCGCGGCGCGGCGGCGGCCGGCCGTTGATATCGTGGCGGCATGCGAAAGGCCCGCTTCATCCTGTCGCTGGACCAGGGAACGACGAGCTCCCGGGCCATCGTCTTCGATTCCGCCGGCGGTGTCGTGGCGGTGGCGCAGCGCGAGCACCGGCAGCATTTTCCCCGCCCCGGTTGGGTCGAGCACGACGCGGAGGAGATCTGGCGGGTGCAGATCGAGGTCGCCGAGCAAGCCCTGCGCGACGCCGGGCTCGCCGCCGCCGATATCGCCGCCATCGGCATCACCAACCAGCGCGAGACCACCGTGCTCTGGGAGCGCCGCAGCGGCCGGCCGATCCACAACGCCATCGTCTGGCAGGACCGCCGTACGGCCGGCGCCGTCGACCGCCTGCGCGACGCCGGCCACGAGCCCCTCATCCGACAGCGCACCGGCCTGGTCCCCGACGCCTACTTCTCGGCCACCAAGGTCGCCTGGCTGCTCGACAACGTCCCCGGCGCCCGCCGCCGGGCCGAGGCCGGCGAGCTCGCCTTCGGGACCATCGACTCCTGGCTCGTCTCCAAGCTCTCCGCCGGGCGGCTGCACGTCACCGATCCGTCGAACGCCTCGCGGACGATGCTGTTCGACATCCGCGCCGGTCGCTGGGATTCGGAGCTGCTCGATCTGTTCGGCGTTCCCGCCGCCGTGCTGCCCGAGGTGGTGCCGTCGAGCCGCCTGTACGGGGAGGTCGAGATCGACTCCACCCTCCGCGGCGTGGCGATCGGCGGCATCGCCGGAGACCAGCAGGCGGCCCTCGCCGGCCAGCTGTGCTTCGCGCGCGGCGCCGCCAAGAACACCTACGGCACCGGCTGCTTCCTGCTGGTGAACACCGGTCAGGAGCCCGTGGCCTCCCAAAACCAGCTGCTGACGACGGTCGCCTGGGACCTCGGGGAAAGGCTCGACTACGCCCTGGAAGGCAGCGTGTTCATCGGCGGCGCCGTCGTCCAGTGGCTGCGCGACGGCCTCGGGATCATCGCCAACGCCGCCGATGTCGAGGCCCTGGCCGGCAGCGTCCCCGACGCCGGCGGCGTCTGCTTCGTGCCGGCCTTCGCCGGCCTCGGCGCCCCGCACTGGGATCCCTACGCGCGCGGCGTCATCTGCGGGCTGACCCGCGGCACCACCGCCGCCCACATCGCCCGGGCGGCGCTGGAGTCGATCGCCCTGCAGGTCGCCGACCTGGTCGACGCGATGGTCGCCGATACCGGCCTGCCGATCGCCGAGCTCCGGGTCGACGGCGGCGCCGCCGGCAACGACCTGCTGCTGCAGATGCAGGCGGACTTCCTGCAAGCTCCCGTAGTCCGGCCGGCGCTCACCGAGACCACGGCGTTCGGCGCCGCGATCATGGCCGGCCTGGCGGCGGGCGTCTGGCGCGATCCCGGCGACCTGGAGCGCCGGCAACCCGGCGAGACGCGATTCGAGCCGCGCCGTCCCGTGGACGAGATCCGCGCGCAGCGGTCGCGCTGGGCGGAAGCAGCCCGCCGGGCGCGCGGCTGGGAGCCCGCCGGCAGCTAAGTGTTCCGTACGATCTCCCCCGCAACACGACCTGCAAACATCATCGTATTTACGGTACGGAACACTAAGCCGCGCCGCGGGCCGTCGGCAGACCGCGATCGATCGTCATGGCGAGAAGAAGGCAGGCGCGACGCCCGCGCCAAGCCGTCAGCCGGACGGGGACGAGCCCGCGAGGATCAGCCGCCGAAGCGGATGCCCTGGGCGAGCGGCAGCTTGCTGCTCCAGTTCACCGTGTTGGTCTGTCGCCGCATGTAGGCCTTCCAGGCGTCGGATCCCGACTCGCGACCGCCGCCGGTCTCCTTCTCGCCGCCGAAGGCGCCGCCGATCTCGGCGCCGCTGGTGCCGATGTTGACGTTGGCGATGCCGCAGTCGCTGCCGCGGTGCGACAGGAAGTGCTCGGCCTCGCGAACGTGGTCGGTGAAGATCGCCGACGACAACCCCTGCGGCACGTCGTTGTGGAGGGCCACCGCTTCCTCGATCTCGGCCACCGCCTCGGCCGGCGAGGCGCCGGCGCTGCCGTAACCGATGATGTAGAGGATCGGCGCGAAGGTCTCTTCCTGGACGATCTGGAAGTCGTTGCGGGCCGCGGCGATGCAAGGCCGCACGTAATGGCCTCCCGGGTAGGCAGGCCCCTCGAGCGGCTCACCTCCGTAAAGGACCTCGCCGCCCTCCTTCCGGACCCGCTCGATCGCCCGCTGCAGGTCCTCGACGGCGCCGTGATTGACCAGCGGGCCCATCAGCGTCGCGGCGTCGCGCGGGTCGCCGACGTTGATGTCGCCGTAGGCGCGCACCAGCCTACCGGCGAGCTCCTCCTTGATCGATTCATGGACGATGATCCGCCGGGTCGAGGTGCAGCGCTGGCCGGCGGTGCCGACGGCGCCGAAGAGGATCGCCGGCAGGACGAGGTCCATGTTGGCGTGGGGGGTGACGATGATGGCGTTGTTGCCGCCGAGCTCGAGGATGGTGCGGCCGAGTCGCCTGCCGACGACCTCGCCGACGTGGTAGCCGACCCGGCAGCTTCCCGTGCAGGAGACCAGCGGCACCCGGCGGTCGTGCAGCATCCGCTCGCCGACGGTCGAGCCCTTGCCGACGATCAGCGAGAAGATCGCCGGATCGACGTCGCTCGCAACGCACTCCGCCTGCGCCATCCTGGTCACCGCGATGGCGGTCAGCGGCGTGCCGCTGGCCGGCTTCCAGAGCGTCGCATCGCCGCAGACCGCAGCGATGGCGGCGTTCCAGCTCCACACGGCGACCGGGAAGTTGAAGGCGCTGATCACGCCGACGACGCCGAGCGGGTGCCACTGCTCGAACATACGGTGGTCGGGGCGCTCGGACTGCATCGTCAGGCCGTAGAGCTGGCGCGACAGGCCGGTGGAGAAGTCGCAGATGTCGATCATCTCCTGGACCTCGCCCTCGCCCTCGGCGAGGATCTTGCCCATCTCGAGGGTGACGAGCGCCCCCAGCTCCTTCTTCTTTTCTCGCAAGCGGTTCCCCAGGCGGCGCACCAGCTCGCCGCGCGCCGGGGCCGGCACCCGGCGCCACTCGAGGAAGGCCTGCTGCGCCCGGTCGACGATCCCGTCGTACTCGTCCTCGGTCACCTGCACGACGGTGGCGATCTTGCGGCCGTCGATCGGCGTCAGCACCTCGAGCTCCGGGCCCGACCCGACCCATTCGCCGGCAAATCCGCCGAGATTGGTCTCCTCGAGGCCGAGCGCCCCGAGGACGTCTACCGCTTCGCGTACCTGGCTCATCGTCTTCCCTTCATCATCGGCATCGGCTGGCTCGGCTGTCCCTCGCCCTCACCCGCGAATTGCACGCTCTCGACCCACTCGGGCTTCACCATCACCAGCCAAGGGTAGCCCGCCGGGGGCCGCACCGCCGCCGCCGCGGGCGGGCCTAGCAGGCCGTGGTGGAAGTGTGATGGGTCTGGTTGCGGCGAGAAAGGACCAGAAATCACCGGGCGAAGGGGCTGGGGCAGGCGCGCCGCTCCCGTTGACGCCGTTTCCTCCGCCGTGCTAGAAGCGCCTGATTGTGGCCCGCGCGGCGCTCGTTTGGATCGCCGGCGGCGCATTGAAGACCGTACGCGACGCGGCGAGGCCCCGCCGAGCCGCGCCTGCGTTCACCCCTACGGCGCTCCCCATCCGTGGCCGGCAGCGAGACCCGTCTGTGCACGGTTGTCCATCCAGGAGGAAGTCGATGTCCCGAACCCTCAAGTTGTTGTCGAACGCCGGTTTCGCCGCCGTCGTGGTGCTCGCACTGTCGAGCATCGGCCTGACGGCGACCGCCAATCCCCGGCCGCTGGCGCCGGCCATGTCCATCGCCCCGGCGCAGATGGAAGACGGCCTGATCAAGGACCTCCGTTGGCGCAACATCGGTAACGCCAACCTCAAGGGCCGCATCTCGTCGGTCGACGCGTTGGAGGACAACTTCGCCCATGCCGTCGTCGGCACCGCCTCCGGCGGCGTCTGGAAGACCGTCAACGCGGGCAACAGCTGGACGCCGATCTTCGAGCGCTATGGCGCCGCTTCGATCGGCGAGGTGCGCATCGACCAGAACGACCCCGACATCATCTGGGTCGGCAGCGGCGAGGACGCCGGCCGCAACTCCGCCACCTGGGGGGACCACGTCTACAAGTCGACCGACGGCGGCATGAGCTTCGTGCCGGTGCTCGAGGACGTCTGGACGACCGGCGACATCGTCATCCATCCGCAGGACTCCGACACCGTGTACGTGGCGGCGCTCGGCAACATCTGGGGCGACGTCGGCAAGCGTGGGCTGTTCAAGACCACCGACGGCGGCGCGACGTGGGAGCGGCTCGGCAGCGGCCTCCCCGGGGACGACGGCCTGAGCGGCGCCCTTCGCCTACGCATGCATCCCGAGGACCCCGACACCCTGTGGGTCACGTTCTGGCAGCGCCGGCGCTGGGCATGGCTCCTCGAATCGGGCGGCGACAACGGCGGCATCTTCAAGACCACCGACGGCGGCCGTAGCTGGCGCAAGCTGACCGACGGCCTGCCGCCGGGCGCCTCGGGCAAGATCGGCATCGACGTGTCGCGCAGCAACCCGGACGTGCTGATGGCCCAGTTCGAGCACGGCTTCCAGCCGAGCGAGTTCACCGGCCAGGGAGACGACCGCCAGCCCAACCCGGAGTACACCGACATGGGCCTGCTCGGCTCGGGCATCTACCGCTCCGAAGACGGCGGCGAGAGCTGGACCTACGTGAACCGCTACTTCAACCGGCCGTTCTACTACAGCTACACTTACATCAGCCCGGACAACGATGAAGAGGTCTACAGCTTGGCCTCGAGCTTCCGCAGGTCGATGGACGGCGGCCGCACGCTCGAAAACCTGCCGCGCGGCGGCGGCGGCCACTGCTACCACGCCATGTGGATCGACCCGCACGACGCCAACCGCTTCTGGGTCGGCAGCGACGGCGGCCTCAACCTGACGTTCGATCGCGGCGAGAACTACCTCGAGTTCAAGAACCTCAACGTCACCCAGTACTACGCGGTCGGCGTCGACATGGCCGATCCGTACAACGTTTGCGGCGGCCTGCAGGACGCCGGCTCTTCCTGCGGCCCGTCGATGACCCGTGCCAACGGCATCTACACCAATGATTGGCGCAGCGTCGGCGGCGGCGACGGCTTCCACGTGCAGATCGATCCCACCGATCCCCATACCGTCTACTCGGAATCGCAGGGCGGCAGCATTAGCCGCGTCGATCTGCGCACCGGCGAACGCCAAGGGATCCGGCCCAACCAGGACAACAGCGTCAACTACGGCGAGTACATCACCGCGGAGATCGAGGAGTCGATGCGGGAGCGTGGTTGGGGCAACAACGCCTTCCGGTTCAACTGGAGCACCCCGATCGTACTGTCGAACCACAACCCGCGGACGGTCTTCTTCGGCGGCAACCACCTGTTCAAGTCGGTCGACCGCGGCGACACCTGGAGGATCATCAGCCCGGACCTCAGCGACAACGATCCGGAAAGGACGACGCGGACCAGCGGCGGCCTGACCCGGGACGTGACCGGGGCCGAGAACCACGGCACGATCATCACCATCGCCCAGTCGGCGTTCAACGAGGAGGTGATCTGGGCCGGCACCGACGACGGCAACGTCCAGCTCACCCGCGACGGCGGCCAGAGCTGGACCGACGTCACCGGCAACATCGGCTACCCGGCCGACCTGTGGGTGAGCCGGGTGGAGGCCTCGCATCACGCCCCCGCGACGGCCTACGTCTCGGTCGACGGCCATCGTAACGCCGATTTCCGCCCGTACATCTACAAGACCACCGATTTCGGCGCCACCTGGACGCCGATCACCAACGGCATCCCCGACAATCAGCCCGTCTACGTGGTGAAGGAGGACCCGCGCAACCCCGACCTGCTGTACGCGGGGACCGAGTTCGGGATCTTCTATTCGCTCAACGGCGGCTCCTCGTGGAACCCGCTGCAGCGCAACCTGCCGACGGTCGCCGTGCACGACCTGGTCGTGCACCCGCGCGACAACGACCTGGTGATCGGCACGCACGGCCGCGGCATCTGGATCATGGACGACATCTCGGCGTTGCAGCAGGCCACCGACGAGGTCCTCTCGGCGGCCGCCCACCTGTTCGACAACGACGTCGCCACCCGCTGGCTGAGCATCCAGCCGATGGGCACCGGCGGCTCGCTCGGCTTCCCCGGCGAGAACCCGACCCGCAACGCCGTCATCGGCTTCTATCTGGGGGCCGGCGCTCGCGGCGAGGTGCAGGTCGAGATCAGCGACGTCACCGGCGAGCACACCCGCGAGTTCACCTTCGCCGCCGAGCCCGGCATCGGGATGCTGGAGTGGAACATGCGCTTCGACCCGACGGAGGAGCAGCTCCGGCAGGCGGCGGCCCGCGGCGGTCGCGGGGGTCGCGGCGGTGGTGGCGGCGGCTTCGGCGGCGGCCGGGGCGGTGGCGAGCAGGAGCCGCCGGAATTTCGCCAAGGTGACGTCGGCGGCGGCGGCGGCGGTCGCGGTGGCGGCCGTGGCGGCGGCCCGCAGGGTATGATGGCCACCCCTGGCGACTATCGCGTTACGTTGACCGTCAACGGTCAGTCCTACGTTGGCAAGATCACCGTGCGCGAGGACCCGATGCTGGCAGGCCAATAGGCGCCGATGTCGGCCGAGATCGGCGTCTGGACTTGCGGAATCGGGGTTTGATGGGTAAAACCGCAGTGTAACGACTGTGCTTGCCCCGCGTACGGGGCGGATCGCCGCACGAGAACATGCCGCCGGGTGGGTGGCGAGGGAGTTCCGACGGGCGGCAACGGAGCCCGGCGACCAGGCGTCGCCGGCAAGGAGGAACGATGGCTGACATGCTGCTCGTGGGGAGCAAGACGAAGGAAGCTCTCAAGGCTCATGGCTGCAACGTAGGCGGCGACGCGCTTCCCGCCCTCAACATGGTGGTTCACTGGTACATCGAGCAGGCGGCCAAGCGGGCCGCGGCCAACGGCCGCAAGACCGTTCGCGCACACGACATCATGGTCGGCTGATCCCTGCCGGTGCGACCTCGGCGGGGGCCACCCCGTTCCGAGGTCGGTACGGATTGGCGGGCGGGCCCGGCACCGATCGCCGGCCCCGCCCGCCGCTTTTTTTTGGGGCGGCGGTCACCCACGATCCGCGCCTGTGCCGGAGCGCCGAACCAGCCGTTCTTGGCCGCGGTCGAGATCCGGACCTTTGCCGGAGCACCGCACCGGCCGCGGAGCCGCCTCCTGTCGCGCTGCCAGCCCGTCATCACCTCTCGGCCTGTTAGAATGCGCCCATTCTTGCGCGCCCTGCCCGGGGTAGGCCCTTGCGATCTTCCGCAGCGACACTCGAAACTCCGCTCCCCGTCGAGCACGAGCTCAAGTACGCGTTCCCGGCTCCTCGCGCGCCCATGATCCACCGCTGGCTGGCGCACCGCTGCATCCGCGACCCTCGTTTCCCGGAGGGCCGAATATCGACCATCTACTACGACGATCGGGCATTGAGCCTGTTGCACGCCAAGCTCAATAGCGATTTCGTGAAGCGTAAGGTGCGGCTGCGCTGGTACGCGGACGCCGCCACCGGCGTGCCCGCCGGCACGGCGTTCCTCGAGATCAAGGAGAAGGTCGGCGGGCGGCGGTCCAAGGCCCGCGTCCCCACGCCCTTGGCCGCCGCCGAGGTTGCCGGCCTCGGTCTCCAGGACCCGCGCCTGCGTGGCCTGCTCGAGCTTCTCCGCAACGAGGGGATCTGGGTGGCCGCCGGCCTCCAGCCCTGCCTCCTGGTGCGCTTCCAGCGGCGCCGCTTCATCGAGCCCACGACAGGGGCCCGCGTCTCCGTCGACATGCAGATCGAGGCGCCGCGGGCGAACCCGATGATGCTGCCGGCGACCGGCCCGGTGCGCCTGGCGCACGCGGTCGTCGAGATCAAGGGACCGATGGATTCCCTGCCCCACTGGCTCGCCCCGCTGCGCGAGATGGGCTGCCGGCGGGAGTCGTTTTCCAAGTACGCGCGCTGTTACCTGAAGCTGGCAGCGCGATGATCGAACGGCTCATCGAGGCGCTCGCGCAGCTCACCCCGCCGGGGGCGGCCGACCTCGGCATCGGCCCGCTGATCACGGTGCTGCTGGTGTCGATGGCGAGCTCCTTCTTCATTGCCTACCTCTACCAGGTCTTCTACCGGGCCCGGGCCACCGGGAGCCAGGTCTATCGGGCCTTCCCGCTGATGGGGATCTCGATCACCGCGATCTTCATCAGCGTGCAGTTCTCCCTGCCGCTGTCGCTCGGCCTGCTCGGCGCCCTGTCGATCGTCCGCTTCCGCACCCCGATCAAGGAGCCCGAGGAGATCGGCTTCATCCTGCTGGTCATCGCCACGTCGCTGTCGGCGGCGACCTTCAACCTGACGTTCCTCGGCCTGGTGCTGGCGATCGCAGTGCTGGCGCTGCTGGTGCTGCGCTCGCGGGTGCCGCTGGTCTCGGTCCGCCTCGCCGACGGCATGCTGATGGTGTCGTTGCCGAGCTCGGAGGCGGCGCGCCTCGAGGAGCTGCTCGGCCTGCTGCGCGAGCGGCTGCCGCACGGCGCGCTCGACAGCGTCTCGGAGGGCGACGGCGGGGTCTCGATCTCCTACCGCTTCCGGCGCCTCGCCCAGGCGGATGTGCCGGCGCTGCACGGAAGCATCAAGGCGCTGATCGGCAGCGCCCAGCCGAGCGTGTTTTTCCATGAAGCCGGCGACCTCTGAGCCTGCCGCCGCTGCGACGAGCGGCGACGAAGCGGGGACGGGCCGCGGGGCGGGCCGCAGGGCGCCCAGCGGTCTGGTCATCGCCGCGGCGTTGCTCGCCTTCGTGGCCGGCGGCGCGTTCCTCGAGCGCCATACCTACTTCGACCGCGCCCGCGACACGCTGCGCGGCCGAGCCGGCCCCGCCGGCATGCCCGACGAGGGCAGCGTCGGCCGCGCCGTCGCCAGGGCGCTGGAGCGCTACGGGGCCAACGCCGGCTTCTGGCGCCGACCGGAGGCGCTGCCGAGCAGCCTGGTGTTGACCCCCGAGCAGGTCGCCGGCGAGCTCCCCGTCATCTCGATCGTCGCCGACGACGACCACCTGTACGACCCCGACGTCGGCCTGATGACCAACATGAGCGAGACCGGCCCCGACTGGGAGCGGCTGGCCTGGGCGTCGTTGTGGGAGCACGGCGAGCTGGTGGCCGGCAGCCGGGTCGGCCTGCGGATCCAAGGCGACTCCAGCCGTTATCTGGGGGACCCCAGCTTTCGTCTCCTCTTCCGGCCCATGTACGGGGCGTCCAGCGTTACCGGCGGCCGCTTTCTGGGAGCGGACGCCGACCCCGCCGCCGCCGTCGTCGTCCACGTGGTCCGCTATCGCGGACTGTACACCGACGTCTTCGTGTTCGAGATCGCCCGGCGACTCGGCCTGCCGACAGTAGATTTCCGCCCGGCCAGGACCTTTCTCAACGGCGAGGAGCGGGGCGTCTACGTGCTCACCGAGAGGGTGATGCCCGACGGCTGGGGCCTGACGCACTTCGGCGACCCCGACTTCTACATGTACGTCTACAAGGGCGAGACGAAGCAGCCGAGCCGCGACGCCCACGCCGCTCTCACCGAGTGGGCGAGCGCCGCAGCCCCCTTGACGATGCAGCGGGCCGCCGAGCGGATCGACGTCGACAACCTGACCCGACACCTGTTCACCCTGATGTTCTGCTTCACCACCGATTGGGCCCAGGGCGCCGCCCTGCTCGATCGCAACGACCCCGAGGCCCGCTGGTTCTGGCTCCATTGGGACATGGATCAGAGCTTCGACGAGCGCGGCATCGCCGGGATCGAGCCCTGGGAGCAGCCGTTGATGGAGCTGATCACGCTCGAGGCCGAGCTCGACGAGCTGAAGATCCTCGGCATCGTCACCGACGCGCGGCACACCGAGCGCCACACGGGCGACGTGCGGCGGCTGATCTTCCTGCGCTTGCTCGAAAGCCCCGAGTATCGCGACCACTTCGTCCGCGTCGCCACCGACATCCTCAACCACGAGCTCACCCCCGCCTATTTCAGCGACCTGCTGGCCCGCTACGAGCATCTCGCCGAGAGCGCCGGCGTTTACGGCGGTTTCGACCTTGGCGAGTATCTGCGACGGCGCCCCGATTTCGCGCGCGCCGAGATCTCCCGCTACTTCGGGCTGCCCGATCCGGTGACCGTCACCGTCGACGCCCCGCCGTCAACCACGCTGATGATCGACGGCTACCCCGAGGGCGACACCTACAGCGGCCGCTATTACCCGGGACAGAGCTTGACCATCGAGCCGGGCGCCGGCGGCCCGGCCGTCGCCGGCTGGCAGGTCGGCGACCGGCGTGTCGAAGGCGAGCGCCTGCAGGTCGTGGTCGAGCAGCCGCTGACCATCCACCTGCTCCCCGTGCCCCCCGGCGGCGATCGGTGAGCGGCGCCGGGGCGGCTCGACTCCTTCCCATCGCCTTCCATCTGCACCGCACGCAGACCCATCACACCCCCGCTACAGCCTGCCAGCGATGAGCGACGATTCTGCCGACGAGGGTGCCGACATCGGGCCGGCGGAGCTCGCCGCCGCCATCGAGGCCGGCTGCCCTCCCCTCGTGCTCGACGTCCGCTCGCGGCGAGAGTACCGGCGCGGCCACGTGCCCGGGGCCGTGCACCTGCCGTTCTGGCGGATCGCCGCCCGTCATGACGAGCTCCCCGAGGCTCCCGAGGCCGGCATCGTCGTCTACTGCGGCCACGGGCCGCGGGCTGCGATCGCCCGCCGCGGCCTCGAAAAGCTCGGCTACCGCAGCGTCCGCCTGCTGCGCGGCCACTGGAGCGGATGGCGCCGAGCCGGCCTGCCCATCGACCCGACCTGATCCGCATTTCTCATCGCCGTTCGTCGCGACTCCGTGGAGAGACGCGTGGATACAAAGCGCGCGAGCGTATACCTTGTCCGCATGCGCGACGGCAAGACGCGGGTCCTGACGCAATCCGACGTGCGGTCGCTCGTCGACATGGGCGCGGCGGTGGCGGCCATCGAGAAGGCCTTTGCCGCCCACGGCCGCGGCGAGACCCAGATGCCGGTCAAGGTCTACCTGGAGCTTGCCGAGTTCGACGGCGATTTTCGGGCCATGCCCGCCTATTTCGACGGCTCCGCGGGCGTCAAGTGGGTCAACGCCCACCCGCGCAATCCCGAGCGCTACGGCATCCCTTCGGTCCTCGGCATGTACATCCTCTCCGACCCGAAGACCGCCCTGCCGCTGGCGGTCATGGACGCGACGCTGCTGACCGCCGTGCGCACCGGGGCCGCCGCCGCGGTGGCCTCCAAATACCTGGCCCGCGGCGACGCCGCCAGCGTCGGGTTCGTCGGCAGCGGCGTGCAGGCGCGGACCTTGCTGGAGGCCCTGAGGGTCGTGTTCCCCGCTTTCGAGGTCGTCGCCGCCGACGCCTCCGAGGCCGCGGCACGGGGCTTCGCCGAGGAGTGCGGCGGGCGGGTCGGGACCATCGCCGAGGCCGCCGCCTGCGATATCCTGTGCACGGCAACGCCGGTGCGCCAGCCGATCGTGCGGCGCGAATGGATCCGCCCGGGGACCCACATCAACGCCATGGGCGCCGATGCCCATGGCAAGCAGGAGCTCGAGACCGAGATTTTGCTCGCCGCCAAGGTCGTCGTCGACGACTGGGAGCAGGCCTGCGGCAGCGGCGAGGTCAACGTGCCCCTCCACGAGGGCGCCTTGCGCCGCGAGCAGATCCACGCGGCCCTCGGCGAGGTGGTCGCGGGCACCAGGCCGGGCCGCGAATCGGCCCAAGAGATCACGGTTTTCGACTCCACGGGCCTGGCGGTACAAGACGTGGCGCTCGCCCGCCTCGTCTACGAGCAAGCCCGGCAGCGCAACGCCGGCATCGAGGTCGATTTCGTCGGTTGAGCAGCTCGTTTCATGATTACATGATGTCTGCATTCCGCCTCGCGCGAGAGATCGCGTCGCGAAGAGGAAGGCGACGTCGGAGGTGAACGATGCGCAATAGAGACCCTTGGTGGAACACGAGTACCCGGCTGTTCGCGGCCGTCCTGATCGCGGCGCTGGCCGTCGCCGGCTGCGCCCCGGCGCCGTCCGGAGAAGAAGCGGCGCCCACCGAGAACGGCGACCGCCCGTACCTGCTCGAACGTGTCGACGACGCCGCCGTCGTCCAGCTCTACGCCGACGGCTTCGAGTCCCTGCCGCTGGGCGAGAAGACGCTCATCTATCACCTCTACCAGGCGGCGCTCGCCGGCCGCGACATTTTTATCGACCAGCGCTACGAGCACAGCCTGCGGATGCGCGCCGTGCTCGAGGCGATCATCACGCACTCCGCCGGGGTCGATCCCGAAGCGCTCGCCGAGATCGAGCGCTACACGAAGCTCTTCTGGATCAACAACGGGCCGTTCAACAACCTGACGGCGCGCAAGTTCGTGCTCCGCACCACGCCCGCCGAGCTCGCCGCCGCCGCCGGCGCGGCCACCGCCGCCGGCGCCGAGCTGCCGCTCGCCGACGGCGAGTCCGTCGACGAGCTGCTGGCGGAGCTGGAGCCGATGTTCTTCGACCCCCAGTTCGAGCCGATCGTCACCAACAAGACGCCGGGGCCAGGCCGCGACATCCTGCTGGCGAGCGCCAACAACCTGTACGACAACGTCTCGATGGCCGACCTGGAGGGCTTCGACGAGCGCTACGGCCTCAACTCGCGGCTGGTCAAGCAGGACACCCGGCTGATCGAGGAGGTCTACAAGATCGACGGCCGCTACGGCGAGCGGATCGCCGAGGTGGTCTCGCACCTGGAGGCCGCCATTCCGTTCGCCACCGAGCCCATGGCCGAGGCCCTGCGGGCCCTGGTCCGCTGGTACACAACCGGCGAAGACGCCGATCGCCGCGCCTACGACATCGCCTGGGTGCAAGACACCGACTCTCCCGTCGACACCATCAACGGCTTCATCGAGGTCTACATGGATGCGCGCGGCGTCAAGGGCTCGTGGGAAGCGCTGGTCTTCTACGTCAACGAGGAGAAGACCGAGGCGATCGAGCGGCTGGCGGTGGAGGCGCAGTACTTCGAGGACCGCATGCCCTGGGACGACGCCTACAAAAAGCCCGGCGTCCTCGGCATCACCGCCAACGCCATCGACGTCGTCGTCGAGACCGGCGATTCCGGACCGGTCTCGCCGATCGGCATCAACCTCCCCAACGACCTCGAGGTCCGTGAGCAGTACGGCAGCAAGTCGGTGTCGCTGTCCAACGTCATCGAGGCCTACGATCTCTCGAGCGCCGGCGGCTTCAGCGAGGAGTTCGCCTGGAGCCCCGAGGAGGCCGAGCGGACGACCCGGCACGGGTCGTTGGCCTCGGAGCTGGCCGTGAACATGCACGAGGTCATCGGCCACGCCTCCGGTCGCACCGCCGAGGGCCTGGCGAGCAGCCCCCAGGACCTTCTCAAGGAGCAGTACTCGGCGCTCGAGGAGGGCCGCGCCGACCTCATCGCCCTCTACTGGATCGCCGACCCCAAGCTCGTCGAGCTCGGCCTGGTTCCCGCCGAAGACCACGAGGACGTCATCCTCGCCGAGTACGAAGGCTACACCCGCAACGCGCTCGTCCAGCTGCGGCGCGTCCGCGAGGGGACGCAGATCGAAGAGGACCACATGCGCAACCGCCAGATGATCATCCACTGGCTGATGGCGCACACCGACGCCATCGAGGTTCGCGAGCGCGACGGGGAGACCTACTACGTGATGGTCGATCGCCAGGCATTCCGGGAGGGCGTCGGCCGCCTGCTCGCCGAGGTCCAGCGCATCAAGTCCACCGGCGACTACGCGGGGGCCCGTGAGCTCTTCGAGAGCTACGGGATCCACTTCGATCCGGCGTTGCGCGACCAGGTGGTGGCCCGCGTCGAGGCCCTCGACCTGCCTTCGTACACGGGGTTCGTCCAGCCCGAGCTCGAGGCGGTGCGCGACGCCGGCGGCGCGATCACCGACGTCACGATCTCCTACCCCCTCGACCTCGCCGCGCAGATGTTGGGGTACTCGGGCAGGCGCTGACGATGCCCCCGAGCCGATATCGTGGCGCGTCGATCGGCGTCCCGGCGGTCGCCGTCGTCGTCGTCGCGCTTTTCGCCGCCGCTTCCGGCGACGCCGCCGTGTCAGGCCACGCCGCCGCGTCCGGCCACGCCGGCACGTCAGGCCACGCCGCCGCGTCCGGCCGCGCCGCCGTGCAGGCCGCCGCCCCGCAGGCCGCCACCGTCGACGTCAGCGGCGACTGGACGCT
>Ga0302046_10002647_pt1 | contig 16614 bp, 15 predicted proteins | sample RVTome_11_FD_200261 | JGI IMG/M metagenome (GOLD analysis project Ga0302046, IMG submission 200261) | Soil microbial communities from uranium-contaminated site in the Upper Colorado River Basin, Wyoming, United States - RVT147D111 (version 2) ...
GCATGGACCACGGCGCCACCCGCCATGCGGTGGAGATCTTCATCAAGGACGGCTTTCTGGACCGCTTCCTCGAGCTGGTCTGGACCCGGGACACCTGAGGACGACGGCGCCCGGTCCCGGTCAGCGGGCCGCTGGCGCTCCGCCCCACCGCAGCGCGTGGTACGTCGTGCGCCGCTCCTCGCTCAGCAGATCACGGCTGCGCAGATGGGTGAGCAGGTGGACCAGCCGCAGCTCGGCACGCAGCCGCTCGATCTCGGCCACGTGGGCCCGGACGCCGGCCTCGGTGGCGATGCCCGATCGGAAAAGGCCGCGCAGCCGTTCTTCGGCCTCGAGCAGCGCGGTGCCCTTCGGCCGCGACTCGGCGAACATGGCCTCCATCAGGCTACGGGCGCGGGCTGCCTGCTCGGCCGTGAGGCGCAGGGCCTCCCGCAGCTCGAGGACATGCATCGGTCCCGGGTAACCGTTCTGGTCGGCCGCGAAGGCCATGCCGAAGCCCCGCCCCTCCTTCACCACGGCCGCGAACTGCTCGGCGTAGCGCTGGGCCTCGAGATGGCCTTGCCCATGGCCGGCGTCATGCCCTCCGCGGTGCGCGGGGGCGGCGGGATGGCCGGCGCCGCCGTGCCCACCCTGAGGTGGTGCGTGCGGGGACTGGGCCCGGGCCGGGCCCAGAACGATGAGGGTTCCGACGAGCACCAGGGTAAGCGAGCCTCGCATATCGCCCCCCTTGGGCCTCCAGTCTGCCGGCCCGCGCTCGACAGCGCCATGACATAGGTCACAGCCTCGATGACCGACGCCGAGATCCTCGCCCGGATCCCGTACTCCACGAGCAGCTGGCGTTATTCCTCCTCGACGAAGCGGGACGATCCGGTCGCCCCGGCCCCGAGGGCGTCGAGATCGCGCTGCCTGGCACGCGGGAGGCCGTGGCGGGGCTGATCGGCACCGTCCGCGAGCTGGTCTCGCGCTCGCTGGCACGGATGGCGCGCGACGGGCTGCTCGCCCTGCGGGGCCGCCGGGTGGTGCTCCGGGACCTGAGCGGACTCCGGCGGCTCGCCGGGCAGGACGGAGGGCCTGCCGGCCTCAGGCCGCCGTGAGCAGGCGCACCTCTTGCTGCGGAAACGGGATCGTGATCCCGCTCACCCGCAGGCGCTCGACCAGAGCCTGATAGAGCTCGGCCTGGGCCGGCACGTAGTCCGGCACCCTCACCCAGGGCTGTGCCAGCATCTCGACCCCCGACTCCCCGAGGCGGGCGAGCCCCACCACGGGGGTCGGCTGGGCCAGCACCCGGGGGTTCTGGCGCAGGACGTCGTGCGCGAGCCGCTGCGCTTCCGCCAGGTCCGTCCCATAGGCCACGGTGACGTGCAGGCTCAGCTGCCGCATGACGCCGAAGTTGTGCAGGATCTCGCCGACGATCTTGCGGTTGGGGATGACGACCCGCGAGCGATCCGGATGGACGAGGACCGTCGAGGACAGCTCGATGCTCGTCACCTCGCCGTGCACGCCGAGCAGCTCGATGTACTCGCCGACGCGAAAAGGCTTGGTGAAGATGATCGAAAGCCCGGCGACGACGTTGCCCAGCACGCCCTGGAGGGCGATGCCGATCCCCAGCCCGGCCACGCCGATGCCGGCCACGAGCGGAGCGATCTGGAAGCCGAACTTGTCGAGCGCCGCGACGAGCGTGAAGAGCACGATGACGATCTGGATGGCGCGCACCGCCAGCCGCCGCATGGGCGGCTCCATGGCCCGGCGCTCGAGCCGCCGGTCGGTGGCGGCGCCGATCCAGCGCGCCACCACCAGGCCGGCCGCGAGGATGAGCACGGCGCCGAAGGCCTGGAATCCGTAGCGGATCAGAAGATCGAGCGTGAGGTCCCTGGCAGAGATGCTGGCTCCCTCCGGGCTCTGGAGTCACCGCAGCGGGGCGCCTCTTGAGGCCCGCTCAGGTCCTGGCACACGAACGGCGGGGAGCGACGATCGGAGAGAGCCCGGCGGCCCGCGGGTCGGCCGGATCGGGCCCGTGCGGGCGAGGCGCGGACCTATCGGAGCCGGACGCGGGTCGGTGGCGGGATATTGCTGAACGTGATGGTCCCGTCCGGGTCTTCGTGCCGGTAGATGACCTGCGAGGTCTCGCCGGTCCCCCGGGGCTCGCCATGGAGTTCAAGGATCTTCCGCACATACTGCTGGGTCTCCGGATAGGGCGGGATCCTTCCGCCGTATGCGTTCACGGCCCCTTCCCCGGCATTGTAGGCGGCCAGAGCGAGCGCGACATTGCCGGGGAACCGGTGCAGCAGATAGCGCAGGTGGCGCACCCCTCCGTCGATGTTCTGGATCGGATCGAAGGCATTCCGTACGCCCAGTGACAGCGCGGTCCGGGGCATGAGCTGCATCAGCCCCTGGGCTCCCTTGGGCGAGACGGCGCGCGAGTTGAACGCCGACTCCACGCGGATCACCGCCTCCACGAGGCTGGGGCTCACGCCATGGCGCCCGGCGATCTCCCGGATCTGGTCCCCGTAGCCGGGGCGGGCCGCCACCGGCACGCGGAGCCAGCCGGCCGCCGTGCCCGACATCCCGGGCAGGCTCTGGTAGCGAGGGTCGCTGGGGGCGTTGGTGTAATGCGTCACCCCCTCCTCGTCGGTGAGCCGGAAGGAGGACGCCGCGGCCTCGGATACGAGTCCCGCGCTGACCAGAAGGAGAAGCCCGGCGACCATGCCGTGTCGGATCACAGCCCCACCACCATATCAGAACCTTCGGTCCACGCGCATCGCCCAATCATGATAGGTTGCGGGCTCGCCGTGGGCCTCGTGAGGCCGGCTCCAGCGAGCGCCGCCGGCGCATAACCATGCGAGATCGAGGCCACACGCCGAGGGACAGTCCCGGAAGGACGTTAGGCCCGCGACGTCTCGGAGGGGTGACAGGGATTGACAGCCGAGCGACGATTCCTGGCGCAGCAGTTCCCGGGGTGCCGGCCGCTCAGTTGTGGGAGCGCAGGAGGGCCTCCCGGATCCGGGTGCCGCGCGCGGGGGCGTCCTCGAGGGCCAGGTCCAGCATCTGGTCCACCGAGTCCACCAGGTGGAAGGTCATGGACTCCCGGACCTCGCGCGGCACGTCCTCGAGCAGGTTCTTCTCGTTCTGCGCGGGCAGGATGACGCTCTTGACTCCCGCGCGCATCGCGGCCAGCACCTTCTCCTTGATGCCGCCCACCGGGAGGACCCGGCCCGACAAGGTGATCTCCCCCGTCATGGCCAGCCGCGGCTTCAGCGGCCGCTGGGTCATCAGCGAGACCAGCGCGGTGATCATGGTCACGCCCGCGGAGGGGCCGTCCTTCGGGATGGCGCCGGCCGGCACGTGGATGTGGATGTCGGAGCTCTCCCAGAAGTCGGAGCGGATGCCCAGGTCCGCCGCGTGCGAGCGCATCCAGGACAGGGCCGCCTGGGCCGACTCCTTCATCACGTCGCCGAGCTGGCCGGTGAGCGTGAGCGTCTTGCTGCCTTTCATGCGAGTGGCTTCGATGAACAGGATGTCGCCGCCGGCCGGCGTCCAGGCCAGCCCCACGGCCACTCCCGGCACCCGGGTGCGCTCCTCCAGCTCCTGATGCACGAACTTGGGCGCGCCCAGGAGCTCGCCCACCAGGGCGGGGGCGACCTCCACGGGCTCGGTGTGGCCCTCGACCCGCCGGCGGGCCATCTTGCGGGTGATCGTGGCGATCTCGCGCTCGAGGCTCCGCAGGCCCGCCTCTCGCGTGTAGCCCCGCACGAGGAGCCGCAGCGCATCGTCGGTCCAGCGGATGTGCTCGCCCGCCACCAGCCCGTGATCGGCGGCCTGCTTGGGGATGAGGTGCTTGCGGGCGATGCGGACCTTCTCCTCCTCGGTGTAGCCCGCCAGCTCGATGATCTCCATCCGGTCCCGGAGCGCGGGCGGCACCGGGTCCAGCACGTTCGCCGTGGTGATGAACAGGACCCGCGACAGGTCGAAGGCCACGTCGATGTAGTGGTCCCGGAAGGCCACGTTCTGCTCGGGATCGAGCACCTCGAGCAGCGCCGAGGCCGGATCGCCGCGGAAGTCCATGCCGAGCTTGTCGATCTCGTCCAGCATGAACACCGGGTTCTTCGACTCCGCCCGCCGCAGGCCCTGGACTATCTGCCCCGGCAGGGCGCCGATGTAGGTGCGGCGGTGCCCCCGGATCTCGGCCTCGTCGCGTATGCCGCCGAGCGAGATCCGGTGGAACTTGCGCCCGAGCGCCCGGGCGATGGACCGTCCCAGCGAGGTCTTGCCAACCCCGGGAGGCCCGACGAAGCACAGGATGGGGTCCTTGCCCGACGGCCGGATGCTCTTCACCGCCAGGTACTCGAGGATCCGCTCCTTCACCTTGTCGAGGCCCCAGTGATCCTCGTCGAGGATGGCCCGGGCGGCGCCGAGGTCGAGATTGTCCTGGGTCTCCTTGGCCCAGGGCAGAGCGACGAGCCACTCGAGGTACGTCCGCGCCACGGTGTATTCGGCCGCCGCCGGAGACATCTTGGCCAGCCGGCCCAGTTCCCGGAGGGCCTCCTTCCTGGCCTCCTCGCTCATCCCGGCGCTCTCGATCTTCTCCCGCAGCTCGTCCAGCTCCTGGGTGCGGTCGTCCGCCTCCCCCAGCTCCTTCTGGATGGCCTTGAGCTGCTCGCGCAGGTAGTACTCGCGCTGGCTCTTGCCCACCTCGGACTGGACCTGCGACTGGATTCGCGAACCGAGCTCGAGCACCTCCGCTTCCTTGGTCAGCGCTGCCACCAGCCGCTGGAGCCGCGCCTTGACGTCGGCCGTCTCCAGGAGCTCCTGCTTCGTCCGCGCGCTCAGGGCCGGCAGGGTCGCGGCGACAACATCGGCCAGCGCGCCGGGCTCGGCGACGTTCTCCACCGCCGCGGCCAGCTCGTCCGGGAGGTTCGCGGACAGCTCCACGACCTGACGGAACAGGGTGGCCGCGTTCCGCATCAGGGCTTCCGCCTCGAGATCCCCGGCAGGCGGCGCGACCTCCTCGACCCGCGCCACCCGGGCCTGGACGAACGGGTGGGTCTCGAGCACCTCGACCACCCGGATGCGCGCCAACCCCTGCACGATCAGGCGCACCGCCCCGTCGGGCTGCTTGAGCACTTTGTGGATGATCGTGACCGTCCCCACGCGATGCAGATCCCCCTCGTGCGGGTCCTCGGTGGCGGGATCCCGCTGGGTGAACACGCCGATCATCCGGCCGTTGCGGACGGCGTCCTCGATGAGCCGCAGGGAGGACTCGCGCCCGGCAGCCAGAGGCAGAATGGCCTGCGGGAACAGCACCGTGTCGCGGAGCGGCAGGATCGACAGGACCTCGGGGACCGCCACCGTCGAACCGGTCTCGGCCGCCTGGGTCAGGGTCGCGTCGCTCATCCGTCGATTTCCCTTCCCGTCAGAACATCTCCAGCGGCGACAGATGGCTGGAGGCCGCCCGCACCAGCGCCTCGCTGGTGCTCCTCCCCTGGTCGCCCGACTGGGCCATGTCCTTCCGTACGTAGTGCAGGAGATCCTCGATCTGGGCCTGCATGTCCACCATCCGACGTCTCATCTTTAGGATGATCTCCACGCCCGCGAGATTCACTCCGAGGTCTCGCGTGAGCCGGACGACCCGGGCGATGTCCTCCACGTCCTCCGGCGAGTACATCCGCGTCTGCCCCACCGTCCGGCTCGGGCGGACCAGCCCCTTCTTCTCGTACATGCGGAGTGTCTGCGGGTGAAGCTTCAGCATCTCCGCGACCACGCCGATCATGTACAGCGGCTTGCCCCTGTCGCTCGTCATCGTCGATCCCGCCCCGTCAGCGATGCGCGCGGATCGTCCGGCAGCAGCCGGGCGAGCTCGCGGAAGAGCTCCTGGGTCCGCGTATCGATCCCGCGCGGGATCTCCACGCGCACCGTCACGTACAGGTCGCCGCGGCCGTCCCCCGACAGCCGGGGCATCCCCCGGGCTCGCAGCCGGAACACCTGACCGCTCTGCGTCCCCGGCGGGATCACCAGGTCCGCCCCGCCATCGACGGTGGGCACAGGCACCCGCGCGCCCAAGGTGGCCTCGGTGATCGTGATCGGCAGCTCGCAGTGCAGGTTGTCCCCCTTCCGCGTGAAGATCAGGTCGTCGTGGACGCGGGTGATCACGATCAGGTCCCCGCGCGGGCCGCCGTAGGGGCCGCCGTGGCCCTCCCCCTGGACCCGGAGCTGGGCGCCGCTGTCCATCCCCGGGGGGATGACGACGTGGACGACGGCGCCGGCGGGCCGGACGCCGCGCCCCCGGCACCCCGGACACGGCTCCGCGACGCGCTCCCCGCGGCCATCGCAGACCGGGCACCGCCGGGCCGCCGGTACTGTCCCTTGCCCCACCCACACGGCTCCTGTTCCCCCGCAGTGGGCGCACGGGGCGGGGCTGGCGCCGGCCCGGGCGCCGCTGGCTCCACAGGCATCGCAGGGCGACAACCGCTCCACGACCAGATCCGCGGCGATCCCGGTCACCGCCTGGTGAAATGCCAGCTCCACGGGAACGTGGAGGTCGTCTCCGCGGCGCCCCGCGCCCCGCGGCGCCTCCCCGGCCATGGCCGGGCGAGCGCGCGCGCCGGCCGCGTCCTGCCGGTCGTACAGGGCGCGGGCAGTGGGATCGCTGAGCACACGATAGGCCTCCGCGATCTCCTCGAACAGGCTCTGGGCTTCACGGTCCCAGAGGTTCACGTCGGGAGAGTACCGGCGCGCCAGCTGCTGGTACGCGCGACGGATCTGGGCCGGCGTCGCGCCGGCTCCGACCCCCAGCACCGCGTAATAGTCCCGTCTCATGGCTCGCGCGCGTCATGGCCGCTGGCGCGGCTGGCTCCTCGACCGCCCTCGACAACCGCAAGGGCCTCGGAGCGCATCACCGGCCGACCCGGCGGTCAGAACGCTTTTACTTCTTTCCGTTCTTCTCGCCGAGGTCCTCGAACTCGGCGTCCACGACGTCTCCCTTCGTCGGCCCGGCGGCGCCCGGCCCGCCGTCCGAGCCACCCGGGGCCCCGGCGTCCGCGCGCTGGGAGGACGCCTGCGCTTCCCGGTACAGCACCTCGGCCAGCTTGTGAGAGGCCCGGGTCAGGCCCTCCTGGGCCCGCTTGATGCGCTCCAGGTCGTCCGTCTTCAAGGCCTCGCGCACCTCGCCGAGCGCCGTCTCGATCGCCTGCTTGTCCTCCGACGAGATCTTGTCTCCGTGCTCCCGGAGCGTGCGCTCCGTCGAGTACACGAGCGAGTCCGCCTGGTTCTTGACCTCGATCTCCTGCCGGTGCCGGGCGTCCTCGGCGGCGTGGGCCTCCGCCTCCTTCTTCATGCGCTCGATCTCTTCCTTGGTGAGGCCCGACGAGGCGGTGATCGTGATGTTCTGCTGCCGCCCCGTCGCCTTGTCCCGCGCCGACACGTTCAGGATGCCGTTGGCATCGATGTCGAACGTGACCTCGACCTGCGGCACGCCGCGGGGCGCCGGCGGGATGCCATCCAGGTGGAACCGTCCGAGGGTGCGGTTATCCCGCGCCATGGGCCGCTCGCCCTGGAGCACGTGGACTTCGACCGACGGCTGGTTGTCGGCCGCCGTGGTGAACACCTCGGCCTTCTTCGTCGGGATCGTGGTGTTGGCCTCGATGAGCCTGGTCAACACGCCCCCCAGCGTCTCGATGCCCAGGGACAGCGGCGTCACGTCCAGCAGCAGCAGGTCCTTGACCTCACCGCTCAGCACCGCCGCCTGGACCGCGGCCCCGATGGCCACCACCTCGTCCGGGTTCACGGACTTGTTGGGCTCCTTCCCGAACAGCTTCCGGACCTCCTCGTGCACCTTCGGCATCCGGGTCTGCCCGCCCACCAGGATGACCTCGTCGATGTCGTCCGCACCGACGGCCGCCTGGCGCATGGCCTCCCGGCACGGCGCCAGGCTGCGCTCGACGAGATCGGCCACCAGCGACTCCAGCTTGGCCCGGGTCAGCGTCAGCACCAGGTGCTTCGGCCCGGTGGCATCCGCCGTGATGAATGGCAGGTTGATCTCGGTCTGGAGCGTGGTCGACAGCTCGCACTTGGCCTTCTCGCCGGCCTCCTTCAGGCGCTGGAGGGCCATGCGGTCCTTGCGGAGGTCGATGCCGTTCTCCCTCTTGAACTCGTCGGCGATCCAGTCGATCACCCGCTGATCGAAGTCGTCACCGCCCAGGTGGGTGTCGCCGTTGGTGGCCTTCACCTCGACCACGCCCTCGCCGATCTCCAGGATCGAGATGTCGAAGGTTCCGCCGCCGAGGTCGTACACGGCGATGGTCTCGTCTTTCTTCTTGTCGAGCCCGTAGGCGAGGGCCGCGGCCGTCGGCTCGTTCACGATGCGGAGGACCTCGAGCCCGGCGATGCTCCCGGCATCCTTGGTCGCCTGGCGCTGGCTGTCGTTGAAGTACGCCGGCACCGTGATCACGGCCTGGGTCACCTTCTCCCCCAGATACGCCTCGGCCGCCTCCTTCAGCTTGCGCAGCACCAGGGCGGAGATCTCCGGCGGCGAGTAGACCTTCCCCCGGACCTCGACACGGGCGTCCCCGTTCGTCGCCTTGATCACCTTGTAGGGGACCAGCTTCATCTCCTGGAGCACCTCGTCGTGGCGGCGCCCCATGAAGCGCTTGATGGAGAAGACGGTGTTCTCGGGGTTGGTGATGGCTTGACGCTTCGCCACCTGCCCCACCAGCGTCTCCCCCTCCTTGGTGAATGCCACCACGGAGGGCGTCAAGCGGCTCCCCTCCTGGTTCGGAATGACGGTCGGGTCGCCACCCTCCACGACCGACACCACCGAGTTCGTCGTTCCCAGGTCAATGCCGATCACCTTCGCCATGTCTCGCGTCTCCTTGATTGATGTGTGCCCGCTCGCTGCGCCGATGCATCGCGCGTACGAACAAGGCGGGGAAGGCCGGTCGGACCTTCCCCGCCTCCCACGGGACCTTACAGCACGTCGATCCTGATCTCCTTCGGCTTGATCTCCTCGGCCTTGGGGAGCTTGACCGTCAGCACGCCGTCGCGGAACGTCGCCTTGACCTTGTCGGCCTGGACCGGGATCGGCAGCGGGATGCTGCGCTCGAACTTCCCGTACCACCGCTCGCCGCGATAGGAGCTCTCCTGCTTGACCTCCTGGCTGAGCGTCCGCTCTCCCTTGAAGGTCAGCGCATCGCCCGTGATCGACAGGTGGACGTCCTTCTCGTTGACTCCCGGCAGCTCGGCCGTGATCACCAGCACGTCCTTGGTCTCGTACATATCCACCGGTGGGGCCCAGAACCGATCCATCGCCCCGCCTACCTGCGACGACCGGCCGAAGGAGCCGTCGAACAGCCGGTTCATCTCCTGCTGGATGTCGGCCATGTCACGAAACGGCTCGGTCCAGCCCCGCTCCAACTGACTGAATGGACGCCAGCGCACGATAGCCATGAGCAACCTCCTTGCCTGAGGGCCTCCGCCCTCAATCTTAGTCTACTCATCTTATATCGCCTGAGCTTGAGTCTGTCAATACCAGTCTAGTTTTTTTGTAAGCCCCCGAAAGATTGAATCTATTTTGACAATGGACAGACCTGATGATACTGTCCGGCCGTGAAGCTGGGCTGCCTAGGCTGTCTGACACTGATTGTCGTAGGCCTGGTCGTTATTGTCGGCGCGGCTGGCTTCTTCTTCCTCTCGTCCAACATATTCGAGGCGCCGCAGGTCACCCCGACCACTTTCACGCGCTCGGATGGCCACGTCGCCCAGCAAAAGTTCCACGAGGTAGTGCTCCGGCAGAGCGGGCGGTCGACCCGCCGCGATCCCATCGTGCTCACCGAGCGGGAAGCCAACGCCTTCCTCGCCCATCACCTGGCCGAATCCGCCCGCCTCCCGTTCGATCCGCTGATGGTGAGGTTCGCCAAGGGGGAAATCGAGATCCAGGGGCGCACGGCGGCGCGCAACCTGCTCAGGAGCCCCATCTTCCCCTATTTGATCCCGTACCTGCCGTCGAAGAACCTGGATCAGCCGGTATGGGTGTCGGTGAGGGGCCGGGTTCTCGTAGAGCCCACACCTCCCGGTTCCACCCGGACATACGGCAAGATCGAGTTCACCGAGCTCTCCCTGGGAAAGCAGCCGGTGGGCCCCTGGCTCCTCTACCTGCTCCTGGGCCAGTCCACGGCCTCCCTCCGCCGCTGGCCCATGCCGGGGGTGGTGACGGCCGTGGAAATCGAGGAGGCCCGGGCGATCATCCGGACCAACTAGGAGGGGGTCAGGACTGCCGCGGGCGCTCGGTTGCCCGGACGAAGCGCAGATGGAGATCGTACAGGATCTCCTCGAGCAGCCGGCTCTCCTCCTCGGTTCGGTTGCCCTCCGTCTTTGACCGGAGCAGGAGCAGGATGTCGATGGCTTCCCGCGCCTGCTCGAGGTCGATCCTGGACTGGCCGGTCATGGGGTCGGGAGCCTCGCCAAGATGGATCAGAGCCGAGCTGGCGAACATCACGAAGACCCCCGTCAGGTCCAGGCCGTCTTGCGCGGGATGGGTGTCCCGGGGATGGGCGGATGGAGCGCCAGCCGGAGGGCGTCCGGCGGGTGGCGGAGGCTGGGGAAAGGCATCCGTCGCGCTGGAATCCCGCGCGCTACCGCGGCGGTCGGTGACCTTGAAGCTCTCCTCCTCTGTCATGGCTCGTCTCTCCTGAGTACGCCGAGAAGCCCCGCGGGGCGAGCGCCCCACGAGCCTAGCACGCCCGCCGGAACCCTTCAACGAGCCGGCCGTATTCGTGTATTGTGTATAATGCTCCTGCGATCGCAGGATCGTCCATGGCTGACTCCGCCGGCGTCCTCTTCGATTCCTTGCTCACCGTCATGGCCCGTCTGAGGGGCGAGGGCGGGTGCCCGTGGGACCGCCAGCAAACCCGCGAGTCGCTCAAGCCTTACCTGATCGAAGAGGCCTACGAGGTCGTCGAGGCCATCGAGCGCGGCAGCACGCCCGAGCTGGTCGAGGAGCTGGGCGATCTACTCTTCCAGGTCGTCTTCCACAGTCAGCTCGGCCACGAGCGGGGCGAGTTCACGATGCCGGATGTCCTGGAGCGCCTCAACAAGAAGATGATCCGCCGTCATCCCCACGTGTTCGGCGGAAGCGTCGTGGCCGATGCCCGGGAAGCCCTGACCCAGTGGGAACGTATCAAGGGGGGGGAGCCGGGCAAGGATGGTGCCCCCCGGTCCGCCCTGCACGGTGTACCCGGAAGCCTTCCAGCCCTCCTCCAGGCACAGCGCTTGCAAGTGAAGGCGGGCCGGGCGGGCTTCGACTGGCCCGGGTGGCGGGAGGCCTGGGCGAAGGTCCGCGAAGAGGTCGCGGAGGTGGAGGAGAGCGTCGGTTCCGGGGACGCCAGCCGGATGCGCGACGAGCTTGGCGACCTTTTGTTCTCAATTGTCAACGTGGCCCGGCTGCTGGAGATCGACGCCGAAGACAGTCTCCGGCAAGCGGCCCAGAAGTTCACCCGTCGCTTCAAGGAGGTGGAGGCCGACATGAGGGCCGGCGGCCGTACGCTCGATGAGGCATCCTCGGAGGACCTCGATCGCACCTGGAACGTGGTCAAGGCGCGCGAGGCGGGACGGCGCGAAGAGACCGGGGGCGAGGGATGAAGGTCAAGATCGGAGCGGCCACCATCAGCATCGTGAGAGGAGATATCACCGAGGCAGAAGTGGACGCAGTCGTGAACGCCGCCAACGCCCAACTCTGGATGGGAGCGGGCGTCGCCGGCGCCATGAAGCGCAAGGGAGGCGTCGTCATCGAGGAGGAGGCCGTCCGCCAGGGGCCGATCGAGGTGGGCGAGGCCGTGCTGACCGTGGCCGGGAATCTGCCGGCCACTCACGTCATCCACGCGGCGACGATGGGGCCGGATCTCAAGACCGATGCGGAGAAGATCGTCATGGCCACGCGGTCCACCCTGGCGATCGCCGAGAAACACAGGATGCTGTCGATCGCTTTCCCCGCGCTCGGCAGCGGGGTGGGTGGCGTCCCGCCCACGCAGTCGGCGGAGGCTATGCTCTCCGCCCTCGTGCCCCATCTCAAGAGCGGGACCTCCAGCCTCCGGAAGGTGCTGTTCGTGCTCTACCAGGACGAGGCGTTCAAGGCGTTCAGCGATGCCCTGAAGCGCCTGGCTGGAGTAAACTAGACGGGTCTCCGCGGAGAGACCGGGGTCCAATGGCCGAACCGAAATTCGGGCAGCCCGTCAGCCGACGCCTGGGAGACCTGCTCGTCCGCGAAGGGCTGATCAACGCGGAGCAGCTCCAGCGGGCGGTCGCCGAACAGAAGGGGTCCAGCGACAAGCTCGGCACGGTGCTGGTTCGCCTGAACCTGCTCAGCGAAGAGCAGCTCATCGGGTTCCTGTCCCGGCAGTACGGCATTCCATCCATCACCCTCTCCCAACTCGACATCGACGTCGACGTGCTCAAGCTGGTCCCCGCCCAGATCGCCAAGAAGTACGACGTGGTGCCGGTGAAACGGACCGGCAACAGCTTGACCCTGGCGATGGCCGACCCCACCAACGTCTTCGCCCTCGACGACGTCGGGTTCATGACCAACCTGCAAGTCCTCCCGGTGGTGGCCTCCCAGGCCGCCATCCGCGCCGCCCTCGAGCGCCTGTACGACACCCAGAGCTCCGCCCTCGCCGAGGTCATCTCGGAGATGGAGGGCGCGGTGGGCGACGTCGAGGTCGTCGAGGGGGAGGAGGACACCTGGTCGAAGGCCGACATCTTCGAGCTGAAGGAGTCGGCCGACGAGGCCCCGGTGGTCAAGCTCGTCAACATGATCCTGGTGGACGCCATCCGGCGGGGGGCGTCGGACATCCACCTGGAGCCCTACGAGAGAGTGTTCCGGGTGCGTTACCGGGTGGACGGCGTGCTCCACGAGATCATGACGCCCCCCAAGCGCCTCGAGGCGGCGGTGACCTCGCGCGTGAAGATCATGTCGACCCTGGACATCGCCGAGCGCCGGATGCCCCAGGACGGGCGCATCAAGCTCCGGTACAACCAGCGCGAGATCGACTTCCGGGTGTCGACGCTGCCGACGATCTTCGGCGAGAAGACCGTCATGCGGCTCCTCGACAAGTCCTCGCTCCAGCTCGATCTCGCCCTGCTGGGCTTCGACCCCTGGAGCATGGAGCAGTTCAACAAGGCCATCCATCAGCCCTACGGCATGATCCTGATCACCGGGCCCACCGGCTCCGGCAAGACGACCACGCTCTACTCGGCGATCCACACCATCAACGCCCCCGATATCAACATCATGACCGCCGAGGATCCGGTCGAGTACAACCTCAAGGGCGTCAACCAGCTCCAGGTCAACGAGGAGATCGGGCGCACGTTCGCCGCCGCGCTCCGCTCCTTCCTCCGCCAGGATCCCGACGTGATCCTGGTCGGCGAGACCCGCGATCTGGATACGGCTCAGATCGCTATCCGCGCCGCCCTGACGGGGCACCTGGTGCTGACGACGCTCCATACCAACGACTGCCCCTCGACGGTGGCCAGGATGATCGACATGGGGATCCCCCCGTTCCTGATCTCCTCCGCGCTCACGCTGATCCTGGCTCAGCGGCTTGCCCGCCGCGTGTGCAAGGACTGCAAGCAGCCCTACGAGGCCGACGAGGAGAGCCTGGTCCCCTACGGCCACGTCCCGCAGGGCCGGGGGCGGGTCGCGTTCTTCAAGGGCAAGGGGTGCAACAACTGCAGCTTCACCGGCATGAAGGGGCGGGTGGCCGTCTACGAGGTGATGCCGGCGAGCCAGGAGATCCGCGACCTTGTGCTCCGCAATGCCACCGCGGCCGAGATCCGGGAGGTGGCCCAGGCCCAGGGCATGAAGAGCCTGCGACAGAACGCCCTACAGAAGGTCATCGACGGAGTCACGACGCTCGAGGAGGTTCTCCGCGTCACGCTCGGCTAGGCCGAACGCACGCGGGCATCAGGGTGGGCGTGTGTGAGAATGCCGGACGAGGAAAGGTGAACCATGGCCGTCACGATGCATGACCTGCTGACCATCATGATCGATCGGGGGGCCTCCGACCTCCACATCACCACCGGGACCCACCCGATGATCCGCCTCCACGGGAAGCTCATCCCGCTCAACGAGTTCGACATCCTGAAGCCGGCCGAAACCCAGCGCCTCGCGTACAGCGTGCTCAACGAGGGCCAGAAGCAGAAGTTCGAGGAGGACAACGAGCTCGACCTGTCCTTCGGCATCCAGGGACTGGCCCGGTTCCGCTGCAACGTCTACCGCCAGCGGGGCGCGGTGGCGGCGGCCATCCGCGTCATCCCCATCAAGATCCGCACCTTCAACGAGCTCCACCTGCCCCCCATCGTCGAGCAGCTCGCCGAGCGGCCGAAGGGGCTCATCCTGGTCACCGGCCCCACGGGCTCCGGCAAGTCCACCACGCTCGCGGCGATGGTCGACAAGATCAACTCCGAGCGCCACGAACACATCATGACCATCGAGGACCCGATCGAGTTCGTGCACCAGCACAAGAAGTGCCTGGTCAACCAGCGGGAGGTCTTCTCCGACACCCAGTCGTTCAAGAACGCGCTCAAGTACATCCTCCGCCAGGACCCGGACGTGGTCCTGGTGGGCGAGATGCGCGACCTGGAGACGATCCAGGCGGCCCTCACCATCGCCGAGACCGGCCACCTGACCTTCGGGACCCTCCACACGAACTCCTGCGCCCAGACCATCAACCGCATCATCGACGTGTTCCCGACGACCCAGCAGGGCCAGGTCCGGGCGCAGCTCTCGATGGTGGTGGAGGGCGTGCTCTCCCAGCAGCTCATCCCGACGGCCGACGGCCGCGGCCGGGCCATGGCCCTGGAGATCATGGTGACGACGCCGGCCATCCGGAACCTGATCCGCGAGGAGAAGATCCACCAGATCTATTCCTCCATGCAGGCGGGGCAGAAGTTCGGCATGCAGACCATGAACCAGGCCCTCGCCGACCTGGTGCAGAAGCGCAGGATCGCGCGCGACGAGGCGATCAACCGCAGCACGATGCCGGAAGAGCTCCAGGGGCTGCTCGCCACCGGCGCCACGGGCGCGCCGGCGGCGGCCCCCGCCGCGGCGGGGGGCTCGCCTTTCGCCCGCCGGTAGTCGGAGGCAGGGGCAGCCAGCGTCCAGCTTGGACGCACGCAATCGTCGGCCGGATTGAGGGGAGGACGGGAGATGCCGGTTTTCGTCTATCAGGGTCGGGGCGCGGGCGGGTCCACGACGGGAGAGATCGAGGCGGCGGACCGGACGGCGGCGGTGGGCCAGCTCCGCAACCGGGCCATCCTGGTCACCAAGATCACCGAGAAGCAGATCCCCAAGTCGGCCGTCGCCAAGCTCGGCGGCAAGGTCAAGGACCGGGAGCTGGCCATCTTCACCCGCCAGTTCTCCACCATGATCGACGCGGGCCTGCCGCTGGTGCAATGCCTGAACATCCTGTCCGAGCAGAGCGACTCGAAGACGCTCCGGGCGGTGACCAGCCACGTGGCGCGGACAGTCGAGGCGGGCTCCACCCTGGCCGACGCCATGCGCCGCCACCCGCGCACCTTCGACGACCTCTTCACCAACCTCGTCGCCGTCGGTGAGACGGGCGGTATCCTCGACGTGGTGCTGCGGCGCCTCTCCGTCTACATCGAGAAGGCGGCGGCCCTGAAGCGGAAGATCAAGTCGGCCATGATCTATCCGGCCACGATCATCGGCGTGGCCTTCCTGGTCGTGATCTTCATGCTCACCTTCGTCATCCCCACCTTCGCCACCATGTTCAAGAACATGGGGGCCGAGCTGCCGCTGCCCACCCAGATCGTGCTCTGGCTGTCGGACTTCGTCCGCGGCTACATCCTGCTGCTCATCCTGGGGGCCGCCGGGTGCGTCTACGGGATCCGCGCCTACTACAAGACCGAGAACGGCAGGTCAACGGTCGATGCCCTGCTGCTGAAGCTGCCGATCTTCGGCACCCTGCTCCGGAAGGTGGCCGTGGCCCGGTTCACCCGCACCCTCGGCACCCTGGTCGCCTCCGGCGTCCCCATCCTGGAGGGCCTCCGGATCACCGCCCGCACGGCGGGCAACCGGGTCGTGGAGCGAGCCGTGCTCCAGTGCCGGGCGGCCGTCACGGCGGGGAAGACCCTCGCCGAGCCCCTGAAGACCTCGGGCGTCTTCCCGCCGATGGTGACCCAGATGATCTCGGTCGGGGAGCAGACGGGGGCGCTGGACGCCATGCTGGCCAAGATCGCCGACTTCTACGACGACGAGGTCGACACCGCGGTGGGCGCGCTCACCGCCCTCATGGAGCCCTTGATGATCGTGGTCCTGGGCGTGATCATCGGCGGCCTCGTCGTGGCCATGTACCTGCCGATCTTCCGACTGGTGACGATCATCAAGTAACCGCGGGGGCCGGTGCATCCATCGTCGGCGCTCCGGACGCCCCTGCGGGGGCTGAACCAGGCGCGGCTCTTCGCGGCCGCCCTGGTGCTGGCGGTTGGAGCCGTGCTCGAGAACCTGAGCGCCTTCCCGGGGGCGTTCACGTTCTTCGCCCTGGCGAGCGCGGCCGCCGCCCTCATCTCGCTCGTCCTGGTCCTCGCCGATCCCCAGCCGGGGCCGGGGCGGGC
>Ga0302046_10002648_pt1 | contig 16604 bp, 24 predicted proteins | sample RVTome_11_FD_200261 | JGI IMG/M metagenome (GOLD analysis project Ga0302046, IMG submission 200261) | Soil microbial communities from uranium-contaminated site in the Upper Colorado River Basin, Wyoming, United States - RVT147D111 (version 2) ...
GGTCGTGGCGATGTCCTTGATCGAGCTGGCCATGGTTCGTTCCTCGAACGGGGTGAACCTCTCGCCGGCCTGGGTCGCGGAACGGATGCGGATGAGGCCGTTGTTCAGGTAGCTGGCGCTGGTCTGTAGGTCGCCTACGGCGACGGGCGCGAAGGAGCGCAGGGTCTCTTCGGGCAGGGGGCCGGGATCCTGCGCGTAGGGGCTTGGGGTCATCGGGTCATGGTGCCGGAAATCAGGTCGCTTCGGGTTGACATGGCGTGGACAGGCGCCCGGGGCTCCCCCGCGTGTCCCGGGCGCCTGCTTCGGGTCAGCTCTGGGCTTCGATGGCGAACTCGTCGACGTCGCGGTTGGCGGCGACGGCGTGGACCTGGCCGTCGAAGACGAGACTGTCGTCGTCCAGGCGCCGGAGCTGGAGGCGGGCCATGGGGCCGGGCCAGGTGTACTTGATGACGTCGTACATGGGGTCGTCGCGGAGATCGTTGAGCTTCCACGTGACGTGGACATCGTGGGAGTCGAGTCCCTCGGTGATCGTGGCGACCGAGGCCGAGGCGGCCGGGGCCGTGACGTCGGTCGGTACGCCGGCGTGGAGGAGGGTGATCTTGTAGGCCATGACTGCTCCTGGGGCTGGTTCGAGCTGGACCACAAGCCTACGGTTTTGTCCGCTTTCATGAGGATCATGCCGGTTCGAAGAGCGGCTCCTGCATCGCGCCGAGCTGCGCTTCCCCGATGCTGAACAGGCTGAGCTGACTCTCGCCGTGCACCCACCGGTGCGAACAGCTCCTGCACTGCCAGATGCCGTAGTGCGGTCCCTCGGTGACGAGCCTCTTCCTGGTGTGCTTGCAGCGACTCGCCGGCTGTTGGCGGCACGGCATGGGGCCCTCCCGGGGGTGTGGTGGAAAGCCCAGCATGGGGCCGGCTACCTGAGCGCGGCCAGTACCCCGTAGCCGACGAGGATCATGCCGATCACGGCGATCGCGGCGGCGACCATGTCTCGTTCACGCACCAAGGTCTCCCTGGGTCGGCCACTCCGGCTCGGAGGGGTGGTGGCGGAAGTGCCGCTGCTCCTCGTACGCGGAAGCCGCTGTGCGGGGCTGTGACGCCCTGGGAGCAGCCGCCCGGTACTGGGAGCCACTGGGGGGCAGCAAGCGGCTCACGAGGCGGATGAGAGCCCATTCCTGGGCGACGCAGACCACGCCAAGCGCCACTACCGCGACCGTGCCGGGTCCATCCATGGGCATATCGTCACACAACGGACTTCATTGGGCTCGGTCGCGTCGGGAGGATCTCCCACTCGTCCTCGGTGATCAGCCGGCGTTCGGCAGCCCAGTACCCCGACCACCGCTGCTCAGCGTGCTCGGCCGGATCCGGGAGCTCCATCTCGTCCTCAGCTCGCGCGCGGAGTGCCTCAGGTTGAAGAACTACATCAGCTACGTCGTGGTAGAGGCCTGGTGTCCCTGGTTGTTTCCTTAGGTAAGGACTCGCTTCGTGTTGGTAAGGACTCGCTGAGTCCTTAGCTACGGACTCGCTTGGGTCGTCGGGACTCGATGGGGAGTCCTTAGGTAGGGACTCGACTACGGCTGTTTCAGGCGAGTCCGTAGCTACGGACTCGCGCCTGTCGTGGATGGCTTCGCGGGCCTGGGCGATCATGGCGTTGCGATGACGTTGGCTCTTGCGTTCTTCACGCTGAACCGCGCTGGATTCCCTGCGCAGTTCAGCGCGAGCGGCCTTCCAGTTCAGGAGATAGGCCGGCGCCATGAGCAACGTGTAACCGGTGACGTAGCGTTCACCTGCGCTGTAGCGCAGCTTGATGATCCCGAGAGCCTGAGCGGCTTCCCAGTAGGACCGGATCTGGTTCTTGGACGCGCCGGTCGCCCCGTAGAGCCAGTCAGCGCCCGGAGGGACGCGGTTGGAGCCGTCGGCGTTGGCCTTGTGACCGATGGTCCACAGGAACCCGATGAAGTTGCTCTTGTACGCAATGCGCCACTCGACTCCACGGGGACATGCCGGAAGCCAGACGGTTCCCAACTGGTCACGCCAGCGGTGCGCGATGGCGGATTCACGGGGATTCACGGACTCATCGTTCATAGACGCAACGTACCCGAGATAATCCTTCTGTGGTGTCTACACAGCTACGAATCTCCGCTATGGTGGTCACATGAACAGCAACGCAGCACTACTTGGAGCCACAGTCAAAACTGTGTGCGGATTCCTGGGAGAGCCCCAGAGTCACCTGGCCAAAGTGATCGGGATCAGTCTGTCGAGCTTGAATCGGAAGCTCGTCGGAAAGATCGATTGGAGGTACGGAGAGCTTGTCGGCATCTCCGACCACTGGGGCATCCACGTGTGGGACCTGCTTCAGGGTCCCGACCACGCTGTCCTGAAGCTGATGGGCGCTCCCGTACAGCGGACCCGACAGGACGCTGCATGATCGCGCTGCCGTGGTGGAGGATGGTCGGCTACGAATCGCGTGAGGTGGCGTACGCGGACGAGTACGCGCGCTGGAAAGTCATCGACGCGATACGCCGTGTGAAGCGCGACGAGCCATGGATAGCCGAAAGCCTCGTTCAGGCACTGATCGACGAAGCAAGAGGAAGCGTCGATCTGCCACGCGATTACTTCGACCCGACCGCAGACCACAGTCACTGATCGACGACGCAAGGGGAACGAACGGATGATGACGATCAAGCAGTTCACGGAGCGGCTGTTGCCGTGGGTAGCGCACGAGCGACTGACGCGCGGTATGCAGGAAGCAGTGATGGTGCTCCTGGCGGAAACGGATCTGATCGAGCGTGGCGACGTTCAGGTGGCGTTGGGAACGTTCGCGTCCGAGAAGCCCGACTGGGCGGAACTGTTCGATCTGTTTCATGACCGGGATACGGAGTTCTCTCCCAGTCAGGTACAGGTCCTCAACGTGGTGCTGTCCCTGGCGGGAGAGCGTGCCGTGTACGCGCACTGCTTCCTGAACGACGTGGATCACGTGAAGGCTGCTCGTCTGTTGCGGGCGATCATCCGCGCGAACGGTCTTCAGGATGACCTGGGACTGATGGTGTACGTGAGTGCCGACGTGAAGCCGCTCGGTGGCCAGGACGAGGTGAAGGCGTGAGTCCGCAGGCAGCGCATTTCCGGCAGGTCATTGGGTATCTGACGGGGTGGATCGATCGTATGGACGATGATCCGGGGGTGGCGTTGGCGCACCTGACGTGGCTGGGGCTGTCGATCGCGCAGAACGCCCAGTCGTTGGCCGAAGACGTGGTGGGCGACGAGCCGGCCGACTCGCGGTTCCTGTCGTTGGACGGGGCGTTGTTCGACTCGTACGGGAACGCCGTGACGTTCGAGCGGGAGTACTTCACGATCCTGAACGGCGGCAGCCACGATGACTGAGCGGTGGGAGGATCCCCGCTACGCGCAGGCCCTGTACCTGTACGAGCGGACGTCGGGGACACCGATCGTGATGGGGACCTGCACGAACTGCGGGGGCAGCGGGCGTGTGATCTAGCGGGAGCCGGAGACGGGCCACATGCGGGACATCCCATGCATGGCGTGTCAGGGGTCGGGTGAGGGTCAGGGCTAGCGGGTACGGCGAAGCCCCCGGCCAGTGGACGTGGTCGGGGGCTTCGTCGTGCGTACGTCGCCCGCGTTCACGGTAGGGCCGCGATGACGACGTCAAGGCCTTCGACGCGCAGGACGACGACGTGCTTCCCGGCGGCCGGGACGACGTGGGTGCCGTTGACGATGGGGCCGGCGGTGGTCTGGACGGTCTGCATCGTCGCGGAGACGACCGTTTCCAGGTGCGGGAGCGGGGCCGGGGTCGGCTGCTCCTGTAGGACTTGGGCCAGGGTGGGCATCAGGGGCTCTCCACGAGGGTGGTCGTGTCGTCGGGGATGTTGGTGATGTCCATGGTCATGGGGCCGCCGGCGGAGGTGAGGGGGATGACGATGGACGTGCACAGTCCGGTGAACGAGCCGGCGGCCGTGGTGACGATCTTCCCGGTGTCTCCGATCTCGATGGCCGGATCGGGGACGCAGGCGACGCGTTCGGTGCGGCCGAAGAGAAGACCTCGGTCGAGAAGGGTTCCGGCGATGGTCTGCGCGTGGGTGTCCGAGGCGACGAGGTCGGATTGGTACCAGCGGGTGACCCATCCGTAGGGGCCGCGCGCGGACAGGGCGCCGGTCTGGACGACGGCCTGCGCCTGGCCGGAGACGGCGCCGGTGTCGGAGGCGCGGCCGATGACCTTGACGGCGTTGTAGGCACGCCGGCGGTCCTGCGTGCGACCCTGTCCGGTCATGGTGGAGTCGACCAGGTCTCCGCTGATGGTGAAGTCGGGGACCGGTTTGATCCCGGTGAGGGGCGGCGCGAAGTGGAGGAAGCCGGCGTCGTCCACGTACTGGCGTGCGCCCCATGCTTCGAGGATGGGTTTCATGATCTCGACCCGGTCCGAGCCGTCGCGGATGGCGACGGTGCCTCCGAGCGTGAAGACGGGCAGCGTCTCGCTGGTGGTGGGCAGGATCGCGACGTCTTGCAGGGAGGGGCTGTTGAGAGCCGGCCACGTCAGTTTCTGCAACGCGGTCAGATGGGTGTCGGTGCCCTGGGGGAGCACGGAGTCCGGGGCGAGGAAAATCTTCGACTCGGTCATGAGCTGCATCAGGTCTGAGCCCTGCACCTGGACCAGGCCGGCGTCCTCGTCCACGCTGACGGACGACACGAGGTAGAAGCCCTGGTCGAGGAGTTCGTTGTCTCCCTCGGGGTGTCGTACTCCCAACCGGACGCGCACGCGTTGCCCGTTGGTGGCCAGCGGGTGGAAGGGATCCGCGCCGGGATCCCAGCGGAAGCCGTCCGGTCCGTACAGGGGCACGGTGAGTGTGCAGCGGCGCTGTGTCGCGGCGGTCGAGTCGTACGTGATCTGCCCGGAGACGAGCGGCAGCAGGGCGCCTTGTGTCCCGTCGTAGAAGGCGTGGACCTCGCAGGCCACTTCGTGGCCGCGCGTGATCGTGGTCGCCCACCTGCTGGATACGGGTCTCATGGCGCCGGTACCTCTTGGAAGCGGGTTGGCCAGAGCCGGCGGAAGTCGTCGCCTCGGTTGGTGAGGCGTTCGCGGGTGAAGGACAGGGCGATCATCCAGACGTCCTCGACGGCCGGGCACGGGGTTTCCAGGATGAGGGGGCCACGGTTCTTCAGGACCAGAAGGAGGGCGCCCGCGTCGTCCTGGGTGCGGGTGAGGAAGACGACTTCGGAGGACGGCAGGCGTACACGGTCGATGAGGACCACGGGGTCTTCGCGGCCGATGATCGGCAGGACAGACGAGGATCGGTCGAAGGTGAACGTCGGCCACTCCTGGACTTCCACGACGGCGCTGGCGGTGCCGTCCATGGTGGTGAGGGTGGGAAGGGTACCGGCCGGGATGAGGACGTCCGTGGTGGCCTGCTGGGCGCCGGATGTCACAGTGATCGTGTAGAGGTGATCCGCGCCCCGGGGCGGGTAGGTGTGGGTCAGGGTGAACGCCCCGGTCGCCAGATCCGTCATGGCGGCGCTCTCGGAGACGCTGTCCCCCCACGCGATCTCCGCGTCCAGGGCGATGGGTCCGCCTTCGCTGGTCGCCCATGTGACGTCGGCCTGGGCGAGCCGATCGGACAGATACGTAGTGGAGACGAGGAGCTGCTCGACGGTGTAGCCGGCGGACGCGGTGCCGAGGATGTTCTCGACCGTGACGTCCGCCGTGTGCTCGCCGGCGGTCAGGAAGAGGAGTCCTGAGCGGCTGTCGGTACCGGACGCGTCGAGTTCGCCGATGAACGGATCGGATCCGGCGTGGAGGATCAGTTGGTAGGACGCGCCGGGGGCCGGGGGGTCGGTCGCGGTGTCGAAGATCCACCAGCCGTAGCCCTTGGTGGTGTCGACGGACGCGGTCAGGGTGACGGTTGCCGCGAAGGACACGTCGTCGATGACGTAGCTGTCGCCGGCGTTCCACAGGTCGTTGGGGCTGTCGACGGCCATTCGCGCCTTGACGGCCGTGGCCGGCATGGTGACGTTGAACTGGAGTTGGGTCCACGTGCGGGGGGGCAGGGCGCTGGTCGGGCCGGAGATGGACGTGAAGTTTCCGGTGGCGTTCTGCCACCAGCCTTGCAGGCGGAAGTCATGGGTGTCGTCGGTGTCGTTGAACACCCACGCGGAGATCCCCCACTCCTGTCCCTCACTGGTGGGGTAGAGGGTGTTGGCCTGTCGCACTCCGAACGACGTCGTGGTGCCTGTGGTCTGCTTGGTCATGCGGCAGGCGCCGATACCGGTGTGGGTGTCGGTGTGCTCCCACGTGGTGATCCCGACCGCGATGCCTTGGCGGCACTCCCAGTCCGCAATGCCGTTCTCGAAGCCGGGATCATCGATGACGTTGGTCATGCCCAGCCTCCGGCGGTATAGCGGGCGCCCTCGTACTGGAGAGCGCTGCTGATGGATCGGGTGATGCGGCCTTGGAGCTGCTGGCCGTCGATGGTGATGAACACATTGGTGGGCGCTCCCATGATGCGCGCGCCGATCGCTCGGACCGCCGTGGCGGCCCGGGCGGCGAACACCTCGCGTGGTGGGGTGGGCCGGTTGCCGGCGGCGTCGTCTCCGAAGTCGTTTCGCGGGGCGCTCGCGGAGAACAGTCCTCCGATGGTGTCGCTGATGGAGGAGATCCACGAAGGCGGCTTCAGGCGGGACAGCCAGTCGATGGCGCGCTGTACCGCGCCGATCAGCTTGCCGAGCTGGTCAGTGATGGCGAAGGTGACGTCGAGGGTCTTGATGAGGATGTCGAGGAGCCGGCCGAGCGCGCCGGAGACGAGGCGGGAGACCATGGGGATGACGTGGTCGCGGATGAACTCCCACAGGGGCCGCCACTTGTCCTCGTTGCCCTCGATCTTGGTGGCGACCTCTTCGAGCTTGCCGGCCAAAGTCTTGAGGATGGGGCCGAGGTAGCTCGCGTACACGGATCCGAGTTCGCGGGCGATGGGCATCAGCTTCTCATCGAACCAGCGCCACAGCCGGCTCAGGGTCGGGATGACCTTGTCTCCGAGGAAGTTGACCAGCTTCTGTTCGGCATTCTGCTTGAACGCGTCGAGGTTGGCGCCCGCGTTGTCGCGCAGCGACGTCCCGAGACGATCGGACGCCCCTTCCACCTGACCGAGGGCGGCAACGGCGGCGGACGGGTCGAGGCCGAACAATGCCTGGGCCATGTCCTCGGATTTCGTACCTAGGAGGAGGACGGCCAGACGCGTGCGCTCAAGGGGATCCTCTACGGCGTTGAGCTTGTCGAGGATCAGATCGAGCGCGCCGGCCGATGCCTCGCCGCCGGTCGCGAAGCTACGCGCCATGTCTTCGGCGTCGAGGCCAAGTTCCTTGAGGCCTTTGGCGGCACTGAGGTCCTTGACACGGATGTTCAGTTCTTTCAGGGCGTCCGCGACGACGTCGGAGTCGCGGGCGCCCGCCTGCATGCCTTGGGTGAGCAGGCCCAGCGCGGTATCCGCGTTGATCCCGATGTCCCGGAACTGCGTCGCGTATTCGTTAAATGTGTCAAGCAGATCATCCGAGGCATTTGTCCCGTTTTGAAGGCCTCGGGTGAGGGTGTCGAACGCCTCGTCCGCGTTGGCGCTGATGCCGGTCCTGAGCATCTGCGCGACGGCGCGGGTCGCCCTGGTCAGGTCCTGGTCGAAGGCGTTCGTGACGTCTGAGGCCTTCGTGGCGATCCTCTGTAGCTGGGCCTCGGTCGCCCCGGACGGCGCCAGACCCTGCTGCATGACCGACCGAATCGAGTCAGCGGCTGTCTGGAAGTCACCGGTGATGCCTTTGGCGAACAGCCGGCCTGCGACCTTGCCGAGTCGGTCGGCTTCCTTCGGGGTCGCGCCGAGCTGCGCTCCGAGCTTGCCCACGATCCTGGACTGGTCGAGGGCTTTGCCGATGCCGGCGACGAACGCGGCGCCGATCGCGGCGGCGGCGGCCGCCGCCAGTGCGGGGCCGGCGGCTTTGAGCTTGCCGAGGGAACCGGTGACGGCGGTTTCCATGCCCCGGATGTCGCCACGCGCCTGCTGGGAGTCGGAGGTGACGCGGATCTGTAGGTTCGCCGGCCTACCCATGGCGCTCCCTCATCTCGTTCTCGTACTCCAACACGTCCCACATCGCTCGGGTCTCCGCCAGGGTGCAGTCACGCAGGTCCGCCGGACTGATCCGCCATGCCCGAGCGAGCATGACGCGTTGAGCGATCGGCCCGGTCAGGCGGGGTCCGGCATCACTTCCCCGTTCTCCACAGCCGCTTCCTGGGCGTCGGCTAGCTCCTGGTCGCCCTGGACGTCGAGGACTCCGACCATGACTTCGGACGGCTTGAGGAGCTTGGCGACGGTCCACGGGTAGAGGGCGCGGTTCTCCCGGCGGGCGTAGGCAACGGCCACGTACGGCAGGATCATCGTCCGTTCCAGGTCCATGAACTGGCGGCCGGCGGTGCGGGCAATCTCGTCCATCTCGCCGTGCGTCAGCTCGTCGGGGTCACCGATCCATCCGAACGACGGCGGCGGCGGCATGCTCGCGCGACCAGGAGCCGGCGGGATCAACGGCCGAGGCTTCCACGGGTCGGGGGCCGGCTTCTCGTCGTCCTGGTCGTCGTTCTCGTGCTGTCCGGTGGTCATGATCCTGGTGTCCGTTCGACGAGTCTGGTGATGGCCTGGTCGTAGTGGGCGACCCATACCGCCTCGGAGCGTTGGGCGGCGTTGATGACCCACAGGGAGGGACTGATGTGGTGAGCCGGCCACCCGTAGTGCTGCACGGCGGCGTAGATGGTGCGGGCATTGCCGTAGCGGACCACGGAGAACGTGTTCGTGCCCGAGGATCGGCCCGTCGCGGCCATGCGCCCGGTCCGGCGTCGTACGCCGGGGCGGGAGCGGGCCAGAACGTAGGAGCCGATCCACTTGTGCTCTTCCTTGAGTTCCGTCAGGCCACCTTCGACGCGTCGCAGGCGGCGCCGGAGTTCGCGGCCTCCTTCGACCGTGACGACGGTGTGCCCGGCGCGCGCCATCAGGCAGCCTTGGCCGTCGACGTGGCGGCCGCCGTGGCGGTCGGCGCGGTGGTGGTGGGCTTGGCGTCCATGGGCCACGACACGTCGGACGTCGGCGCGGTGCCCCCGACCTCGCCTCCGATGGCGATCGCGACGATCTTCACGTCGCCGTAGAACGTCTGGGTGCTCTCGCCCATCTTCCACACGAACTTGGCGCTCTCCCCGTCGTGGAGCAGCGCGTACAGCACGAGGGAGGTGGCGTCGGTGTCGGCGGTCTCGACCTTCTGGATGGAGGTGATGTCCATGGCCCAGGTGGTCGGGCCGGGCTCGCCGGCGACGGTGTCTCCGCAGAGCACTTCGAGGCTGTCGCCGGTGTCGCCGGCGGTCGGGGTGAGGGTGAGCGCGGTCGGGTCGCAGGAGAAGACGACCGGACTGGGATCGGTGGTGGTCTGGAGGGACAGGGTGCCTTTGCGGACGCGGGAGGCTTTGGTTGCCATCAGGAGAACTCCTCTACGGTGATCCGGTACGACAGGCTCGGATCCGCCTGTCCGTCCTGGACGAGCGGCGTGTAGGCGACGGGTTCGGCCAGGGTCCAGCCGATGCCGAGCGCGTCCAGGGCGACGAGGACGGCGTGCAGGAGATCGGCCAGTGGCTGGAGTTCCGCCCATGCGCCGGGCTGTCCGATGACGAGCAGGGTGTGCCGGTAGGTGACGTCTCCGCACAGTGTCCCGGCGGGATCGATCTGCGGAAGCTCCACCAGGACGCACGGCGTCGCGGCGGTGGCGGTCGGGTCCGTGGTGACAGGCCGGCTGCCGGGGCCGAGCGTGAAGGCCACGCGGTCGCGTAGGTCGGCCATGGCGGCCGTCACGGGGATCACGCGAACCCCGGGGGCGCCCACTTGCCGATGCCGAGCATCTTCTCGACGTCGGGATCCCAACGCGGCGTGAAGACGGGACCGCCGGTGTCGGTGTAGGTGGCGACGCCGGTCGGTGAGCGGCGGCGGGTGAAGAACCGGGCTGCCATCATCAGCGCCCCCTGCACGACGGGAGCCGGCCACGGTCCCGTCGGATCCGGGAGCGCTCGGATCGACGGGACCGTGGAGATCACCAGCTCGTCCATCATGCCGCTGATCTGCCCGAGGAGGATCATGTCCGGCTCGTCGGGTTCGGGCAGGGTGATCGCCAGGTAGGTGGCGATCATCTCCGGCGTGACGTGGGTCATGGCTTACTTCGAGGACGTCGAGGCGGTGGCGGCGGTGAGCGGCGGCGCGGCGGGGCCGATCTTCACGAGGGTCTTGGGGTACGGGAAGTACGTGGCCCCGTAGCCCATGGTGGCGAGGTCGAGTCCGAGCTGTGGGACGTTCTGGGCTTGGAGCATGCGGCGCCCGTTCTCGTAGGCCTCGGTGAAGTCGCGGTCGCCCATGATGAACGTCCCGGCGGGAAGGCGGCGGCCGACGACCCATCGGAAGCCGGTCTGCGCCGGGCCGGAGGTGGGGTCGCTGAGGTCGAACGTGCCGAACGCGTTCGTGGGCCCGAGGTTGGGGATCAGCGCGCGACCGGTGGTGTCGTTGAGGGCGGCGAGCTGCGCCCACACGTCCAGGCTGATCCAGATGGTGTTGGGGAACGCGTCCGACTCGGGGCCGACTCCCTCGGCCACGAGGATGGCGGCGTCGGCCAGAGCCTTGTTGAAGGTCGCGGCGGTGCCGTCCCAGACGACATTCTGCGCGCCGGCGACCTGGGCTGCGACGAGCTGTGTGGAGGCGTAGGTGTCGGTGTAGGCGGCGTAGATGCGGGTGAAGTCCATGACGAGCTCGTTGAGGATCGCCGGGGACGTCCAGTCGAGAACCTCGTTGGAGACGTCCAGTCCGCCGGCGAAGACCTTTTTGGAGACTTCGTCCAGGGCAACAGTGAACTTCTGGCTCGGCGGGTTGGTCTTCTCCGCGCCCCGGTCGCCCACGATGACGTGGGCGGTGATGCGCGGGCGGTCGAACTTGGCGCCTGCCATGGGCATGTCGCGGGGGCTGAGGGATTCCCATACGGGGCGCCGGCCGGCGGCCCTGCCGAGGAGTTCCCCGATGATGGCGACGGGCAGGAGGCCGGGGACGTCGGTGGTGATCTCGTCGGCCAGGGCGGCGCGGATCTCGTCGTGGCGGGTCCACTGCCCGAACTGAACGCCCGAGGCGTAGGCGGCGAGGTAGTCGCCGGCAGTGTAGGGGCGGCCGTCCTTGCCCCACGCGGTGGGGATCTTCGCGTTGCGGCGCTCGCTTGCGAGGACGACGGGCTTGCCGTTGGGGTCCACGATGCGCGCGGAGACGATGGAGGGCGGCGCGATCGGCGCGGCGGCGGCCGGCGCCATGTTGTCCCTGACGTGCGCGAGGACGGCGTCCAGCTGCGCTTCGGTGAAGTCCGCTTCCGGGGTGGCCGGCTTCTCGGGGGTGACAGGGGCGTTCATGGTGGGGGCCTTTCGTGCGGTGACGGCGTCGATGCGGGCGCTGGTGTCGGCGGGATTGCCGACGAGTGACACTTCGAACAGGGACGCGCGGGTCACAGAGATGATCTCGGTGTCGTCGACCTGCTGGAAGCTGTAGTCGTGCATCCGATAGCCCACGGACACAGCGTTGACGATCCGGTCTTCGGCCAGGCTGACGGCCTCGTCCGCGTCCAGGGTGCGGGCCATGCGGAACGTGGCGCGCGGACCCTTTCCGGCGCTGTCCAGGTCGGTCATGGCCCCGATGACGCGCGACGGGTCGTGGTCGCGGAGGAACTTGACGTCGTTGAGGTCGTCGGGGGATTCCAGCGCGCCGGCTTCGAGCCGTACCGGCATGCCCCAGCTGTTGCGTGGCCGGTTGATCGTGCCGTACGTGAGGAGCCGCGCGGAGATGGTGCGTGGCTTCGGGGCGGACATGGCTTCGGCCTGCTGTACGTCGACCAGACGGACGTCCATGTCGTGCCATACGGAAGTGGCGTAGACGATGTCGTCGTGCTGCTCAGGCGGCATCGGCCGTCTCCTCTTCTGTGGTGACCCCCGCGCCCGTAGTGGGCTCCGGCTGTACGGGCGCGGGGGTGCTGAGGGGGGGAAGGCCGCGACGGGCGCGCTGCTCGTTGACGGTGGACTGGCCGGAACGGATGAGGATCTCCCCGATCTCGGCATCCTCGCGGGCGTCGGAGCGCAGCAGGTCGGAGCGGTCCAATCGCACGGTCTGACCCTGGGGGCTGCCGTTGAGGTCCGACATGGACAGACGCCCGTCGATGGCCTGGATGTACGGAGCAAGGGACAGGTCCACCAGGTCGCGGCGCTGTGCGGCAACGGTGCTGTAGGTCATCGAGGAGCCCGACTTCGCGCCGACGTAGTGGGGGGGGACGTTCATCAGGCGGGCGATCTGAGCGGCGGACTCTTCGCGGCCCTGGACGAGCTGGAGTTGGTCGGGCATGGCCTGGATGAACTGGTAGGACAGGTTGGCGTCGAAGAACGCGGTACTCCCGCGTCGCCTGCTCGCACGCCACTGTTCCATGATCAGGGTGCGTTCGTCGGGGCTGAGGCGGTGCTCGCCGGTATTGGTGAGGTAGCCGGAGGGAACCTCGGGGTCCGCGTATGTCTGCGCGGCGAGTTCGAGGCGCAGGGCGGTCCAGATTTCCACGGTCCCCAGCTGGAGTACGCCTTCGTCGGGGCCGTCGAAGCGCATCAGGTCGGCCTGGTCGAGGAGCCGGCCTTTGTACGTGGCGTAGACGCGGTCGATCTCGGAGCTGCCGGGGACGCGGGTCACGGATACGTAGCGCGGGTCGAGGCGTACCACGGTGAGGGGATGGCGTGTGAAGTCGCGTGACTGGACCAGCCACCAGCCCTCGGGGTAGAAGATCATGTCTTCGGTGAGCTCGCGCATCGTCGCCTCGTACGCGCGCCATGTCTCGGGCTGCCGTAGGAACGTCGAGGTGGGCACCTTGTTCAGGCCCCGCCACGCGGTGAGCGGCATCGATGCGACGGCGTCGGCGATGACGCGGGTGGCGCGGCGTACGGCGGGGACTTTCATGGCGAGCTCGCGGGTGAGGCAGCCGTTGAATCCGAAGCCGTCCAGCTGGGCGAGCATGTCGGGGTTCATCGAGTCGGGGTAGGAGACGAGTGGTCTGGTGACGTCGATCTCGCGGGCCGCCTGGACGACGTGTTCGTCGGCGCGCGCGGTGGTGGCGACGGGGCCGGTACGGCGGAACGCGTCGAGGATGCCCATGAGGCCGATGGTACGGCGGGGGGGATCTTCGGTCATCCGGCCACGTGGATGGCGGGTGCCTGACTGTCGAGGGGGTGACGGTGTCCGTGGTGGGCGAGGACGGCGGCGATCATCAGCGCGGGGCTGGTTCCGTCGTCGGCGACGAGCCGGCTGAAGACGACCGTTTCGCGCAGCATGCGGGCGGTCGTCGCGGCCAGCGAGGCATCAAGCCGGCTGTCTCCGGGCTGATGGAGGCGGCCGGCGGTCAGGTCATCGAGGAATTCGGTGTGGCCGTCGACGTACTCGCCGGCCCCGAACGGGGCAAGGGGTACGCGGTCGCGGCGTTTGCGGCGGTCTTCCAGCTCGCGGTGAACCGTTCCGGCGGGCGAGGTGGGGTCGATGACCAGGGTGGAGGATCGGTACTTCGCGGCAAGTTCGGCCATGCGCCCCGCGATCCATCCGATGCCGGGGCGGACGTCGGTGACTTCCAGGAGGGCGCCTCCCTCGGGGGCGTGGCCGCATGCCACGATGCAGCCGCCGGAGCGGTCCGCGTTGACCTCGGCCGCGAACGCCACGGGAAGGCTTCGGTCGATGGAGGAACGGGACGCGGCCTGGTTCCACAGGGTCGGGTTGATGACCCACTCGGAGCTGGAGGTCCAGAAGTTGCCGTAGGCGCGCGCGAACTCCGCCGCCTTCCCGTCGGCGGTCATGATCTCGTAGGCGGTCTCCAGGGCGGACGCGCGGATAGTGTGTCCGACCGCCGGATGATGGCGGACGTACAGGGCGAGGTCGGTGAGGTCCTCGGTGTCCTCGGGGATGCTCCATTCGAAGTAGGCCATGCGTCTGGCCGTCTGCTTGCGTCCCAGGGTGACGAAGCCGCGCAGCCACTCGGAAACGGCGGTGCCGGCGGTGGAGACGATCCACGTCTGGGCGCCGGGGCGGGTGGCCTGCGTGGGGACGACGGCCTGGAGGATGGCCGCGCCCTGCTCTGCGGTGAACGCGAACGCCTCGTCCACGAAGACCAGGTCGGACTGCTTGCCGTGGAGGGACTTGTCCGAGCCGGCGTTGAACAGGCGTAGCCGGCTCTTGTTGGCGAACGTCAGGCACTCGCCGCCGTTGGTGTTGCGGCGCTTGACGAGCCGGCCGAGGGGGCTCTCTTCGATGAGGTCGCAGGTATCGCCCCAGGTGTCGCGGGCATCCTGACGTAGCTGCGCTGTGATCCACAGGTGGCCCCGGGGGATGGTCAGCGCGCGGTGCGCGAGCACGGGGCGCAGGAGGCTGGTCTTCCCGGACTGGCGGGGAACGGTCAGCACGACGGTGCTGTACCGGTACAGGCCTTCGTCATCGAGTTCCAGGGCGACGTCCGCGACCTGTCGTTGCCAGGGCATGAGGGGCAGGCCCATGCCGGCGGCGAGCTTGGCGACCTTCCCGCCGTACGTCGGCCGTGACGGGTCGCGTGGTGTGGCGTAGCGGGGCGGGACGGGCGCGGGCGCTGTACGGCCGTGCCCCTGGGGGACTCTCATCGGCTGGGAGGGTCCGGGGTCGCGAGGTCCGCGAGGAGGGTGTCCAGCTCGCCCTTGACGGTGGCGGACGACGGGGTGAGGGCGAGCTCGCGCAGGACTTCGAGCAGCTTGGGGCCGAGCTGGGCGAGCGCGTAGGGGTCGCCGTTGGCGGCCGCGATGTCGATGCCGCGGCCGAGCTCGCGTGCCAGGGCCTCGCCGGCGGCCCAGCGGGCATCGGCCGGGGTATCGGCGCGCGCGGCGGCGATGGAGGAGCTGACGGCGCGTTCGACGCGGCGTACGACCTTGCGGACGGCCGTTCCGGGCAGCGCTGCGCCGCCTTGGGCGGCGTGGTCGTCCCCGAAGTCGAGGGCCAGGGCGTCGTCCTGCTTGCGCCCCCGTGGCGCTCTGGGGGCCATCGCTCCTCCTTCCGGGGCGATCACGCCCGTTTCCAAGATCATCTTCGGTTGATCTTGGTCGGTCTTGGTCCAGTGTGCCCCGGGGGGAGAGAACAGGGGGCGCGGGATGTCCGTGCGGGGGCCGGGCTCCAAAAAATCGGGGTTCTCGCGCGCGCGGGCGCGTACGAATCACGCGCGTGCGACGGATTCGTGTTTTCTCACATGGTGGACGCCACGCTCTAGGTGGGGGGTCCCCCCCTGCCGGCTGGTCGCATGCCAGGGTGTGCGGGCGGCACGCTGTCTGTCACGGCCGGTGTGTCCACCCGAGGGCGTGGGGGCTTGGCAGCTTGTCCGGTGAGTCGGGCTCCCACGTCGGGACGGACCCCCCCCTTGCCCATCCCGCCGGCGACATCTCCCCCGGGTGTCGTCGGACTCCCCCCGGGTGTTTGCACGCGAGAGCCCCCCTGGCAGCGGGACGCAGGGGGGCTCTGGTGTGTCGGATCAGTCGATGCGTCGATGATCGGACACGAGGGGTGCGAGACCTGATGACTTGCCGTCTCTCGCACCGCTCACGCTAGCGGAACAGACGATCCGATGTTCAGGTGTCGGTGATGTCCGGTCCGTCAGTGGTGGTCTTGCTGTGTGGTGGATCACCAGGGGGCCCGTTCCGTGTGGGTGGGGCCGGCGCCCCGGGCGAGGTTGCAGGGCTCGCAGGAGCCGACGAGGTTCTCTCTGCGGTCGTCTCCGCCATGTTTGCGGGACACGACGTGGTCGACCACGGTCGCGGCCGTGGTGTGACACCAGTGGCACAACGGCTCTTCCGCGAGCACGGCGGCGCGCAGGCGCCGCCAGGCGCTGGTGCTGCCGCTCTCGGACAGGCTGCTACTCATCGTGGTGGTCGGGTTGGGTGGGTTGCCAGCGCTGGCCGGTCTGGTCCTGGTGGTCGGGCTCGTCGTGTCCGCGTGGTCGTACGCAGTACGTGACCCATGGGGTGAGCCCGATCATGGTGGGCGGCCGGGCCGCGCACACGGACGTGCAACACAGGTCTCCGTGGCAGTCGCTCATGACGCGTTCCGGGCTTCGTCGGTGACGGCCTGGTCCAAATCCACGTGGATGGGGCCGGCCACCACGTAGGTGATCTCCGCGTGGGCGATCTCGCCGGCGCGCATGTCCAGCTTGAGGCCGATCACCTGGTGGCTGATGTCGTTGCCGTCGAGGATGACGCGGAATCTTTGTCGTCGCAGGTGGCTCGGCGAGGTCGGAATGGACTCGATGATCAGGCCCTGCGTCATGCGGGACGGCGGAGAGTCGCTCATGAGACGTCCTGGGCTTCGGCGAGGGCGTCGAGGGCGGCTTTCACGAGGCCGAAGGTCGTGGCGATGTCCTTGATCGAGCTGGCCATGGTTCGTTCCTCGAACGGGGTGAACCTCTCGCCGGCCTGGGTCGCGGAACGGATGCGGATGAGGCCGTTGTTCAGGTAGCTGGCGCTGGTCTGT
>Ga0302046_10002649_pt1 | contig 16601 bp, 13 predicted proteins | sample RVTome_11_FD_200261 | JGI IMG/M metagenome (GOLD analysis project Ga0302046, IMG submission 200261) | Soil microbial communities from uranium-contaminated site in the Upper Colorado River Basin, Wyoming, United States - RVT147D111 (version 2) ...
AGCCGGGTCCTGCTCGACGACGTCAGGAACCAGCTGCGTGACGTGCGCGACACGTCCAGCGCACTGGATGAGCGGCGTCGCCAGATGACGCAGGCGGAATCACGTCTCGCCCGCGCCGATGCGTTGCTGATCGACGTGCGCTCCAGCCTCGAGGTGCTGCAGGGTCAGAAGGTCATTGTCGACCACGCACTCGAGCGCGCCGGCTCACTCCGGTTCCTGCTCAAGCAGGCCGAGGCGACAATCGAGGGTCTGCGCGAGGAACGCGACATCAGCACGCGCATGCGCGCTGCCGTTGCAACGTCGCACGCGGACAACGGCGGTCATGGCAACGGCAGCGGCTCGGCCGGCGCAACTGTCCTGGCCAATGGCAGCGGCCCGGGCAATGGCAGCGCCGCACAGGTGGGTTGAGCGTCACGCCCGACACGCGAATGAGCTGGCGGATCGTTCGAGCGCACACATCCGCCAGCTCTTTTCATACCGTGGCGCCTGCGGCTGCCGCGGTCAGTGCCTTACGTCGATCACCAGCCGGGACGGCTGATCGAGTACGTTCACCCGGTACGGGTTCGGTGATGACAGTGCAATGACGAAGGTCACGACCGCTTCGAAATTGCAGGTCCGGTAGGTGCGCAGCATCAGCGACCCATCAGCCGGAAGCTCGCGGGCCGGGAGTGTGGGCTGACCGGCCTCGGTGTGCGCCGCAGCCGGGTAGAGCCGGACCTCGAGCCAGGCTTCACCGACCGGATGGATCTGGTCCCCGGAACCGCAGTCGTGCAGCGGGCGGTCGATGTACTCGATGCGGTACCCGGGCACCTCGGCACCGTCGGCGAACTCGAGTGTGAACCGATCGAAACCCCCGTGCATGGCTGTCCGAAGCGCGGACACGACCGCTGGCGCTCCCGCCGCCGTCGCGGCGACGTCGACGATCCCCGTGGTCCAGTCGTTGCCCGATGGGGACTCTCCGGCAGACCCGGCCGCGGGTGTGGTATCCGCACGCGCTGGTGCGGCGGTATCCCCGGACGCCGGCTGCGACGCGCGGCCGGCCGTATCGCGCGCATCAGCTGAGCACGCGACGACCGCGGCTGCGATAGCCATCATGGTTGTCAACAGCGTTGTTCGCATGGGGTCCTCACATCATCCGACGCGTCGGGAACGTGAGGTATCTGAACCGGGGCGGGACAGGAATGTTCCGGACGCTGCCCGGTTCGCCGGCGCCGGCAGGCCGGGCGCCGGACTCGGGCGATCATTCTGCCATATCCGTGCAGGCGGGCCGCGTCCGGGATGATGGCGGTGAAGCGGGTCGACGATCAGACGCCGGTCGGGCTGTCTCCGGTCCTCAGCCGTTCGATCTCCTTCTGGAGCCAGGCGCGGGCGAGTGTCCAGTCCCGCTGGACGGTCTTCTTCGACAGTCCGAGCGAGTCGGCGGTCTCGTCGAGTGTGAGGCCGGCGAAGAACCGGCGTTCGACGACCTGTGCGGCACGCGGGTTCGCGTGGGCCAGGCGCTGGAGTGCATCGTCGATGATGAGCAGCTCGTCGGAACCGTCCTCGACCAGCAGTGCACCGGCATGCTCGAGCGACAGGGCGACCTGGCCGGAGCCGCGCTTGCGTGCACCGCGAATGCGCGCGTGGTCGATGAGGACGCGACGCATCGACTGCGCTGCAATGGCGAAGAAGTGTCCGCGGTCGCCCGGATGGATCTCCCTGCGCCGGGACAGGCGCAGGTAGGCCTCGTGCACGAGAGCGGTCGCGCCCAGCGTATGACCGGGCTTCTCCCTGCGCAGCTGTGCACGAGCGAGCAGTCGCAGTTCGTCATACACGATCGGGAGCAGCCGGTCGAGCGCTTCGCCATCACCTTCGCGCCGTCGAGCCAGCCACTGCGTGAGTCCGTCGTCTGACATCGATCCTTCCGGCGCACTGTCGCCAGCAATGTATAGCGGCGGCCGCGGCCGGTCACGCCCCGGCGTCAGGAAGGCGGGACGCGCATGGATTCGTAACGTCTGGCGCTGTCGTCCTTGCCCATGGCGCGGTAGAGCCGGCCCAGCCGGATGAGGACGCCGTCCCATATCGCAGCCTGCGCATCCCGCTGCGGCTCGAGACCGGCGTACGCGGCGAGCAGCATGGTTTCCGCTTCCACGTAACGTTGCAGGTCGGTCAGGCAGCGGCCGATGTCACTCTGGTTCCCGACCACGAGCGGATGGTCCGCGTCGTTGCTGCCGCGGCGAACCTCGAGCGCGGCGCGATAGTGGCGCAGCGCGGTCGTGTGATCGTCCGCGTCGTGATGGAGGCGCCCGAGATTGCCCTCGACGGCGCCGATCAGCGGATGCGTCGGGCCCACAGTGGCAATGAGGATTGCGCGCGCCTCGTCGTAGGCACGCACGGCTTCTGCGCGACGTCCTCCGGTCCGCTGCAGCACGGCGGCCAGGTTGATCCAGCCAATGCCGACTGCTGGATGACGCTCGCCGTAGATGGCGCGCCGCATGGCGAGACTCTCGCGGAACAGCGGTTCTGCGGCAGCCAGATCACCGCGGGCGAGCAGCAGGTCCGCGAGGTTGTTCACCGATATCGCAATCTCGGGGTGCGGCGACTGGAATCGTGCACGGCGGATCGCGAGCGCCTCGCGGAACGGCGCTTCCGCATCATCGAGCTGGTTCCGGTCGCGCAACACGTTCGCGTAGTTGTTGAGCATCGTGGCCGTCATCGGATGGTCATTACCGAAGTGTCCGCGCGCCAGTGCGACGGCTTCCGACAGGAGCGGCCCGGCTTCCTCGAGCCGGGCCTGGCGGACCAGCGCAGTCGCAAGGTTGGAGAGGTGCTCCGCGCGCCGGCCATCGTCGACGGTCGTGTCAGCGCTCGCAATTGCGAGAGCGCGGCGGTACGCAGTCTCCGCATCGGGATAGCGGCCGGTCTCCTGGAACAGTGCTCCCTGCACAGCGAGCGTCGAAGCGAGCGGCCGCGTGTGCCTGACCGAGTCGCGGCCGAAGACGGCCAGGCTCGAGTCGAGCAGGACGCCGGCTTCCTCGTGGCGGCCCTGCGAGATCAGGAGCTGTGCGAGATCCGTCCGGCTGCTGGCTACGTCCGGTGACGCGGGTCCCAGCTCGCGCTGGCGGATCGAGACCGCCTCTTCGAGGAGCGGAAGCGATGCTTCGAACCTGCCCATGTTCCGCCACGCCTTGCCGAGCGTCGTGAGCAGCCGGGCCTGAACGAGCGGGCGTCCCTCGAGTCCGGTCCGAACGCGACGCGTGCCTTCATCGAGAAAGTCGCGAATGCGCAGCGTGTCCAGCCGGTCGGTCCCCGTGGCGTACGGATCGCTCGCTTCGAACAGACCCTCCAGGAACGACGATACCTCGACGGCGACATCGCGCTCTTCCGCGATCGCAGCTGCCTGCGCCGCCGTCGTCGCCGCAAAGCGCAGCGACAGGACGACGAGTGCGACGAGTGCCGCGGCCAGTGCCGTGCCGGCCGCGACACCGAAGCGGTGCCGCCGCACGAACCGGCTGGCGACATAACCGAAGCTCTCGGGTCGTGCCCGCACCGGATAGCCGGCCAGGTAGCGCTCGATGTCGTCGGCCAGGTCCGCCGCAGAGCCGTAGCGGCGTCCCGGCTCCTTGCGCAGTGCCATCAGAACGATGCGATCGAGATCGCCCCGCAGCTGTCTGCGAAGACCGTCCGGCGTCGTTGCTCGCGCGCGTGCGGCATCCGCGACGTCAACCGTGTCGGCCTGCCCGTTGTCTACCGCTGCCAGCCGCCCGAGCGCCGAACTCGGACGCGTCGGCTCCTGTTCGCAGATCGCACGGTGCAGATCGATCGACGAGCTGGCATGAAACGGCCGCGAACTCGTGAGCAGCTCGAACAGCAGGACACCCAGCTGATAGACGTCCGTCGCTGTCGTGATCGGTTGCCCGAGGAACTGCTCCGGCGCAGCGTGCTCGGGTGTCAGGAGCAGCAGGCTCTCAGTCGGGACGACGCCGCGCGTGCCCTCCGGATCGAGCAGTTTGGCAATGCCGAAATCGAGCAGCCTGACCTGGCCATCGTCCGTGACCAGGATGTTGGACGGCTTGAGATCCCGGTGTACAACCAGGTTCGTGTGGGCGAACTGCACGGCGCGACACACACTGACGAAAAGCTGCAGTCGATCCCGGACCGGCAGCGCGTGCGTGTCGACCCACGCCGTGATCGGTGCGCCGCGCACGAACTGCATCACGAGATAGGGCTGCCCCTCTTCCGTGACGCCGCCATCCAGCAGCGCAGCAACATTCGGGTGTTCGAGACGTGCAAGGATCTGACGCTCGAGACGGAACCGCCGCACCATCTCCCACGGCGAAAGTCCCGAGCGCACGATCTTGATGGCCACCTCCTGCTCGTATTGCTCGTCCGCGCGGCGCGCCCGGTACACCTCGCCCATGCCACCCCGTCCGATCCGCTCTTCCAGCCGCCATGCGCCGACACGCGCGCCCACACGACCTTCCGGTGACACGTCCGGAAGCCCATCCGTTTCCATTGCGAGATGCGAAGCCAGCACGGCCTCGACCTCGGCGCGCAGATCGGGATCATCCGCGCAGACACGGTCCAGAAATGCTGCGCGCTCTTCGGCAGCAAGATCGAGTGCTTCGAAGAAGATCGCCTCGAGTCGTTCCCATGTGCTGGGCTGCATGGTGCCTCTCAGGCTGGATGCATCGCAGTCCCTGATGCAGGCGAGAAACGCCGGTCGGACGTGGACAGGCCGGCGTTCGAAGATCGCCGGTCGACCGGCACCGTGCCACCCGTCGTGGCCGGTGGATGCGGATCAGAACGCGTATGCGAGACCGAGTGTCCAGGCCCGCGTGCCGACACCGGCCACGGGCAGCCGGCCGTCCCGCCAGCGCACGAACACTTCCCACCAGCCGCCCGACGATGTGCGCCGGCAGGCCAGCTCGGCGCCTCCACTCACGCCGTTGCTATCCGGCGCCGTGCTCGCCCGAGGTCGGTCGTGTCTACTAGCCGCACGCGCGTCTGCAACCCCGGGCACCCCTCCGTTGTCCAAGATTCTTGGATAAGGGCCATGGCCGAAACAATGTCCGTCATCAGGGGCACGCTCGATGTGCTCGTGCTGAAGGCGCTCTCCTGGCAGCCGATGCACGGGTTCGAGGTGACGCGCTGGCTGGAGCAGCAGTCGGGGCACCGGCTGGCGCTCGAGGATGCCGCGCTGTATCAGGCGCTGTACCGGCTGGAGCGGCGCGGGCTGGTGGAAGCGGAGTGGGGCGTGACGGAGGGAGGTCGGCGGGCGCGCTATTACGATCTGACGCCGGCGGGCCGTCGTGAGCTGCGGGTGGAGACGGCGCACTGGTTGAGGTACGCGGAGACGCTCACGGACATTCTGACGGCGAAGCCGCGGAACGTGTGATCGGTCGACGAGGCATTCGTCGTCTGCTGCGCCTGCGCGGCTTCGAGGCACGTGACAGCGTTCGTGAGGTGGACGACGAGGTGCTGCTGCACGTGGAGCTGCGCACTGCGGAGCTGATGCGGCAGGGCGTGGACGCGGAGTCGGCTGCGGCGCAGGCGAAGCAGTTGTTCGCGCGGGACGTGCGTACGCTGCACACGCTGTACGCCACGGCGATCGAAAGGGATGATCACATGCGCATGCGGGAGCGACTGGAATCGGTCATGCACGATTATCGCCATGCGCTGCGGTCGTTGATCCATGATCCGGTGCTTGTGATCTTCGTCGTGGTCACCCTGGCGCTGGGCGTCGGTGCGAACATCACGGCGTTCGGTCTTGTCGACCGGCTGCTGCTGCGGGGTCCGGCGCACGTGGTGGACGCGGGTCGTGTGGTGCGGTTGTACGGCGTGGTGGATTTTGGCGGCCGCGGACTGCGTACGTCATCGTATATCCCCTACGCGGCGTATCTGCAGTTTCGCGAGATCGCATCGTTCGAACGGGTCGGCGCGTACACGGTGGGCGAGCGGGCGGTCGGCAGCGGCGCCGATGCACGGAGGCTGCGCGTCGGTCAGGTGCTGGGCGGGTTCTTTCCGCTGCTGGGGGTGGAGCCGGTGGCAGGCCGTCTGTTCGACGATGGTGAAGACGCGGCCGTAGCCGGCGAGCAGGCGGTCATCGCCCATGACCTGTGGCAGAGCCGCTATGGCGGCGACGCCGGTGTGCTGGGGCAGGCGATCCGAGTGGACGATGTTGCGCACACGCTCGTGGGCGTGACACCGCCCGGCTTCACGGGCACGGACCCGCGGCGTGTCGCGGTCTGGACACTGGGCAGTTCGGCGACGGCAGGCACGCGCAACTGGAACATCGTCGGGCGGCTGCGTCCCGGTGCGAGCGCGGCCGCGGCCGGTGCGCAAGCGACGTCGATGCATCGACCGGAGACGACCGGCTCGTTCACGTGGTTTCGCGACGCGCGCATTTTCGCTGCCTCGCTCGATCGGCACGAGGATGGGCTGCTGCCGCTCGAGGCGACGCTGGCACGCTGGCTCGCCGCCGTCACCCTCATCATTCTGCTCATCACGTTCGCGAACGTGGTCAACCTGCTGCTCGTGCGGGTGGCACGGCGGCAGCGTGAGCTGGCCGTCAGGATCTCGCTCGGCTCGGGGCGCGCGCGGTTGATGCGCCTGATCGGCGCGGAGGGCGCACTTCTCGCGCTGGCCAGCGGCGCGGCCAGTCTGCTGGTTGCCCGCATCATGGATCCCATCGTTCGGCGTGCGCTGTTCGCGGACCAGGCGGGCTGGACATTCACATTCACGGACTGGCGTCTGCTCGGTATTGCCGGCGGGACCGTCCTGATGACGGCGCTGTGTGTCGGCATCGTGCCGGCGTGGCAGGCGGGCGATTACCGGCTGGCGCACGCACTGCGCAGCGGACAGCGAACAGCACCTGCGAACGCGCGCATTCGGTCGGCGTTGACCGTGGTGCAGGCGGCGTTCTCGGTCGTGCTGCTGGTCGGTGCGGGGTTGTTCCTGCGCAGCCTGGCGAACGTGAAGGCGGTCGACCTCGGCGTCGATGAAGATCGCGTCATCACGGCGGAGGCGGTCCTCCCGCCGATCGAGTTCCGTCGCTACATGGAGACCGAGCGCGACGTGTACCGTCGGCTGGCAGAAGTGGTGGTCCGCTCGGCCGGCGTTGAACGCGCAGCCATTGCGATCGGTCTGCCGCTCGATGGCGGCAGCTTCTCCGCGGGCGTGTGGCTTCCCGGCCGCGACTCCATTCCCGCCATGCCGGGTGGTGGACCGCACGTGAGCACGGTCACGGCCCCGTACTTCGACGTCATGGGGACGCGCATCCTGCGCGGCCGTGCGTTCACGGACGCGGATCGCGAAGGCAGCGAGCCCGTCATCATCGTGAACGAGACCATGGCGAGCACGCTGTGGACCGGTCGTGATGCGATCGACCAGTGTGTCCATGTCGGCGACGCGTCGAACCCGTGTTCACGCGTCGTCGGTATCGCTGAAGACGTGCACCGCACGGGACTGCGCGAACAGGCGTCCTTCCAGTACTACATCCCGCTCGGCCAGCAGAACTTGTTCGGTGGCGCGCGGCTGGTCATCCGCCCCGCACCCGGCGCACGGCTCTCGTGGGACGAACTGCGCCGCACCATTGTCGAGGCGGACCCGGCCGTGCGCGCGGTCGAGATCCGCACCCTGAGCGAGTCGCTCGCCGCGGAGATGCGCCCGCTGCGGCTGGGCACCGTGACATTCGGCATCAGCAGCGCGCTCGCACTCGTCGTAGCCGTGCTCGGCCTCTACAGCCTGATGTCCTGTCTCGTCGCCTGGCGCACGCGCGAGATCGGCGTACGCACTGCGCTGGGTGCCACACGTTCCGACATTGTCGGACTCGTATTGCGCAGCGGCTTCGTCCTCGCCGCAGCCGGCGTCGTGCTCGGCCTCGCCCTGGCGCTCATTGCTGGGCGCTGGATCGAGCCGCACCTGTTCCAGACATCCTCACGCGATGGTCTGGTGCTGCTCGTCGTGGCCGCGGGCATTCTCGCGACTGCGGCCGTCGCTGGCTGGCTGCCGGCGCGCCGCGCGACACGGATCAGTCCGACCGAGGCGCTGCGTGCCGAGTAGACCGGTACGGACGGCCGACGCACGCCGCCTGCCGGCGCGAAGTCACCGTCGGCGCGGGAGTCCGGGACGGACCCGGTCTTGTGCTGAACATGTTGGTACAATGGCGGCAGAACCCGACGGAGGAGCCGCCGGCACTCGGGACGTGGCCCGAGCATTCGTCACGCCTGCCTCGAACCGTTGATCCACGGCGCATCCCGAGCGACATTCGGGGAGTCGTTTTCGACGCTGAACGCAGCGTCGACCATCTGTCTCCCGATGGTGTGAAACACGCACCGCAGCCCGGCTGGAAAGAGCGATGATGAAAGGACTCCGCAGAACGGTCATGTTCGCCGCCGTGGCGGCGGCGTCAGGTTCGCACGCGTTTGCGCAGGAACCGAACTTCGGGCGTGCGCTCGCAATGACGGCGACCGATCTGTTCATCGGGCAGCCGGTGAACTGGTACGGCCCGGGCGTCGTCTACACCTACGAACGTGACGCGGCGGGCGAATGGCGCGAGCAATCGCGGCTGGTGGCACCGGACTCCGCCCGGATGGACGATTTCGGGAGCACGCTCGCGGTCGATGGACGAACTCTGATTGTCGGTGCGTCGCGGAAGCGGGGCGGATCCGGCGTCGCGTATGCGTTCCAGCGTGCGGCAGCGGGCGAGGACTGGGGTTACGCGGCCGTGATCGAGCCGCCGGTTGCAGGCAATCACGCCGAATACGCCAGCTCGCTCGCGCTCTCCGGCGACGATCTGTTGATCGGTTCGCCGGCCGTCGACTCGACCGGCGTCGTGTACCATTTCAGGAGGGCGAGCGGAGCGTGGCAGTTGCACGCCGTGCTTCGGCCTGCAGGGTTGCGTGGCGCGGCGGCGTTCGGACGGACGATGAGCCGGCAGGGCGACGGGCTGTTGGTTGGTGCGCCCGCCGCGGATTCCGCGACGGGCAGGCTGTTCTTCTTCGAGCGCGGGTCGGACGGCGAGTGGAGGCAGACCAGTGTCATCACGCCGCCGCGCGCCGTGGCCGGTCCGGGTGCGCGGTTGGGATCGGCCGTGTTGCTCGACGGCGAGCGCGCGTACGTGGGCGCGCCAGGTGCTGAAACGGCCTTCGTCTTTGCGCGCGATTCCTCCGGCACGTGGACTCCTGCGGGTTCGCTCCGTCCGTTCGACCTCACGCGGGGCACGCAATTCGGGCACGCTCTCGCCGTTGTCGAAGACGAGTTGTGGGTCGGCGCGCCGGGTGTGAACGGATCCAACGGCCGCGTCTACAGATTCCTCTCTGATGGCGACGGCGGCTGGAGCAGCTCCCTGCGTGTTGCCGCTGATTCGGCGGATGGCACGGCATGGCCGTTCATGTTCGGCTACTCCATTGCAGCCGCGGGCGGGCGCGTCGTGATCGGCATGCCGCAGCGCGACTTCGGCGAGGGCCGTGCGCTGGCGCTCGCCCGCCAGGGCAACGCGTGGGGGGCGAGGCAGTCGCTCGAGGGAGAGATCTACAGGATCGGTCACGGGCTGTCGTCAGGCGACCGCTGCGAGAACGGCCGGATCGGTGAATTCACCTGCGTGAACATGGAGCTGGTTGCGCACATGCCCGTCGACGCTCTGGGCGGCGCGCGCGGCGTGTGGGTCAACGATGTATGGGGGTGGACCGATCCGCAGACGCGGCGGGATTATGCTCTCGTCGCGCGGCGCGACGGCGCCGCGTTCGTCGATGTGACCGACCCCGCTCGTCCACTCCTGATCGGCAGCCTGCCGCGCACGGACGGCTCGCCGCCATCCGTGTGGCGCGACATCAAGGTCCTCGACAACCACGCCTTCATCGTGGCTGATGGCGCCGGTGCGCACGGCATGCAGGTGTTCGATCTGACCCGGCTGCGCGCGGTGTCCGACACGCCAGCCGTTTTCCGACCCGACACGACGTACCACGCCATGCACAGCGCGCACAACGTGGTGGCGGACACGTCGTCCGGGTTTCTGTACATCGTCGGCGCGAGCAGCGGTGGTGAAACGTGTGGTGGCGGCTTGCACATGGTGGACGCGCGCCAACCACTGCGCCCGGTTTTCGCGGGCTGCTACAACGACCGGTCGGGAACCAACCGGCGCGGCTACACGCACGACGCGCAGTGCGTGACCTACGGCGGGCCGGACACCAGGTATCGCGGCCGCCAGATCTGCATCGGCTCGAACGAGAGCGAGATCAACATTGCCGATGTCACCGACAAGGCCAATCCCGTGATGGTCGGTCGCAGCACCTATCCCAACGTGGCGTACGCGCACCAGGGATGGTTCGACGATGAGCAGCGGTACTTCTACATGAATGACGAACTCGACGAGCTGGCCGGCACCGTCGCAGGCACCCGCACCATCGTATGGGATCTCAACCAGCTCGACGATCCGATCGTGGCGCACGAGTATGTCGGACCCGTGCGCTCCTCCGATCACAACCTGTTCGTCAGGGGTGATTACGTCTACGAGTCCAACTACGGCAGCGGACTGCGCGTGCTCGACATACGCGATCGCACCAATCCGCGCGAGGTTGGCTTCTTCGACAGCGCGCCCTACAACGATGACGGACCGGGTCACAGTGCAACGCAGAGCGGGGCCTGGAGCAACTACCCCTTCTTCGACAGCGGTGTCGTCGTTTTCACCAGTGTGCGCGAGGGTCTGTTCATCGTGCGGCTCCTGCCGAGACCGATCAGCTGACGAACCTCGCACGGCCGAGCTGGGCATCCTGGGTCCTTCGGCGCCGCACAATGGCCGCGCGCGGGCGATGACGTGGCCGCTCCGTCGAACGACGCATCGACCCGGCGCTGCGTCGTTCGACAACACGACCTGACCGCTCTCCTGTTCCACACCGTCGGGTTCGGCGTGCCCGCTGGTGCCCGCGGGCAGATTCGAGTGCAGGCCTTGACAGGTAAGTAATTGCTTACGTATTATCGGGCATGGTCCAGATGACGGAGCGCACGACGGCGATCTTCGGCGCCATCAGCCACCCGGCCCGGCGACGGATGCTCGACCTGCTGGCCCAGGGCGAGCGGCCGGTGAACACGCTGGCGGGGGAGTTCGCGATGAGCCGTCCGGCGGTCTCGCAGCACCTCCGGGTGCTCCTGGACGCCGGTCTGGTGACGGAGTCGCGGCACGGGCGGGAACGACGCTACCGGCTGGCACCGGATCCCCTGGTGGTGGTGCGGGACTGGATCGCGCACTACGAGCGTTTCTGGGACGACCACCTCGAACGACTGCAGGCCCACCTGGCCAGAGCGAGCGGAGGATGAGCGACAGGATCCTGCGCGAGCTGTACCTGCCGCATCCGCCGCAGGACGTGTGGCGTGCCCTCACGGAGAGCGAGGCGATGGCCGAGTGGCTCATGCCCAACGACTTCGAGGCCCGGGTGGGGCATCGCTTCACACTGCGTTCGCAGCCGAAGCCGCACGCGGGCCTGGACGGGCTGATCCACTGTGAGGTGCTGGAGTGCGACGCCCCTGCGCGCCTCGCCTACTCATGGGCCGCGGCGGGCGTGGACACCCGTGTGAGCTATCGGCTGGAGCCCGAGGGAGAGGGGACTCGCCTCTTCTTCGAGCAGAGCGGCTTCGACTTCTCGCAGCCCCGGGGCAGGACGGCGCGCAGAGGCGCGGAGTACGTGTGGGGCCGGATGCTCGGCGCACTGGAAGGCGTGCTGGAACGCCGATCCCGGCCGGCATGACCCGCATGGCGTTGAAAAGTACAACGAAATAACGGTGTCACTGATCGCAACCACAACGAGAACGCCGACCAGGCCCAGAGGAGGAGGACCGATGCGCATCAAGTGGACCAGACTCTACGTCAACGACCAGGAGAAGGCGCTCCAGTTCTATACGGACGTGCTTGGCTTCCGGAAGAAAGCGGATTTCTCGCAGGGGAACTATCGCTGGCTGACTGTGGTTTCGGCGGAGGATCCGGAGGGCGTGGAACTGATCCTGGAATCCAACGCAGACCCGGCGGGGAAGGCGTACCAGGAAGCGGTGCGCAGTCAGGGCCAGCCCGCCGTTCAGTTCCTGGTCGGCGATGTCCAGGCGGAGCACGATCGCCTGACCGCCCAAGGCGTGAAGTTCACAATGCCGGTCACCGCCACCACCGGCTCGATCATCGCCGTCCTCGACGATACCTGCGGCAACCTGATTCAGCTCACGCACCTCACCTGGGGCTGATGCATCGCGATAACGGGAAGTCGATCGAATCTCGAGCGAAGTGGATCCGGAGCGCCGAGCGCAACGCCACGATCGGGTCCACCTTCGTCGCGCGGACGGCCGGGAGGTACGAGGCGAGCAGTGACGAGGCGAGCAGGATCCCACGTTCACCGACTTCGATATCGGCGGTCTCCTATCGACGTCCGATCCTGCAGAGATAGCCCGGCCGACGCCGGCTCGTCATGGCTCACCCACCAACGGGTCGATCGGCTCGAGGAACGGAAAACGATGGAAATCCGTGTCGCGCGTACAGATTCGACGGATCCCGTGCTCGCGCATGAGAACCGCCGTCTCCACGTCGTGCATCAGATTGCCCGAAAGGAGCGGCACCATCTCCAGCACCTCGCCCAGCACCCGGCCGTGACGTTCACCGGGGACCAGCATCCCGAGACCGGGTGACTCCCGCAAAGCCTCCAGAAACCCGTTCGCCGCTCGCGCCGTCCACGGCTGGCGGAAGACGCGCGCATGCGTGACCACACGAAGAAACTCGTAGCAGATGCCCCAGCTGACGTACCATGCCCCGCTCCGCCGCCGCCACTCCGCCAGCAGCGAGAGACACCGCTCATGCTCCGGCGCCCGCTCATCCGCGGCATAGACGAGCACGTTCGTATCGACGACGAACACACTCAGCGCCCTTCCATCGCCTGGTACAGAGCCTCGCGGTCCGAAATGTCCACAAGCGCGCCGCCACTGTCGAAACTCGGCAGCGGCGTCACCTCCGCTGGCCGCCGCCGCGAGTCCAGGAGCTGGCGCAGCGCCGATTCCACCAGTTCCGACATCGTCCGTCCCGTGCGGGCGGCCTCCTGCCGGAGCCGCTTCATCACCGTGTCATCGATGGTGAGCGTGGTTTTCATATGGAAAACCATACGGTGTGTATGGCTGGATGTCAAGAGCGGTTCCGGACAATGGGTTGATGCGGATTGTAGACGAAAATCGTCGACCCTTCGTGCCACATCGCTAATTCCAGGCGCGCGTGCGATATGCGTCGCGTCCTCGTTCGAGAGGGTCGGCTCGATTCACCGTGCGATCAGACAACCGCTGCCTGGCTGATGAACCATGTTGTCGCGGGTGATTCTCGACCGCTGGCATCCGTGGCGCGCTGCGAGGGGCACGTCGTGGGCGGCACCACTCGGCCCACCGTGCAAGCAAGGACCGAAAGGGCGTTCGGATTTCCTACCGCCCTGAAGGGAGCATGGGAAACAGGTCGAAGTTCTGTTGATCGAAGTACGTGAGTCGGTTCGGGATCGTACGCGTGATGGTCTCGGCGAGCGCCTGCGAGATGCGGCTCGACCGGTGGCGAACCGCGAGCCAGGGCAGGAAGCTCTCCGCGATGTCTTCGCGCGCCGGGTTGTCGCGTGCGTATGTCGAGATGAAGGTCGGGTCCGCCTGCTGCGCGGCCAGCCAGCCGGAGGATGCGGCGTGCATCGCATCGAGCGACGTGTGTGCCGCCTCGTGCACGAGCGTCTCTTCCAGGATGCCGTCTGCCACGTACGCATCCGCCTGGCCGACATGGATCAGCAGGTTGCGGTTGCCGCCGCCGAACGGCTCCGTGCCCATGTGGATCCACACGGTCTCGACGTCCCGGCGGAGCGCCGTGGGCAGATAGCCGATGACGCGCGCGTACTTCGTGGCCTGCACGCCCGCCGCGTCCGCCGTCCCGAACTCGGGGTTGACCTGAACCTCCACCGTCAACCCATCCTCGTACGTCGCCTGGAACAGGAATGCGTTCAGGCTGATGAACGCGTTGACACGCCGGTCGAACATCGTGCGCATGCCCTGACCTGCAGGCGACACGTTCTCGAACGTCGTCGGATCGGCGGGCGTGATGATGTCCGGGTCGATGAAGATCGTACCGGCGAATGGCGGCGAGGACGGCGGCGGCGGTGGCGTGAGCGGCTCGTCGTCGCCCGCACAGCCGGTCGCGAGCACGAGCACCGCGGCGCGCAGTGCAAGCCGCATCAGGACATGCGGTGCGCGGACCCGTGCACCGGTCCCAGCGTCGATGCCGTCGCCTGATCCGTCCAGCGCTTCGGCGACGGATCGATCGCTGCCAGCCGATGCGTTGCGTCCTCCCGTGCGCGTCACCGACTGCCTGACGTCTCCAGCGGAATGGGGCGCTGGCCTTTCAGATGCTCATCGAGGAATGTGAGGATGGCGCCGTAGCCGCGGATCTCGTTCTCCTTGTTGAGGAATCCGTGTCCCTCGTCGTCGAAGACGACGTACTCGACGGGCACGCCGTTCGCCCGGACCGCCTCGACCAGCTCATCCGATTCGACCTTGAGAACGCGCGGATCGTTGGCGCCCTGCAGCACGATCAGCGGCTTCGTGATGTTGGCGGCGTGGAACAGCGGTGAAATGCGGTGCAGCCGTTCCCGGTCCGTGGCCGGGTCGCCCATCTCCGAATAGAGCGCATCGCGCGCTGCGCCCCACCATGGCGGGATGCTCTCGAGCGTGCGGATCCAGTTCGTGACACCGAAGATGTCGACGCCCGCAGCGAACGCTTCAGGCTCGAACGCGAGCGCGGCCGCGACCATGTAGCCGCCGTAGCTGCCGCCGATGATCCCGATGCGTTCCGCATCGACGTAGCCGGTCTCGATGAGCATGGCCTTGCTGGCGACGACGTCGCCCAGATCCGCCTCCCCGTGCTTCCTGTCATCCAGCGCGAAGAACGTCTTGCCGTAGCCCGAGCTGCCGCGATTGTTGATCGCGTAGATGACGTAGCCGTGATTCACCAGGTACTGGATCAGATCGAAGTATCCGACGCGCGACTGACCGCCGGGTCCGCCGTGCACCCAGACGAGCGCCGGCGCCTTCGATTCGGCTGATGCCTGGTGCGGCTTGAAGAGTATGCCGGGAATCTCGAGCCCGTCGTACGAGGCGAAGCGGACGACCTGCGCATCGACCAGATCGTCGGAATCGATGGCCGGGTTCAGGCTGTTCGTGAGACGGCGAGGCTCGCCACCGGCGACGGGCATGACGAACAGGTCTCCGGGCGTGCGACTCGAGGAAGCGTACAGCGCGAGCGTCGCGCCATCCTTCGAGAACGACACCGATGTGACACTCGCGTCCGGCATGTCGGGCAGCGCGACCGGCCGCATGCCGTCCGCCTCGTAGACATCGAGACGGGTGCGTGCATCCTCGTTGACGCCGACGACGAGGTAGCGACCGTCGCGCGAGAATTCCGCGAACATGACGTCCCATTCCGGTGCCACGACCGTTTCCTTCGTGCCGCTCGTGACGTCGTAGCGCATGAGACGCGCGAACTCGGATCCTTCATCGGCCGTGTAGTAGAGCCAGCGTCCGTCCGGAGAGAAGTCGGCAGGCGACGACGACACACTCCCTTCGTGCGCTGTGACGTCGACGCGCTCCCCTGTTTCCAGATTCTGCAGGTACAGGTCGTTGTCGTTGGTCGTGCGCGCGCGCATGAGGACAATGTGACGGCCATCCGGCGAGATGTTCGCGGGCAGCAGCGCCTCGTCATTGCGGAACACCATGCGTCGCGGATAGCCCTCGGCGACTTCGTACCGGTACACGTCGAACGCCTGCGCATCGCGCTCGTTGGTCTGCACGTAGAAGGCGAGCCGGTCGCCCGACCACCCGGCGAACTGCGCCTTCAGGTTCTCGCCGGGCGTGAGATCCGTCACCGTGCCGTCAGGCGAGCGAACGTACAGATGGTTCAGCTCGTTGCCGCCCTGATCGGACGTGTACAGGAACCGCTCATCGTCATTGAAGTATCCGACCGCAAAGATGGCATCCGTGTCGGATGTCGTGAGCGCTGTCGGTTCACCGCCGGCCACGGTCATCGCGTAGGCATTGAACACGCCCGTCCGGTCATGACTGAGAAGGATCTTCGACCCGTCCGGCGAGAAGCTGGCACCCGCGTGCGTCGTGCTGCCCATGAAGTCCGCAATGTCGTACTGCGCGACCTCGCGCGGCCCGGCCGCACCGGGTTCGCCCGAGCAGGCGGTCATCACGAGAAGCAGGAATGAAGCAGTCGGCACTGCGGTGCGTGAGCGGGTCATGGGTCGCCTCGCGTGGGGAGTAGTCGCGTGCGTCGATTGTGCGATCCGCCATCGCATCGGCGCAAGCATCGACCATACCGGCCCCGGATGCGTTCAACCCACCAGCCGCTGGCAGAAACGTGCTGCGCCCGGGCAAGCGCTGGAACGTTTCCCGACCGTGCCGGATGGGTCGCTACGAGATCCAGAGATGACCTCGAGTGCGTTGCGCGACGATCACATCGATGGCTTCCCGTCGAACGTGTCCGGATAGCGGAACGGCAGCAGACGCGATGGCGCTGTCGAGTCGAAATGTATGACGAGATCGAACAGATCGGGCAGCCTCGCCGTCAGCCA
>Ga0302046_10002650_pt1 | contig 16601 bp, 18 predicted proteins | sample RVTome_11_FD_200261 | JGI IMG/M metagenome (GOLD analysis project Ga0302046, IMG submission 200261) | Soil microbial communities from uranium-contaminated site in the Upper Colorado River Basin, Wyoming, United States - RVT147D111 (version 2) ...
CGCGGGTCGGCGTCGGACGGTGGAACGGGCGCGGCCCTGACTGGAGTAGATTGGCAGGGAGGACGGAGGACCCTCATGAAACGCATTCTCAACGCGACGCGCGCATTGCCTGGCCGACTGGACCGTGGGTGCATGCCCCATCTCCCGGCCCCCGGCTGTCCTCCCGAGCGACGCATGGAGTTGGAGTGGCCGTGCTTTCCGATGCGCGACCTTCTGGACGGACTGCGCAATCGCGGTGATCGCCGGTCGTCGGCAACCGGGCGACACCCGGCTGCCGCCGGGTCCGACGAGAGATCATCGAGATCGAAGCGCTGACCGGCCGACTGTGATTCCGGGTTGGCCGGGTGGGACGCCACCCCGCTCAGCCCACCTTGCCGTCGCGGTCAATGTCCTTCCCGAAGTGGGTTTCCAGGTGCTTGAGGAGCGCGGTCAGCAAGCGACGCGTTTCCGCGACCTGCGTTTCCAGCGCGGCCACCCGCGCTTCGAGCGAGGTTGCCCGCTGGCGCTGCTCCCCGATCTGACTCTGCTGGATGAGATCCCAGAACAGGCCCATGGAATGCTCCTCCCTTGGTGCGGGAAACAGCCGCCAGCCCTCATGCGCGGGTGAACCCGCGGCTCGGCGCCGGCCCGTCAACGGGCGTCAGATCGCACCGCTTCAGCGGGCGCCGCCGAGCCGCGGCTTGCAGCCGCGCCCACCCGCGCCGACCGGCGACTCCCCTCGAAACCTCAGCGCACCTGCGGCTCCGCCAGCAGCGCCTCCACCGTGCGGTGAAACTCGCGCAGCAACGCCTCGTGCGCCGCGCCAATGGCCGGCCCGTAGAACCCCGCGTGCACCTTCCGCACGCGCCCCCTGCGATCCAGGAAGATCGTCGTGGGAAACGCGATCGGCCCCGCCAGCTGCGGCTGCGTCTCGCCCGGGCTCTCGCTGTCGTTCACCCCGGCCAGCAGCAGCGGAAACGGGATCCCGAACTTGTCCCGGTACCGCCGCACGATGGCCCCGTCCACCGCGGTGTCGCCCGTGACCTCGTACGCCAGCCCCACGATCTCGAGCCCGCGGTCGCGGTAGCGCTCGTACAGATCCACCATGAGCGGCCCGGAGTCGTGGCACGTGGGACACCACGTCCCGATGATCTCGACGATCACCACCTTGTTCCGGAACCGCGGATCGTCGCTCGACACGATGCCACCGTCCACGCTCGGAAACGCGAAGGTGAACGGCCCGCTGGTGTCGGCCCGGACGACCTCGGTGGGCGGTGTGAGATGCGGGCCACCGGTGGACCGCACCGCGACGAACGGCGTCTGCGTCCGCAAGCCCGCGTGGAACACGCCGCGCAGCGTGTCGCCGTCGAGCCTGCCGGTGAGCAGGTACACGAACGAGCCGTCGAAGTGTGCCATCGCGAACGAGTCCGCCACGGCGCCGCCCCAGAACAGCCCGTAATCGCCGCTGTTGGAGACGATCGTCCCTTCGAGGCCCCGGTCCGTGGCCCTGAGCTCGATCACCCGGGGGCTGGGCCGCTCGGTGGGATGAAACGTGGCGTCCCAGGAGCCCACCAGTGCCGGGGCGGGCGGCCGCACCGGCCAGCTCCCGCGCGCCGCCCGGAACGGGATGGTCCGCGGCCCCCGGTTGCCGACGTTCCGGTAGAAGCCCGTGAGCGAGTCGCCGGCCAGGCGCGCGCGGATGGAGGCCGCGTAGTCCGCCATCTCGAGCACGACCGAGTCCGTGCCGGGCACGGCCGCCACCGTGGAAAACGGCTCGCACGTGCCGGCATTGCAGAGCACTCGGCGCGACCCGTCGAACGCGAGCCGGAACGCCAGCTCGCCGCCGGCGAGGTCCAGCACGGCACGCCAGTCGCCCGCCAGGGCCGCCGGCGGGTCCTGCGCGCGGGACACACTCGGAGCAACGAGGGCCGCCACCAGCACGGCGAGACGCGCGAGCGGGGTCATTGCTCGAGGTACCGCTCGCCGGCCTCGATGGCGCCGGCGATCGCGTTGCCCGGCCACTGCGCGGGGCAGGGAAAGACCCCGTTATACGCACAAAACGGGTTCCGCGCGCGATTGAAGTCCGCGCGGTAGCGGTTCCCGCCGATCGGCTGGAGGGACAGGAACCGGCCCGCGGGATACGTGCCCAGCCCGTTGGTCGCGTCGCGGAAGAAGATCATCAGGTCTGACTCCTCGGTGCCGGGCTCCGGCATGCGGTAGACCGTGAGGCGCACGTCCTCACTCGCCACGCGTCCCACCCACGTGCCCGCGTGTGACGCCTCCACCTCCACGCCGTCCAGGCCAAGCAGGCGACGCGACTCGGCGCGCGGCGGCGGCTCGAGCGTGCCGTCCACCCGCACGGTGCCGTCCCAGGGATACCAACCAGGGACCTTCGGCTCGCGCACGGGGCCGAACACGGTCACCACGCTGCGCTCACGCTCGCCGCTCACGCGGATACGCCACGCGTCTCCCAGGGGAACGTCCCGGTTCCGCGGCACGGTGCGCGTGCCGTCCGCCGTCCGCAGGCTCAGGCGCAAGAGGCCCTGCTCGAGAGTGCCCGCGGGCAGGCCTTCGAGGCTGGGCTCGCCGCCGGGGCCGAACACCACGGCGTCCGCCAGCGGTTGGTGGTACACCGCCGCGAACGGTGATACCTGTGCCGTCGCCAGCCAACGGGCGAAATCCGCCCGCTCGGCGGCGAGCGCCGGCGGCTCCTGGGCCGCGGCAACGGCGGGCAACAGCAGGGTGAGGGCTGGGAGCCTCATGGTACGTAGAATAGCGACCAAGGGCGCTCGGCGCAGTCTGCGTCGGGCGGCCCCGCCCGTCCGGCGCAACCTTTTCGCGACTGGGCGTGTCTACCGCTCGAACGCCCATCCCGAGGCCTGAATGCGCGCCCTCGTCACCACCACGCTCGTCGCCATGGCCGGCCTGGCGGCCGCGACTCCGCTCCCCGGCCAGTCCGTCGCCGACCGCATCTCCCAGACCCGCACCGGGACCGTGCGCCTGAGTTTCGCCACCCGCCCCATCGTGTGCGGCGACGGGCAGTTCATCGGGTTCGATCTGCCCGACGCCTTCTACATGTACTCCCAGTGGAACGATGGCTACTCGGTCAACGTGATGCGCGACGTCATCCCGGCGTGCAGCGGTGGTCCCTTGCGCCTGGTGGTGGTGAAGGCGGGTGGGCGGGTGGAGGAAGTCCGCGCGGCCGTGGGTGTGAGCTGGCGCCCCAGCGCGACCGCGGTGGACCTCGGTACCGTGAGCGCGCCCGGGGCCGCGGAGTGGCTGGTGACGCTCGCGGAGTCGGCGGACGATCCCGTGGGTCGGGTGGCGTTGCTAGCCGCCGCCGCGGCCGACAGCGCGCGGATCACCGGGCGGGTGCTGAGGCTGGCGCAGAATCGCGGCCTGCCCAGGGCGGTCCGGGAGCGGGCGGTTCGCTGGGCCACGGTGGTCGGCGGGGCGGAGGGCCGGAGCGACGAGGTGGACCGGGTGCTGCGCGCCATCGCGGCCGACCCGACGGAGCCCGCCGGCCTGCGCGACCGCGCGGTGCGGGACCTCAGGGCAACCCCGGAAAACCGCGCCCACCTGCGGTCGCTCTACGGCCGCCTCGGTGAGACCAGCCTCCGGGAGCGCGTCCTCCGGGAGGTGGGATCGGATGGCGGGGACGACGACGTCGCCTGGCTGCGCGGCGTGGCGCTGGACCCGGCGGAGCAGCGGGCCCTGCGCGAGCGGGCCGTCCGGGTGCTGGCCGAGGAGCTGAACCGTCCCGGCGAGGCGCGTGCCCTCTTTGCCCGGCTGGATGATCCGGTGCTTCGCGAACGGGCGCTGCGCGTGGCGGTGGAGCAGGGCGGGTCCCTGGAACTGGCCTGGGCGCGGGAGGTGGCGGAGGACCGGCGGGAAGCCGTCTCCCTGCGCGACCGCGCCATCCGGCTGCTGGCCGAACGGGGCCAGGTGGAATTCCTGCGGGGCCTCTATCCGCAACTCGACCGGGTGGAGCTCAAGGAGCGCGTCGTGCGGACCATCGCCGCGCGCGATGACGCGGACGCCGCGGCCTGGCTGGAGCGGCTCGTGCTGGATGACCGTGAGCAGCCGGCGCTGCGGGACCGCGCGGTGCGGTCGCTGGCGGAGAGCCGGGCGCCGAGCGGCGCGTTGGCCACGCTGTACGACCGCGTCACCACGACCGCCGTGAAGGAACGGTTGATTCGGGTGTTCGCGGAGCGCAAAGACGCCGCCGCGGCCGAGAAGCTCGCGGCCATCATTGCGGCCGATCCAGACCCGGCGTTGCGGCGCGAGGCGGCCCGCCGACGCCGATAGGGCGGCAGGGGCCCTGACCAGGGCCGGGGCGGGCCTGCGGGGATTGCGTGTGGCATCGAAGTCGCGTAAGACTTCCCGCCTCCAACTCCTTCCGCCCGCGAGGTTGGCATGCCCGCCAGCCGTTCCGACCAGTACCGCCGCTGGTACGCCTACGAGCAGGACAGTCACGGTAAGGCCATCGAGTCCCTCCGTCGTTCCCGGGCCTCGCACGGCACGGATCCCGGATGGCAACGGGCCGTGGATCTGCTGGCCCACATCGCCGCCGCGCGGCATCTGTGGCTGTTCCGCTTGGGCTGGACGGCCACCCCCCCGGCCGACGTGTTCCCGCGCGGCGTGGGGCTGGACGTGGTGGAGCGCCGGATCACCGACGGCGAGCGCGAGTGGTCGGTGATCCTGGCCGGGCTCACCGACGCCGATCTCGACCGCGAGTTCGAGTACGCGAGCCTCGAAGGGCCGCGCTTCCAGAACCGGGTGGAGGACATCCTGGCGCAGCTGTTCGGCCACTCCTGGTATCATCGCGGGCAGATTGCCCTGCTGGTGCGGTCCATTGGTGCCGAGCCCGCGGCGACGGACTTCGTGTACTGGGCGCGGGAGGCCATTGACTGAACGATCATGCGTGCGGCCGTCCCTCCGGCTAGTTTTCCCCCGTCACATCACGGTGGGTATTGGGGAAACTGGAGGGGAGTGAACAATGACGAAGAAAGGAATGATCAAGCGTCTGAACGAGGATCTGGCCGGCGAGTTCGGCGCCATCATTCAGTATCTGACGTACGCGGCCAAGGCCACCGGCCCCTACCGGCCGCAGCTCGCGCAGTTCTTCCTGACCGAAGTGGCGGACGAGCAGCTGCACGCGCAGTTCCTGGCCAACAAGATCGTGGCGCTGGGCGGCGAGCCCACCACGCAGCCGCGCGCGGGGCCGGCCGCCGCAACGAACCGCGAGATGCTCGAGGCCGTCCTCGCGGCCGAGAAACGCGCCGCCGCCGACTACACGCAGCGGGCCCTGGACGCCGAGGCCTTCGGGGACAAGGGGATGATGGTGCAGCTCGAGGACATGGTCCGCGACGAGAGCGGGCACTCCGAGGAAACGGAGCGCATGCTGCGCGACTGGCCCGTGTGATTTGCTGGACCGGGGGGGCCTTCCCCCGTGAATCCCGCTGAAGCGGGTCCTCGGCCACGATCTGCCCGTAAGACGGGCGGGCTTCATGTCGCCCTTGGCGACAGACGGCGGCCGAGGGCCCGCTTCAGCGGGATCCACCCTCCCGCCCGAAGATCCGCTCGCCGTCGTACCGCCCGTTCTCGATGAAGATCTCCGAGGTGTATCGCCCCGCGGTGAGGCTGCCCGCGAGGTAGATCCCCGGCACGTTGGTCTCCAGCGTCGCCGGGTCGTGGGCCGGCCGCAGCGTCTCCGGATCGAGCGTGATCCCGAGGCCGCGGAGCAGGCCGAAGTCGGGTTGGAATCCGGTGAGCAGGAACACGCGGTCGGCCGGAAGGCGCTCAGCGCGCGCCGGGCCGCGGATGGCGACGTCGCCGGCCGTGATTTCCTCGACCACCGTGTTCCAGCGCACCGCGATCTCACCCGCCGCCACGCGGTTCTCGAAATCCGGCCGGAGCCAGTACTTCACCGTGGGCTTGAGGGAGGTGCCCCGGTGCACCACCGTGACGCGCGCGCCCGCGCGGAAGGCGTTGAGCGCCAGCTCGACGGCGGAGTTCTTGGCGCCCACGATCACCACCTCGAGCCCGCACAGCCGGTGCGCTTCCTCGGAGTAATGGGAGACGTGCGGCAGGCCCTCGCCCGGGACGCCGAGCGGGTTGGGGTGCTCGAAGTAGCCGGTGGCAAGCACGAGCCGCTCGCACGCGACGGTCTCCGGCCGGCTGTGGCCCAGCGTGCGCTCGAGCCGGCAGACGACACCATCCGCGCCCCGCTCGGCGCCGACCAGCCGCGTGTACGGCCGCACGCGCAGCCCCTCGGCCCGCGCCACGCCGCGGTAGTACATCAGCGCCTCCTCGCGCGTGGCCTTGGGGCCGGCGCACACGAACGGATGGCCGCCAATCTCCAGCCGGTCGGGCGTCGTGAAGAACACCATGCCCACCGGATAGCGGGCCATGGACTCGGCAATCGCGCCGGCGTCTATCACCAGCGGATCCACCCGGCGCCGGCGCGCGGCAATGGCGCAGGCGAGCCCAATGGGCCCGGCGCCCACGATGAGTGCGGATTCGGTGGGGGGCATGACGAAAAGCTAGCGACCGGCTACTCTATCCAGAGCCCCGGCAGCAATGAGCCCGCTGCCCTCACTGCCCTTACCGCTCACCACCCTCATCTCATGTCCGTCTTCTCGAACCCCAAGTCCGGCGCGGCCGACGCGGCTGCCGCCTACATCGCCGCAGTCCTGGGATTGCTGGGGGAACGCGATCCGCTGAGCGTGCTCCGCGCCACGGCGGCGCGGCTCCGGGAGAGCGTCCAGGGCCTGTCGCGCGAGGACCTGCGTCGCCCCGAACGACCCGGGAGATGGTCGGTGGTCGAGATCCTCCAGCATCTGGCCGATTCGGAACTGGTGTGGGCGTACCGCATGCGGCTCGTGGCTGCCGAGGATCGGCCGACCCTCACGGGCTACGACCAGGACGCCTGGGTCACGGGGCTGCGGTACCGGGACGGGGATCCCGAGGACGCGCTCCAGCAATTCGAGCTGCTCCGTCGGCTGAACCTCAGGTTGCTCCATGGCCTGCCGCCCGGCGGCCTTGAGCGGGTAGGCCTGCACAACGAGCGCGGCGAGGAGAGCCTCGGCCACATGGTCCGCCTTTACGCGGGACACGACCTGGTGCATCTCCGTCAGCTCGAACGCGTCCTGACCGTGGTGCGGTAAAGGCCGCGGGCGCCGCTTGCCCTACACCCAACGCGCCATCTTCCAGTTCTGGGCCCCGCTGGCCGCGACGTGGCTCATGATGGCGCTGGAGGGACCGTTTCTGGCCGCGGTGATCGCGCGCCTGGCGGACCCCACGTACAACCTGGCCGCGTACGGCGTCGCCTTCGCGTTCGCGCTCCTTGCCGAAGCGCCCGTGATCATGATCATGAGCGCCTCCACCGCCCTGGTGGAAGACGCGACGAGCTATCGGCGGCTGCGCCGGTTCACATATGCGCTCAATGCCGCCATGACGGTCGTATTGGCGTTGTTCCTGATGCCGCCGGTCTACGATCTCGTGATGACCGACCTCATCGCGCTGCCGTCGGAGGTCGCCCGGCTCACACACGTGGCGCTGTGGATCCTGTTGCCCTGGCCGGCGGCCATCGGGTACCGGCGGTTCTATCAGGGGCTGCTGATCCGCGGAGGCCGCACCCGGCTGGTGGCGGCCGGCACGGTCATCCGTCTCGTGACGATGGCGGCGACGGGCCTGGCGCTGTTTCACTGGGGCTCGCTGCCGGGAGCGTGGGTGGGCGCCGCCGCCCTCTCCGCCGGCGTCGTGCTGGAGGCCGCCGGGAGCCGGGTGATGGTGCGTGCGGTCGTGGCCAAACTCCGCGCCACCCCGGACACCGACGCCCGCCCGCTCAGCTACGCGCGGATCCTCCGCTTCTACTATCCGCTGGCGCTCACGTCGCTGATCGGCCTGGCCCTCCAGCCCATGCTCACGTTCTTCATGGGCCGCGCGCCGTCGCCCGTCGAGTCGCTCGCCGTCTTCCCTGTGGTGAACGTGCTGTCGTTCATCTTCCGGGCGCTCGCCCTGTCGTATCAGGAAGTGACCATCGCGCTCATCGGCCGGCAGGGCGAGCACACCAGGGCCGTGAGCCGGTTTGCGTTCTGGCTCGGCCTGGGCACGTCGCTCGGCCTCGCCGCCATCGCGGCGACGCCGCTCGCGGACTTCTGGTTCGGGACCATCTCGGGCCTGTCGCCGGAGCTGACGCGGGTTTCCCTCCTGCCCGCCCTGATCCTCGTCCCGCTGCCCGCGCTCTCGGTGCTCCAGTCGCTCCAACGCGGCATCCTGGTCAACGCGCGGCGTACGCCTCCCATCACGTGGGCCACCGCACTCGAGATCGGCATCGTGGCGGTGGGGTTCCCGCTGCTCAGCGCCGCCTTCGGCTGGACGGGAGTGGTGAGCGCGGTGACGGTGTTCGTGGTGGGGCGGCTGGCGGCGGTGGCGTATCTTGCGGGACCGGTCCGGAGTGCGGGGCGCGCGGTGCGGGAGGCGGGAAACCCCGGCCAGCCTGCGGGCCGACGCGATGACGGTCGGAGGTGACGGCTATGCTGGCGAGGCGCTCCGTTCCCCTTTCCTCGATGTGGATCCTGCTCGGCCTGGCCGTCGGGTCGGCCCGCGCGTGGGCGCAGGAGCCGGCGAGGCCGGCACCCGCGCGGGATTCCCTGCTCGTGGCCGCGCGCGCCATCATCACGGCCGTGCGGTACACGACCCTCATCACGCTCGACTCCACGGGCCACCCGCAGGCCCGCGCCATTGACCCGTTTGCCCCGGACGACGACTTCGTGGTCTGGATCGGGACGAATCGCCGGACCCGCAAGGTCGGCGAGATCCGCCGCGACCCGCGCGTCACGCTCTATTACTTCGACGAGCTGGCGGCGGCCTACGTCACGATTCGCGGCACCGCCAGGATCGTGACCGATCCCGAGGAGACGGCGCGTCACTGGAAGCCGGAATGGGAGGCCTTCTACCCGGACCGCGCGGACTACGTCCTCATAGCCGTCACGCCGCGGCGGCTCGAGATCGTGAGCGAAGGTCTGGGTATCGTTGGCGACCCCGTCACGTGGGCGCCGCCTGTCGTGGAGTTTCCGGGGCGTCGCCCATGACGGGCGAAGACGCGTGATGGTACGACGCCACCGGTGCGCCGCGGCCGCAGTGTCGGGGCTGCTGCTGCTGGGCGCCTCGGACCTCCGCGGGCAACCGCCGCTCCTCACCGTCCCGATTGACAGCGGCCGCCTGGTGCGTGTGCACGTTTCCGCCGGGCAGCCTCGGGAAGGGCGGCTCCTCCGGCCGTTCGGGCCCGACAATGCCCGACTCGTGTTTTGCCCGTATCCGGCGGCGCCGTGCCGCACGTTCGATCGCGCGGTGACGCTCTCGGCGACGGAGGCGGTCCGACTGGAGATCCGCACGGGCAGCCGGTGGAAGCGGGGAGTGGCGATTGCCGCGCCGATCGGCTTCGCGTTGGGTGTCCTGGCTGCGACGATGAACAACGGGTTTTGCGAGGGGCAGGGATGCAGGATCTCGGAGCCCGCGTTCGGGCTCCTGGGCGCAGTCTCCATTGGCGCCTGGGGGGCGTTGTTCGGGTCACAGGCCGTGGTGTGGGGACCCGCGCCGTGAGGGCCCCCGTCATCCGTCGGGCGAGCGCGGCTTGCCGTGCTCCCGGTGTCAGCCGACCGCGACTTTCGGGGAGACGGCGGATCCCAGGTTGCCGCCGACCACGACGAGCCCGCCGAACTTCCGTTCCCGGCGCCGGTATTCCGCAACCGCCGTCGCCAGGTCCGCCTGGCGGAAGTCCGGCCAGAGGGTGGGCGTGAACAGCAGCTCGGCGTAGGCGGCTTCCCAGAGCAGGAAGTCCGAGAGGCGCTGCTCGCCCGCCGTGCGGATCATGAGATCCACCGGCGGAACCCCATCCGTGAGCGCCAGCTCGAGCGCATCGCTCGTGATTTCTGCCGGGCGCCGGGCGCCGGCCGCGACTTCTTCGGCCAGCCGGCGGGCGGCCGCCGTGATCATCTCCTGGGCCCCGTAGTCAATGGCCAGCCGCAGGTGGAGCCGCGTGCCCCTGGCCGTCCGGCGGGCCAGCTCGTCGAGTGCCGCCAGCGCCTTCACGGGCAGCCGGTCCCGCCGTCCCACGTGCGTCACTCGTACCCCGCTCGCGATCAGCTCATCCTGCTCGCGCCGGCAATACTCGCGCAGCAGCCAGAAGAGACGGCCGACTTCGGCGGCGGGCCGCTTCCAGTTGTCGGAGGAGAACGCGTAGAGGGTGAGCGTCGTGATGCCGAGGTCCGGACTCCCGCGCACCGCGTCGCGCACGCTGTCCACGCCCGCCATGTGGCCGCGCCACCGCGGCTTCCCCTGGCGCCGCGCCCAGCGGCCGTTCCCGTCCATGATGATCGCCGTGTGCATTCCGCTCATGTGCGCTCCAGCGCTTCCCTGGCCGCGCTCAGGATCTGTTCCATCCGCGCCAGGTAGGTCTCGAGTGCCCGCCGGCCCTTGGCCGTCAGGCTGTATTCGGTGCGGGGCTTCCGGTCCTCGAAGCCCTTGGTGACCCGCACGTAGCCCGCGTCCTCCAGCTTGCGCGCGTGCACGCTCAGGTTCCCGTCCGTGGTGCCGAGGATGTCGCGCAGGTCGGCGAACGGCAGGGACTCGTTGGCGGCAAGGGCCGACACGATCCCCAGCCGGATCCGCTCGTGGATGAGCCGATCCAGATCCTCGGCCAACGCGCTACCCGCCATGCCGCCGGAGGAGCAGCAGCCCGAAGACGAGGTGCATCACGCCGAACCCGGCTGCGAGGAGCGGCGCGCCCCACTGGGGCTGGAGCAGGGCCACGGCCCCAAGGCCGGTGAGCACGATGCCCATGCCGCGCACCGCCCGCACCGAGAGGGTGCCTCCGGCCGTGACGCCCGCTCCGTACAGCGCGAGCCACGTGCCGGGCACCAACGCTACCGCGCCCTGTCGCCAGAGCGCGAAGGTGAGAATCGCGCCGACCACGAGCACCGGCGCCATGACCCACACGGTCTTCCGGAACGCCCCGGACCAGAGCGGGACCTCCATCCGCCGGGCCTTCCGGGCGTTGGCGTAAGCCGCCACAGCAATGGAAAGCACCGCGGCGGGCACCCACACCCGCAGGTCCACGGGGTTCCCGATCCGGGTCGCGACGCCGGAGGCCACAAGGCCGATGAGGCCGACGCCGATCATCCCGGACCCGGCGACCGCGGTGAAGCTCGACGCGGACTCCATGGTCTTCCGGATGTAGTCGAGCGTCTCCTTCGCGTGTGCGTGCTCATCGTGAGTCGGCAAGGTCACAGGCGCTCCACAGCCAACGGGTTAGAGTGCTTTGTAGTGCAAAGTAGGTGCCATGGGCCGGGGGGGCAAGGGTGCCACGGGTGGGCATGAGGTACTTTGGTGACGGACGTCACGAGCCAGCCCCGTTCCCGGCCACCAGGGAGTCCGGAATGCAACAGGCCGTCGTTTCCGTTGTGTTGCTGCTTCCGCTGCTCTCCCTCCCCGCCCACGCGCAGGGCGTGTCGCCCGTCGAACGCCGCATCATCGAGGCCGTGGATGCCCGGGTGACGCAGGCGGAGGCGCTGCTCGAGCGCGTCGTGCACGTGAACAGCGGGACCATGAACCCCGCCGGGGTGCGCCGGGTGGGCGAGATCTACCAGGCCGAGCTGGACGCGCTGGGCTTCACGACCCGGCTCGTGGACATGAGCGCCGTCCAGCGGGGGCCGCACCTGTTCGGGGAGCGGGAGGGTCGCGGACCGCGGGTGCTGCTGATCGGTCACCTGGATACCGTATTCGAGGAGGACTCCCCGTTTCAACGGTTCATGCGGCTCGAGAACGGCTGGGCCGCCGGGCCGGGAACCGAGGACATGAAGGGCGGAAACGGGGTGATCGTGCTGGCGCTCCAGGCCCTGCGGGACGCGGGGGTGCTGGACGACATGAACCTGGTCGTGGCGCTGATCGGGGACGAGGAGGACACGGGTGATCCGCTGACCATCAGCCGGCGGGATCTGGTCGAGGCGGCGCGGCGCAGCGACTTCGGCCTGGGCTTCGAAGGGGGCGTGGGCGGCCGCCATTCGGCCACCGTGGCCCGGCGCGGGTTCACCGGCTGGAAGGTCACGGTCACGGCCACCCCTGGACACTCCTCGCTCATCTTCAAGCCCGCCTTCGGGTTCGGGGCCGTGTTCGAGTTGGCGCGCATCCTGAACGGATTCCGCGAGGAGTTGGAGGGGGAGGAGTACCTCACGTTCAATCCCGGTGTGGTCCTGGGCGGGACCACCGTGGACTTCGATCAGATGCAGGGGCGGGGAACGGCGTTCGGGAAGGTCAATATCATCGCGGAGACCGCCGTGGCCGCCGGGGACCTGCGGACCGTGTCGGTCGAGCAGCGGGAGCGCACCAAGCAGCGCATGCGCGCCATCGCCGCCCGCGGCCTGCCCGGCACGTCGGCGACGCTCGACTTCGAGGACTCGTCACCGCCCATGGCCCCCACACCCGCCAACTACGCGCTGCTCGCCCGGTTGCAGGGGGTGGCGCGCGATCTGGATCAGGGGCCCGTCGAAGCCGTGGATCCCGCCGAGCGTGGCGCCGCCGACATCCAGTTCGTGGCCAACGACGTCGGCGCCGCCCTCGACGGCCTCGGCGTGGTGGGCGACGGCGGGCACACGGTGGACGAGAAGCTGGACCTGGGGTCGCTGCCGTTCATGGCCAGGCGCGCGGCGGTGCTGATCTACCGGCTGACGCGGGAGGAGCGGTAGTGGGTGGCGTAAAACGTAAAACGTGAAACGTGAAACGTGAAACGTGAAACGAACCTGACCGGCTCGGCAGTTCCGTTTCACGTTTCACGCCTACCGCCCCGTCCCCCAGTAGATCGCATTGAAGAAGAATCGGAACGTTCCGTGCGGCTGCCCACGCTGGAGGATCTCCGGGCCGAACAGGAACACCGTCCCCTTGCCGACCGAGGCGGCCACGACTGCGGCCCCGCCGTCGAGCGCTTCCTGTCCCCAGGCCCAGCCGCTGCGGAGCGGGGCCTTGCCCTCGTACCAGGCCACCCGCGTCACGCCGCGGGACGCCGCGTCCGGCGGCAGCGCGAACACGGGGCTCTCGTCGAAGAAGACGTCCACCGCGGTGTCCATCCCGGCGGCCAGCGGGTGGGTGGCGTCCACCCGGGCGCGGACGATGGAGCCCGGCACGTAGAACTTCGTGCGCGGCAGCGGCTCGCCGTCCGCCACCAGGTGATCCGATACGGGAAGGTCCAGCGCGGACGCCAGCGCGTTCGCGGAGCTGCCAGTGGCGATGGCCACCCCCCCCTGCTCCACGAACCGCCGAATGGCCGCCAGGGTCTTCTCCGCGGTGACGCGCCCCCGCTGGTTGCGGTACTCCGGCGGCAATGACGCCTCGATGCTGTCGTCCGCCGACGCCGGGGGATCGTCGCGCCGGAATCGGGGGGGACGGCTGGGATCCGGCAGGACGCCGCTCGGGAAGATGAGGACGTCGTACCGGGCGTTCAGGTTTCCGGCGTCCACGCGCGGCGGGAACGTCCGCTCGAACGGGAACCCGAACTGCTCCAGGATCCAGCGGGTCCACCCCGAGGTCATGCTGCCGCCGTAGACGTCCAGCAGCCCGATGCGCGGCGTCCGCAAGGTGACCGCCGCGGCCGGCCGGGCCGCCGCGGAGTGGAAGCTCACGCCGGTCCCGGTTGCGATCTCGCGCAACCGCCGGAGTGTGGCGGCCTGGCCGGACACGAGGAACGTTCCCGCGGGCCAGGTCCGCTCCCCGGCGGTGACGGGGGCGGTCAGCCGGCTCACCTCGGCGCGGTCGGCCAGCAGGCGGTTCACGGCCTGGAACGCGTCGTTGATCCGGTGGTCGAGGAAGTACCCGTAGGCGCTGGCGGCACTCGGGACCGCGCCCGGCGCGGATTGCACGTTCCAGTCGTCCACGCGCGCGAACGGACCGGTGAACCCGTCGAGAATCCGGTCGAACCGGACGCCCATCTGGTAGGCCAGTGTCCAGCCGGCGTTGTCGTACGGTGGCGTGGGCGCCGCCCCGGGATACGGGAAGTCGTCCGGATGATCCTGCGGCTCGAACATGTCGAGTACGTGGGGCCGGAACGCCTGGGCCGTGAACACGACGTACGATCCCGCCGGGTAGCGTTTCCCCGCGGCCTCGAAGTCCGCGGTAGCCCGGTGGACCGTGACGTTCACCTCCCGCAGCGCGTTGATGAACTTGGTGGCGGTCAGGAAATCCGGCTGGTCCGACGGGATCACGTAGGCCCGCGGTGCGCGCGCGGCCGGCGCATGCAGCACGTCGGCGTACGGGTCATACCCGCCCGTGGTCGCGCCGCCGCGCAGATCGCCGGTCGTTTCGCCCCGGCCCTGGGGCTGCCGCTGCTCCACTGCTGCGTTGGCCTGCATCACCAGGCGCGGCGTGATGGTCCAGGAATCGCGGCTGCCGCGCTCGATCGAGTTCCGCCCCATCCGGTAGATGTTGAACAGGAAGTTCTCGCGGTTGCGCGCCGCGAGATCGAGGATGGCCCGGTTGGCCGTGACCGAGTAGTCAATGGACTGCCGGAAATGCCATTCCTGCGGCTGGATGGGGTTCGGGAGATCGGCGCGCGGCAGCACGCGGTCCGCCACGTACGGAATCCGCATGGGCGTCGGGCTCCCGATGGTCTCCGTCAGGATCCCGATCATGTTGTGGAAGTACGTGGTGGTGCGGAGCCCGCCGTTCCACCACGTCGAGTAGCGCGCGCCGGTGCGCATCGTGACGCCGGGCTTGCCCTCCGCCTGGAACCGGCTGTGCATGGCGGCGGCCACCAGGTCCAACTCCACCACCACGAGCGGGTCGAAGTGGTAGTTGAACGGGTCCCGAAACGGCGGGGCGAACATCACGGTGCCCGCGGGGCCGGTCTGGTGGTGGTTGTAGACGATCTGCGGCAGCCACTCGTGGTACAGGATCCGGTTCATCGCCTCGGTCTCGGGCTGGGTCGAGGCAAAGAAGTCGCGGTTGTTGTCGTGGCCGATGTATTTCTGGTACAGCCTTGGAATGCCGGGGGACAGCGTCCGGCGTTCCGGCACCGGGTCCCGGTTGTACCAGTCGGCCACGAGGTCGTGGCCGTCGGGGTTGGCGTGCACGAACAGCGTGATGACGCCGTCCAGGATCCGCTGCGTCTCGGCGTCCGTCCGGCTCACCATCTGCCAGAGCGTTTCCGTCAGCTGCTGCGCGCCCAGCACCTCCGTGGCGTGCAGCCCGCCGTCAATCCAGACGACCGCGCGGCCCTCATCGGCCAGCGCGCGGGCCTCGGCGTCGGTGAGCCCCTCCGCCAGCGCCAGCCGCCGGGAGATGACCTGATAGCGGTCGAGATTCCGGAGGTTCTCGGGCGACGACACGATGGCCATGAGCATCGTGCGGCCCTCGGCCGTGGTGCCGATCTCGCGCACCACCATCCGGTCCGATTCGCGATCGAGCGTGCGCCAGTACGCCGAGAGCCGCTGGTAGTTGGCGAGCTGGTAGTCGTCGCCGATGTCGAAGCCGAAGAACGCCTTCGGGGTCGTAAGGCTGGTCTGCGCGACCGCCGGAGTGACGAGGAACGTGACCAGGACGGCAAGGCAGAGCGCGCGGCAGGTTGTCCGAAGCATGAAGCGGTTTCCTCGAGAGAGGGTCCGGAGTTTCCCAATGATACGCGCGGGACCGGCCCGCCGCTGGCATTACCGCCCGGCCTGCCGGCCCCGCCCCTCCCGTCGTTCCCGTCGACCCGTCGCTTCTACTCCCCGATCCGCACCTTCTTCAGGATGTCCTCCATCAGGCACCACTTCGTGACGCTCGACTGGAGCAGGTTGAGTCCCACGAACGCTGTGAACAGATACCAGTAGGGGCTCACCCAGGTCCCCAGGGCGAGGCTGCCGAGAATGAACGTGCCCGCGATCCCGCGGATGACCATCTCGCGTTTCACAATACCTCCGTCGTGTCCAGGATATAGGTCTTGAGGCCCTCTTCCGGGCCCTTGGTGCCGCGCAGCTTGCGCAGAGAATCGCACAGCCCCGCGCATTCGCCCTCGGGGAGGGCCACGAAGTAGAGCGTGCTGGTGCCGGGGAACGCGCGGTTCCCGCGCTTGATGCCGGTCCGGCCCTTCCCCAGCACGTTGGGGAACTCGCTGTAGCCCGAGAGATTGCTCGCCTCGAGCAGCCGCTGGACGTCGTCCGCGTGGTCGGCGTCCACGAAGATCAGGAGCACTTTCATGATTGCATCTCGTGGTAGAGCAGGGGAATGGCCACCAGCGTGAGCGCGGTCGAGACGATGGCGCCGGCGATCAGCGCGATGCCGAGTCCCTGGAAGATCGGGTCGGTGACCATCACGGCCCCGCCGATCACCACGGCGGCCGCCGTGAGAATGATGGGGCGCGCGCGGATCAGGCCCGACGCCACCACGGCGTCCCGCACCGACTGGCCGCGCGCGCGGCCCAGCTCCACGAAGTCCACGAGCAGGATCGAGTTCCGGACGATGATGCCGGCCAGCGCGATCATGCCGATCATGGAGGTCGCGGTGAAGAACGCGCCCGACGCCGCGTGCGCCGGCAGAATCCCGATCAGCGTGAGCGGAATGGGTGCCATGATGACGAGCGGCACCGTGAA
>Ga0302046_10002651_pt1 | contig 16601 bp, 9 predicted proteins | sample RVTome_11_FD_200261 | JGI IMG/M metagenome (GOLD analysis project Ga0302046, IMG submission 200261) | Soil microbial communities from uranium-contaminated site in the Upper Colorado River Basin, Wyoming, United States - RVT147D111 (version 2) ...
ACTATAAGGGGTACTATGTCGTTGTCCCAAAATTCTTAACAGCCACAGCCTGTTTCATCTCTGGAGCCAATTCGTGGTATAATCTCTCCTAATTTTGGCAGGAGCGGGTTACGTGCATCGATTGGTCTTATGGCTTCTAATAGGGTTTTTGTTGAGCGGCTGCGGTCGTTTGGCGACGCCCGTGACCGAGCTAAGGCCGCAGGCAGAAGCAACACCCTCGCCCCAGAGGGTCGTATCAACCTATACCCCACGGCCATCCTCGACACCGCGCCCGGCTACGCCGATGGCCACGCCGACGCCGACGGTGACCCCCACCCCGATCCTTTACACCGTGCAGGCGGGCGACACCCTGCTCAAAATCGCCATCCAGTTCGACCGTTCGACCGAGGTCATTCAAGAGGCCAACGGTATCGCCGATCCCCGTTTCTTGCAAATCGGCCAGGAGTTGATCATCCCGCCACCTGACGCAGATCCCGAACTCCCACCCACGCCGACCCCAACGCCGCCGCCGCTGCTGGTGAATGCGATCAATTTTCAAGAGACGCGTCAGGGGACGCTGTGGTTTTTAGGTGAAGTCAGCAACCCCGGCGCTGAAGCGTTAACCGAAGTTGTCGTGGAAGCTTCCCTCTTTGACGGCAGCGGAATTCTGCTGGCGCGGGAGGCGGCCTTCACCCAACTCGATGTGATTCCGCCAAACGAGGCGGCGCCCTTCGCCATCCTGTTCGACACGCCGCCGGGTGACTTTGCCCAATATCAAGTCGTCGCCGTGTCGGGCGTGCCCATTTCCGATCAAACCCGTTACTATTTTGATTTGGAAGCAAATGATTTACAGGGTGCGCCGGAGGGGGCATCAACCTATCGCTTGAGCGGTCAATTGCACAACGTCGGGCCGGACGATGCCGAAGCGATCCGGCTGGTGGCGGTGGCCTACGATGAAGACAATCGCGTTTTGGCTCAACGCCAGGCCGAGCTGGCCGTCAGCGTGATCAAAGCCGGGGCGATCACGCCGTTTGAAATCGACCTCATTATTACCCATGGCATCGTAGATCATTATAATGTCCTGGTACAGGGTCTACGTACTCAATGAGCAATATTATTGCAAGATAGCAACCAGTTATACCCATCCTTTATCTTGGAGAAGCAGCATGTCACCCACCTTTCCTCTCATTGGCATTCCTTGTCGAGCCGATACCAGCGGCAGCTATCCGGGGCGGCCGATTATGGCTCAAAACAGCTCTTATCTCAAGGCGATCATCCAGGCTGGCGGACTGCCCATCCTGATTCCCCTGGAGATCGATGGCCCAATGCTGGAGCAACTATTTGATCAAATTGATGGCCTGGTCTTTAGCGGCGGGGGCGACATCGACCCGGCCTTTTATGATGAAACGCCACAGGTCGACAATCTCGATCATATTCAAGATCGGCGTGATCAGGTCGAATTGACCCTGATGCAACTGGCGATGGACCGGCAGAAGCCCTTTTTCGCCATCTGCCGGGGGATTCAGGTGATGAACGTGGCCAGGGGTGGCAGTTTATGGCAAGACCTGACCGGCCAGAAGCCCGACGCTATGCGCCACGATTATTATTACGATGATCGCCGCTTTGCCCGCAATTATATCGCCCATGAGGTGACCCTGGAAAAAACGTCTCTCCTGGGCGATATTTTGGGTATCGACCGGCTGCCCGTCAACAGCTTACACCACCAGGCCGTTAAAGATATCCCAGCCTCCCTCAAGGCGACAGGCTATGCCGATGATGGCGTGATCGAAGCCTTAGAGGCCCCGGGCCATCCCTTTGGGTTGGGGGTCCAGTGGCACCCCGAAGAATTAGTGGCAGAACACGAGACCGCCGGCAAGATGTTCCGAGCCTTTGTCGAAGCGGCCGGTCATCACCATAGAAATGGACAGAGTCCCAATTCTTGAATCCTGGGCCAGGTTTGTGGATATTTAAGGAAAAACTTGAGTTATTTATTAAATTTCAGGAGAATTAACCTATATCGTCTAAAAATCCTATTACCAAATCCAAGTTTATAGGCTAAACTATAGTATGCATACCGGATTCTTCTCAATCAGACACCGTAACAACTCTGCTATTGCCTGGTAAAGGTTCTTTATAACGGACATTGGTAAATAGTAACCTGTCCTGGGCGAAGCCGAAGGGTTGGTAATTGGCCCAATCTCTAATTACCAATTATGGCCGATACCACCTTGCATCTATCGGGACTGAGTGGGATCGGTTAGGATACGATAGAGTAAATGGTCAAGGACGCGTCAGACATACCGCCAGAAACATTAACCGATTTAAGTGAGGTCAATGAACGGCTGCGCCATGAACTTGTCGAGCACAAACGGCTAGAGGCGGAACTCAAGATCCGGGTGCGCCAGCAGGCCGCCGTGGCCGAATTGGGGCAGCGCGCCCTGGTCGGCATGAATCCCACCATTTTGATGGATGAGGTTGTTCATCTGGTTGCTGAAACGCTCAGGGTAACGCATGTCGCCATCCTCGAACTCCGACCGGATGAACTCCGGCCGGATAAACTCCAACCGGATGAACTCCGGCCGGATAAGGCTGGCTTGTTATTTCGAGCGGGTACCGGCTGGCCGAAAGACGTTATCAGCCAGATCACGTTCGACGCCAAAACCGCTTCCCAGGCAGGCTATACCTTAATGTCCGCCGGCCCGGTCGTTGTCGAAGTATATGCTTCCGAAACTCGCTTCGACATCTTGCCTGTTGTCCAAGAGAGAGGGCTGACCAGCGGTCTAAGCGTCGTCATTCAGGGCCAGGATCGACCCTACGGCGTTTTGGAAGTCCATAACACCGAACCACACTCCTTCACCGAGGATGACATCGACTTCTTACAAGCTGCGGCCAATATTCTGGCCATGGCTATCGAGCGTAAACAGACCGAGACCGAAATCGTCCGTCGCAATCATGCCCTGTTGGCGTTACAATCGGCCGGGGCAGCCATCGCCTCCAGCCTGGATCTGCAATACGTGCTCAACACGGTCAGTCGCAAGCTGGCCGATTTGTTGGAGGTAGATGCTTGCACGATTTGTGAGTGGAAACAGGGAAATGACATTGTCGTCACGATGGCCCGCTACACAGTTGACGGTGAGCTCGACAAGGCTGCCATCCCCACTATTTGTCGCCTGGCCGACTTCCCCCTGACCGAAACGGTTCTGATCGAACGAACACCCCGGCAGATGTGGCTCAGTCAAGCGGGCAACGTTCCCCCCGAACTGGCCCGTCTGAAAGAGAACGGCATTGCCAGCCTGCTCATGCTGCCACTTATTTTTCAGGATCGAGTCATTGGGCTGGCCTGCCTGGAAGACAGCCGCTCGGCACGCATGTTCACCGAACAAGAGATATCGCTGGCCCAATGGCTGGCCAATCAGGCGGCCAGCGCCATCGAAAATGCCCGGCTTTACGACGAGACCCGCAAAATACTCAAAGAGCAAATCGCGCTGCGTGAGGTTGGGGCGCTGCTCTCCTCTATTCTCGATCTGGATGGGGTGCTGAACCAGATCGCCGAACAAATGGGCCAGGTCATCGATGTAACCGGGGGCGTTTATATTTGCAGCCTTGACTCGGATACGGTAGAGGCCACGGTCGTCGCCGAATATTTTAGCCCCCTGACCGGCTCACCAGAGTCTAAGCTGAGAACGAGCTATCATCTCCCGCGTGATTTTCCCGGCATCATCGAGTATTTGCAGGCCGGCCAGTCCCGGTTGCTCCAGTTGAATGATCCTGATTTAACCAAAACCGAAAAAGCCTATATGCAGCGGTTTGGGGCTCAGACCATGCTCATCATACCATTGCAAGTGGGCGGCCACATCATCGCCTATGCGGAATTATGGGAGAGCCGGCATCGGCGAGAGTTTACCAACCAGGAGATCAGCATGTGTCAGGGTCTGGCCCAGCAGGCGGCCATCGCTCTGGAAAATGCCCGCCTGTTTGAACAAACCCAGGCCGCCCTCGAAGAGACGAGCATGCTTTACCAGGTCGCCCGCACGTTGACTCGGCTGGACAACGAACAAGAAATGTTCGAACTGGTGCTGACCGAGTACTTGCAGTATCTCAACCTCGACCAGGGCAGCGTGATGATCTTTGATGAGGATAAGGTCCACAGCAACTTAAAGGCTCAAATGGTCGAAGGCGGTCTGGCTGAGCCGGGCATGCGCCTGCCGATTGCGGATTACCCGGCTCTGCTGAGCCTCATCAATAGTAAGCAGCCGGTTGTGATTAATGACGCCCAGCGCAGTAAAATGCTTGAATCTACCCGCCCATTGGCCCTTGAGCTGGGTGTCAAATCGCTGCTGCTGGTACCACTTGTCGTGCGGGGCGATGTGATTGGAGCCCTGAGCGCAATTGCTACCATCGAGATTCATGAATTTACCGACCGGGAGGTTTCCCTGGTCAAAGCTGTCGCCAACCAACTCGCCATCGCCATTGAAAACGCCCATCTAACCGCCGAGACAAACCGGCGTGCTTTACAACTCACCGTCCTGCATGAGCTGGATCGCGCTATTACCAAGAACGTAAACCCCCATGACATTTACTATGTCTTTGCGCGTCACGCCATTCGCCTGCTGCCATACGATGCGATGTCGATCACGCTGGTAGATGATGGCGAGCTGCGGGTGGCCTTTGTTATCGGTGGCCAGGGTGAAGTCGAAAACATCATGCCGGTCGGCACAACCTTGTCACTCAGACATTCGGTTGTTGGGCGAGTGGTGATCCAGGGACAACCGCTGCTGCGCCATAATATTACAGGTAGCCCTAACTTTGCCGAGGACACCTGGTTTACGGCCCTGGGTATCCAATCGATGATGATGATGCCGCTCCGGGTCAAGGGTGAAATCATCGGCACCTGGAATATCGGCAACCAAAAGGTCGGCGCTTACGGGCCCGATGACCTGGAAATTGCCCAGGCCATGGCCGAGCAGTTGGCGATGACCCTGGAGAACACGCGGCTTTACACTGAAATCCACCAATATCTGGAAGAGTTGACGACGTTGAACATGATCAGCCAGATCATTACTTCAACGCTCGATCTACAAGAGATGCTGACCATCATCACCAGCCATACCATGGAACTGCTCCAGGTCGAAGCGACCTCGGTTGCGCTGTACGACGAGATCAGACAGGAATTGTGGTTTGCGGCCGCATCGGGTTCGGCCTCGGACTTTGTGCGCGAGAAACGGCTGCCGGTGGGTGAGGGGATTATCGGCTGGGTGGTTCAGCAGGGTGAACCCGTGATGGTCCCGGATGTCTCAAAAACGTCTCGCTTCTCTGATCAATTTGACCAGATAAGCAACTTTACCACCCGCTCGATTCTGTGTGTGCCACTGCACACCAAAGGCCAAATCATTGGGGCTATCGAGGCGCTGAACAAAGCAGGTAAATTCGACGACGATGATTTGCGGCTGCTCAGTTCGCTGGCTTCGTTGGCCGCCGGTGGGATTGAGAATGCCCGCTTGTTTAAGCAAGCCCAACAAGAAATCATCGAGCGCAAGCGGGCCGAAGAAGCCCTGCAGGTCACCGTCCAGCGTCTGGAAACGGCTCACAATCAAGCCATGGTTTACGCCCAAGAACTCAACGCCGAAATCACCGAGCGCAAGCGGGCCGAAGAAGCCTTGGAAAAAGAGCGAGCCTTGCTGGCTCACCGGGTGGCCGAACGAACCGCCGATTTAAGGGCCGCAAATGAGGAGTTGGCCCAGGCCGCCCGGCTCAAAGATGAATTTCTGGCCAGCATGAGCCACGAGCTGCGAACCCCCTTGAGCGCCGTCCTGGGTCTGAGCGAGGTCATCAGGGGGGAAATCTACGGCCCGGTCAATGACAAACAGCGTAAGGCCCTGAGTGATATCGAAGAAAGCGGCCGCCATTTGCTGTCGTTGATCAATGACATCCTGGATTTGTCTAAAATTGAGGCCGGCAAGCTGGAATTGCAGCTTGATCGGGTGCCGGTGGCCTCGGTCTGCCAGGCCAGCCTGCGAATGATTGAAGATGAAGCGCGCCGGAAAGATATCGAGGTGTCCTCGAAACTGGATACCTCCGTCACCATTCTGCAAGCGGATGAACGCCGTTTGAAACAAATCCTGGTCAACCTATTGAGCAACGCCGTCAAATTTACGCCCGACGGCGGCGCTGTTGGGCTGGAAGTGACCGGCGCGGCAGAACGAGACGAAGTTGACTTGACCGTCTGGGATACCGGCATCGGTATTTCGCCGGAAGATCTCAAACATTTATTCCAGCCTTTCATGCAGCTCAACGCCGGTCTGGCCCGCCAATATCCCGGCACCGGCTTGGGGTTGGCCCTGGTGCATCGGATGGTCGAACTCCACGATGGTCGCATCACGGTCGAGAGCGAACAGGGCCAGGGCAGCCGCTTCACGATTTCACTGCCCTGGCAAGCCCAAGCCCAATCGCCTGCACCGGCGGACCCTGAAACCCAAGGTTCGGTCGTTGAGATAGCGGTACCCCGGACCGAAGCCGTTCCGGCGACTGTCCCGGAAAGATCCGTTGCCGATTCAACGGTCCCAGGCGAGAGCTCTGACCATCACCATGTGGAGCCGTCGCCGCCGGTACTTGAACCGCCCTTGATCTTACTGGCCGAAGACGATCAGAAATTGGCGAACTTCATGAAAAATTATCTGACGGCCAAGCATTATCGAGTCATCCTGGCCGGAAATGGACTCGATGCCGTTGAACTGGCGCGCCAGGAGCAGCCGGACTTGATCTTGATGGACGTGCAAATGCCTGAAATCGACGGCCTGGAAGCAACCCGCCGTATTCGCGCCGAAGATGAGCCGGATCTGGCCGGGGTGCCCATCATCGCCTTGACCGCCCTGGCCATGTCGGGTGATCGCGAACGATGTCTGGAAGCCGGCGCCAATCATTATTTGAGCAAACCGATTAAACTCAAGGAGTTAGCCCAGGCCATTGAAATTCAACTTATCAAAAACCAATTATCGAAGAAAGGTTAACCATGAATCCTAAGGGTAACATTCTCATCGTAGACGATGAGCAGGTTATGCGTCAGATCATGGAGGGAGTCCTAACCAATCAGGGGTATCATCTGGAATTTGCCGCAGGGGGAAACGAAGCCCTGGCCAAGGCCGCCGACCTCACACCCGATTTAGTTCTGTTGGACGTGATGATGCCGGACATGGATGGCTTCGAGGTATGCCAGCGGCTGCGCGCCGCTCCGGTTCTGGCCGAGGTGCCGGTGATTATGGTCACGGCTCTGGACGATCGCGAGTCTCGACTAAAAGGTATCAAAGTCGGGGCTGACGATTTTATCAGCAAGCCGTTCGACGCAGCCGAGCTGCAGACCCGGGTGCAAACGATTGTCCGGCTCAATCGCTTTCGCCGGCTGCTGTCCGAGCGAAGCAAGTTTAGGTGGGTGGTCGAGCAGGCTGAAGACGGCTTCTTGATCTTGAGCGAGGAGACCAAGATCGTTTATGCCAATACCCAGGCCCGGCTCTATCTGGAACTGCCGGCCGATCCGGATGAAGTCATTAGCGAGACCTTTCTCCAAGTGGTCAAGCGCCATTACCACTGTGAGCCGCAGGCCATGTGGGCAGCCTGGCCGGAGCAAGCCATCGACCAGGCCCACCTCTACCTGGTGCGGCCCGAGTCGACCACTGCAGATGCCTTTTGGCTTCAGGTTGATTTGATGGAAATGGCAGCTGAGTCAAATGAACGCTATCTGGTGAGCCTGCGCGATGTGACCCAAAATGTGGTGGTGCGCCGGGTGATGTGGACATTTCACGATCAGGTGAGTCATAAACTCAGGACGCCGCTGACGTTACTGACAGGCTTTCTGGAAATCTTAAAGGAAGATCCGGCCGCCCTTAACCAGGATGAAGTCACCTCGATCCTGACCAAGGCCCACAAAAACGCCCACCGGCTCCAGGCTGAGGTCATCCGAATTTTTGATTTCATGCAAGGGTCCAACACGACTAAACTCAGCCTGGCCCATTTTTGCCTGGCCGAGATTCCGGAGATGCTGGAACGAATCAAGACCGACCTGGAACTCGAGGCGGTCGAGCTTCACCCGGCGGATCTGGCAAATCAATCTGACACGTATTTACCCATCTCAAGCCAGTCAATCGAACAGATTCTGCGTGAGCTGTTCAGAAACGCCAAAAAATTTCATCCCCAACAGGCTCCTAACATGGAAATCAGGATTTCCAGGCTTGAACAGGGCGTTCGTTTTCAAATATGCGATGACGGGCAAATCCTGTCGCCTGACCAGTTGGTTAAAATGTGGACCCCTTACTATCAAGCCGAGAAGTCTTTCTCCGGTCAAATTCCCGGAATGGGTCTGGGGTTAGCCACCATCGCCGGGATGATCTGGAGCATCGGTGGAACCTGCACCGCTTATAATCGCGCCCACGAGCCCGGCCTCATGGTCGAACTGGTCATCCCCACCTGGAATGGCGACCCGACACCATGAGACCTCGCCGGCCCATTGGCCTGTTCGACTCCGGTATCGGTGGCCTCTCGATCTGGCAGGCAGTGACGCACTTGCTGCCTGCTGAGGCCACGCGCTATTTTGCCGACAGCGCCTATTGCCCCTATGGGCCTCGCCCCTTGGAAGAGGTCAGAGCCCGCTCCGCTATCATCGGGCGATTTTTGCTGGAACAGGACTGCAAGTTGATTGTGGTGGCCTGCAACACGGCCAGCGCCGCCGCCCTCGAATCGCTGCGGGCCGAGTTTGAGATACCGATCATTGGCCTCGAACCGGCGATCAAGCCCGCCGCCCAGGCGACTCGAACCGGCCACATCGGGGTGCTGGCCACGGCAGGCACCTTTCAAGGAGCCTTGTTTCAACATACTCGGCAGCGATACGCCAACGGGGTTCAGGTCCACGTCAGAATCGGCGCCGGTCTGGTCGAGCAGGTTGAGGCCGGCCAATTCGATGCGCCGGCGACGGAAGCGCTGCTGCGCCAATATCTGGAACCCATGCTTAGCGCCGGCGTTGATCAGCTTGCCCTGGGCTGCACTCACTATCTTTTGCTGATGCCCCTGATCGAGCACATTGTCGCCGGTCAGGCCACCGTGCTCGATCCGGCCCAGGCCGTCGCCCGGCAGGTTCAGCGTATTCTTAATCAAACGGTTGGTTTACCCGACTGGGATGCGACAGCCACCCCACTAGAGTCGCAACATCTCTTTTTTACCTCCGGCCATCCTCAACTCTTGCAAAATTTGACCAGCACATTGGCCGGGCTGGATGTGCCGCCTGTTCAGGTTGCTCTCGATAAGATGGCGCCTTATTGAGTATTTGCCCCTTCACATCGAGCGCTAGTATTCACAATTCAGCTTTGAAAACAGTTGCGGTTCACCCGGCTTTAAGGTATCATATCATCTGTCCCAAATTGTACCATAGATAAATAAACATCATGAGGAGGAGACCTATGACGCTTGCCATTGTCCTGGCTTTCGCGATTTTGATCGGAGCCCTGGTCATTTTTGCGCTTGAACTCTTCCCCATTGACTTCGTTGCCTTTGCCATCCTGGCCTTGATTTTAGCCCTTGGCCCGATTCTAAATATCGAACCGGAAGAGGCTATCTCCGGTTTTAGCAACCCGGCCACCATCACGGTCCTGGCCATGTTTATCCTGAGTGGGGGCATCGACCGAACCGGCATTATCAACATCCTGGCTCAACGTATTGTACGCCTGGCCGGTCGGACGGAGCTGGGACAGCTAGTTACTGTCCTCTTGGTGGTCGGCCCGATCTCAGCCCTGATAAATAATACCGCCGCGGTGGCCATTTTGATTCCGATGGTCATTACCCTCACGCGTGAGCGTAAAAGCGCCCCTTCCAAACTGCTCATCCCTCTCTCGTTTTTTTCGCAGTTGGCCGGTGTCATTACGCTTATTGGTACCTCGACCAATATTTTAGCGAGTTCGCTGTCGGCGAGTGCGGGTTATGGCGGCTTTCAGATGTTTGAATTTGCCGACGTCGGACTGCTTGTTTTTGTAACCGGGGCACTGTACCTGTTGTTCCTTGGTCCCAAGCTGTTGCCGGTACGCTTTGTCGAGCAGGAGTTTGCCGAGAGCTATCGCATCAAAGACTATCTAACCGAGGTGATCATACAGCAGGACTCGCCTCTGGTGGGCGCCGGCATCGTCGAGAGTGGCTTGCGTGAACAGTTCGACATTCACGTCTTGGAAATTCTTCGAAACGGCCGCCGAATGGGCCATCCTCTCGGTGAGCGGGTATTTGAAGCCGACGACATCTTATTCATCAAAGCCAATACTCAGCAGTTGCTCAAGATCAAAGATATCGAAGGCCTGGCTATTGTGCCTGAAGTTCGCTGGGAGCCTGAGGACCTCAAGCGTAATCAGCGCAAATTGCTCGAAGTCGTGATCGGGCCAAACTCAGACCTCATCGGCGGCACCCTCGAGAGTACCAACTTTCGCTATCACTACAACTGCACAGTCATCGCCATTCGGAAGCACGGCGAAATTATTCGGGAGCGGCTGGGACGGGTGACCCTGAATTTTGGAGATACGTTGCTGCTGCGAGGCGCTGCGCCGGCGCTGGAGCAGATCAAACGGGAGGCAGGTTTCATCGTCACCGAAGAGGTCGAGTTAGAGGAGTATCGAACGGAGAAGATTCCCGTGGCCATGGCTATTCTGGCCGGTGTCATCATCTTTGCTGTGCTGGGCCAGCCCATTTTGGTCACGTCGATTGTCGGCTGTGTGCTGATGGTATTGACCGGCTGCCTCAAGGTCAATGAACTGCACGAGTCGGTGCGCTGGGATGTTATTTTTCTGTTGGCCGGTTTAATTCCCATGGGCCTGGCCCTGGAACGAAGCGGCGGCGTCGCCTTACTGGCAGACCTGGCTGCTCGATCAGCTCATTATACCACGCCCTTGATCGTTTTGGGCATTTTCTATACCATCACCATGCTGTTGACCGGCCTCATTTCCAACAACGCAACGGTCGTGGTCATGATCCCCGTGGGCGTCGCCACTGCCGAAGCGCTGGGTCTCGATCCCAAAGCCTTCATCCTGGCTATTATGTTTGCCGCTTCGACCAGCTTCTACACACCCGTTGGCTACCAGACCAACACGATGGTATACGGGCCGGGGGGCTATCGATTTCTGGATTTCACCCGGATCGGCCTGCCGCTTAACATTCTGTTGGCCATTGTTACGCCCATTTACATCTTGCTGCTGTGGGGTCTGTAACACCAGTGTAATGATCCATAAATAAGAGGGTGCATTTCAGTTTCACTGCGATTAGGTTAGCAGCATCCTGAGTAGCGCGGTGTTACCTTTTGAGCTTGTCGCAGGGGGCCTGTCGAAGGGATGCTACCTTTCGAATATTCGCCCCAAAGATGACACAATCTCCAATCTTCAATCTCTAATCCCCACCTGTCTATAAAGTTATTTATGGACAACTTCAATACATATGGCGCACGATGCCGCTATCAAGGAAATAACGGCCAGACAACCGGCAGCGCCACCGCTGCCAGGACCATATATAGCACCACCAGGCCAATCCCAACTTTAGTATAATCGGTGAATTTATAGTTACCCGGCCCAAAAACCAAAACATTGGCCTGATGGCCGATTGGGGTCAAAAAGCTGGTGCTGGCGGCAATGACCACGGCCATTAAAAATGGACGAGGATTTGCCTGCAAGCCCAGCGCGATGTTAATGGCGATCGGCGATAACAGTACGGTCGCAGCCGCGTTTGACATCGGCTGGGTGATTAAGGCGGTCAACAGATAGATGCCCATCAAAATGCCAATTGGACCCAACCCGGCCATCGCGCCGGCGATCAGGTCGGCCAGATATTTGGCGGCATGGGTCGTTTCCATCGCCACCCCCAGCGGCAGCATACCGGCAATCAAAAAGATCGAGCGCCACTCGATGGCTTCATAGGCTTCATCCAGGGTCAGGACGCCCACCAGAATCATCAAGAGTGCGGCAATGACCCCGGCCACAGAAATATGCAAGAAGCCCAGTGTCACGATTAGTAGCATCCCAACCAATATGCCAAGGCTGAGGGGAGCTTTATCGGTCCGGCGCGCCTCAAGCGGCGCCGGTTCCAACAGCAAGAAATGAGGCTCCGTGCGCAGCAAGGCCACATGTTCACGGCGGCCCTGGACCAGGAGTACATCGCCGGCTTGCAGCGGCTCATCGCTCAAAGCGCGTTCGACCACGTGCCCGCGCCGCCAGAGGGCCAGCACGCTCAGGCGGTATCGCTCCCGGAAACGAATCTCTTTCAGGCTTTGTCCGGCCAGCCCAGAGTCGGTCGCCAACAGAACCTCGGCCAGGGTCGCGTTGTCCGATTTCAAGTCGGCATCGTGGGTATGATGGGCCTCCGGCTCGATCTGCAAACCCTGACGACCGCGCGCCCCCACAATTTTTACCAGGCTGCCCTTGACCAATAAAACATCCTCAGCCTTGATGAGATCATTGCGCCGGATTGATACCAAACTAATACCATCGCGCAGGATGCCGACAATCGTCAAATCATAATCCTCACCAAAACGGCTCTCGATGATGGTTTTGCCGGCCAGGGGCGAATTTGGCAGGACTCGGATTTCGCTCAGATATTCCCGGACGTGATAGTTTTCGGTTAGCTCGATCTGGGCGTGAGACGGCAGCAGATGGCGGCCAATAAGCGTCATGTAGAGCACGCCCAGGCCAAGAATGAGCAACCCCATCACCGTAAAATCAAAAAACTGGAAGCCGCTGCCCGAATAGTCACGCAGGATAGCCGAGGCCAGGATATTCGGCGGTGTGCCGATCAAGGTCAGATTACCGCCCATCAAGGAAGCAAAAGCAAGTGGAATCAGAAACTTTGAGGGTGAAATCTTGGTCTGGCGCGCAATCCCCATGACCGCCGGCAGCAAGACCGCCGTGGCCCCGATGTTGTTCATAAAGGCCGATAAGGCCCCGGTCGTCAGCATGATCACGGCGATTAAGCGGCTTTCGCTGTTTTTGGCGATGGCGAGGATGCGCGCCCCCATGTAATCGGCCACGCCGCTGCGCAAGAGCCCAGCGCTGATGATAAAAATTGCGCCGACCGTGATCACCGCCGGGTTGGCGAAGCCGGAAAAGGCCTCCTCCGGCGTCACCAGGCGGGTCAAGGCCAGGGTAATCAACACCAGCATCGAAACGACATCCGGGCGCAGTTTCTCGGTCGCAAATAGGACGACAGCCGCCATCAGGATCGTGAGCACAAGGCCGATTTCGAAGGTCATCGCTGGGTTTACCGGATTAACGCGGAACTATTTTGCCTTGCGAGCCGCCACGTAAGCGACGGTCGAGTGCCATGAGACAACCTGCCCGGCAAGCTGCTGGGTAAAGATACGTTTTAGATCGGCCAGTTCGGCCGGCGTGATGCCGAGACCGGGTTTCCGTTTTAACAGGTGTTGGGCGAAGGTCGCCCGGCTGTTCTGGGTTTCCTGAGCAAACCAGCGCTCGATCTGCTCCGGCTCGATGCGGCGCTGCGAGATGATGGTCTCTGTCCTTACTTCGACCTGAGCCAGACCGGCTTGTTCGAAGATACCGGCCAGCGCCTCAGCCGACCAGTTGACCATTGCATCCTCCTCATTGGCATAGATGGTCTCTTCGGCTGCGACGATGCGTGTGACCAGTTCATCTGGCAGTGCGGACAGATCGGCTAGGGCATGCAGGCGTTGGGTATGCCGGGGTACAATTTCGACCAGCGCCAGCCGGCCAGCCTGCTTCAATAGGCCGGAGATGGTTTGAGCAGCACCTATCTTGTCGACGAGGTTAGCAAAACCATTCCGTCCGACAATCACGTCGAACTGGACGCCACCGGTCTCGGTATCTGGTTCGGGTTGGGATATCAGGCCATCCGGGTTCGCCAGGTTGGCCGTAATTAATTGCGGAAGCTCCGTGATCGGTCCGCTCACGATGACCGGACGCTCGAGCCCGGCCAGGTTAGCCGCCTGTTGTTGGAGCGCCGCGGCCGCTCGTTCATCCGCAGCCCGGGCCCAAACACCCCCAACCGGCGCACGGCGCACGGCTTCCCAGATCAGCAATCCGGCCGTGGCGTTCAGGTCGAGGACCAGATCGTGCCGCTCGACTCGGGCCAGGGCAAAAATCTGATCCCGCATCTGGCCCAACTGCTGGCCGACGTTGCTCAAGGTCCGCTGCAGCCAGCGATTTTGAGCCGAAGGACCCTGGCCGAGCGTTTCGATCTCCCAGGCCGGCGAGACCTCGCGCTCCAGCATCGCGGCCAACTGCTCTTCACGCCGCCGGGCCACCTGAGCCTGGATAGAGGCTTCGTACCCTTGATCGCTGGGATTGTAGAAAACCCGGCCTTGCAGACTGTCCGGCAAATACTGCTGCGCCGTCCAGTGATCGCGATAGGCGTGGGGATAGAGATAACCCTTGCCGTGGCCAAAATCCTCGGCATCACGATTGCCATCACGGAGGTGGTTGGGGACCTCGGCTTCGCGTTCATGCTCGACGGCGCCGAAGGCATCGAAAAAGGCCAGAGTCGAATTGCTCTTGGGCGCCGTCGCCAGATAGAGGCAGGCTTCGGCCAGGTGAAAGCGACCTTCGGGCAGGCCCACGTAATCAAAGGCTTGCGCCGCCGCCACCACCACGGGCAGCGCGTTAGGATCGGCCAGGCCCACGTCTTCCCCGGCAAAGATGATCATCCGCCGGAAGATAAAGCGGGGATCTTCACCGGCATAGACCATTTTGGCCAGCCAGTAGAGAGCAGCATCGGGGTCGGAGCCGCGCAGGGACTTGATGAAGGCCGAGATCGTATCGAAATGAGCGTCGCCGTCCTTGTCGTACAGCACGGCCCGCCGCTGAATCGACTCTTCGGCCACGTCGACGCCGACGGTGATCAGCCCATATTCGTCGGGTGGCGTCGTTTCGACGGCGAGCTCCAGCGCATTCAGCACGCCGCGCGCATCACCGTTGGCAACGTTGACCAGGTGTTCCAGGGCCTCATCGGTTAGCTGCACTTTGAGCCGGCCATACCCCCGCTCTTCGTCGGCCAGGGTCTGCCAGACGATGGCGCGCAGATCATCCTCATTCAGGCTGTGTAGTTGAAAAATCCGCGAGCGTGAGACCAGGGCTTTGTTGACCTCAAAATAAGGATTCTCGGTGGTCGCCCCGACCAGGATGACCGTGCCATTTTCAACGTGGGGCAGCAGCGCATCCTGTTGAGCTTTATTGAAGCGATGCACCTCGTCGATGAACAAAATCGTTTTTCGGCCAAACAACCCCCGTTGTTCTTTGGCCGTATCGATTGACTCCCGAATGTCCTTGACTCCGCTGAGCACGGCATTGAGGGCGATAAAATGGGCATGGGTGGTGTTGGCAATGATGCGCGCCAGCGTGGTTTTGCCGGTGCCCGGCGGCCCGTAAAAAATGATCGACGACAGTTGATCCGCCTGAATCGCTCGTCGCAGCAGGCGGCCCGGCCCGACGATATGGTCCTGGCCGATAAATTCATCCAGAGTACGCGGCCGCATCCGCGCAGCCAGGGGCGCTTCTTTTTCGATTTGTTGCTCGCGAGCGTGGTCGAAAAGATTCATAGCCGTATTTTAGCACAAATGGGCGGGTGGGGGAAGAAGTGGGGAGCCTATGTTATAGGTCGGGAGCATCCCGAAGGTCGAGCAATGTAAGACGGCATCAATGGGTGGGGTTTAGGGCTGAATATTCGCCAACTTCGGCAAATCGCCTCGGCGATGTGCGACATTTGAATACCTCCGATGAATTCGGACAGACCCAAACAACATCTCTCATTCGCTAAAACATCGCAACTGCATTAAAATATCATTTGCAATCATTCTCAAAAGTAAACAGTTCGCGGCTATTTGGCCGCTATTTGCTCCAGGTTTTCACCCCATTTCACGAAAGCTCTGGAAAACTATTGATGCACACGGGTGCATTAGGATTAACAATATACCGTTCGCAGGAGTAAACCTTATGCCACAAGATCAGTCTGGTTTAATTACAGAACTCCAAGGCCGGGGGATGCGCATTACGCCGCAGCGGGCCATTATTTTTGAAGCGATTGAACGCTTGGAGGGTCATATTACGGCTGAGGATATCTTTCAAGAGGTACAGGAAGTCAATCCCTATATCAGTCTGGCGACCGTCTACCGCACGTTGGAGCTGTTACAAGAGCTTCAGCTCGTTACCCCGACGAACCTGGGCGGCAGCCAAACCTATTTTGCCCTCAAGGATCACGGCACCCACCACCACCTGGTCTGCCTGCAATGCCAGCGCATCGAGGAGTTTTCCGACGACCTGTTCGATCCGGTCCGTCTCCGGCTGGCCGAGGCGTACGGCTTTCAGGTCTATACGGATCACATGAGCTTGTTTGGGATATGCCGGGGGTGTCAGGCTAAGGAATCATAAAAATATTGGATATGACCCGCTTCAACCCCCCCTTTGAAGGGGGGAAGTTCAGTTCTCCGCCTCTTGAGGCGGAGTTAGAGGGGGTAAATTTGGATCTACTGAGACTGATCCCCAATCTCCAATCGCAGGCTACGAAACGTTATTGTTTTGCGAATCTTGAGAATGACCCGGCCTGGTTCAATCCGGGGTATCTTTGTCGGCGTGCAGCTTTAGCTG
>Ga0302046_10002652_pt1 | contig 16586 bp, 10 predicted proteins | sample RVTome_11_FD_200261 | JGI IMG/M metagenome (GOLD analysis project Ga0302046, IMG submission 200261) | Soil microbial communities from uranium-contaminated site in the Upper Colorado River Basin, Wyoming, United States - RVT147D111 (version 2) ...
CCATGGCGGCGCGGATCGCGGCCGGATCGTCGCGCAGGATGCCCAGGTCCACCATCTCGAAACCCCAGCCCTGCATCAGGCCCGCAACGGTGTACCGGTTGGAGTTGTAAATCTGGCCCGGGCCAAGTGCTTTGCCAGGCTCGACGAGCTCATCGCCGGTGGAAATCAGTGCCACCCGCAAAGGGCGATAACATTCGACGGCTTCGCGGCCCAGCGAGGCCAACTGGCCCAGCTCCTGGGCGCGCAGCCGCGTTCCGCGTTCTAAAATCACCGCCCCGCGCGCGACGTCCTGCCCACGCCGGCGGATGTTGGCGCCGAGCTCCGCCAGCTCCAGGATGTTCACGGCGCCGGCGCCGGCGCCCTCCGTGTTCTCTTGCATCACCACGGTGTCGGCGCCTTCGGGCAGCTCGGCGCCGGTGAATATCCGCGCCGCGGTGCCGGGCTCGAGCGGTTGCGGTGCCGAGCCGGCGGTGATGCGCTGCGAGATCGCCATGACCTCGCCAGTCCCCGGCCAATCAGATCCGCGCAAGGCGTAGCCGTCCATAGCGCTGTTGTCGGCCGGCGGCACATCGATAGCCGCCACCACGTCTTCGGCCAAGGCGCGGCGCAGCGCTTCGGCGACGGGCACGCTCTCCGGCGGCGTCAGTGGCCGCGTAGCGGCGCGCAGCCGCTCAATTGCTTCTTGTACCGCCAACATCAAATTCGTCGCGGCTGAAGCCGCTCCAACAAGCGCTTTCCAGCGCTTCAGCGAGGGATTGGCGCAGGAATGCCCCAACGCCCGAAGGGCGCGAGCCTTTGAAAACCGCGCTTTTCAAAGGCTCGATGCAAGTCGGGCAGGACGCCCGATCTTGCTCCTTAATGAACCTGAACACCGGAGCCTTTGCGCGTGATCGCCACGAAATTGCACGGACGGTGACGCGAGTCGAGCTGCTCCTTGAGGATCCTGTTCCACGCCGTGCGGCAGGCACCGCTTGAGCCCGGCAGGCAGAAGATCAGGGTCTTGTTGGCAAGGCCCGCCAGGGCCCGCGACTGCGCCGTCGAAGACCCGATCTCCTCGAAGGACAACTGGCGGAACAGCTCACCGAAGGTGTCGATGGGTCGGTCGAACAGCGGCGCCAGCGCTTCCGGGGTGGAATCGCGCCCGGTAAATCCCGTGCCGCCGGTGGTTAGCACCACGTCGATCCGGGGCTCGGCAATCCATTGCGCTACGATAGCGCGCATTCGGTAGACGTCGTCGGGGCACAACTCACGCGCGGCCAGCCGGTGCCCGGATTCCTCGAGCATCTCCACAAGGGCGTCACCCGAGGTATCGTTTTCCGGGGTGCGCGTATCCGAAAGCGTCAACACCGCGATATCGAGGGCCGTGAACTCCTTGCCTGCGGACATGGTTAGCTAGAGCCCGCGCTCCGCCTGCTGAAGCTGGGCGGGCGTGTTGATGTTGAAGAAGGGATCGGGCGCGCCGGCGCGGGGCTCCGGCCAGTCGAGCAGCGCCACCGGGTGAACGTCGAGGAATTCCTTGAAACCCCGCATACCGCCCGTCACTGCCTGTTCCAGCGATTCGATCAGGCTGACATTCCACAAGCCGCAGGCCGGGTGAAGTTCGCCGCGAAAGCGCGGCACGCAGCCCGCAGACTGCTGGGCCCGCACGTGCAAAGAAAGCCGGCCGACAATGTCGGAGGGAAAAAATGGCGTATCACAGGGTGAGAGCTGCACCCAATCGGAGCCGCCGCGCTCGCGTGCCCAGCGCAGCCCACCCACAAGGGCGGGAAGCGGGCCCTGCACGCCCGGTTCGGGGTCCTCGATCTGATCGAGGCCGAAGGTGTTGTACATGGGATTGCGCTGATCAACGCTGAGGGCCAAGGCCGCCACCTGCGGCGACAGCCGCTCGATGACGCGCTCGATCAGCGACACACCGCCCAGGATGGCCAGCGCCTTGGGCCGGGAGCCGAATCGGCGCGAGCGGCCACCCGCCAGGATGATGCCTGTCGGCTCCACGCCTCAGACCTCGATCTGCTTGAGGGCTTCGACGACCGGCCCGGACACGCCCTTGCCGCCGCCGGCGACGTGCGCGGCCAGCTTGCGTCGCATCTGCGGCGCCCAGAAGCGCTTGAGATGATCGGCAGTCCGCGCAACCTGGTCATCGTGCAAGCTGAAGTTTTCGGCGATCTGGTTGGCCATCTTGATCATGTGGTCGACGTCGGACATGTGCAGATTTCAGTCCTCGATGCGCTCCGGAAAAGTGTAGATATTGTGCCTGCCCGGCCGCGCGAAGCCCACCAGGGTCATGCCGCTGCGCTCGGCAAAATCCACCGCCAGCGTGGTCGGCGCGGACATCGCCATAATGACTTCCATACCCACAGCCGCCGCCTTGTAGACCATCTCGTAACTGGCGCGACTGGAGACCAGCACGAAACCCTGCTGCGGGTCGAAGCCGACCCGGGCGAGGCAGCCGATGAGCTTGTCCAGTGCATTGTGACGGCCGACGTCTTCGCGCAGTTCCTGGATCTCGCCCGCCACGTCACACCAGGCCGCGCCGTGAGTGGCGCCGGTCACCGACTGAAGCGGCTGGTGGGCCGTCATGTCGGTAACCGCGCGCTGCAACGCCCGGTGGCTGACTCGCACCTCGTTGCCCACCGGCTCGGGATAACGCAGCGCCTGCTCGATGCGCTCGGCCCCGCACAGCCCGCAGCCGGTGCGGCCGGTCATGTTGCGCCGCTGGGTCTGGAGGCGGTCGTACCATTCCTCGCCAATCGTCATGGCGAGCTCCACCCCGCCGTCACGCGGCAGCACCTTGATCGCCAGCAGGTCGTCGGCGCTGCCGATGATGCCCTCGGTAAGGCTAAAGCCCAGCGCGAAATCCTCGAAGTCGTCGGGGGTGGCCATCATCACCACGTGGGAGTGACGGTTGTAAGTCATGGCCACGGGCACTTCGGCGGCGATGTGATCGCTGCCGTGCGGGGCGAACTCGGCTGCGTGTTCGGGGAGCTGCGTTGGTGCGGAGTCTTTCCCCAGCCGCCAGTGGTCAACCGGAACGACGCTGGATGTGCTCACACACGGGCTCGCGCCAGCAGCTCTTCCTGCTTGCGCACGAAATCCTTCTGGTGCTTCTGCCAGTTGGACGGCTCAGTCACCTTCGCGACCTGAACCGCGGTTACCTTGTACTCGGGGCAGTTGGTGGCCCAGTCTGAGTTGTCGGTGGTCACCACATTGGCGCCGCTGTAAGGGAAATGGAACGTGGTGTAGACGACGCCAGGCTGCACCTTGGCGGTGACAATCGCGCGCAGAACGGTGTCGCCGGCGCGGCTGGAAATGCCGCACCAGTTGCCGGTCTCGATACCCCGTTCCTCGGCGTCGAAGGGGTGGATCTCCAGCACGTCCTCATTGCACCAGCGGTTGTTGGCGGTGCGACGCGTCTGGGCACCAACGTTGTACTGCGAAAGAATTCGGCCGGTGGTGAGCAGCAGCGGATACTTGCGGGTCGAGCGCTCGTCGGTCGGCACGAAACCGGTGATGGCGAAGTAGCCCTTGCCGCGCACGAACTCGTGCTCATGCATGGTCGGCGTTCCGTCCGGGTGTTCCTCGTTGCACGGCCACTGGATGCTGCCAAGGCGTTCCAGTTTCTCGTAGGTCACGCCTGCGAAGGTCGGTGTGAGCCGCGCGATCTCGTCCATGATCTCGGACGGATGCGCGTAGTTCATGGGATAGCCCAGCGCATTGGACAGCGCCTGGGTGACCTCCCAGTCGGCCATGCCACACAGCGGCTCGATGGCCTTGCGCACGGGGCCAATGCGCCGCTCGGCGTTGGTAAACGTGCCGTCCTTTTCCAGGAAGGAACATCCCGGCAGGAAGACGTGCGCGAATCGGGCCGTTTCGTTGAGGAACAGGTCCTGCACGATCAGGCAGTCCAGAGCCCTCAGTGCGCTTTCCACATGATGGGTGTTGGGATCGGACTGCGCCAGATCCTCGCCCTGCACGTACATGCCGCGGAATTCACCTTCGATCGCGGCGTCGAACATGTTGGGAATGCGCAGGCCCGGTTCGGACCGCACTGGAACCTTCCACTCGTTTTCGAAGAGGGCGCGGACCGCCGGGTCGGACACGTGCCGATAGCCAGGCAGCTCGTGCGGGAAAGAGCCCATGTCGCAGGAGCCCTGGACGTTGTTTTGACCTCGTAGCGGGTTCACGCCCACGCCCTCGCGGCCGAAGTTGCCCGTCGCCATGGCGAGGTTGGCGATGCCCATGACCATGGTCGAGCCCTGGCTGTGCTCGGACACGCCCAAACCGTAGTAGATCGCCGCGTTGGGAGCCTTGGCGTAGAGCCGCGCTGCCTCGCGGAGCATCGATGCCGGGATACCGCTGTCGCGCTCCGTGGCCTCGGGCGAATTCTGCTCGCCGAGGATGAATTCGCGCCATTTCCGGTAGGGCTCCGCCTCGCAGCGCTTTTCGACGTACTCGGCGTCTTCGAGCCCCTCGCTGATAACCACGTTCGCCATGGCGTTGATGAAGGCCACGTTGGCGCCTGGCTTGAGCTGCAGGTGGAAATCCGCCTTCACGTGCGGGCTGTCGACGAGATCGATCTTGCGCGGGTCGGCAACGATCAGTTGCGCGCCTTGCTTGAGGCGGCGCTTCATCCGCGAGGCGAACACCGGGTGGGCGTCGGTCGGGTTGGCGCCGATCACCATGATGACGTCGGACTTTTCCACCGACTTGAAGGCTTGCGTTCCGGCCGACTCGCCCAGGGTGGTCTTGAGTCCGTAACCGGTCGGCGAATGGCACACCCGCGCGCAGGTATCGACGTTGTTGTTGCCGAAGGCCGCGCGCACCATTTTTTGCACCAGGTAGGTTTCCTCGTTGGTACAGCGCGAGGACGTGATGCCACCGATGCTGTCGCGTCCGTACTTCGCCTGTATTTCCTTCAGGCGCTTCGCCGCGAACTGGATGGCCTCGTGCCAGCTGACTTCCTTCCAGGGCTGGTCGATGGAATCGCGAATCATGGGCTCGAGGATGCGGTCCTCGTGGGTGGCATAGCCCCAGGCGAAACGGCCCTTGATGCAGGCATGGCCCTCGTTGGCCTTGCCTTCCTTCCAGGGCGTCATGCGTACGACTTGATCGCCCTTCAACTCGGCGCGCAACGCGCAACCGACACCGCAATAGGCGCAGGTGGTGATGACGTGGTGGTCGGGCAGACCCGTGTCGAGGATGGATTTTTCCTGCAGGGCCTCGGTGGGGCAGGAATCGACGCAAGCGCCGCAGGACACGCAGTCGGAGGCCATGAAGCCGTCGTCCTGGCCGGCGATGACCCGCGATTCGAAACCGCGGCCCTCGACCGTCAGCGCGTAGGTGCCCTGGATGTCGTCGCAGGCTCGCACACAGCGGTAACAGACGATGCACTTCGAAGGATCGAAGGCGAAATAAGGGTTGGAATCGTCGATCGCTGCGCCCTGGTGGCCCCGCGACTGAATTGAACCGTTAATGGCATAGCGGCTCTCCGAGATGCCAAGGTCTTTCGCGAGGTTTTGCAGTTCGCAGTCGGCCGAGGTGGGGCCGCCGTTCCCACCATACTGCATGGGGTGGTCGGATACGTAGAGCTCGACCACGTTCTTGCGCAGCAGCGTCAGGTGCTCCGAGTGCGTGCGCACCGCCATGCCGTCCTCGGCCGGCGTGGTGCACGAAGCCGGGTAGCCCTTGCGGCCTTCGATCTCGACCAGGCACACGCGGCAGGATCCAAAGGCATCGAGTGTATCGGTGGCGCACAGCCGTGGCACCTTGATGCCGGCGAGCGCGGCCGCGCGCATCACGGACGTGCCCTTGACCACGGTGACTTCCCTGCCGTCGATGGCAAGGGTTACCGGTTTGCCGACCTGAATTGGGGCCGGCGTACCGAGATCTGGCTGTTTTTCGAACATGCTAATAATTATCCTGCAATTACAATTGCTTTCCAAATCATTGTGGCTGGTCATCCAGACCGAAATCGCGGCCGAAATGCTTCACCGCGCTGCGCACCGGGTACGGCGTTAGGCCACCCATGGCGCATAATGAGCCGTCGACCATCGTGGTGCAGAGTTCTTCCAGCAGGTCGAGATCCGCTTCACGCCTCTCGCCGCGGGCAATGCGCTCGATCAACTCCATCCCGCGCACCGAACCGACGCGGCAGGGCGTACATTTCCCGCAGGACTCGACGGCGCAAAACTCCATGGCGAAACGCGCCTGCTCCAGCATGTCGACGGTGTCGTCGAACACCACGATGCCGCCATGACCGAGCATGCCGCCGATCTTGGCCAGTTCTTCGTAATCCAGCGGCACGTCCCATTGCCATTCCGGCAAGTAGGCCCCCAGCGGACCGCCCACCTGAATGGCCCGCATCGGCCGGCCGCTGGCGGTGCCGCCACCGAAGTCCTCGACCAGTTCGCGCAATGTGTGGCCGAAGGCGATCTCCACCAGCCCACCGCGCTTGATGTTGCCGGCGAGCTGGACAGTCAGCGTGCCGCGCGATTTGCCGCTGCCGAATTGTAGGTAGTGCTTCGCGCCGCGCGCCAGGATGGTCGAGGCCGCGCCCAGGCTCAGTACGTTGTTCACCACCGTCGGTTTGCCCATCAGGCCCTTGATGGCCGGTAGCGGCGGCTTGTAGCGAATCAGCCCGCGCTTGCCCTCGAGGCTTTCGAGCAGGGACGTCTCCTCGCCGCAGATGTAGGCGTTGGCGCCGATGCGGAGTTCGAGGTGAAAGTCCTTGCCCGAGCCCAGGATGTCGTTGCCCAGGTAAGCTGCGCCCTCCGCCCGGCGAATGGCTTCCGAGAACACCCGCTCCGCCATGGGGTATTCCGAGCGCAGGTAGACATAACCCTCGGTGGCGCCCACCGCGAGGCCCGCGACGATCATGCCCTCGATAAGCTGGTAGGGGTCGGCCTCCATCAGGAGGCGATCGGCGAAGGTGCCCGAATCGCCCTCGTCCGCGTTGCAGACGATGTATTTCTGGTCGGCCTCGGCGTCCAGCACCGTCTGCCACTTGATGCCGGTTGGAAACGCCGCCCCGCCACGGCCGCGCAGTCCGGACTCCTTGACCTCGTCGACGATGGCCTGGGGCTCCATCTTCAGAGCCAGGCGCAGGCCGTCGAAACCCTCCAGGGCCTCGTAGTCTTCGATGGAAAGCGGGTCGATGCGGCCCGCTCGCGCGAACGTCAGGCGCTGCTGGCGGGCGAGCCAGGGGATGTCCTTCGGCCCACCCAGGGACAAGACGTGGTCACAATCGACCGGGAAGCCGGCGGCAAAGAGCGCCGGTACATCCTGCGGCCTGACCGGCCCAAGCAGATGCCGCCCGCCCTCAGCGTCGGCCACTTCCACAAGGGGCTCCAGCCAGAACGCACCGCGTGATCCATTCCGGATGATCTCGATCTCGATGGCCGCCTTGTCCGCTTCGGCCGCGATGGCCGCAGCCACCGCATCAGCACCAAGCGCCAGTGCGGTGGTGTCCATCGGAACGTAGATCCGCGTGGCGTCGCTTGTACTTGCAGGAGCGGCGCCTCGCCGCGACCGTCGCGGCGCGGGCACGCGCAACGGCGTCTCGGCGGCGCTTCTTTCGCCTGCCGGCGAAAATCGCCCCGCTTCGCTCGCCTGCGCTGCTCCTACAAATTTCGATGGTCCGCCCGATGAACTTGTCGGAGCGGCGCCCTCGCCGCGATTAGTCGCCGCAACCAATTCATCGAAGCGCTCCGGCGTCACCCGCGCATGGATCGCATCGCCGATTCGGATTGACGGCGTGCAGGCGCAGTTGCCCAGGCAATACACGGGCTCCAGCGTGTAGCGCCCGTCGGCGGTGGTTTCGCCGAAATCGATGCCGAGTCGTTTTTTGGCATGCGCTTCCAGCGCGCGACCGCCGGTGGCCTGGCAGGCTTCTGCACGGCAGACGTGAATCATGGTTTTGCCGCAGGGCTCGCGGCGAAAATCGTGGTAGAAGCCGACCACACCCTGCACTTCGGCGCGCGACAGGTTGAGGGCCTTGGCGATCAGCGGCACGGCTTCGGAAGGGATGTGCCCGAGTTGGTGTTGAACCTGGTGCAGAACCGGCAGCAGAGCGCCGAGTTTCCCACGGGTGTTTTCGACCGCGGCCTCCACGATGTCCTGGATTTGAGTGGTACTTTCTGCCACGAATTGTGAATTCTCGGTTACTTGTGGGTCCCGGACAATTCTATTCGCATTTCCGGGAGGACGGCTTGAAGCCGTCAAGATGGTAGCATTAACGAATGAAGTACGATTGCACCAAACAGTTTATCAACGGGCGCTGGGTCGAGTCCCGCGGCGCTCGCCACCCCATCATCAATCCGGCCGACGAATCGCCTGTCGGTGAGGTCGCCTACGGCACGCGCGACGAGCTGGACCAGGCCGTCAAGGCGGCGCGCGCAGCCTTCGAGGAATACGCCCAGTGGCCGGTCGAAAAGCGCGCGGCGCTTCTGGCGGACATCGCCAAACGCTGCGGAGAGCGGCGCGATGAGCTCGCCGCCGCGGTGACCACCGAGATGGGCGCGCCCAAGGCCTTGTCAAGGCGTGCCCAGGCAACCCTCGGTGGCGCCCACTTCGCGGTGGCGGCGGGGGCGCTGAACAATTTCGAGTTTGAAAAGAAAGTGGGCGAGTCCGTGGTACTGCGCGAACCCATCGGGGTCTGCGGCCTGATTACGCCGTGGAACTGGCCGCTCAACCAGATCGCCTGCAAGGTGGCGCCGGCCCTGGCGGCCGGCTGCACCGTGGTCCTGAAACCGAGCGAAATCGCGCCGCTGAGTGCGACCGTGCTGGCCGAGATCATCGACGCAGCCTGCCAGGCGGCGGGCGCGCCCGGGGGTGTCTTCAACCTGGTGCACGGCGACGGCAGCGGCGTCGGCGCCGCCATTGCCGCCCACCCGGACATCGACATGGTGTCCTTCACAGGCTCCACCCGCGCCGGCGTGCTGGTCGCCAAGGCCGCCGCCGACAGCGTCAAGCGTGTGGCCCAGGAGCTTGGCGGCAAGTCGCCCAACATCATCCTGGAGACCGCCCCGCTCGCGGACGCGATCAAGCACGGCGTGCGCGACTGCTTTTCCAATACCGGCCAGTCCTGCAACGCGCCGAGCCGCATGCTGGTGCCCGCGAACATTTACGACGAAGCTGTCAAGCTCGCCACCGAGGTCGCTTCGCAGATCCGAATCGGCGACCCGCAGAGTGACGAAACCCACATGGGTCCGCTGTCGGGCGAGGGACAGTTCAACAAGGTCCAGAATCTGATCCAGAAAGGCATCGCCGAAGGCGCCAAGCTCGCCTGCGGCGGACCCGGCCGGCCGGAAGGCTTCGACAAGGGCTTTTTCGTCAAGCCCACCATCTTCCGCGACGTCAACAACGGTATGACCATCGCGCGCGAGGAGATCTTCGGCCCCGTACTTGCCATGATCCCCTACGAGGACATCGACGAGGCCGTGCGCATCGCCAACGACACGCCCTACGGCCTGGCCGCCTTCGTTTACGGCGCCAGTCGCGAGGAAGCGATGGCGGTCGCCAAGAGGCTGCGTTCCGGGATGGTGCATCTCAACGGCGCGGGCGTGGACGTGCAGGCGCCGTTCGGCGGATACAAGCAGTCCGGCAACGGCCGTGAATGGGGTGCCGCCGGCATCGAGGACTTCCTCGAAACCAAGGCCGTGATGGCCGCCTAGGCAAAAAAGGGGTCAGAGCCCTTTTTCGTAAAAAGGGCTCTGACCCCTTTTTTGATTTCAACGCTGGTAGATGGCGAAGACGAATTCGCGGTCTTCGGGGCCGTTTTCGAAGGTATGGCTTTGCCCCGGCGTCGTTTGAATGCGCTCGCCGGTTTCCTGGTCGGTCAGCCAGCCGACCCCAAGCACGTTGGGATCGCCTTCCCAGCGCAGCGTGATTTCATCGACATCATCCGAGGCCCGGACCACGAACGGCCATTCGCCCGCCGGCTTGTTCGAGCGCGCCCTGAAATCGGAGGTATAGCCCCAATTTGCTGACGGGAAAGCTGGATTGGTGAACAGGATGCTGAGATGGCTGTCGCCGAAGGGCGGAAGCTCCTCGAGATCGTGCGAGTCGAGGCCGTCGACGGCCGTGGAAATCTGACCGAGGACATTGCCCGCATCCCGCTTCGACCCCGATTCCGCGATCAGGCGAATCTGCCAGCCGTCCGCGGCCCCGTCACCTTGCTCAGATGAACGCACCGGGGCGGGGATGCGCAGCGCGATCCCGGGCTCGAAAGCGCGCACCACGAAGCCATCGAAGGGCGCTAGCGTGCCCTCCAGTCCTGGCGTCACGCCGTCGAAGGGCTCAAAGGCGCTGCCGTTCCACTTGTACATGATGCGTGACATGCGGCAGTCCGGTCCCGCCGGCTTTTGGTTGCACTCGAGGACGCCGCCGTTCAGCGGGTCGGCTTCCTCGAGGCTCAGCACCTGCGCCCCGTCAACCAGCTGCACATCGGCCCAGGCCACGGTCGCGCCGTGCGGAAACCCCAGGTGATTGAGCCGGCCCGGACCGGGATCGGATACCAGCGAAATGTCGGCCTCGGGAAAGACGAAGCCGTCAACGCCGATCGAAGTCGCCGTGTCGCTGAGGATCCAGTAGCCGTTGCCCTGCCCGATCGAATCCTGGGCAACCAGCGGGACGTCGGTCTGGCTGGCGGCATCGTGCCGGTAGACCTGCCAACCGGCCCCGTAATCCGCGGGGTCGAGCCCGGCGAACACCTCGGTCACCGCTTCGTCGGGCGAAGCGTTGCAAGGCAGCGAAAAGGCCTGCCACTGCCCCTCGGCGATGGCCTGCGGGCCGGCGCCGCAGCTCTGCACGCTTAGTGCCGCGGCGACCGCGGCGTCCGCCTGCAGCAGTCCAAACCCGCTGTCGAAATCAAAGCCGGCGCCCTCCATGTCGATGGCGGTGCTGCGCAGCAGCGCGTTGACGTTGGCCGGCGACAGGGCGGGATTGGCTTGCAGCATCAACGCCGCTACCGCCGCCGCGTGCGGCGCGGCCGCGGAGGTGCCGAAAAAGTCGGGGAAGCCGTCGCCGTCACCGTCGGGCGAGCCGAAAAAGGTGTTGCTCACGCCGTCCACAGCGGTGAAATCGGGCTTGTCCCGAATCACCGGAAATCCCAGCGGATTGCCGTTGATGTCGTAGAGAATCGGCGTCCCACCGGCAGAGGAAAACGATTCCAGCAAGGCGGGCGTCTGGCCGAATTCAGGGGTGTCGCCCCAGAAGGCCGCGCCGGTGGCGCTCGCGCCGGCTGCGTTGGCGTGACCGACGACGGTCGCGCCGTTGGTCTGAAATTCGTTGAGCGTAACGCCGCTGCTTGCAAAAACCACGATCTTGAGAAAGTCGGACGGCACATCAATGGAATCGGTCGCATCATAGGTGATGGCGAGTGAGAAACTGGTCGTACCGGCGATATTGGTATAGACCAGCACTTCCACCGGGCTGCCGTTCAGCACGTTATCTGCGCCGCCGATCTCGTAAAACGTGGTGCCTTCCGCGCTCAGGAGGATGATGTCATGATCGCGCCGCGGCCCGTCGCCGGTCTCGACGTTGCCGAAAGGATCGTCCCACTGCATCCCGACGATGATCGTCTGGTTGAGAGGTATGGTCACAGAAAGCAGGGTGTCCACACCGGGACCCGCGTCGAAATCGTGCATCGGGCCGACCAGCTCGAAGATCGGGTCGCACACGCCGTCCGGGAAAATTTCGATGCACAGCACCTCGCCGCTGTCGACGTATGCCGTCTCGTAACTCCTGCGCGCGGCGTTGCCGGCGGCGGAGAAATAGCTCACCCCCGCCGCCGCCGCGCTGTCGACGGCCTGGGCAATGATGCCGTCCATGAACATCGGCTCATTGGGGTAGGCAAGATCGTCGACGATGACGTCGGCGCCGGCCGCGGCGAGGTCGTTGATCCCGCTGGCGAACCGCACGGAGTTGTTGAGCGCGGTGTGAAACAGCAGCGTGGCCCCGGGCGCCAGGTCATGGATGATCTGCAGCATGGCGCGTCCCTCGTCAGTGCAGGGCGTGCCGAACAGGCCGACGCCGCAGCCCTCGAAGGCCCCGCCTGGCACCACCGGGTTGCCCGGCGGAAGGTCGCCGCTTGCAATGTCGTCGGCTGCCGTAGTGGCCGGGAAGATGGTGGACTGATCGTAGCTGTCCGACATCACCGCAAGCGTAATGCCGGTTCCGTCTACGCTGTTGTCGGCACGCGCGATATCGGCGCGCAAGGCGATATCGCCCTGGCTGGTCACATGGCCCAGGCTGCTCACGGCGGGATAGGCCGGCGAAATGGAGCGCAAAGATGCCAAGGAGGCAGCCCGTTGCAGGTTCTTGACCGGCAGCATGCCGGCGACGTGCAGGCCGTAACGCGCCGCTTCCGTGAGCCCAAGGCCCTTCAGTTCACTTTGCAGGGCCGCACCGTCTTCGCGGGCCACGGCCTCGATCATCACCGAACCATCGCGATAGGTGAGGTGAGGTGCGGTCGGCCGTAAGACGCCGCGTGACCCCCAGCGCCTGTGCGCGCTGTACTCCGCAAAAAGCCTGCGCAAGGCCGTGTCCGCGCGCCCGAGACCCGAAGCGTGCCGGCGCAAACCGAGCGCCGAGGCTTTGTCCGCAGGCTGCGCCAGAACGGTCTGCCCGGGCTGTACCTTGGATTCAGTCGTTGATCCTGGCGGTAATTGCTCCGCCAGGACCGCGATGGAAACCATCACCCCGCACAAACAGATCAGACCAGCCCTGCCGAAAGACCACATTGCTGTCGACACATCCATGTCCCCCCGTCTGTGAAATCACCAATCTTCGAACTAACTATAGGTCATGAAAGGCATTCCGGCTCCGGGGGAGTGCGCGGTCGGTGGCATTTCCTACGCTGATCGGCGGAAATTTCCTACACGGCCACTCGTGCTCATTTTAAATCTGCGCTGAACTGCACCCAAAGCTTGCTGGTGTCATCGAACGGCGGGCCGTGATCGCCGTCGAACCGCGTGGCCTTCAACAGCAACTCGTATTCTTCACCGAATTTGCGCGACACGCTGCCGTCCAGCTCGCTGCCGTAGGCGCCGCTTCCCGATTCGGCGTTGAAGTCGTGATAGACCAGGTTCCAACTCCAGACCCCGAGCCCGCCCTTGAGGCCGACAACGACGTCGACGAGGCCGGCATCCGGCGTGGTCAGGAACTTGTCCGCCCAGCCATTGAAGCCGTGCAGGGTTGCCAGCGGCGTCTGAAACGCGGCACCGATCCGGCCGGCATCCCCGCCCAGCGATTCGTAGCCGATCGATGGGGTCAGCTCACCCAGTTCCACCGCGAGGTCGGCTCGGTAGTAGTGGGCGTCGTAGTCCACGGCTTGACCGTGGCTGTCGCTCTGGTGCGCGTACTCCAGGGTGTACTTGACGAGCTTCTCGGCCCACTTGCTATCGCCCGCCCAGCGCAGGCCCACGCTACGGCTCGAAAGCAGCCCGTTGTCTTGGTTGTCGATGTCGTAGAAATAGGCGCTGAGCGTACCGTGACCGGGCCACTCACGCGACAGGTTCACCAGCGAGGTATTGTGGTCGTCCTGCCCGGCCGGTACATCGTCACCGAAAATACGGTTCACCTGCCAGACGTAGGCGAGTTGTAAGTGGAAACCGTCGAAATCGTGGTTGAAGTATCCGGCGTCGAGGGTCTGCTCATTCTGCCTCCAACCCACGGCGCCGATGAAACGCTGGTTATCGAGGAGAATGCGCTGCCGCCCGCCGCGCAGAAGGGTTCCCTTGCCGTTGTCCCAGGCGAGGTAAGCCTGGTTGAGATCCGGGCCGGTGGGATCGGCCACCACAGGGTACTGGACCTTGTCCGGGGTGTTGCCGGCACCGGCGTTGTAGTCGTCCCAGAGGATGTTGGCGACGTAGTCAAGTTCGCCGAAGGCAAAGAAGCCGTTCCACGGGTGGGTCTTGAAGTTGATCCGCCCGCGCAGCGTGGAGGCTTCGGCGTCTTCAATGAGGGCATCCTGGTCGACGTACTCGAAGCGGTAACGAAAGGAAACCCCGGCCTCACCCATGGTAAACGCCTCGGCGAGGTTTTCCGCGGCAGGGACCTCCTGAGCGGCGGACAGCGCAGCCAGTGCGGCCGCCGCCACGCCAGGCAGCATTCTCATCCGGCGCCTCCTTACGGCCAGCGGGGGCTCAATAGACGTCGTTGACAGTGTTGTAGACGTTGAACTTGCCCGTTGGCGTGATGATCTCCGGACCCTTGATCACATGCTTCAGCTTGCGCGTCCTGTCATCCACCACCACGATGGCCGACTCCTGATCCTGGCCGCTCCACACCGAGAACCAGACCTCGGTCCCGGTCGCGTCGTATTCCGGATGCACCACCCGTTTGGGCCCTTCGCCCACCCCGGCCCATTCGGCTATCGGCAGCACCTCGTAGCCGGCCTCAAGGTTGTTGATGTCGAATACCGCCACGCTTTGGGAGATCGCTTCTTCGGGGTTGAGTGCCGTGTCCACCCACAGGTTGTCGGATGTCGGGTGCGTTTTAACGAACAGCGAGCCGCCGCCCTGACCCTGCAGCGTGCGCACCGCCTTCCAGGCGTGCTCAGGGTGGTTTTCAGGATCGGTCGCGATGAAAGTGATGTTTGCATTGCCGAGCGCGCTCGTCACCCATACGGGGCCGTACTCCGGGTCAATCAGGTTGGCGCCGCGCCCGGGATGCGGGATCTGGGTGACTTCCGGCAGCGCCACCAGCTTGCGCTCCTTCGAGTCGATGATGGCCAGGCGGTTGGACTGGTTGGCTGCGGTCAGGAAATAACGCTTGCTGGCATCCCAGCCGCCGTCGTGTAGGAACCGCGCGGCGTTGATGGTCGTAACGGTGAGGTTGTCGATGTCCTCGTAGTTGACCAGCAGGATCTTGCCGGTTTCCTTGACGTTGACGATGAACTCGGGGTGCTCATGCGAGGCCACGATGGCGGCCACGCGCGGCTCGGGATGGTACTCCTGGGTGTCCACCGTCATGCCGCGGGTCGACATGATTTTGAGCGGTTCCAGCGTGTCGCCGTCCATGATCACATACTGCGGCGGCCAGTAGGCGCCGGCGATGGCGTACTTGTCCTCGTAACCCTTGTACTTGGAGGTCTCCACCGAACGCGCCTCGAGCCCGATCTTGATCTCGGCCACCCGCGCGGGCGGGTTCATCCAGAGGTCGATCATGTCGATCTTGGCGTCGCGGCCGATGGTGTACATGTAGCGCCCGGAAGCCGATGGCCGCGAGATATGGACGGCGTAACCCGTCTTGACGATATTGACGACTTCCTTGGTATCGCCGTCGATGATGGCGACCTCGCCGGAATCGCGCAGCGTGACGGCGAAGAAATTGTCGATGTTGCGGTCATGCTGCGGCGCGGTCGGGCGTTCTTCCGGCGCGACGATCAGGTCCCAGCTCTCGCGCATCTCCGGCATGCCCCACTCGGGCGGTGCCGGCGGCTCGTGCTGCAGGAAGCGGGCCATGGCGTCGACCTGCTCGGGCGTCAGATCACCCGATGTTCCCCAGTTCGGCATGCCGGCCGGCGAGCCGTAGGTGATCAGCGCCTCGAGATATTCGTGTCCCTTCTCACGCGTTATGTCCACGGTGAGCGGCTTGCCTGTTGCGCCCTTGCGCAACACGCCGTGGCAGCCGGCGCATCGCTGAAAGTAGATCTCGGTCGCCATGGTGTACTCGGCCTCGGTCATAGCCGGGCCCTCGGAGTCGATGTACTTCCGCAGATCTTCAGTCCCCACCGCGCTGGGAGCCCCCCGGTAGGCCATTTCCTCCGAACTGCTGACCGGATGATCCGAAGGGCCCGAAACGCTTTCGCCGCCGCGCGCCGCGGCTACTTCGGCCGCGTTGACCTCGCCGCCGGGATTGCCCCAGGAATTCAGGACGAAAGTCACCACGTCCGCGACTTCGGGGTCGCTGAGGTAGGAAAGCGCCGGCATTACGGAGTTGTACTCGACGCCGTTGACCGTGATCGGCCCCGAAAGCCCGTTGATCACGGCCTCCACAGCCGCGCTGCCGCCCTCATCGAGGTAATCCGAGTCGGCCAACGGCGGAAACGCGCCGGCCAACCCTTGCCCTTCGGCTTGGTGGCAGGCGATGCAATGTTGCTGGTAAATTGCACGACCTTTTTCGATGCGCTCCTCGGCAGTCACGGTGGCGACCTCGGCGGCATGCACCGCCACCGCCGGGTCGGTTCGCGGGTCGGTTTGGGCTGCCTGGTCCGCATCGCCCTGCGTGCAGGCAGTGAGGGTGAACAGGCAGGCCAATGGGGCGCCAAGCAGTTGTGAAAATCGCATTGAGTTTCTCCCGTCAACGACCGTTGACATTTTACTCATCACACTAGGAAAGCCCTTGATCCAAGTCAATGATCCAAGTTAATGCAAGCTCACTTAATTCGCCAGCGGACCCGCGGGCTCTTGCAGGCGCTTGCGGGAACACAGTCCCTGATAGACAATCGCCCGGTGCGACAAGACTCTGCCCCTTCATACCTTCGCGCCTGGCTAGCCAACCCGCTGAAATTCGGCGCCGTTGCACCTTCCGGCCCGGCGCTGGCCGCCCTGATCACCAGCGAGATCTACGCGGACGACGGGCCG
>Ga0302046_10002653_pt1 | contig 16585 bp, 15 predicted proteins | sample RVTome_11_FD_200261 | JGI IMG/M metagenome (GOLD analysis project Ga0302046, IMG submission 200261) | Soil microbial communities from uranium-contaminated site in the Upper Colorado River Basin, Wyoming, United States - RVT147D111 (version 2) ...
GGTGCTGGCGGTCTTCGCCGGGCTCTATGCCGCGGCGGGGCGGCGCGCCGCCCTCGTGCAGGCCGCCGGCGTGCTCGTGCCCTTCGCCTTCACGTTCTACTTCGCGGGCAACGCCGACCTCGGAGCCCACCTCTACCCCCTGGCCGCGCTGCTGCTCCTGCTCTCGCTGCTGGCGCGCTGGATCGCGCGCCGGCAGGGCCGGCCGCTCTTCGGCGTGGCGGCCGCCGCCGCTTCGGTGGCCGCGGTCATGGTCTGGTGGGTGCGTGTGGTGGTCAGGAGCTTCGACGAAGTCCCGGTCTGGGAAGGCGTCGTCGCCGGCGTGGTGCTGTCGCTCGCCTTCCACCTCTTCTGGGAGCTCGAGAAGAGAAAGGGCACGGCTGACGGCCCGGTCACCAGCGCCGAGCGCGTCGCCGCCCTCGGCTTCCTGCTGCTCTTCGTCGTCGTGCCGCTCGGCCTTCGCGAGCCTTCGCCTTGGCCGTGGATCTGCGGCTGGACCGTCCTCGCCGTCCTCCTCTTCAGGCAGGGGAAGGAGCTTGCCATGGTCGCGTCCGTCCTGGTGGGCACGGGCGCCGGCGCGTTCTTCCTCGTCCACGGCGGCGTCACGGTGCTGGTCTACGCCCTCGCTGCCGCCCTCGCCTGCCAGGCCGCGGCGCTCGTCCTCCGCGGGCGGAGCTTCGAGATCGCCGCCGCGGCCCTGCCGCTGACGCTGCTCGTCCTGCTCGCGACCGAAGCGACGCGCCACACGCTGGCGCCTTGGGCCTTCTACGCCGTCACGCTCGCCGCGGCGGCGCTGGTGGCGCTCGCCGCCACCCGTCTGCCCTCGGGCGGCCTCTACTTCGCGGCCATGGCGGTCCTCGCCGTAGACCACTGGCTGTGGACCGCGTCGTCGGGTCACCTCGCCGACGCGGACGCCGTCCTGCTCGGCTTCGCCCTGCAGGCGGCGGCGGCGGTGGCGTTCACGGCCTGGCCCTTCCTCGCCGGCGGCGCGTTCCGGCCCCGGCCGTGGGCGTGGTACGCCGCCGCGTTGGCCGGCCCGGCCTGGTTCCTCTCCCTGCGTCCCCTCTTCGTGCGCGCCTTCGGCGACGCCTTCATCGGCATCCTGCCGGTGGCCCTGGCGGGGCTCTCGCTCGCCGCGTTGTCGCAGAGCCGCCGCCTGAGGACGGGTGACGATTCGATGGACCGCAGCCGGCTGGCGTGGTTCGCCGCCGTGACCCTGGCGTTCGTCAGCGTCGCCATCCCGCTCCAGCTCGACAAGGAATGGATCACCCTCGGCTGGGCCCTCGAGGGTCTGGCGGTGATCGTCCTGTGGAAGCGTCTCGACCACGCCGGCCTCAAGTACTTCGGCCTCGCCCTGCTCGCCGCCGCCGGCGTGCGGCTGGTGGCGAACCCGGCGGTGCCCGGTTACTACCCGGCGGGCGGCTGGCCGGTGGTCAACTGGCTCCTCTACACCTACCTGGTGCCGGCCGCGGCCCTGGTGCTCGCCGCCCGCGTGCTGGCGCCGCTCGAGGCGTCGCGGCGGCGCGCCTGGGAGCGGCCGCTCTACGCCCGCGGCTGGCCGGTGGCCGCCGGCGCCTGCGGCCTGGCGGCGATCGCCGTCGTCTTCGTGTGGATCAACCTGGCGATCTTCGACTACTTCTCGCTCGGCCGGCAACTAATCGTCTCCTTCGACCGCCTGCCGGCCCGCGACCTGACCATGTCGCTCGCCTGGACCGTCTACGCCCTGGTGCTCCTGGCCGTGGGCATGGCGGGACGGATCAAGCCGCTGCGCTGGGTGAGCCTCGCCTTCCTCGTGCTGACGCTGGGCAAGGCGTTCCTCTACGACCTCGGCGAGCTGACGGACCTCTACCGGGTGGCCTCGCTGGTGGGCCTCGCGGTCTCGCTGCTCGTCGTCTCGCTGGCCTATCAGCGGTTCGTGTTCGGGCGGGCCTCTTCGACACGCGACGGCCGTCGTTTGCACCGCTGAAAAAAGTAAGCGGTTACCCGGCGCAAGGCGCGGGTCTCCGCGAGGAGGGCCCGCGCTGCCACGGCGCGCTCTTCACCTCCGGGGTGCCGCTCGGGGACGTCCGCGTCCTCGTCGGCGTCGCCGAGGCCGGTGCCCCGGTGGAGCACCAGCCGCGCCCGGATGCGGTCGCGCAGGGTCTCGGCGTCCTCCAGGCCACGGAAGCGCGCGACGTGGAACGGCTGCGCCCCCTGCTTCTTGTCGTCGTCCTTGACGCCGGAGCCGCCGCCGGCGGTGTGGACCTCGAGGTCGGCGACGCCGAAGAGCTTGTGGAGCGGCGTCTGGTGGATGGTCATCTTCTGGACGTTGGCGATGGTGATCGTCTGCTCGCGCACGGTCCACAAGCCCTCGCGGATGCGCAGGGCATCGTCGCCCACCATGTACCAGCGAAGCTCCCAGGCGAGAAGGAGCGTCGCGCCGCTGAAGGCGAGCTGCGCGGCGAACAGGGCGACCGCCCCGAGCTCGAAGAGCTCGAAGGTCATGGCGACGCTGAGGGTCCAGCCTCCGACCTCGAAGCGGATTCCGTCCATGACCTCCATGAAGCGCTCCCACCCTTCGGCCTCGAAGAACGGCGTGTCGATCGTCCCGAAGAAGGCGAGGGCGAAGACCAGGCCGGCCACCGCCCAGAGCTGCTTGGGAATCCACGCCAGGACGCTGAGCCAGAGGTAACGCCGCGACGCGCGGAAGACGGCGAGGTCCTCGCCCGCGCCGGGCGGCGGATCGGGCTGTTCGCTGACGCGCAGGAACCGGAGCAGGCGCGCCTTCACGCCTGCGTCTCCGGCGCGTCGCGGTTTTCGTCGAGGGTATGGGGTAACATCGTCGCGGTTTCCGCACCAAGGAGGACTCGACCGTGAAGTCTACGCAAGGAATCGCTCCGGGATTCGATTTCGCGGCGGCTAGCGGCGCTGCGCCCACAAGGAATCCGCGATCGCCGGCGCCTTTGAGGCGGTCGCTGCCGAGTTGAGCTTCCTCATCAGCTCATCTGATCCCAGGCGAAAACCGCCCGCACCTCCACGTCCTTGCGGTCCTTCAGCCGTACCGTGATCTTCCGTCGGCCGTCGCCGGGCAGCTCGTCGGTGTAGCAGGTCAGCACGTACTGGTGACGCAGCTCGGCCGCGATCTGGGCGAAGGCGCGCTCGAGCCCGCCCGCGGAGCCGACGCGCAGCAGGCGTCCTCCCGTGGGGTCGGTGACGAGCTTGAGCGCGTGGACGGCGACGTCGCCCGGTCCGCCGCCGGACGGCAAGGCCACGACGTAGACCGGCACGCCGAGCTTGCGGCCGAACTCGACGGCATGGCGCTCGTCCGTGGTGCTGCGTGAGTCGTAGCCGTCGGTCAGCACCACCAGGGCGCGGCGTCCCGGCTGGGCCTCGAATTGCAGGAGCGAGAAGAGGATCGAGTCGTAGAGCGCGGTGCCGCCCTCGGGCTCGAGCGCGTCGAGCGCCTCGTAGAGCTCGCCGAGGTCGCCGGTCAGGCCGTGGGCGAGGCGGAGCTGCTCGTCGAAGTCGACGAGGAAGGCGCGGTCACGTTCGCCGATCGTCTGGCGCAGGAACTGCTTGGCGGTAGCCAGCGTCGTGGACCAGGCGTCGCGCATGCTGCCCGAGGAGTCGAGCACCAGACCGAGGACGAGGGCGACGTCCGGAGCCGGATAGAAGCTCTCGATCTGCCGCGCCTGCCCGCCCTGCAGGACCTCGAAGTCCTCGCGGCGCAGATCGGTCACCGGCGCGCCGTTCTCGCGCGTCGCCAGCACCTGGACCTGCACCAGGTTGACGTCGATCTCCTCGGTCACGGCGGACGCGCCCGGCACCTCGACGTCCTCGCTCGTCCGCCCGCCGCGCAGCGTGGCGACGGCGCGCACGAAGCTCCCGGCGCCCGCCGGGATCGTGGCCGTGAAGGGAGGCGCGCTCACGGTGGCGACCTTGTCCTCGCCGAGGTAGAAGTCGACGGAGTCCAGGGTCGCGTCATGGGGCACCGAGACGTCGGCTTCGACGTGGAGAGTGCCGTCCTCCGCGTCGCTTCGGATGGACGTGATGCGGACGCGGAACGCAATGGGCCGGCGGTTGACGACGACGCGGTCGCTGCCGAGCTCGCGGCCGCGGTCGCCGTAGGCTTTGACCTCGACCGTCTGCTCGCGCGGCGGGTCGGCGAGGACGACCTTGACGTTCCACGGCGGACGGCCGCGCCGCGCCGCCTCCTCGCCGTCCACGAAGACCACGATCTCGCGGATCTCGGGATCGATGGCGAGGGTCTCGACCTCGGAGCGGCCTCGCAGCTCGATGCCGGGCGGAGTCAGGATGCGGACGACGGCTCCTTTGTCCGCCTCCGGCTCCGGGGATCCGATCGTCCCCAGCGCCGCGAACAGACCGACGAGAACGGCGATGATCTTTTTCATCTCTCGATGTTAACCAAACCCGCGAGCGTCGTCTGACCTGTCCGGGCGATTTCGCGACTATCCAAAGAAGGCGGAGCGGGCGGACTTGCCCGAGGCCTGCCAGACCTTGACGACCTCGAAGACGATCACCGTGGTGTAGGTGACCGCCAGCCACGCCAGAACAGCCTCGAGGGGCAGCTCGCGCCAGGCGCCGATGAAGATACCCATCATCACCCCGTGGTGGTAGCCCCACCAGCCATACGGCACGCCCAAGGTCGCTTCCCACAGCAGGCTGATCAGCAGGATCATGAAGAACGTGAGGCTGAAGGCCCGCCAGTTGACGAACCGTTGCACTGAAGGCAGGAAGCCCGCTGAAGGTATGAACGAGGCAAGGATGAGGTAAGTGAAGTACCAGGGCCAACCCTCCGGGACCTCCGAAAAGAGCTTCTTGTAGACGACCGCGGTCACGAGTAGAACGACGCCAACGCAAATCGAGGGGAAGTGGAACTGCACGAGCTTCCGGACTTTGGGCGCCTCCTGCCCGTAGTCGACGTTATAGGCCGCGACCCAGTACTCGTCGTTCCAGATATACAGAAGCAGGACGACGAGAAAGCCGGTGAGGTAGAAGGCGAACTCTTCGATCGGGATCGCCTCGCCGCCGACCGCGGGGATTCCGATCCCAAGGACGGCGCCGCGGTTGGGGAAGTCGAAGAAGGTGTTGCCAAAAAGCAGATCGAGCACGAACCCCAGCGGCACCAAGAGGGCAATGGTGGTCCAGAATGACTTCCGCTGGAAGGCGTACTCCGGGCGACGGCGGAACCACAAAGAGATCGTTACCAAAGGGACGATGAAGAGGAGCAGACTCCAAGTGTAACCGAGGGGCGTCGGATCACTGCTCGTGATTTCGAGCGTTCCGGGATCCTCTACGGTGCTCAGCGTGATTGCCGCAGGGATCAAAATAATCGCAGCCATGGCGAGAAGCACGTATACGGCCTTCGAGAGCTCCGTCATTTGACCTCCTTCGGTCGGCCTATCTCAGAGCGAAATGGATTTCCAGCGACTGCGTCTTCGAGCGCCGGCGCCAGCTCGGAGGCCACCCGCGCGTTGCCGAGCCGGGTGAAGTGGCACTCGTCGTAGAAAAGGTCCCAGGTCCGCGGCAGGACGGCCGCGAGGTCGACGACGTACACGCCGTCCTCGAAGCTCGCCGCCACCTCCCGCGTCGTCGCGTTCATCGCCTCCATGCCGCGGGCCAGCGTGGCCACGTCGGGCACCCGGCCGGTGCCGGCGAGCGTCCGCGTCATGACGAAACGCTCGGCGTCGGGCGTCTTGCCGTACATCGTGGGCTGGGTGAGGAAGACGATCGGCACGGCGTGCGCGCGGGCGATCGCCGCCATCGACCGCAGGTTGCGCGCGAAGACGCGCCGGGCCGGGAATTCGGCGAAGTCCCGGAGCTCGTAATCGGGCACGGGAGGGTCTTCGCGCGGCCACAGCCACCGCCGCCGACGCAGCCAGTCGAGGAGATAGCTGCGGGGACGCGCGTCCGCAGCCGGCGGACGCGGCAGGTGGCGGCCGTCGGCGCGGAAGGCGGGATGGAAGCCCCAGACCAGGTCGTTGATCCCGTGCATCACGACCACCAGGTCGGGCCCGAGGTCGAGGACCTGGTGCTGGAGCCGGCCGAGGCTGGTGCCCGTGGTGGCGCCCGACATGCCGGCGTTGAAGGCCCGCACCGCCCCGCGGCCGCGACGCTCGAGCTCGCGGGCGATCAGCTCGGGAAACGTGGCCTCGAGCTCGTAGGCGTAGCCCTCGGTCGTCGAGCCGCCGAGGAAGACCAGGGTCAGCGTCCCGGCGTCCGCGGCGGCCGCCGGGCCGCGCATCCCGAGCTCGTTGAGCCGCACCGTGACCCGCTCGCCGTCGACGCCGGCGAAGGTGTCGACCAGCCCGGGCTGCGGGATCCGGTGCGCGAACGGATCGTAGACGCGGCGCACCGGCGCCGGCTCGTGGAAGAGCCGTGCCAGCCCCTCGGCGAGGAGCAGGAGCAGGACGCCGAACGCGGCCGCCGCGGCGGCCTTGCCCCAACCACTCTTGTCCGCGGCCATCCTCGTCGCTCTCCGCGCGGAATTTTACAGCTTGCTTACCCGTGGCGCCATCCGCCTTCCCTAGTAGCTGACCCTGCGCCGCAAGGCCGGGGACAAATCCCCGGCCTGAACGAGACGATGAGGGAAGCGGGGCTGGGTGCTCGCACCCTGACTTCCCAGCGATCGGCTAGAATCGCCGCGCAATGTCGAAAGCGGGTCTCGCCGTCGTCCTCATCGCGGCTCTGCCGGCCGGCACCCTGGGCGGTGCCTGGTGGCTGGCGCCGCGTCTCTACGAGGACGACCTCGCCACGGCGTTTCCCCACCGCGAGGCCGAGTGGGCCGGCTCGACGACCTGCGAGTCGTGCCATCCCGACCACTACGCCTCCTGGCACCGCACCTTCCACCGCACGATGACCCAGGAGGCGACGCCCGAGACCGTGCTCGGCGTCTTCGACGGCCGACGCCTGGTCTTCGGCTTCCTCGACGCCGCCGGCCGCCAGGTCACGGCCCGGCCCTATCGCGAGGACGGCCGCTTCTTCATCGAGCTGCGTCGCGATGGCGAGCCGGTCTGGACCTCCGAGGTCCACCGCACGGTGGGCTCGCGGCGCTACCAGCAGTACTTCACGAAGGCGCCGGCTGCCGAGCCGGGCGAGAACTACTACCGCCTCCCCGTGCTCTGGCACGTCGGCGAAGCGCGCTGGATCCACCTCAACGGCGCCTTCCTGGGACACGACGGCCAGGCCTACGATCCGCAGCCCGCGATCTGGAACCAGAACTGCATCTTCTGCCACAACACGGGACCACGGCCCGGCTGGATGAACTACCAGGAGCTCGACGCCCGGGCCCGGCGCGGCGAGGCGGTGAGCTCCGCCGTCCACCGCTACGCGTCGGAGGTGGCCGAGCTCGGCATCGCCTGCGAGGCGTGCCACGCGCCGGCCGGCGAGCACGCGCGCCGCAACCGCGACCCCCTGCGGCGCTACCTGCTCCACACCAACGGCGGCGACGACCCGACGATCGTCAATCCGGCCAAGCTCGCCAAGGAGCGCAGCGTCGAGGTCTGCGGCCAGTGCCACGGGCAGCGGCTGCCCGATCCGCCCGACACCATCCGCGACTGGATGATCGACGGCCCCGTCTACCGTGCCGGCGAAACGCTCACCGCGTCGGTCGCGCCGGTGACCCGCGGGACGCCCGGACCGCCCCCGATGCCCGACATGTTCGCCCGCCGCTTCTGGGACGACGGCACGCCGCGGCTGACGGCCTACGAGTACCAGGGGATCGTGGCCTCGCCCTGCTATCAGAAGGGCGAGCTGACCTGCCTCTCCTGCCACGCGATGCACGGCGGCGACGTGCGCGGCCAGCTCGAGCCGGCGATGCGGTCCAACGCCGCCTGCGCCGGCTGCCACCGGGAGCTGACGGCCGACGTCAAGGCGCATACCCGCCACGAGCCCGAGGGCTCGGGCTCGCTGTGCTACGAGTGCCACATGCCGCGCATGGTCTACGGGGTGCTGGAGATCCACCGCAGCCACCGCATCGAGAATCCCGACCCGGCGGCCGACGCCGAGGCCGCCCGCCCCAACGCCTGCACCACCTGCCACCTCGACCGCTCCGCCGTGTGGGCGGCCGAAAAGTCCCGCGAGTGGTGGGGCGACGCTTACCGGATCCCCGAGCGTCGCGGCGACGGCGCGCCGGTGGAGCTCGCCGACACGGCGGCGGCGCTGCTGGCCGGCGACCCGGTGCAGCGGGCGGTGGCGGCGCGTCTCGCCGGCCGCGGCGACGCGCCGCTGAAGGCCGGCGAGCGGGCGTTCCTGGTGCCGCTCCTGCTCCAGGGTCTGCAGGACCGCTATCCGACGATTCGATGGTTCTCGCAGCTCAGCCTGCGTTCGCTGCTCGCGGACGTGGCCGTTCCGGGCATGACCGCCGCGCTCGAGCGCTTCGACTACCTGGCGCCGCCGCCGCAGCGCCAGGTCGTGACGGCGGAGCTCCTCGGGCTCTGGCAGGAGCACGCCAAGTCGTCGCTGCCGGCGCCGCCGGAGGGCTCCCTGGTGGGGCCCGATTACCGCCTGACGCGGGAGGCGGCGGCGCCGCTCCTGGCCCTGCAAACCGACAAGCTGATCCACATCGGGGAATGACGAAGCACGTCCCGCCGCCCGCCGCCGCCGAGGACGGCCCGTCGCTCGCCTGCCTGCGCCTCGGCTGGGCGATGGTGGCGCTCTTCCTGGCCCTGGGGCTGGCGCTCGAGTCCTTCCACCTCGTGAAGCTGCCCTTCTACCTCGACCTGCGGCTGCGCCGCGAGCTGTGGACGCTGGCCCACGCTCACGGCACGCTGCTCGGCGCCGTCAACGTCCTCTTCGGTCTTTCCGCCGCGCGGTTGATCGCCCACGCGGGGCAGCGGCTGCTGGCGTCGCGGTTGTTGCGGGCGGGAGCGGTGCTGGTGCCGGCCGGGTTCTTCCTCGGCGGTCTCGGCGCCGCCGAGGGCGATCCGTCGCTCTTCATCGTGCTGGTGCCGGCCGGTGCCCTGCTGGCGTTCGCGGGCGTCGGCATCCTGGTCGCCGGCATCAGGCATGGGTAGCGGCGTGGAGGATCTCCACGCCCCGGACGTTCAAGTTGAGCCGGACTTCGGGGGACACGCTCAGCCGAGCCGCAGGAATTGCCAGCGCAGGTCGCGCGGGAAAGGCTGAAAGACCTCGGGACGGATGCGCTCCGCAAAATCGCGGAGCAGCGAGGCGAGCGGCTGTCCCCGGGCCGCCCGCTCGAGGGCCTCGGCGGCGTCGCTGCCGGCGCGGCTGACGTAGGTCTGCCATACCGCCTGGCGGATCGACATGCAGCTCATGGACACGTTGGCCAGCGTCGCGACGTTCTTCTTGAGCAGGGAGAGCTTACGCTTGAGGCTCGCCTCCTCGTCCATCGGCTCGCGCTGCCAGGGGGTGTAGGGCTTGGGGATGAGCACGTTGACGCCGAGGTGGACGTGGCCGGCGGCGCCCGTCGTCCTGGTCTCCTCGAGCATGATCGCGCGGCACGCGGCCGCCAGGCGGGCGATGGCGGCGACGTCGTCCATGGTCTCGCCCGGCAGGCCGACGATGAAGTAGAGCTTGAGCTGGGTGAAGCCGTGGCGGAAGATCAGCCGCACCTTCTCGAGCAGGAAGTCGTTGCTGATCGGTTTGTTCATCGCCAGCCGCAGCGCGTCGCTGCCGGTCTCGGGAGCGAGCGTGATCGAGCGCGCGCCGGAGGCGGCGAGGGGCTCGAGCACTCCGGCGGTGACCGCCGGGATGCGGATCGACGACACCGAAGCGCGGAAGCCCATCTCGTAGGCCGCCGCCAGGATGCGCTCGATCTCCGGGTGATCGCCCACCGCGGTCGCCACGAAACCGATCTGATCGGTCACCGCGCGGGCGCGGTCGAAGGAGCCGAGGATGAATTCGGTGGGGTGCCAGCGGAACTTGCCCATGCCGAAAGTGGCCCAGCAATAGCGGCACTTCTCGGGGCAGCCGCGCGACATCTCGACCAGGACCTTCTCGGCGAACTCGGTGCGCGGCGTGACGATGGCGCTCGCCGGCAGGTGGCCCGGCCGCGCCATCTGCTCGCCGGTCAGCTCCAGCTTGCGCAGCTTCGGCAGCTCGCCGCCGGCGACGTCGTGGCGCTCCGGCACGTAGAAGCCGTCGCAGGCGGCGAGGCGCTCGAGCACCGCCTCGCGCTCGCGCTCTCCGGCGAGCGCCGGCAGCAGCCGCGGCAGGAGGTTCTCCGCGGCGCCGAGCGCGAAGACGTCCACGAAGTCCGCCATCGGCAGCGGATTGATCGCGGCGCACGAGCCGCCCATGACGACCAGAGGATCCCAGGGGCCCCGCTCGCGCCGCCGCAGCGGCACCCGGGCGCGGTCGAGCATCCGCAGGAGGTGGACGTAATCCTCCTCGAACGACACCGAGAAGGCGACGCAGCCGAAGTCGGTCAGCGGCGAGCCCGTCTCCACCGACAAAGGCATGCCGATGCCGTCGGTGAAGAAGCGCTCGCAGCTCCAGCCGGGCACGTCGTGGATCAGCTCGTAGACGCGCTGGAAGCCGAGGCTCGACATGCCGACCTCGTAGCTGTTGGCGTAGGCCAGCGCGAGCCGGAAAGGCGCGTGCGGCGAGAAGGGGCGCACCGCGCGCTCGACGTCGCGATAAGGGGCCCAGGAGTGCGGGGGAGGCTGGCGTGGAGGTCGTCGCATGGCAGGGGGAGGGGGGTGAGCTGACGGGGCGGCGCTGCCGCGGCGGCGCCGTTGGGCAAGCCGCCGGAGCTCGGCGGCCTGCCGCTGGCTCTGAATCAGGAGTCCGCCATTTCCTTGAGGCCCTTCAAGGGACGGACCTTGATCACCCGACGGGCCGGCTTGGCCTGGAATACCGTCTCCTGTCCGGTGAAAGGGTTGATTCCCTTGCGGGCCTTGGTGGCCTTCTTGGTGGTCACGGTGAACTTGGCGAGGCCCGGCAAGGTGAACGCGCCGGCGCCGCGCTTCTTGAGGTGGCGGTGCATGACGCCCCCGAGGGACTCGAGGACCGCCCCGACTTCCTTCTTGTTCAGCCCGGTTTCCTCGCTGATGGCCGCGAGAAGCTGGGCCTTGGTGTAGGCCTCTCGGATCGCAGTGGTCTTGGTCGATTTGTCCGTCGCCATTTCTCCTCCAACGGTTAAGGGCTGCTGACCGGCGCCCCGCACGGCGAGATGCCGTTCAGCCGGTGGTCCTGGACTCTCTTCGATCTGTCAGCAGAATGCATCGGACTCGGAATCCTGCCTCGATGCGCCAAGGACGATCCTGGCTGGCAGAGATTCTTGACGATTCAAGGTTACCGCCATCGACCTTGGCCGCGCAAGCGTCACCACGAGCGATCGGTGACCGGCCGCCGCGGCCACGCCTCCTTGCCGTGACGAGCGAGAGCGGAGAACGAGCGGACGAGCGGGCTCAACCGGGCGCGGCGCCGATGCCGCAGCCACGCCCGGTGACGCAGATACAACCGCGCCAGGTCGAGGCTGGCCGCGGCCGCCGCCGGCCGCTGCCGCCGTGCGAGGAATCCCTCCAGCGCTTCGACGTAGGCGGCCTCGGCGGCGTCGAGGTCGCCTTCGCCGTCGTCGAGGCGGCCCTCCAGCCAGCGCAGGCGGAGCACGGCGAGCGGCCGCGAGAGCAGCTTGGCGGCGAACGCCGCCGCCGCCAGCGGTTGCCGCGCCGCGGCGAAACGTCCGAGCTCGCACAGCGCGGCGGCGACGTTGTGCTGGGCCGCGTTCACCAGGGCGCGGTCGGCGCCGTCGCCCGCCAGGGCGAGGGCCTCCTCGAAGAGCGCCAGCGCCGCCTCGGCGCGGCCGCTCCCGAGCCGCAGCCGGCCTTTGGCCACGAGCACGCGCGCGATCTCGGGCCCCTGGGCGCCGGCGCGCAGCACGCACAGGGCCTGATCGACGGCGCGTTGGCCGTGGTCGAAGCGGCCCCGGTCGCAGTGGAGGGACGCCTGGCGGACCAGGAGCTCGGCGCGCACCATGAGCGTGCCGCTACCGTCGCGCAGATGGCGCCAGGCTTCGGCAAGAGCGCGCTCGGCGCGCTGCAGGCGGCCTTCGAGGCGCCAGGTGTCGGCCGCCGCGGCCCACGCCTGCGCCTTGGCGTCGTGCCAGATCGACGGCGGCAGCGTGCCGGCGAGGAGGTCCGCGGCCCGCTGCCCGAGACGGCTGAGAGCTCGCGCCCGCGCCGGATCGTGATGGGCCTCCTCGGCGCAACGCTCGACCAGCAGCCTGCACAGGTCGGTGGAACGGAACCGCGGCCGGTGCTCCTCCAGGCGCCGCTCCATCTCGCGGTAGGGCAGCGACGAGACCCCGGAAAGGAAGACCAGCGCCGGCCGCTGCTCCGTGGCCTGGGCGGCGGCGAAGGCCAGGGCGCGCCGCAGACCGCGGGCGACCGCGGCGTCGAGCTCCTCGGGCACGTCGTCGCCGAGCGGCTGGTCGAGGAGCTGGAGGGCGGAGTCCATGGCGTCGTCCGGGAGCAGCTCGAAGCGGTACGACCGCGACGGCGGCGTGGCGCGGAAGACCTCGACGCTCAACGCGGCCTCCTCCTGTCGCGAGCAGCGGGAGGCGGCAGGGTGCGCACGCTCTCGAGCAGCTTCGTGCAACGGTGCGTGGTGTTGTAGACGCTGGAGATCTTGCGTCCGAGCAGCTCCGCGACCTCCTTGGCGTTGAACCCGTAGATGAAGCGCAGGCGGAAGAGCTGCCGGCACTGGTGCGGCAGCCTGGCCAGGCGGCGCTCGATCTCCTCGCGGTCGGCCATCCGCTCCTCGGGCGAGGGCACCGGCAGCAGCTCGATGGCGTCGTCGAGCGGCTCGGAGGGATGGCGCCGGCGGCTGCGGTGGTACATCAGGCATTGGTTGATCACCGTGCGGACCAGCCAGCCCTCGGGATCCGCCAGCTCCGACCAGTTGCGCAGCGTCGCGATGAGCGCGGTCTGCAGCAGGTCTTCGGCGTCCTGGGCCGGAATGCGGTAGCGGTTGACGATCTGCTTGAGCCGCGGCTCGAGGCGCGTCGCCAGCTCCCCCAGGGTCTCGATCGGCTGCCGGAGAGCGGCATTCGTGGTCATGATCGGCCGATGTTAGCAGAATCACCCTCACCCCAACCCTCTCCCAGAGGGAGAGGGGGCCTGAGCCCCGACGTCCTGCTCCCCTCTCCCCCTGGGAGAGGGGCCGGGGGTGAGGGTTCCGCTCAAGAGTCGTAGCTCAGCAGCGACGTGACGTCGTAGTCGGCGAGGCGCTTGCGGCCTTCGAGGAAGGTGAGCTCGATCACGAATCCCAGACCCGCCACCCGGCCGCCGCACGCCTCCACCAGCCTGGCGGTGGCGCGGGCCGTGCCGCCGGTGGCGATCAGGTCGTCGACCACCAGCACCCGCTCGCCCGCGGCCACCGCGTCGCGGTGGATCTCGAGGCGGTCGGTGCCGTACTCGAGCTCGTAGGACTCGCCGTGGGTGGCGGCGGGGAGCTTGCCGCCCTTGCGCACCGGCACGAAGCCGGCGTCCAGGCGGTAGGCGAGGTGGGCACCGAAGACGAAGCCGCGCGACTCGATCCCCACGACCTTGTCGATCTCGGCCTCGTGGTAGCGCTCGCTGAAAGCGTCGAGGAGCCGGCGCAGGGCGCGCGGCGCCGTGAGCAGCGTGGTGATGTCGTAGAAGAGAATCCCCGGCTTCGGGTGATCGGGAATCTCGCGGATGTAGCGCTTCAGCTCGTCCATCGCAGGCCTCCGGCAGTCGGGATCAGTAACGGACCTCGAAGGTCTCCGGCAATTCCGTGCCGGGCGGCAGCTCCTGCTCGGAAATTCCGTCCACCCGGGCCGCGGGCGGCCCTTCGCGCAATCGCTCGCGCAACGCCGCGAGCTTCTCCGCCGGCCCCCGCACCCGGAGCTCCACGGTGCCGTCCGGCAGGTTCCTCACCCAGCCCGCGAGCCCCAGGCCGCGGGCCTCCCGGCGCGTGAAGTCGCGGTACCAGACCCCTTGCACCCGTCCGCTCACGATCCAGCGCCAGGCCGCTTCGCCGTCGTCTTGGCTCATCCTCGTCCCTCGCTCTTCTCCGCCGGAGCCTCCTCGGCGCCGGCGCGGGCGAAGACGTGCGAGGCCAACCAGTATCCCAGAATCAGGATCGCCACGAAAGCGATCGAGAGCACGTTGAGGTAGCGCTCGATGAACGCCTTCACCGGCTCGCCGTAGACGTACATCATCCCCGCGACCACGAAGAAACGCAGGCCGCGGGCGAGGATCGAGGCGATCACGAAGACCTTGAAGTTGATCGCGAAGACGCCGCCCGAGACGGTGAAGATCTTGTAGGGCAGGGGCGTCAAGCCGGCGATGCCGGTGGCCCACGCGTTGTAGCGGTCGTAGAGCGCCTCCACCGCCTGGACTTTGCGCGCCCTGAAGAGACGCTTGAGCAGCGGCCGGCCGCCGTAGTAGCCGATGGCGTAGCCCGCCATGCCGCCGAGCACCGAGCCCGCCGTACACAGCAGCGCGAAGTAGAGCGACCCCGAAGGCCGCCCGAGGCAGAGGGCGATCAGCAGCACGTCGGGCGGAACGGGGAAGAAGCTCGATTCGGCGAAGGCGAGAGCGAACAGCGCCCAGTCGCCGTAGGGCGTCGCGGCGAAGCTCTCCACCCAGCGCAGGAGCTGGGTCAAAACGTCGTGCAGAGAATCCATCACCTCACGCCTTCCTCCTCGAGTGGGTCGACGGCTCGGGTCATTTCTCGCCCGGCCATCCGTGGCGGCCGATCAGCGGCACGAAGCTCACCGCCTCGCCGATCTCGCGGGAGAGGCCCGCGGACGTCTTCTCGTAGCGCACCAGGCACTGGACCTCGCGCGAGCCCTCGGGCAGCACCAGCTTGCCGCCGTCCGCGAGCTGGTCGACGAGCGGCCGCGGCACCTCCGGCGAGCCGGCGGTGACCAGGATGCGGTCGAAGGGCGCCACCTCGCTCCACCCCACGGTGCCGTCGAAGGTCTGGATCTTGACGTTCTCCACCCCGAGCTCGCGCATGCGGGCGATCGCCTGGCGCACCAACGAGCCGAGGCGCTCCAGGGAGTAGACGCGGCGGGCCAGACGCGAGAGGACGTAGGTCTGGTAACCCGAGCCGGTGCCGATCTCGAGCACCGAGTGCTCGGGGCCGACGTCGAGCATCTCGGTCATGCGGGCGACCACGTAGGGCTGCGAGATCGTCTGCCCGTCGCCGATCGGCAGCGCGTAGTCGGCGTACGCCTGGCTGCGCAGGTGATCGCGCACGAAGAGGTGGCGCGGCGCCTCGCGCATCGCCGCGAGCACCCGCGGGTCCTTGACGCCGCGCTTCTCGATGTGATCGCGCACCATCCGCCCGCGGGCGAACGCGAAGGGGTCGCGGGCCGGCGCGACGAACGGCACGGGGCCGGTCCGCTTCAGGTTTCGACGCATCCCAGGTGGCGGAGGCGCTCGCCGAGCGCCGCGTAGCGCTCGAGACCGCGGTAGTCCGTCAGGTCGAGGTGCAACGGCGTCACCGAGACGTAGCCGTCGGTGACCGCGGTGTGATCGGTCCCCTCCTCGCGCTCCCACTCGGGCGTGCCGGCGATCCAATAGTAGTCGCGGCCCTTGGGATCGGTCTTGGCCACCACCGTCTGGTGATAGTAGCGGCGGCCGAGGCGCGTCAGGCTCACGCCGCGGCACGGCCCGGCCGGAAAGTTGACGTTGAGTAGCAGGTCCTTCGGCAGCCCCTCGTCGAGGACCGATTGCAGGAAGCTGCGCGCCAGCTCCTCGGCGGCGTCGAAGGAGAAGCCTTCCTCCACGCTCTGGCTGAAGGCGAGCGCCGGCAGCCGGTGGAGGCTGGCCTCGAAGGCGGCGCTCACCGTGCCCGAGTAGGTCACGTCGTCGCCCATGTTGGGGCCGTAGTTGATCCCCGCGAGCACCAGGTCGGGCCGACCGTCCTTGAGCAGGCCCTGCACCGCCATGTTCACGCAGTCGGTGGGCGTGCCGTCCACCGCGTACCAGCTCTCCTCCACCAGCCGCAAGCGCAGCGGCCGGTGCAGCGTCAGGGCGTGGCTCGAGGCGCTCTGCTCGCGGTCCGGCGCCACCACCACGACCTCGCCGAAGGCGCTGGCGGCCGTGACCAGGCGGCGCAGCCCCTCGGCGAAGACGCCGTCGTCGTTGGTGACGAGAATGCGCATCCGATGCACCTAAGCCGGTTCGGAGACTTCCAGGTACCTGCCGACGATCGGCGCCAGCTTGACGAGGGTCGCCGCCGGCACCGCCGACAGGTCGGTGATGAGAGCCGTCCTGAGCGCCTCGCCGCAGGAGCAGGCCGGGCCGGCCCCCGCGGCCGGCGCGGGAGACGAGACCGCGCGCCGCGCCACCTCCTGGCCCATGCGGGCGTTGCGGCGCAGCACCTCGAGAACGCCGTCGACGCTAACATCATCCTCCGAGTCGTGCCAGCAGTCGTAGTCGGTGACCATGGCGAGGGTGGCGTAGCAGATCTCGGCCTCGCGGGCGAGGCGGGCCTCCTGGAGGTTGGTCATGCCGATCACGTCGACGCCCCACTGGCGGTAGATCCGGGACTCGGCGCGGGTGGAGAACTGCGGCCCTTCCATGCACAGGTAGGTGCCGCCGCGGTGGACGACGGCGCCGGCCGCCGCGGCCGCGTCGGCGAGGCG
>Ga0302046_10002654_pt1 | contig 16583 bp, 15 predicted proteins | sample RVTome_11_FD_200261 | JGI IMG/M metagenome (GOLD analysis project Ga0302046, IMG submission 200261) | Soil microbial communities from uranium-contaminated site in the Upper Colorado River Basin, Wyoming, United States - RVT147D111 (version 2) ...
CTCTGAAAAAGTCGTGTGATGGTCCCGAGGCGACGCGTCAGTGAGCGGCGACCCCTCGTACTCACTGGCCTTTCCCGCGAACTGCAGCGGCCCGAGGGACCACCACACGACTTTTTCAGAGCTTCCCTCCGCCAGGGATGGTCGGCACAAGTTCGCGTGGTGGTCCCGACTGACGCGGCGGCGTGTTGCACATCTCACACCGGGCCCCTACAAAGACGTTGACAGAACGGTGAGGGTGGTGCGGGTCGAGACGCTCGCCGCGTGAGCCGGCGACCCCTCGTACTCACTCGCCTTCGATTTGGTCGAATCGCCAGCCGCCTTGTGCGAGGCCATGTCGCCTGGGGAGAGCGAACCTTGTTCGCATGAATCCGGAAGTCTGGGACCATCCTGCGGATACTTGACAGGTTAGGACCGTGGCGCACGTTGTATCGCCTTATGGCGTTATCGCCCGAACCCGCTCGCGGAAATCCGAGAATGAATCCTTCTCCCCCGTCCACGACGAGCGGTCGATCAACCGGACGGCGACCAGGTTGGCGGATGGGATCACCACGAGCCATTGGCCGAGCCACCCGTTCCCATAGAATCCAGCCGGCGCGGCCGATTCTGATTCGTCGTTCATCATCAGCCACCAGAGGAATCCGTGTCCTGGGTACAGGTCGTGTTGTGACTGGGTGCTCCGGGCGACGAACGCGGAGTCCACCACCGGTCTCCCGTTCCATTTTCCGCCATTCAACATCAGCTGTCCGAGCTTCGCCAGGTCCGTCGCACTGATGATGAGGCCGGCCATGGCATACGGGTTGTCCGAGGGATCGTGAATCCAATCGACATCCACAATGTCGAGGTCGCGGAAAACCGTTTCCGACAGGTACTGATCCAGCGGGCGCTCAACGATGCGCTGAACGATGCCGGCAATCAGGTTCACCGCCTTGTTGTTGTACTTGAACTCGGTGCCCGGGGCTGACTCCAGTTCCGCGGTGAGGGCGAGTTGCACGGCATCCGGTGCCGGTTCGATCTCCACGCCGGCGTTTGGGATATCCTGGAGGCCGCTCGTGTGCGTCAGGATATGGCGGAGCGTGATGGAGTCCTTCCGACCCTGACGCCATTCGGGAAAGAATTGACCAACCTGCATGTCGAGGTTGTCGAGGTTGCCCTCGAGCAGTATTCGGCCAATGGCGAGGGCCGCAACGGATTTGGTGACGGACATGACGTGGATTTCCTCCGGCGCGTCGACAGGACGCCAATCGACCACGGGTTGACCGTTCACGGAGACGAACAGCGCGTCGGAGTTTCGATCGGCGGCTTCCTGCGCGAGGGCGCACAGCGCCTCTCGGGTCAGAGATTGCGTGGGTGTGACCACCGCTCTTTCGGGGCACGAGTCGGTCTGCTGTAGAATGTTGATTGAGGACTGGGTCAGCAGAAGCGGAGCGAGCCAGGAAGCGATGAGGGACATGAAATCTCCACACGGGAAACGAGGGTCAACTGTGAGTTCGATGGACCGGCGGTCGATATTGTTCGATCTGGCCGCCCGCCCCGCCGCGTGATCAAATCTGAAGGCCTCGTCCAGACGTCTGATATCGGCGACCGCGGGGTTCCGGCGTAGCGGTCGCTTCGAGGGAGTTTGCTGATTTCAGCGGCTACCGGTGCCAGCCGCGGCGGTGGTTCGCTAATTTGCCTCCTGACTGTTTGAGACCGGGTAGCTCAGCTGGTAGAGCAACGGACTTTTAATCCGTAGGTCGTGGGTTCGAGACCCACCCCGGTCATTGGCACGAGGCCCGCCCGGCTTCCGGGTCGTGCCTTTGGATCGGATCGTGGGTTCACCAGCGACCGCTGCCGCGCTCGCCGGTGCGCTTGCTTCTGGTCGGCCGCTGGCGCGGCCTCGCTCAGCTCCACGTCACCAGCGACCGCTAGCCGCGCTCGCCGGTGCGCTTGCTTCTGGTCGGCCGCAGTCGCGGCCTCGCTCAGCGCCGCGTCGAGACCCACCCCGGTCATTGGCACGAGGCCCGCCCGGCTTCCGGGTCGTGCCTTTGGATCGGATCGCGGGTTCACCAGCGACCGCTGCCGCGCTCGCCGGTGCGCTTGCTTCGGGTCGGCCGCAGGCGCGGCCTCGCTCAGCGCCACGTCACCAGCAAGCGCTGACGCGCTCGCCGGTGCGCTTGCTTCGGGTCGGCCGCTGGCGTGGACCACGGGCTGCCAGCACCGAAGGGCTCATCGTGGTCCAGAACTGGATGGAAGGGTTGGACGCACGCGTCGAACTGATGACCGACAGCGACCAGGCGAACTCCGCCCTGCCAAGCGTAGTGGAGGCCCTCATCCCCTGAACGTCGCCACGCCGAGTGTCACGGGGCGTAGAACCGCACGTCCCGCATCGGGTAGTGTTTCCGATTCAGAGTCCATAGCCGCACACCCGCAGTAGCGGCGGCAGCGGCAACGAGAGCATCTGCGATCTGCACGCCGTGTGAGGCGGCGTATCGTGCGAGATACGAACCCGCCCGCTTCCCAATGATTCCGTCGATGAGAATCTCACCACGAGCTTCGAAGAACGCTTCGGTGAGGTGTTCTTCGCCCCGCCGAACACCAGCGTGGATCTCGGCCCAGGCTATGGCCGTGGCGTAGGTAGGTATTCCGCTGGCCTCGAGGGCCCGTGCTGCATCGAGTACCGTTTGTCGCCCGCGCAGTATTTCGATGACAACGTCGGAATCGTACAGGACCCCCACTAGGTCCGTTTGCGGCGTGTATCCCGACGCAGTTGCCTCACGTACGCGTGTGTGCTTCCGAGATCGTCTCGGTCGTGCCATAACGAACTCATTGCCTCGAGTGTGCTAATGCGCTGATCCACGTGCCCCGTACCGTACGCGCGGGTCACGGCCTCACGAACGAGATCGGACACGGTGCGCCCCTGTTGGTCGGCAAGTTCGCGCAGCCGTGAGTGGATCGCTTCATCGAAGTAGAGTTGTGTCCTCACCATGTGATGTATATACATCGTTCGATCGGGGAGGTCAACGATCGACGGCCTGGCGCGAGCCCGGCTGCATCGTACGTGACCGCCAGGCCGCGGGGCTTGAGCCCGGCGACGTTCGTTCGGCATGGCAACGCAAGCTCGGCCGCCCTTCATCTTCTTGAAAGACGGAAAGCCGCTTTCTGCGGAGGGCGGGGCGACTGACCGCGCACCGATCGATCTCTACCTACATCCGGCGTCCTGGATCATGCTCTGATTCCGGCCCCTTGACTCTGGCAAATTATGTAATATTTTTTTTACATATGGACGACATGGGCCCGGTCTTCGATGCCCTCGGCAGCCCTACGCGCCGTGAGATCCTGGACATCGTCAAGAACGATCCCGGATGTACGGTTGGCTCGGTGGCCGCCGAGTTTGATACGACGCGGATCGCCGTGATGCACCACATCCGGATGCTGGAAGACGCCCAGTTGCTCATCTCACGCAAAGATGGCCGCAAGCGCCGGCTCTACCACAACCCGGTTCCGATCCAACTCATCTACGATCGATGGACTACGGAATACAGCTCGCTCTGGGCCAGCCGAATGGCTGACCTGAAGTACCGCGTGGAACACCAGAAAGAGGGACGAGAGGATGACCGAACGACCGAAGCTTGTCTCGAAGATTCTGATAGAGGGTCGGATCGAGGACGTGTGGCATGAGATCATCAAGACGGACGAGCCTCAGCAGGCAATGTTCGGTGCCCGGATGCATCGCATTGGCCTTTCGCCCGGATCGCCCATTCGCATGCTTACGCCCGACAACAAATACACCTCGGTCGTTGGCGAGATACTCGAGGTAAAATCCACCCTAACGGCAAACCGTCCATCGGTAAGCGAATGCTCTACCGCGTGTTTGCGTTGATCGGACCGATGATCACGCCCGCCCGGAGGCGGACCGAACACTGGCCACTCGAGAAGCAGACGAAGGTGGGCAGCACCAACCCTCACTAACAGGGAAGAGAACCATGCAACGATTCGTTTTCCTCGCGGCACTCCTGCAGATCGCCATGGTCGTGGCGGGACACTTCAATGATTTCGTGTTGCTCAACCTGTCCGCCGCGCTGGGCGTTGGCATACCCCTCGTCGTCGCGTTCTTCTACGGTCGTCGCGTTGCGGCGATGAAAACGGCGGCGTGGGGAGGTGTCGTGATCGGCTTTGTCGGCGCGTTCCTCGGCATCAGCCTGGCCATTCTGCTCGGCGATCAGACGCTTGCGTTGTTGACCTTTGGTCCGGCGTCGTCGGCCATGACAGGTGCTGTGGGTGGTATAACCGGACAGAAATTGGGCCGCGTCAGCTCGGAAGCTACGGCCTGAGTGCTCTGTACGGCCCCAAGGCAGACTGGAGGAAATCAGCGAACCGTCCCGAATGGTCGTCCGTTGCGCCCTTGTTTAGGAACGGTAGCGGTTTGCCGGAGTTCGGCTCAGTCCGGTAGTTCGAACCAGAACAGGCTGCCGCCTTCCATGGGACACAGGACGCTATTGCTCCACCGTGCGCCTCGACGGCAAGTTTGCAGAAGGCGAGCCCCAATCCGGCGGAGTGGTATTTCCCTTCCGTCCGAACGTTGAGCGTCCCGAATTTCTCGCATATCCGTTCCGTGGCTTCTGCCGGGATCCCCCGGGCCCTGGTCCTGAACGCTGACACGTGCGCCGTTACCGTCGGTAGCCACCGCGATGTGCAGTCGGCCGCCGGGTGGTGTATACTTTATACCGTTCGTGACCAGGTTTTCCAGCACGCCATGAACCAAGCCGCCGTCGCACGGTACCTGAACGGGTCCGTTGCTCTCCACATCGATCCGGCGGTCGAGGTCGAGCGATGCGAGGTTTGTGGCGACCGCGTGAGCGATTTGCGTCACGTCGCACGACGCGATTTGCAGCGGCATCTTTCGCTCCTCGAGTCGACTTACATCGAGCAGGTCGTTCGTCATGCGGGCCAGCACGTTGACCGTTTGCATTGCCTCGTCAAGCTCCTGCATTACGTCGTCGTTGCCATCGAGTTCCGGGATCGACTGCAGAATGCTGATGTTGGTCATGAGAATGTGTAGCGGTGTCCGCATGTCGTGTACGACCATGTTGACGAGGTTGTCGCGCAACTGCTCGAGTTCGCGCAGGCGTTCGTAGCTCCTTGCAAGGGCTTGCCGTGCCCTTTGAAGCTCGACGTGGGTCTTCACGCGTGCGAACACCTCTTCGACCTGAAACGGTTTCGTGATGTAATCGACACCACCGGCGTCGAACGCCTTGATTATCTCCGTCGTGGCTGTGAGTGCGGTGAGAAAGATGACGGGGATGTCCCGGGAGTTCCTGCCCTCCTTGATGCGACGGCATACCTCGTATCCGTCCATTTCCGGCATGTTGATATCCAGAAGAACCAGGGCCGGCGGGTCGTGCTCGATGGCCAGGAGGGCCTGACGCCCGTTTGTCACCGGGCGCACCTCATACCCGTGGTCGCCGAGCACAGTGGCCAGGAGGCGCAGGTTCTCGACCGTATCATCGACGACCAGTATGCTCCCTACAGGAGTGAGTTCGTTGTTCACAGGGATGCTCCTACATCAAGGGCGGCCAACAGAACGTCATATTGAAAGTTCCGGCTGAGCGCACGGACACGCTTGGCGGCAATCGCCGAATGCTCCTCGACCCGATCGGCGAGTTCGTGGATTTGCGTGGCATGCGCCCGGATCGCTGCGTGTCTCAGCTCCTCGATGAGGTCGGCGGGGAGTTGGTCGAGCAACTCGAGAAGTTCAGGATCCACCGCGGCACCGAGCGCGTGACCCGGACCATCCTCCAGAATGGGGACATACACGTAGGAAACGCCTAATTCGTTCCCGATGCGGGTCAGCAGGTCCTCCTCGCGATACGGTTTTCGTATGAAGTCGTCGACGCCGGCCGCAGCTGCCTCATGCTCGGCTGCCACCGACGATGCGATTATCCCGCCAGAACGATCGATCACAAAGGCGTGTCCATGTTGCGAAATCGGGAGGGTTGCCAGGAGACTGTCGATCCCGTCGAAGCGTATGTCACCCTCGGCGGTTGGTCCCAGGCTCAGATGGTCGTTCAGGCGGAGCTTGATATTCAGTGAAATTTCCTGGTGGAGCCGCGTCGCCAGCTTCGTTGCATCACGCGCCGCGCTTTCGAGCGTAACGTACGCGGTCACACCGACCATGATGAGCACAATGGCGACAAACGGCGTGAGGAGAAACATGCGGATGGGCAGGCCAACCGCATGACCGGTTGGTGCAGGCGGTCCGTTGTGCCTACCGGCTTCCCAAACCCACGCGGATGTTCCGCGTACGCGTTCTTGCACATGACCGGCAATTTCGGCCCAGAAGAGGCCCCATCGTCTCGCCAACGGCAGGGCGGCCAACATGGCGAACGGCGCCACGATCCACGTAATGCTCGTGGTAAAGAACAAGGCCGGGGTGATGTACCGATACGAGATCTCCGAGGTGAACTGGCCGGAACCTATGTATCCCCAGAGCACTGGTTCGACGGCCATGAAGAACAAGATGAATGCAGCGTAGCTGCCCCACGTACGCAACCGTCGAAAATCCGGATTCTTGCCGAAGAGTTGGTAAGCAACCCAGAAGCACGCCGGGTTGATGAAGTAGCCGGGTAACCACGCTATCAGGAACTCGGGCGGCACGCCTTCGATCAGGACGTCTGAGAGACCGTACGCAAGCGGAATCGTTACGAGCGCGGGATACCCGAACAGAACTATGCACAAGAAGACGAACAGGTCCTTCAATGACTCCAGAGTCTGTGCTCCCGGAACCAAAATCGTGAACGAACCGACGTATCCGCTGACGAAAACGAGGATGAATGTCAGGAAGATGGATAGGAGCGCCTTTGCATCCCATGCCTGCCGCTCGCGGCCAAACCCCCAGCGGCCCCCCGGTCTGAACGTGAAACCACCGAACGCGCAAATTGCGAGCGCCAGACCAATTCCGTAGCTGACGCGTCCCCAACTCTCCCAGGACGGGGAGGGGGATGTGGCCGAAATGGGACTCCGTCCAACCGAGGGCGCCGATCACCGATCATCCTTCTCGGGAAACAGCTCCGCCGCCCGCGTGCGGTCCAAGCGCGATCTCCTGAATGTCGAGGTGGACTCGTGATGGAGTGTGTACCGGGGCATCGACCAAACGATGCCCGGTTGCCCCGGGCCATCCGTTGCCGTCACGGTACCCGCGGCCGCATCGGCCACAGGAACGAACATGCATTCCCATAGTATCGAATCGAGCCGGACGCCTCGGTAGCCGCCGCCCGGGATCATGCCGCCGACTTTGGCCGCGCGCCCGGTCGGCTGAGGAGATCATCGTGGGAAGAACGAGGCTGATTCGGCGCGCCCAGTCGTTGCGGCGGGCTTGCGTGGCTACTCGCTTTGAAGCACCTGTATGGGATTCAATCGCCGGGCCCGAAGCGCAGGCGGTATGGTGGCAGCCAGGGCGGCCGACAGGAGTAACGCGATGATGCCGCTCAGGATGAGGGGACTCCCGGCTTCGATCCCAAACAAAAACGTGTTGAGCCACGGCGCGGTCATCCAGACGAGCAGCAGTCCTCCCCCAATGCCAAATACCACGGGACGCAGACCGTCCATCACGATCATACGGAATACGCGCGGAGCATCCGCGCCGACAGCGAGCCGAATTCCAACCTCACGTTTGCGGGCATGCACACCGTGATTCACGACGCCGTAAATCCCCGCGGTCCCGAGTAAGGCGGCAATGAGACCGAAACCGCCGAACAGCATCGCCCGGAGTCGAAATGCCGCGGACGCTTGCCTGACGATTTCGTCGAGGGCGGTTACTGAACCGATGGTTATGTCAGGCTCGAGCGCAAATAGGGTCCTGCGGACGTCGGGCACGATGGACAGGGCGTCTGAGAACTCCGTGCGTATCACGATCTGTCGTTCCGGCCATGGTACGAATACGGTCTGCAGCGATGACATGTAGAAATAACCCCGGCTGTCGACGTTCAGGCCCTGCTGCTTCACATCGCCCACGACGCCGACGACGGTAAACCACGTGCCGTCGAATCCGTTTCCGTTCGCGCGAGCGCCGATGGGGCTACTGTTCGGCCAGAACCGACGCGCAAGCGTTTCATTGATGATGGCAAGCGGTGGGGAGTCCCGCGTGTCAGCCGTCGTAAACGCCTTGCCGTCGAGGACCGGAATGCCGGCTGCTTCGAAGTATCCCGGACTCGCAAACTCCCAGTCGACACCGGGCAGGTCGTCCGGCGGCATGTCGGATCGACCCTCGATGGCAAAGCTCCCGCCCCAGTTGTTCTCATCGAGCGGTAAATGTGTGACTGAGCCAACCCGCCTAACGCCGGGCAACGTGCCGAGGTGCTCTTCGATGGTTTGGAATATTGTGGCGGGTTCGGTGTCCTCGTATTGCCCGTCCGGGAGTTTGATTTCCACCGCCACGGAACCTCCAGGATCGAATCCGGGATCGACGCGGGTCAATGCTTCGAGACTGACCAGAGTGACCGCCGCGGCCACCAACAGGCCAAAGACCAGGGCCGATTCCGTGCCCACGATCCACCCCGTCATCCGTCTCACCTCCCGATTTGTCCCATGTGACCGGCTCGACAGGGAGCCCGCACGACTCGCTCGCAGTGCGGGAATCAAGGCCGCCGCGATCGAAACGACGAGCACGGCCAGCACAGCCGGCCAGGCGCCGAGAATGCGTGCGCCGTCCAGGTTCGTGTCTGCTCGAACGATGCTGAGACTGGTGGTTGACGCTACCCATGCGAACAGAGCACTCGAGATCACTGCCCCCACGAGGAGGCCGGCAAGCGTAACGAGCGTCGCTTCCGTCAGCAGGAATCGAGCGACGCGACCGCGTCCCGCCCCGATAGCCCGCCGCACCGCCAGCTCCCGTTGTCGAGCGAGATTCCGTGCCGAGATGAGAAGTCCGACGTTCAGCGACGCAATCACGAGCACGAGAACGGCGGCCCCGCCGAGTAAAAGGAGGGGCGTTCGGACCGGACCGACGAGATCTTCATGGACCGAACGCACCGAGACCCGCTCCACGTGAATGCCCGTGGCCTCTCGCTCGTGGAATTCCGTCAAGAGGTCGGGCACGCGTGCACGTGCCTCCTCCATGGACACATCGGGCTGTAGGCGCGCGACCGGCCTGAAGATCCGATTGTCACTCGAAACCGGATGGGCCGGGTCGAGCCAGAAAACCGTCCACACATCGTATGACTCCGGTGACAGCGGGAACTCGAAATCGGCGGGCAGGATCCCGACGATTCTATTCATGCGATTGTTGAGTGACATCGCTTGCCCCACAACCGAGGGATCGCCTCCAAAGCGACTCTGCCAGAATCCGTGACTCAGCAGTACCTGTTCTTCCCCGGCCGCGTCAGCGTCGAAGCCGGGGCCGGACACGCCGACGCCCAACACGTGCATGAGTCCGGCCGTCGCGCGCATTCCGCGAAGGGGTTCGGGTGGTGTTACATCCGTCCACGTTACGCTCTGGAAATACTGAGCTGGAACAAAAGCGCCAACCTCTTCAAAGAGATCGGTCTGGTCGGACAGAAGAAAAAATTCAGGAACCGTAACACCCAGGAGTTGCTGGTCGAGAGATGTCCGCACCGTGACGAGCCGGTCCGGATCGCTGTACGGGAGCGGACGCAGCACGACGTCGTGCAGGAGCGGATACACGGCAGTGATGCCGACTGCGCCTAACGCCACCGTCAGAACGGTCTGGGTGGTAAACATGGGTTGTCTGCGCAGTCCCCTCAGGACAACCCGAATCTCACTCCCCCAGCTCTTCATATTCCCTCCTCGCCATGCCCGTCGCGCTGCACCCCGTAAACCCGCGACGCGTTCACCTAGCCCGTTGAATGCCATGTCGGCCAGAGAGAGTCCGATGGAAGCCAGCGATGCAGGGCTTGCAGACCATGCTCGAACGTGACGTTCGATAAACGCCGTTCGCAGCCCGTCGCGATGTCGTTCGCGAAAGTGCCTGGGGAACGCGAGCAACGCGACGTCAAACAACCAGTTGACGACACGACTTGGCGGACGCGCCGGACTGTTGCCGCGCACCCGTTTCATGTCGTCACGCGTTCCGGTTCAGAACGCCCAACTTGCGACCGTGCGCGACGAGCCGTCCCATGCCGTCCAGTTCCGTCGTCAACGCCCGGCGTCCTGCTCCGGTCAGTGCGTACATACGCCTCCTTGGGTCCTCGTCGGGGTCGTTGCGCTCGCGTATCAGTCCCCGCTCGAGCAGCTGATGGAGCGCGCGATACAAGGAGCCGGGGCGCAATGTCACGCGACCATCGGTTTCATCTTCGATTTTCTGGCTGATGACGTAGCCGTGACGGGGCTCCTCAGCCAGAATCAGGAGGATGCGGACGTGTCTCGTGGTCAGATCCTGCAAGGTCACCGGGTGCTCCAGGTGAGTGCTCATACGCTCGCGTCTCTTCGCAGCTATACACGATTCGTGTATATATGCAGCAAGAGGGCAGTGCTGTCAACGAGAGGTGGGGGCCAACTCGGCCGAGTGATGCCATCTCGCGGCGCGGCGGTGCCCGCTGCCACTTCACACCTCGGCAATGTCAAAACCCGGGAAGTGACATCATAACGCCACACGGATGAGAGTAACGCGCTTTGTGTGAGGACACTCCACCCAGGTCCTCGACCGTTCGCTTGCGCTGGTCCCTGAGAGAGGGGAATGGACCTGCTCAACAGCCCGCAATCGACGTGAGTGCGGGAGGACCGGCTACCGCGTCCTCCCACCCCTTTGCCGGCTCGTACGGTCTCTTTAGAGTCCCGTCGCGGTCTGTCCGCAGACGGTTCCCGAAAAGCTAGAGTTCACCGCGTTCGTCGCGGTATTCACGCTGGAGCTGAACGTTACGTCGATCGCGCAGCTTCCAGCGCGTCCATCGGCCGCCGTGTAGCTGAAGCCGCCTTTCTCCGTCCCCGAAACCTCAAACGTGGTTTCACTGAAATCGAAGGAACCCTCGAACGTGATATGGGGATCCCCGTTCAGCGTGATCGTGGTGGTCTCAGTGGTGACCGCGCAGCTGTTGAAATCCCAGGTCAACTCAACGTCGATGCTGCCCACGAACGTTTCGTCGTCGACGTCACCGTCAACCGACCCTTCGAGGGATATGTTCCCGCCCGCCGGACATCCGGCCGACTCGTTGAAATCGGCGTTGACGGGCACCGTCCGGAACGCGACGGGCGCTTCCGCCGCCGGCTGTCCGTGGAGCGAGAAATTGGGTATGGCGCTGATGCTGCCGAACGTTTCCGACAAAACCGACAGCACTTCGGCGATTTCCTCGTTCGTGAGAGGGTCGCCTGAATTCGTTCCCGTTGGATCGCCGCACGCGCTCGCCGTGCCCAGGACAAATGCAAGTGACAAGCTAGTCGATAGGGTTCGTTTCATCTTTCTGTTCCTTTTGGGTCATGGCTGCCAGGGTGGTGAATAGGTGAACCGGAGCCGGAGGTACTGCATCGCAGGGCCGGCCGTCCGGGGCGGAAAGGTACACGCCCGGGCGGTCAATGGGCAGCGGTTCCGCCCGCCCCCCCCGCCCGAATCCCTCCTGCATCCGTTCTGGAAATGCTCGGCCGGTCTCGCGGATAGCCTCAATGCCACCGATATTCTGCGACGGTTCGGGAGGCCCAAACGTGAGTACCATGTTTAAAAGCCACAGCTCCAGGGACAACGATATCGCGAAGGAAACTGGCCGGACGGTTGCGCGAGGAGAACCACCATTCGGTGTTTCTCGCTTTCGATCCGGAGCAGGAAATCGTCGCAGGGCAGAGCTGGGAACGGACGCTCTATTGAAAACCCCGAGCCTGTCGGGCGTTGTGGCTTTGACGCGGTTGGCTCGGATCAACGAGGACGGAGGGTATGCACGCCGGCCGGTTGCCTCGAGGGCGGTCAACGGGGGGCATGGCCGGCTCTGGTGTGGCAGGGAGCGGTAAGCAGCAGTATCCGGGGCAACAGCTCGAAACAGGATGCGCGCGCACCGTTTCCTGTCGTTCTTCCCCATGACCTGCTGCTCCGTACCGTTCCTTCCTGCTTGCGGCCACCCTCGTCACCTCGTTATGAGGTGCGACAACGACAGCTGATTGTGCACCACGAGTTCGGCGTTGGTGCCCGGTGTGATCAGGACCGGCTCGGTCGTGTGCGTGGCACGGGTTCCGATGGGCCGCAGCATAACTCGGGTACTGCCGTATGCCAGCGGTGCCCGGATCCTGAGAACGGCGCGACTCATGCCGGTAACCATGCCCACGCGAGTCGAACGGCCACTCTCGGAGACGACGTACACGCGCATGTCGTGCCAATTGTTGTTGAGAACTCTGAGCAACACAGAGCGTGATTGTGGTTCTTGTTGTTCGAGACCTGGGTAGCCACCACCCGTCGCACACCCCATGTTCGTTGCTACCACACCGGTCGTGACAAGCGCCAGTATTGTTGCGGCGCGTCTCGGCGTGTTCATTCGTATGTCCTTTCGCGAACTGATTGTGAGTAGCAAACAACAAAGGGTCGTCGTGCGGCTCCGTGCTGGGTGTGAGGTCTCGTAGAACCGCTAACGCATAACGCGTGCCGAAGTGTTTTCCGGCCGAATACCGTTGCTTTTCTACGTGAAATTGCAGAGAAGGGAAACGATTGCCGGCGCGACTTTCCGGATATGTCCGTGTGCGAGGGAATCTCTAGGGAACCTCTGCACAAATCGTGTGGGTCCGGAGCGCTGGGCCCGCACACGGGGCAGACGTGGGGCCGAGTCGTAGCGCCATTGGGCCGAGACTCATGACCCGCGGGCGCTCCGGCGGTCCCTCCGGCCGCTGCCGTTCGCGGAAAAGGCCAGCGAGTGCGAGGGGTCGCCGCCGCGTCCTTCGGGACCACCACACGGACTTGTGCAGAGCATCCCTGGCGGTCAGCTGGTGGGCCCTCCGGCCGCTGCAGGTCGCGGGGAAGGCTCGTGGGTACGAGGGATTGCCGCTACTGACGCGTCCCTCGCGCCCACCCCACGATCTTGCAGCGGTTCCCTAGCGCGTCCAGAACACGATCACGCCACACCCGCCACCAATCCGGTCGAACTCCGGAGGAATGCGAGATGCGCCGACGTACGCCTCGACGGCGTACACATCGCCGGGATTGAGGATGTCATCGATCGAGGCATTCGGTACGTGCAGTCCATCGAGGAACACGCGTGGCTTGTCCCGGCAACCTCGAGTAAGGGTCAGTTCGTTCCGCCCCATCGGTCCCGGAGTGACCCGGACACCGGGCATTCGTCGCAGGAGGTCCGTGACCCGACTGTAGGGGGTGGCGTCGATCTCCCACGGTGTGAGGTATTCGCCTGGATAGTGGTCCCGTCTTTGAAAAAAACCGTGGAGTTTCGATGGCACCCGGACCCGTTCGCCCTCGACCACGATCTCATCCAGTTCCAGCGGCAGCGGCAACAGCGGCAACTCCACGTCCAACGAGGCCGAATCGCGCGTCACCCGAAACGGATACGACATGGCTTCGTATCCGATCGTTCGGACGTGCAGAGAACTCGTACCGCTTTCAACCTCATCCGTGACGAAACGAAACCGGCCGTCACCGCCTGATTGCGTTTGCCACCGGCCGGCGAGCGTCACCACCGCCCCCGCAACAGCCTCCCCGGTGTTGACGTCCGTCACCTTGCCGGCCAGCTCCAGGTGATAGGTGATGATCGGTATCAGCAGGATCCCGCCGACGTCGATGAGTTCGGGCATCTCCGGAGTGATTGTGAACCGGAAGGATCGGGAGTGGTAACCGGGTTTTGCCAATGTGATGAGATGGGTTCCCCGTTCCAGGGGCCCAATCGCGAATTCGCCGATATTGTCTGATTCAGCCGTTTCTGTGATTCCCTCGATGCTCACCAAGGCTCCCTCCACTGGGCCACCTGTGGCCGAGTCGTGGAGAAACCCTCTGATGGTGGCGTTGCTGTCCTGGGCGGATAGGGACAGAGGAGTTGCCATGAGCGCGACAACGAATCCAAGGGCCGCCAGATAATAGCCTTGCATGCACCCAGATGCCGGAAAATTCACACCCCAGAATACACTGTTTGCGCCGGTGTGAGCCAGGCGGGCGGGGTGGTGTCGCTCACGAGGATGGCGTATCACGGTTGCGCGCTGCCAGGTCTGCGTGGGCCCTGTCCGTCCCCTCCGACGGTGATGTCACCTGGCGGCGACACCGCAGCGCACATCCCGTGAACCCTGGTTAGATGCGCAAATGCATCGGATAGTTGCAGACGCTGGGATCGAAATCGGTGGTCATTCCGTTCTCAGGTTCAACGTGCCTCCGGATGGAGGCGGTGTGTTTTCTCCCGATGGGACGTTGGAGTCGGAACCGGGGGTTGATGGAAATCGACCCCGCGCTGACCATCTGATTTGGACGTTGGACGTTTGCGTTGCATGTTTGAAGCTGACCCGGCCGCTCACCTGACCCAAGGGCTTGTGCGAGCGGTCACTGGCACAATTGGCTTGGTGTTCTAGATTGAATAGTCGATACAGACGGGACCGTGGATCCCTATTTGGGTCTACAGTTACGCTCTTGATCGCCGATGCCTTTAAAGGAATACTGAAGAGTGCAACCGGCGTGCATCATGCGTTGGTCGCCAGATCAGTGGGCGTCGCGACACCAGAAAGAGCGTGACAGTGAACTGTTGTAATCACAATGACTTAGCTGTAGACCGCGCCGACACAGTGGCTGGGTACACAACTTGCTGTAACCCGCGCGGACAGTTTCTTACCAGTCCCTTTCGAATGGGATTGGCCGTGACAAAGGCAAACCACGGGCGACCGTGGGACGCAAAGCCCTGGGTCTCTGGCGCTTCAGCGGTCGAGACGGCTAGGCTACCGGAGGCAGAACCGATGCATGGTATCGGGTATTCCACAATCAGGAAAACGACTCCCCGGGGCTTCACCCTCATTGAGATCGTGATTGTCCTGGCAATTCTCGGCCTTCTCGCCGTCATTGCACTTCCGAACATTGACCTGGGTCGATATCAGGCCAATTCGGCCATGCAGGGCATCGGATCCACATTGCTCGCGGCGCAGCGCCGGGCGGTAACGCGTCAGCACGATATTGTCGTGACGTTCAATATCGCGACGAACGCGATGTCGGTCCACGAAGACGCCAACAATGACGGCGACGTTGACGCAGACGAACGCAACATCGCGTACCCCGTGGGCGACAAGATCGTCTTTGGCGCAGGGGGCGCACCGGATCATCCCATTGGTCCCGGGCCGATTACCTTCACCAAAGTGGTTCGAGGGTTTCCGGCCTTGACGTTTCATCGCAACGGAAGCGCCAGTGAGTCCGGCGGGTTTTACTTGACAACCAGGCGCGCCCTCAGCGCTGGTGGGATCCCGACCGATGGTCGGGTGATTGAGGTCGAACGATCGACTGGCCGGACGTCATGGTTCCGTTTTGTGAACGGCCAGTGGAGAAGGGGTTTCTGATATGAAGAGTCATCGTGGCTTCACACTGATCGAGATCATGATCGCGCTCGTCATTCTCGCGTTGGTCGTGCTCGGTATGGCCACCTCCACCGGTCGCTTCATTCGGGTGGTTGCCGAAAGTGACATCCAGGTGGCGGCGATCCAGCTGGCGGACGATCGAATTCAAACGGTGTTGATGGATCCCAACTACCAGGGCCTGGACACGGCCTATGCCGGCTCAGAATCCGGGTTTCCGTCGCTCGACGGATTCGTCAGGGCGACGGCCATCACGCATGTCGGTGGGGTTGGACAAGCAACAAATCACAAGCGGATTGTGGTGACGGTCACGGGCCCCGGGCTTTCGAGTCCCGTGAAGCGATCGGCGACCGTCGCTGCACCATAGCAGGAGGATACATGAAGCACGAACGCGGTATGACCCTATTGGAGATGCTGGTCGCCATGGTGGTGTTCAGCATTGTACTCGGCGGAGCGCTCAGTGTGTTTCGGTCGCAGAGCGCTGGCTTCACTAAGGGGTCGGATCGCATGAGCGTCCTCCAGAACGTGCGCTTCGCGACCGGGATGCTGGAGACCGATCTGCGGACCGCGGGTTCGGGCGTGCCCGATATCCAGCCGACCCTGGTGTACGCCGGGCCGGATGTCATCGCGTTCAACGCGAACTACACGTCCAATGTGGAGACCGACGTATCCGCCGTCTATTACGACCCGGATGCACCAGCCGGCTCTGTGTCCGCCCTCACTGCCGTTGGGACTATCACGATCCCAAATTCCGCCTTTGTCTATCCGGATACCACCTACTGGCAGGGTCCCGGTGTGAATAGCTTCGCGGAGACGATCGTCTTCTTCTTCCGGGCAGACTCGTCGACGACCCGGACGGATGACTACGTGCTGTATCGAAAGGTCAATCAGGATGCCCCGGAAATCGTCGCGCGGAATATGATGCAGAACGCTTCACTCCCGTTCTTCGAGTATTTTCGCGAGGTCACCACGCTCGGTGGCGTGAAGAGCGTGGAGCAGGTGGCGAACGGCTCGTTGCCCCTTGCGCATACTGTGACGATCCACCTCGCGCCGGGCGATACCGGCAGTGCGGCAGTTATCGATAGTCTCCGCGGAGTGCGCGTGAACCTGTCAGCCACCAATGGGCAAAC
>Ga0302046_10002655_pt1 | contig 16581 bp, 18 predicted proteins | sample RVTome_11_FD_200261 | JGI IMG/M metagenome (GOLD analysis project Ga0302046, IMG submission 200261) | Soil microbial communities from uranium-contaminated site in the Upper Colorado River Basin, Wyoming, United States - RVT147D111 (version 2) ...
CCGGTGCTCGAGCCCGAGCCGGGGCCGAGCGGCTTGCGGGCGGGGGTGAACGCGCTCCTCGGGGATCCGAGCGCGGTCGGCCCCGAGGACGAGACCGCGGCGCTGCTCGCTGCGCAGGGCCGCCGGCAGACGCACGATCCGCTCTTCGCCCCCTCGGGCTACCCCATGCACCCCGAGCACCAGGCCCGGGCAATCGGGGCGAGGGAAGGCGTGCTCGAGCGGGGCTTGCGCGACGTCGGCGCCGGCGCGATCGCCACGGGCGAGGGCATGCTCGGGTACGTGGCGCGCCTGGGGGGCGATGAGCGGCTGCGCGAGGCGCAAGGCGCGCTCGGCGCGCAGGCCGCCTCGATGATGCCGCGCGATCCGGCCTTCCTCGACAAGCTGGCCGCGGGCTTCGGCTCGACGGCGACCTTCTTCGTCCCGGGGCTCGGGATCATGCAAGGCGCGCGCGCCGCGGCGCTTGTCGCCCCCCGGATGGCGACCTGGCTCGGGGTAGGCGCCTCGAGCGGGATGGAGGCCGCCGCCGAGGCCGGGCAGGTGTACGAGCAGCTCCGCGCCCGGGGCGATCCCCACGAGCGTGCGGCGTCGCTCTCCGATCGGGCGTTCTGGGCGAACGCGGGGTTGCTCGCCGTCACGAACCGCCTGGGGCTCTTCGGGGAGCAGGGCAACCGCCTCGCGCGCACCGCGTTGACGGCGGCCATGGAGGGCAGCCAGGAAGCGGCGCAGAGCGGGATCGGGAACATCGCGACGGACCGCCCGGTGACCGAGGGGATGGGCGAGGCCGCGGCCATCGGGACGCTCGTCGGGGGCGGGATCGGGGCGGTGACGCCTTCCTCGAGGCCGACCCGTGAGCAGGAGCTTGCCCACCGGCTCGAGCGCGAGGTCCGCGGCGGTGGTGACTTCCAGGGCACCGTGGCGGAGATCGTGAAGCGCGTCCTCGACGCCGAGGTGCTGCCCGAGGGCGACACCGTGCGGCGCATCGTCCCGCCCCCGGCCGGCGAGCGCCCGCCGGCCTCGGCCGAGGTGATCCCGCCGCCTGCGATCGAGCCCCGCGGCCCCCCGGTCGAGGTAGCGCCGCAGATCGCCCCGCCCGCGGCCGAGCGCGTCGAGGCGCGGGAGGTGCAACCGGCTCCTCCCACTTCAGCCGAGCCCATACAGTCCCGGCAGGTCGAGCCGCAACCCGCGCTCGTTCAGGCGGTTGCGCCGCCCCCGGCTTTGCAACCCCCCATACAGCCGCCGGCTGCACCCGTGATCCCCCCGACGCCGGCCGTGCCGGAGGAGGTGCCCCTTGCCCGCGGAGTACGAGGCGATCCGCGACAAGCTCTACCGCCAGTGCCTGCAGAACCAGGGCGGGAACCCGAGCCAGGCGCAGCGCGAGGAGTGCTTGAGGAAGGCCAAGGAGAAGGCGGCCAAGGTGTTCAACTCGAGGTACCCCGGCCGGGCGAAGGAGCTGCACCGCAAGGAGTAGAGCCGAGCCTCGAGGCCGTCATCGAGTTCGCCCGCACCGGACCTGGCAACGAGAAGCGCGCGACCCGCTACCGGGTGGTGGACGAGGCCGAGGCGGCGCGGATCCGGGAGGCGACCGGCCTCGAGGTGGGCGGCTACACCCACTCCCTCGACAACTTCGCGGTGCGCCACATCCTCGGACAGCATGGGAACCCGGGGACCGAGGAGCCGCGCGGCCAGGTGGCGGTGACCTCGGAGGACATCGCGCGGATCCCGGAGATCGTCTCCGAATACGACAGCGTCGAGCGGATGGGCGAGGTACCGGGACCGCCCCGGATCCTCTACGCCAAGCGCTACGACGGGACGACCTACTACGTCGAGGAGCAGCGCACGGGTCTCCGTGAGCTCGCCGCGGTGACGATGTGGAAGCGGAGGGATGGTGGGGGACCCCGTAGCGCGCCAGGTGCCACTCCCGAGGGAGGCGTCCCGCAAACGTCCGAAACGTTCGCTCGGAAGCCCGCCACCGAGGGCAGTGTACCAGAAGCACCCCCGGGCCGGCCGCTCTCGGAGATCACACTGACCGAGCGGGTGGTCGACGAGACCGGGGCGGAGTACGAGGTGAGCCGTCCCGCCACCGAGGTCCTGGCCGAGCGCGATCAGCGGGTCTCTGCGCTCTCGGCGCTGCTCGATTGCCTCGCGGCATGAAGCGCACCCTGACCCGCGAGGAGCTCAAGCGCCTGAAGGCCGGCGGCACCGGCGTGCGGCTCGTCGCCCCGGGGCGCACGGCCTCGAGCACCGCCGCACCCGATCCCCCACCGCACCCGATCTCCGAGACCCCGCGGCCCCAGGTGGACGTGCACGTCGAGCTCGACGCCGTGGCCCGTGAGCTCGGGACGCTGGTGCTCGAGGAGCGGGCGACCCGCGCGGATCTGATCGATGCGCTGGCCGAGGCGATGACGCGCACCCCGGTCGCGTGGGAGTTCGAGATCCTCGAGCGCGATCGCGACGGTTTCATCAAGCGGATCCGGGCCCGGCCCGATCTCACGATCACGTAGCAGGAGAGACGACGAATGGCCATCCACGTCTACATGAGCGTCGAGCCGTGCACCCTCTCTCCCGACGGCAGGCTGCTCCCGGATCAGGCCGCGGTCTTCAACTACCGCGGCGAGGCGGGCCCGGCCGATGATCCGCACTCGTTCAGGAAGTTCATGGCGCGAAAGGGGCACCTCGTGGTGCTCACTGCCGGGCGCATCGAGGGGGCGAAGCAACGTGGTGCGCGCAATGGCCCCGAGAGCGTTCTGTACTCGGAGCTCGGAGGTTGACCATGCACACGCTCACCCTGCCTGCGCCTCGCGCCCCGATCGGTGCGACCGTCCTCGGCTTCCTCGGCGAGCTCGCCCGGTGGATCAAGGTGCTCGCGGGCTTCCTGCCCGATGAGGGCGAGGCGATGATCGCCGACCAGGTGATCAAGAACGTCACCACCGATCGCGGCACCGATCTCGAGTTGCTGCTCTTCACGAACACCTCGCCCGGGGAGACCATCACCGAGGCGACGCTGACCGAGCCGACCGGTACAGGGTACGCGCGGATCAACCTGGCCGATGCGAGCTGGACCGGCTCGGGCGACACGCGGAGCTTCGCGCAGCAGACGTTCACCGGTGGCTCGGGCGGGTGGACGGGCTCGATCCAGGGCTACGCAATCGTGAGCAAGGGCACCACGCCGCGCATCGTCCAGATCGAGGTCGATCCCAACGGGCCCTACACGCTGAACGAGGGCGACACCTACAAGATCACCCCGAACCTGACGGTCGCGTAATGAGCGACGTACTGCACAGGACGACCAAGGCGTTCCGCCGCTCGGTCAACGATCCGGACTTCCCGGCGGCGGACTGGATCCACGAGCCGATGATCGGCGGCCAGCGCTTCCGCGATGCCGGTGTGCCGACCAAGTACGTCGAGGTGAGCGGCGACACCGTGACGGAGATGGACCAGGCCGCCAAGGATGCGGTGGATGCCGCCGAGGCGAGCGCGGCGAAGAGCAGCGAGATCTCCGCAGCGAAGGCTGCCTATCGGGATGCCGAGGAGAAGCTCATCGTGGCGCTGGCGCTGGTCGTGCTCGATGAGATCAATGCGCTGCGCACTCACCCGCTGCTCAGCCTGAGCGCGCGCACGCCGGCGCAGCTCCGAGCGGCCATCGACGCCAAGCTGGACGCGCTCTGATGGCGACCGGAACCATCCTCCTCCCGCTGCTCGCCGCCGTCCCGGACGCGACGAACCCGCCGGCGCTCAGTTTCGTCAACGGCCGGCCCCGCCTCGCGTTCGACAATACCACCGCCGAGTTGATCGTGTGGACGTTCAGGATGCCGGCGGACTACGCGAGCGCCCCGACGCTCGCGGTCCAGTGGTCGGGCTCGGCGAGCACGACTGCAACGGATACCGTGCGCTGGGAGGGCGAGGTGATGAAGCTCACGCCCAACGTGGACGGCGCGGCGGACGCGGACAGCTACGCTGCTGCCAACGGCGTGTCGGACGACATCCTCGGCACGACGGCCAAGCGCATCCAAGAGGCCACCATGACGTTGACCAATGACGACGGCGTGGCGGCCGGCGACATGGTGGCGCTGCGATTGAGCCGCAATCCCGCTCACGCCGATGACGACCTCGGCGAGGACGCCTGGCTCTGGGCGGTGAGCCTGGAATACACGACGGCCTAGACGATGGCGCGCGAGTTCGACCACGACGTCGCGAACTATCTCGCGACCGCCGCGGACAACGTCCCCGCCACTGTCCCGCCGTTCTCGATGGGGGGCTGGTTCCGGCCTGTGGGCACCGTCGGCGGTGCCGATACTCTGATGGCGCTGAGCGGTGACCCGTTTAACTTCAGATATCATCGTATTTATCGCACCCAGGCCGCGGCCGCTGTTTTTAACGCCCACTCCAATTCTAACGGCAGTCAAGCAACGGCAAGTGGAACGGTCAGCGTAAACACCGATGAATGGTCCCACGTGGTCGCGGTTTTCGCCGCAGATGATGATCGGCGCATCTACACCAATGGCGGGGACGAGCAGACGGATGCCACCTCGCGCCCGGTAGGCGCTATCAATCGCTTTTCAATTGGGGCGCTACTCAGGTCCTCCGTTTCCGACCCTTACGACGGTGCCTGTGCCTGGCCGTTCTTTTACGACATCGCGCTCCCAGCGTGGGCAATCGCTGCGCTCGCCGCCGGCGCCGATCCGCGCTCGATCTTGCCCGAGCACCTGGTCGCGATGCCGTGGATGGAGGGCGATGGCGACGCGCTAGATCTCACCGGTGGGGGCTTCGACCTCATTGAGACCGGCACGGTCGCCGCGTTCGCCGAGGAGCCGACGGTCGCCCTCGGCGGGCCGTGGTTCGCGCAGGTCGCGGCGGCGGCAGGGGGCGGTGCGCACACCATCACCGGCGCAGGCTCAATCGCGCTCACCGGCGCCGCCGCCATGCTCGAGGGACGAGTCCTTGCCGGGGCGGGGGCGGTCTCGTTAACGGGCGCTGCCCAGATGGCCGAGGGGCGTGTCCTCGATGGCGCCGGATCGATCGCGCTCGCCGGCACGGCTGCGCTCGAGGGGCCGGAGAACGCGATCGACGGAGCGGGCACGATCGCGCTCGCCGGCTTGGGCGTAATGCTCGAGGGTCGCGTGCTGGCGGGGGCGGGCGCGATCGCTCTGACCGGTGCGGGCGCGATGCTCGAGGGGCGGGTGATCGCCGGGGCGGGCGCGGTCGAGCTCACCGGCGCCGCCGCCCTCGAGGGCCCGCAGAATGAGCTGGTGGGGGCGGGTGTCGTCGCGCTCACCGGTTTGGCGAACATGCTCGAGGGACGGGTGCTGGACGGGGCGGGGGCGATCAGCCTCGCCGGTGCGGCGCAGATGCTGGAGGGCCGGGTGCTCGACGCAACGGGACAGATCGCGCTGACGGGCGCCGCGGTCATGGCCCACACCGCGATCGGCAGCGCGACGATCGCCGACGTGTACACCCTGCTGCGCCAGCTCGCGCTCGGCAAGGTGGTGACCCGCCGCGCGACGGGCACCTACGAGCTCTACGATCCCGACACCGACGCGCTCGCCTACACCGGGCCGCTCTTCGAGGACGAGGCCGAGACTACTGCCTTCGGCCCGGACTCCGATGGTGCCGATGTCCGCGGCAAGCTCGAGCCTCCGTAGGCCATGCCTGGCGGGACCCTCGCGACCCGCGGGCTCGGTGGTCGCCGGCGCTCCGGCGGCTTCGTTGCGACGGCAGGGCTCGGACGTTTCGTCGAGGCCGGCCACGCGCTCGGTGGCGCGCCCCGCCGGGCCCGGGCGCGGCGGCCCGACCACGAGCAGCTCCTCGAGCTCGAGCGGCTGCGCCGGCGCCTGGCCGATGAGCAGGATCTCCTAGACTTCCTCCTCGTGTGGACCGGAGGCGGACCGTGGCAGCACTGAGCAGGTGCCTGCGCACCCACCGTGCCGCGCTCGAGCGCGCCGGCGTCGATGTCGAGGCGCTGGTGCAGCGCCAGGGGGAGATCCGGCGCACCGACGGGGGGCCGCATCGCGTCGCGGCCATGACCGCGGTCGAGGAGCTCCTCGATGAGGCGGAAGCCGCCCGGGCCGAGACGGCGGCGGAGATCGAGCGCCGGGGCGGCCGGGCCTCCGCGCTCGAGCTCGTCCCGCGGGGCGCTGCCGCTCCTGCACCGGGGGCGCCGGCCGAGCCCGAGGTTCCACGGGGAGCACCGGCGCCCCCGCCCGCCCCTGAAGCCGCCCCGGCACCGCCGACCCCGGACCGGACGGCGGCCGCGCGGGAGCGCTACACCCGCGAGCGCCAGGTCGATCCCGGCGCCGACGACATCCTCGCGGCCATCGCGAAGGCCGGGGGCTGGAACCGCGCGGAGGCCGAGGCCCAGGGGATCGATCCGGCCCATTTCGGCGCACGGGGCTGGCGGATCCTGCCGGTGTTCAAGAAGGCCGGCGGCCTCACCGCAGACGGGCTCGCCGAGCACCTCGCCCAGCATGGCTACCCGGTGCTCGATGCCAAGGGCGCCTACAACGCGAACGAGCTCCTCGACGCTGTCGACCGGGCGCTGCGCGGTGAGCGGGTGCTCTCGACCCGCGGGGCCGAGCGCGCGGGTGAGACCCGCCTCGAGGCCGAGGAAGCCTGGCCGGGGCCCGAGGGGCGGGAGATCCTCGATGAGCGCGATCCTTTCGATGACGTCGCGCCCGGCGAGATGCTGGGCGAGGGCGAGTACACCGAGGACCAGGATCTCACCAGCCGCCGCATGCAGGAGCTCATCGAGGAGCTCGAGGGGCTGGAGGAGGGCGCCGGCGAGGCAGTCGCCGAGCGGGCGGCTATCCGCGAGCTCGACGATGCCGATACCATCGCGCTACTCGAGGAGGCAGTTCGTGAACGACGCGCTCAGCAAGGCGGTCCGCAACGTGAAGCGGCGGAAGGCGCAAGGCCGCCCGCCGAAGTGGGCCCACGAGCCCGAGGCCCTGAAGGCGATCTCTTCGGCGAAGACACCCGCACCGCCCAAGGCCTCGCCGACCGCGCCCGGGAAGTCGAAGGACGCTTAAGCGGCGCGGGCCGCGAGGTCCCGCCCGACGTCGAGGGCGGGCTCTTCGGGCCAGGCAGCACCCAAGCCGACATCGAGGACGTCGCCGGCGCCAAGCGCCAGAGCGCCATCGAGCGCACCACCCCCGACGAGACCGATCTCCCCGAGGGGCCGGCCGCGATGGTCGCCCACCACGGGACACCCCACGAGTTCGAGCGCTTCTCGACCGAGGCGATCGGGACGGGCGAGGGCGCGCAGGCTTTCGGCTGGGGGCTCTACTTCGCCGAGGCGCGCGAGACCGCCGAGGGCTACCGGGCGCGCCTGTCCGCCGATCCCGTGCACCAGATCGAGATCGACGGCGAGCTCGTCGACGCCCCAGGGTGGGACCCGAGCCTACCCCCCCGCGAGCGGGTGATCCGACTCATCGTCGAGGAGGTGGCGAACACCGGATCGAGCACCCAGGCCGCGGCTGGTGCGCTCGAGTCCCGGCTCGAGGCCGAGCGCGCGAGCCCCTACATCGGCCCCGAGCTCGCAGAACAGATCCGGGTGCTGCGCGTGCTCCGCCCTCGGCTCGGCGAGGTCCGCGTGACCGAGCCCGGCCACGTCTACCGGGTCGACGTCGCCGACGAGGCCGTCTCGCACTTCCTCGACTGGGACCGGCCGCTGGCCGAGCAGCCAAGGCGCGTGCAGCTCGCCGCCCGGGACGTGCTGCGCGAGGTGTTCGGCGCCGACAACTGGCGCGCGCGCTTCGACGACATGGACGGCCAGCGCTTCTACGAGGAGGTGAGCCGCCAGCGCCGCGGCCAGCGCCAGGCCTCGGAGTTTCTCGCCGAGCGCGGCATCAAGGGGGTGCGCTACCTCGATCGGCTCTCACGCGCCGCCGGCGAGGGCACGCGGAACCTCGTGGTCTTCGATGACTCCCTCGTGACCGTGCTCGATCGCGACGGCAAGCCGCTCGAGAGCGAGCGCCAGGAGGAGCTCCTCCTCGCCACCCACGGTGGTGCCCGGGCTGGGCCCCACAACGCGCCGATGATCGGCAACCAGGGCCGGACCCCGGCACCGGCGCGCCCGCGCGCCGAGCGCGACAAGCCCATCCGGCGCGACGACGTCATCTTCCCGTTCGTGCAGGCGCTCGGCGTGCCGCTGCACACCGGGCGGATGAAGAAAGCGCGGGCGCTCGGGTACTACATCGCCAAGCAGGAGACGGTGCGCATCAAGCACATGTCCGACCTCGAGGTGGTCGCCCACGAGCTCGCGCACCTGATCGACGACAGGAACCCCGAGCTGCGGGCCACGTGGCGGAAGAACCGGGCGCTCGCCGCGGAGCTGAAGAGCGTCAGCTACGACACGAAGAAGGTCTACGAGGGCTTCGCCGAGTGGATCCGGCTCTGGATGTCCCAGCCCGAGGTCCTCGACCAGCACACGCCGCTCTACCTCGAATACTGGCGGGGGTGGCTCAAGGACCACCCGGACAAGCAGTTCGTCCACGCGATCTACCGGGCGCGCGAAGGCATGCTCGCCTGGTGGCGCCAGGACGCGGTCACCCGGCTCGAGAGCAAGCACGGCGCCGACGACTCGCGGGTGCGCGAGGCGCTCGTCACCGTCTCGGGGCAGTTCCGACAGTCGATCGTCGATGATCTCGACGGGATCCTGCGCATGGAGATCGGCCTGCGAGGTGGGCGCACCGGCGGTGCCCTCGGGCCCTACGAGACCGCCCGGCTCGCCAAGGCCGCCTATGCCATCGTTGACGGGGCATTGCGCCACGGTGCGCCGGTGGTGCAGCCGGACGGCTCGCACCGCTTCGAGGGCCCCGGCCTCGTCGAGATCCTCGATCCCGTGCGCGGCGACGTCGAGGACTTCACCAACTACGCGGTGGCGCGCTCGGCCGCCGAGCTGAAGGGCCAGGGCCGCGAGCGGCTCCTCACCGTCGAGGAGATCCGGGGCGGGCTCGCGCTGGAGACCCCCGCGCGCAAAGCGGCGTTCGACGCCTACCAGAGGTGGAACCGGAAGATCGTCGCCTTCGCCGTCGCCAAGGGGCTGATTGGCGCCGATCAGGTCGCCACGTGGCAACGTCAGGACTACATCCCTTTCTACCGGATCGGGCAGACGGGGGCGGCGAGGCGCCGGGGCGGGATCGAGGGGCGCACCCGCGTCACGCAGCGGCTCACCGGCGGCACGAGCGAGCTCGGCGACATCCTGAACAACATGGTGCGCAACGCCTCGACCCTCATCACCGAGGCGATCCGCAACGAGGTGCGGGCGAAGGTCGCCGCCGCCGCGCAAGGGATGCCCGGTGGGGGGAAGTGGATCGAGCAGATCCCGACCGAGACGAAGGCGACGAAGGTCACCAAGGACCAGGTCATCGCCCACATCGAGGCGGCGGTCGGGATCGAGCAGGGTGTGGTGTCGGCGGCGTTCAACGCCTACACCGCGCACGGGCCCACGACGACGATCGCCCAGGCGCGCGCGGAGCTCGACGCGCTGAACCAGACCGCGCGCCAAGGCAAGCCCCCGCTCCAGGCGAGCGACGAGGAGCTGCGCATCGCGCTCTCGATGGTCGACTACATGCACAACCTTCCCCCGGCGGTGCGCTTCTGGCTCTTCGGCCAGGATCCCACGGTGCGCGCCGGCGACCAGGTCATGGCGGTCTACCGCGCGGGCCGCCCGACCTTCTACGAGGTGACCGATCCGCTGCTGTGGCGCGCGATCACCGCGCTCAACCCCAAGACCCGCGGGGCGGTGCGCCAGCTCATCGCCGCCTCGAGGAGCTTCGGGCAGAAGACGATCACCATGACGCCCGAGTTCTGGCTCACGAACATCTGGCGCGACACCTGGCACGGCTTCGTCCTCTCCAAGGCCGGCTTTCGCCCGGTGATCGACTCGCTGCGCGGCATGGCCTCGCGGCTGCGCACCGACCAGGACTATCGGGACTTCATCGCCAACGGCGGGGGCATGAGCTCGATCCTCATCGACGAGGACGCCATGCGCCGGCGCCTCGAGCGCTTCTATGTGCGCAAGGGGATCAACCCCCGCTACGTGCTGCACGCCTGGGATCGGTTCATGGGCGGGATAGAGCTTATCGCCGACAGCTTCGAGCTCTCGACCCGGCTCGGGGAGTACAAGCGCGCGATCGCTCGCGGCGAGCACCCACGCCGCGCCGCCTACCTCGGGCGGGAGGTCTCGACCGACTTCGCGCTGCGCGGTGACAACGAGTTCGCCGGGTGGGCGTTCGACTCGGTGATGTTCCTGAAGGCCGCGATGAACGGCATCGACCGCACCTACCGCGGCTTCACCAAGGACATCGACCGGGGAGCGGTCGCGATCAAGGCGGCCATGATCGCCGTCGTCTCCGCCGCGCTCGCCGCCTACAACTGGGACGATGAGCGCTACCGGCGCCTCGAGGACTGGGACCGCGACGCGCACTGGCACATCTTCCTCGGCGATCTCCACCTGCGGATGCCGAAGATCTGGGAGGTGGGCGCGATGGCCTCCTCGCTCGAGCGGGTGACGATCCACCTCCTCGACGAGCGCGCCGAGAACACCGAGTCCGCAGCCGATCTCGGGAAGCACCTGTGGCGGATCTGGCGCGACCAGATGAAGCTCGACTGGCTGCCCTACATGGTCGAGCCGGTCTACGAGGTCTACGCGCTCAACCGCAACCGCTTCACCGATCGGCAGATCGAGACCCAGGGGATGCAGACCAGGGTGCCCTCGATGCGCTACTCGCCCTACACCTCGCGGGCGATGGTTGCGCTCGGCGAGGCGACGCTCGAGCTCCCGCCCGAGCTCCAGATCTCCCCGGCCAAGGCCGAGGCCCTCGTGCGCGGGTACTTCAACACCGTCGGGATCTGGGCGCTCCAGGCGCTCGATGAGGTGGTCGCGGGCAACGATCTCCCGAAGCGCAAGGCCGGCGACCTCCCGGTGCTGCGCCGCTTCGTCGGGCGCGATCCCGGGCGCACGCAGGCCGAGAAGGACTTCTACGACTACCTTGAGGCGGCCCGCGAGGTGCACGCCTCGATCAACTACGCGGTGAAGAGCAACCGTCCGCGGGCCTACGGCACTCTCCTTCGGGAGCGCGGCCAGGACGAGCACCGCTTCTTGTCCGACATCTACGAGGAGGTGAAGGATCTGAACGAGCGCCAGGCGGCGATCTACACCGCCTCGGGGATGACCCCCGAGGCCAAGCGTGAGGCCCTCGATGCCATCCAGCGAGCGAAGAACGAGATCTTTGTCGGGACCACCCGGACCATCCGCCAGTCGCGCCGCGCTGCGGCTGAGCGTGAGCGCGAGATGGAAGATCGCCGCCGCAGTCGCCCTCGTGGTGCTGTGGGTGGGCGTCCAGCTCGGGCGGGTGCAGGAGGGTAACGCGCAGCTCGCCGCCCCCGTCATCGACGTCTCCGACATCCCCCAGGGGGAGTTCCACTGCGAGTGGATCGAGCGGCCGCGCTCCTGAGCGCTTGAACTGGCTCACCGCTGCGGGCAGACTCCCGCGCGAAAGCCGATCATCGCTGACGCCGGAGTCGCGACCGGCACGCGCTGAGATCCCCTGAGGCCGCGCGCACCTCACACACCGGTCGGCTTGCGAAGAATGCCTCGCCCCCCCGTGGCGAGGCGCTCGCGGCTCGTGTGAGGGGAGGGGGATGACGCCGGAGCTCTGGCTCAATGCGGCCTACCGGCCGGCGCTCTCGCTGCTGCCTGCGCGGATGGATAGCGAGGTGGCGGCGGTCGTCATCCTCGCCATCTGCCTCCAGGAGTCGGAGCTGCGGCACCGGCGCCAGATGGGCTACACCTCGGCGCAGCCGGGCGGGGCTCGGGGCTACCCGCAGTTCGAGCGCGTGGGCTCGGACGAGGTGCTGCGCCATCCCGCCTCGCAGACCGCGGCGCGAATGGTCTGTCTCGCGGTCGACTACGAGGCCGAGGACCTCGACGACGTCTGGCGGGCGCTCGAGCACGGCGACGTGCTCGCCGCGGCGTGGGCGCGGCTCGCGCTGTGGCGCCACCCGGACGCGCTGCCCACCGACCAGGACGAGGCCTGGCGGCAATATCTGGCCGTGTGGGCTCCCGGGCGCCCACGCCCCGAGGACTGGCCGGCGAACTACGGCCGCGCGGTCGAGGAGGTGCTTGGATGAGCCGGGCTAGCATCGCGCTGCTCGCCCTCCTGCTCGCCGGCTGCGCCTCGCCCGGCCTGACCGGACTGCCGGCGCCCGATGCTCAGGTGCGGGTGACCGAGGCCCGGGCCGGTGCCAGCGCCGGGCTCATCGGCGGCGCCGAGGGCCAGGGTGACACGTGCATCGTCTCGGTCGTCGGCGAGCCGCCGGTGGCGCTGGTGATCGAGTTCGCCGGCACGCGATGCGCGATGCGCTACAACGGGGTGGTCGGAGATGCACTCCGCACCGAGTGAGCTGCTGGCCTACGCGCCGTTCGTCCGTCGCGTGGTGCAGTCGGTGATCGAGCGCCATGGGCTCTATCACGACCAGGAGGACTACCACCAGGCGGGCTGGCTCGGGCTGCTGGATGCCGCGCGCCGCTACGATCCGAGCCGCGGCGCGAGGTTCGAGACGTACGCCGGGATCCGGATCCGCGGCGCGGTAATCGACGAGAGCCGGCGCCGGCTGGGGGGACCGAGGCCGTGGCGCCAGCGCGAGCTCCGGCCAGTGACGCTCATCTCGCTGGAGGCGCACGTGAGCCAGGCGCGGGCCAACGAGCCGCGCAGCGACGAGCCCGAGCCAGACGAGGCCGCCGAGTGGGCCGAGGCGCGCGATGCGCTGGCGCGTGTGCTGCCGGAGCTGCCCTGCCAGGAACGGCTAGTCATCGAGCATCAGCTCGCGGGCGAGACGCTGAGCGCAATTGGCGCGCGGCTCGGGGTGAGCGAGGGTCGGTCATGCCAGATAGCGCGCAGCGCCCGTCGCCGGCTCGCCCCGCGGCTCGGCGGATGAGGCTTCGGCTGCGCGGCGTTCGGCCGGTGTGGCTGCTCGTCTATTTCTGGTCGAGCGCCATTTTGCTCTGGCCCGAGCGCATCGTCGAGGTGCTGGAGCGCCTCGACCGGCTAGAGGCCGTCCAGAAGCTCCTGGGGGCGCTACCGTATGTCAGTGGATGACCAGGCATACCTGCGCCACTGGGAGGATGTCGACCGCCGCCTGCGCGCCCGTGGGGCGTCCTACGAGGACACGGTGCTCGAGATCCGCACCGTGCAGCGCATCCGCAAGGGCGCCGAGCGCGATCCCGCCGACACGCAGCGCATCGTCACCGACGACTGGCGCCAGGCGATGGAGCGCGAGCAGCGGGAGGTGCTGGCGCTGCGCGAGCTGGTCGACAAGCTCATGGCCGATCTGCACGACACCGAGGGGCGATGGATCGGCCGGTGCCTCCAGCTCCTGAGCCTGCTGTCATCGGTCGCCCCGCGACTTAGCGAGACGCAGCGCGCTCAGACCACGGCCATCAAGGCGGTCGTCGAGCGCGACGTTGCGGCGTACCGCCGGCAGCGGACGGGCGGATGACCGAGGAGACGGTCACGGCGTTCGGCCGGCGGGACGCCGACCAGCGCCTGCCAGAGCGCATCGGAGAGCTCGAGCGGCTCCTCGGCGGGGTGAGCGTGCCCGGGCTGGTCGGGCGGTTCGAGGGGCAGGAGGTTCTGGTCACCGAGTGCCGATCGCGCCTCGACCGCGTGAGCGATCGCACCCAGAAGGCGGTCGAGTTCGCAGCCCGTCCGCAGGACGCCCTCGAGGCCGTGGCCAAGCGGGCCGAGGAGCTGCTCGGAGCAACGTTGGTGGCGACGGCCAAGAGTGACCAGCTACACGAGGGAACGCTCGCCGAGGTCGCGGCGATCCGGCGGGACAACCATCGCGCGATGAAGCTGGTCGGCCAGGCGCTGGCGATCCGGGGCGGCACGTTGGTCGGGATCTACGCGATCTCCCTGCTCCTGGCAGGGATCCTGACGGTGCAGATCTACGACCGCGTCGTCGAGCGCGCCGAGGCGCACGCTGCCCCCCTCGACCTCGGGCGGCGGGGCTGATTTCGGGTAGGATCAGCGCCGGATCGGGGCCGGGCCCGGCGAACATTGTTGGTTGTGCTAAAATCGTCCCCAAATGGCATTGTAGAGGTCCGGGGTTCGATCCCCCGTGGCTCCACCATTTCTCCGTAGCTTAGCGTTCACTCCTCCTGCTGCTTCGAGCACTTTTCCACCGATCCCCCGGATTTACTCTACAATCCGGCGCACCGCCTCGCGCAGCCTGTCGAGCGGCTCGGTGGTGTAGATCCGCTGGGTGGTGCGGATGTCGGCATGCCCGAGCTGGTACTGCACCGCGACGATGTCCCCGGTCGCCTCGAGCAGACGCTGCCCGAGGTTCTTGCGCAGATCGTGGAAGCGCACGTCAGGTAGCCCCGCCTTCGCCCGCGCCTTCTGCCAGAGCGTGCGGAACTCGTGTCGGTTCAGCCGCCGGCCCTCCCGGTGGAAGACGTGCTCGCCTACCTCCTCCTGGCGGGCGAGCACGCCGAGCGCCCGCTCGTTCAGCGCCCGCGCTCCGTGGCGCCCGGACTTCTGCTGCGCCGGGGTGAACCGCACGATGTCGCCGTCGATCTGGTCCCAGGTGAGCCCGAGGACCTCGCCCTGGCGAAGCCCCGTGTTGAGCGCGAAGACGATCACGTCCCGGCACAGCGGCTCTGCGGCCATCAGGAGCCGGGCCTCCTCCGCCGCGCTCAGCACCCGGAACGCCCGCACCTCGAGGGCGAGCGCGTCGCGCCTCGACATGAGCCGCCCCCGGAAGGGGTTGTCGACGTCGTAGTCCCACTCGCTGATCGCGTAGTTGACGGCCTTCGAGGCGAGGGCGAGCTCGCGCTTGACCGTCTGGGGGCTCACGCCCTCGAGCTTGCGCCGCTCGCGGTACTGGCGCACCACCGCGCCGGTAAGCGCCCGGTTGCGGCTTGTCTGGCGCACTCCGAGGTAGTAGCCCTTGAAGAACGCCTCGAGGCGCCGGGAGCACGATGCCTCCGACTCCCTGGTCGACCTCTTCCGGTCACTGTCGGTCTCTCGCATGTACGGATACAGGATGTCTTCGAGAAAGTGGTGTTCCGGCACGGTCGGTCTCCCGCGCCGGGCCCGGCGGGGAGAACTATGCCCGAGGGAGGGATGGCGGGTCATCGAGTATTGGATCGCATCGCCATGGTCGGGTCCGCCTGGCCTCGCCTGGCCTCGCCCTCGTCGCGGGAGCGGTAGTCGCTCATCGCTCGAAGTGCTCCTGCTGGGTGGGGACGTCGATCTCGGTCAGGCTCTCGGCCGTCGCGTCGAGGAGCCCTGCCGCCGCGAGCAGCGCATCGGCGGGCTGTCCGTCGGCCGGATCGCCGGCGAAGAGCGGCCCGTAGGCGACGAGCGCGAGGTGGCGCAGCGCGAGGATGCTCTGCTCGCCGTGCGCCTCGATGGTGAGGTGGTCGCCGTCACGTCGGAGCCTCAGCATTTCACTCCACCCCCAGGGGTTCTGCGAGGCCCTCGGGGAGGAGCACCTCGGTGCCATCGCAGATCACATGCGCCCCGTCTGGATCGTCGACGTGATCAGCGGTTGGAAAGCTCTCGGGATCCTCGCGCGAGATCTGCGCCTTCCAGCGGCCGACCGCGTGCGCCAGGTCCTCGGCGAGCACGTGGAGGGGCCGATCAGCGTCCTGCACGTAGTAGAGGTTCATCGTCGCCGTTTCCTCATGGCTCCGTTGACATTCCAAGGCCGTCGATTGCGCGCTTGGTCGCTGCGCGTTGCCCACTTGCAGTTGCCCGGGAAGTACCCATTGTTGTTGTCGATGCGCTCGAGCGTCAGTGCGGGATTCGGTTTCTGTCCCATGTCAGCGAGGAAGTTGTCGAAGCAGAGCCACCGCTCGCAGATGGTGATTCCGCGGGCCCCGTAGTTGTTGTAGTTGGCGTTCTTCGGGTTCGTGCATCGCTGGACGGCGCCGCCCCACGACTTGTAGGTCGAGCTGTAAGACATGCCGTGGGTGGTCTGCTGCTCTCCCTTCGTTCGACGGAACTCCGTTGCGAGGCAGCCACAGGAGCGGACGGACCCCTTTCGTACGTTGCTGCTGTTCGCGACCTTCTCGGCACCACAGTCGCACCGGAACCGCCACCAATTTCCACCCAGGTGCTCCATGCCGACCAGCCGCCCAAAGCGCTGACCCATGAGGTCATAGACCAGCGGCCGACCCATCGACCTCGTTTCCCCATACATCCCACCGAGCCGGCCTGTCCTTTGCGGGTCGTGCGAAGAGCTCAAGACGCCGGCCTTCGGGGTAGAGCCGATCGATGCGAGACCACAGCTCCGACGGTTTCCTCGAGTGCTCCTGGACCGGGGCGACGACGGTCTGGGGCACCCCGCGGTCGTGGCGCTCCAGGCGCCCCCGCGTGCCGAGCAGGCAGAGCTCGACGTTCTGGCGCGAGTAGTGGCCCATGCCGGTGAACAGCGTGTAGGGCCGGGGGTTGCGGTCGTGTGGGTCCGGGTAGAAGACGACGGTGCGCCCCGCGGCCTTCGCCGCGAGGTAGGCCCGGGAGTTGAGCGGGCGCCTCGAGAGCTTCTGCCAGGCGAAGGCGACGGTCTTGAACGTGT
>Ga0302046_10002656_pt1 | contig 16580 bp, 11 predicted proteins | sample RVTome_11_FD_200261 | JGI IMG/M metagenome (GOLD analysis project Ga0302046, IMG submission 200261) | Soil microbial communities from uranium-contaminated site in the Upper Colorado River Basin, Wyoming, United States - RVT147D111 (version 2) ...
GACCTCACCTCCGGTCGAGTCGGTGCCCGCGGCTCGCGCGTCTCCGCGCTCTGCGGCGTCCTGCAGCGTGATGCCGCGCTCGTCGAGCAGCGAGCCCGTCGCGCGTGCCATCGCGGTCCGCGCGGTGCGGTAGTCGGTACGCGCCCGGATCTCGTCGATCCGGCTGCTCTCCAGGTCGTTCTGTCGCGTAAGCACCAAGAAGTTCGTGGACAGCCCGGCGTCGAAGCGCTCCTGCTCGGCGTCGAGCTGGACCTGCGCGGCCTCGAGCGCCGCGCGCGCCGCCTCGACGCGCTGGTAGGCGGTGTCGATCGCGGCCGCGGCATCGAGCACCTCCGCGCGCACCGCCTTGCGGGCGCGCGAGACCTCGGCCGCAGCCTGGCGCTCCGCGTTGCTCGCGATCGCGGCCGCGGCCTTGGCCGTCCGGTTGCCGATGGGGATCGCGAACACGACTCCGGCGCGCAGGTCGTCGAAATCGCCGTCGGTCAGGCTGTCGAACGAGCTGCCCAGGCCGCCCTGAAGCTCCGGCGGAACCGTGCCCGGCAGCCCGGGCGGCGCGCCGGCCGGGTTCAACCACCCCGCCAGCCCGAAGCGGTCGTACGACACGACCACATCGAGGGACGGCCGAACCTCGTCGCGCGTGAACTCGCGCTCGACGCGCCGGCGCTGCTCGAAGGCCTCCGCGGCGTCGAGCTCCGGCCGCGACGCGAGCGCCTGCTCGATCGCCGCGACGACGTCGATGTCGACACCTTCGACGTCCGCGCGCTCGACGGGGACGAGGGTCCGGTCCCACGAGTCGGAATCGGAGTCGGCCAGGATCAGCAGCTTCAGCGCATTCTGCGCGCGGGCGACCGCCTCGCGCGTCGCGAGCAGGTCGCCGCGCCGCCGCTCCAGCTCGGCGAGGGGCTGGGCGACCTCGGTATCGGGGGCGGCGCCGGTCTCGATGCGCGCGCGGGTCTCCTCGAGCTGCTCTTCTGCCAGCCGCACGGCGTCCTCGCGCACCCCGACCGCCTCGCGCAGGGCGACCAGCGTCCAGTAGGCACGCTCCACCTCGGCGACGGTATCCGCGACCTCGACCCGCAGCTCGGCGGAAGCCTGCTCGCGTCCCGCCTCCGCGATGCGGATAGTCAACCGGTAGCGGTCGATCGCGAGGCCCCGGAGCAGGGGCTGCCGCGCCTCGAGTCCCACGGCGGTGTCGTAGGCGGGGGTCAGGAAGGTGAACACCGAGTCAGTCGTGGCGCGGGCGGCGGCGGCCCTGAACGACAGCTCGCCGCCGGTCGAGAGCAACTGCCGCACGGAGGTCTGAGCGTCCAGCCTCTCGTGGGTCGCCGCCGGCTCCGCATCCGGGGCCCCGGAGAACGCGGAGTTCACGGGCAGGGACTGCTGCAGCCATCCTGCGTCGATCTCGAGCAACGGGTCGTAGACGCCCCGCGCCCCGGAGACGGCGGCCTCGGCCGACGACAGCGATTCGCGCTCGATGAAGATGTTCTCGTTCTTCTCGAGCGCGCTCTCGATCGCCTCGCGCACGGTCAACGTCTGCTCCGCCATCCGCTCGGGCCCGCGCTCCGTCGCCGGGGCCGGCAGCGCCGGCGCGAGCATCGCGGCGAGCGCGACGCAGCGGATCCAGGTCGCGCCGATCATCCGCACTCTCCGTGGAGATCGCTCTTCTGGATCCGCGGGTCGATCCTGTCGGCGAGTCCCGCGAGCAGGTCGGGATCGAGGGTCGAGAGCGCCCGCAGCTCGCACGGATTGAGCGCAACGCCGCCGTCGACGAGCCCCTGGAGCACCCCCGCGGCGTCCCCCGCGAATCGACTGCGGAACGCCTCATCGGTCACGAGCCGCCCGATCACCCGCTCGACGTTGTCCTGGCTCACGACGTTTCTCCTCTCGCGGCTTCTCATGTCAAGCGGCGTGCCACGTCCGCGCGGGACGGAGAATCCCAGGAATTCGTTGTCGGGACGGGTCTTCGGGCAAAGTCCGGCAGGCGGTGCTCGGAGGGTGCGCTCCCGAATGTGCTGTCGAGAAATCGACAGGTTGCCGGAATTCGCGCGCCTGACCCGGCGTCCGCTTCGCTCAGTCGATCCCGTACTTGTCGAGGCGGGAATAGAACTGCGAACGGCTCAGGCCCAGCAGCCGCGCGGCCTTGGACTTGTTGCCCTTCGCCTGCCGTAGCGCCCGCTCCACGTAGCTGCGATCGACCGCCGGGAGGTCGACGCCGCCCGCGGGCAAATGCCCGGCCGGGTCGGAACTCGCGGGCCGTAGCGAGCGCGCTTCCTCGGGCCGCGCCACGACGGCCGGGAGGTGCTCGCGCGTGATGAGACCGCCGTCGCACAGCAGGATGGCGCGCTCGACGGCGTTACGCAGCTCGCGGATGTTCCCGGGCCACGGATAGGTCAGGAGCCACTCCCGGGCGTCCCTCGAGATCCCGGCGGGTGGACGCGCCGAGGTGCGGCCCAGCTCTTCGACGAAGGCCTCCGCGAGCAGCAGGATGTCCTCCGGCCGATCCCGCAGAGGCGGGACGTGGATGGCGAACACGTTGAGGCGGTAGTACAGGTCCTCGCGGATTTGGCCGCGGGCGATCGCGGACGCCAGGTCGCGATTCGTCGCCGCGATGACCCGCGCCTCGGCGCGAAGCGTGCGGGTCCCGCCCAGGCGCTGGAATTCGCGTTCCTGCAGGACCCGCAGGAACTTCGCCTGCACGACCGGGCTCATCTCCCCGATCTCGTCGAGAAGCAGGGTTCCGGCGCCGGCCTGCTCGAGCCGGCCGATCTTGGTCGCGATGGCCCCGGTGAAGGCCCCCTTCTCGTGCCCGAACAGCTCCGACTCCAGGAGCTGCTCGGGAAGCGCCGCGCAGTTGATCGCCACGAACGGCTTCCCGGCCCGCGGCGAGCCCTCGTGGATCAACTGCGAGACGACCTCCTTGCCGGTTCCCGACTCGCCGGTGATCAGCACGGTCGTGTCGGAGGACGCGACCCGCCCCACCTGGAGCAGGATCTCTTTCCAGGAGCGCGACGCGCCGATGACCCGGGTTCGCCCCTTGGCTTCGAGCTCGCGCTTGAGCGTCTCGACGGTCGCTTCGAGCCTCTCCGCGCGCTCGCGGGCCTCGGCGGCAATGCGGGCCTCTTCCGCGAGCTGCTGGTGGGACAGCGCCAGGGCGATGCGGTCCGCCAGCCGGCGCGCGATCTCCACGTCCTCGGGTCCGAAGCGCGAGGGCTCGCGATGGAGCATGGCGACGGATCCGCGCACCTCGCCGGCGAGACGCACCGGGACGCGCAGCAACGACCGCATGCCGGTGGCCAGCAACGCGCGGTTGCGCGCGGTGTCCGCAGGCAGCTCGACGGCGGTGTCGCGCAGGATCTCGAAGTCGAGGAGGCGGTTCTCCGACTCTTCCTCGGTCAACGGAATCGGCCCCTCGGGCGCGGGGCCGGCCGGCCGGCCGGAGTACGCCACCACGCGGAAGGCGCGGCGACCCTCGTCGAACTCGGTCAGAACCAGCACGTCGTGCGCCAGGACGGGCTGGACCGCGTGGGACACCCGATCGAACACGTCCCGCACGTCGAGCGACTCGGCCAGCGTTCCCAGCAGCACCTCGAGCTCGTCCAGCCGCTCGCGCCGACGCCGCTCCGCGTCCCACATCCGCCAGTGCTCGACGGCTGACCCCAGCAGCGCGGCGATCGGCCGCAGGGCCTCCTGGTGCTCGTCGGTGAAGGCGTGCGTGCGGTAGGCGCTCAGCCACAGCCCGCCCCGGAACGAGTCGCTCGGGCGGAACGGCTCCCACATCGCGGAGCGCACGCCGCCTTCCAGGATGTCCGCGTCGAGGGGGAAGGTCGGGTCCAGCTCTACGGCGCCGTCCTCGATGCGCGGTATCGGTCCCGGCCGGGGCCGGAGCCGTGGGGACCACGCGGAAAGGGGGATCGGGTCCCAGCACCTCGCCGTGCAGCCCTCGACGCGCACCGTGGTCGCATGGACCACCGCGCGCTCCCCGTCGACGATGCGCACGACCCCCATGTTGTCGAAGGGGATGAGGGTGCGAATGGAGGTCGCCACCCGCTCGAAGACGTCCTGCAGCTCGAGCGTCTCCGACGCGGTCTCGGCGATCTCCGCGAGAACGCGCACCTCGTCGTGGGGGTCCATGGAAGGAGCCATTCTAGCTCGCGATTGTCCCCAGCGCCGGGAGGTTGGATGGACCGCCGATCGAAAGCCAAAACATTGCCTCGGGTGGGGATACGAGGTAGAAAGGCGTCGGCGTCCGCTTTCATTCCTCGCTCTCCACGGGGTTCAGCACCCCAGGGAGCCTTCGCAACGGGGGTCTGTCATGCGCAAGTCGATCGGGTTGTCCGTGCCCGTCGCGTTCGTCTTCGTGATCGTCTTCGGTACCGTCGCCTTGGCCGCGAAACCCCCCAAGCCGCCCGGAGGCGGGACCGGCGGCTGTCCGAAGGACGTCCAGTGCCTCGACGTCTGGGATCCGGTCGTGTGCGCGGACGGGATCACGTACAGCAACCAGTGCTACGCGGACCGTGCGTGCGCGCCGAAACCCTGTCAGCCCGCGGACGGTGGGCCGGTCGAGCTGTAGGCCGGAGCCAACCCCAGGTCGCGCCTCAGGCGCTCACGGCGGCAACGGGGTCCGTCAGGGGCGAGGTTTGGCTGGCGTGCAAGAACGACTCGATCGCTCGGCGATCTTCGCGCCCGTAACGCTCGAACTCGATCCCCATCCCCGGGACCTGACCGTCCGGTCGGGGGGCGGCGGCTTCGGGCACCGTCCGGACCACGCGGCCCACGACGTGGACCTTGCCGCGCTGGTGGGGTAGAGGAAAGGCCAGGGCGCAGCGCATGCCGGTGTCCACCGGGACCGCCGTGTGCACGAACACCCCGCTGGGCGACAGGTCGTGCGTGAAGCCCGCCAGGGAGGGTTCCGAGGAATCGAAGTACACCGGGACCTCCACCGGCACGCGGGGCCGGCGCGTGTAGCACCACACGCGGTTCCTCCCGAGCATCCGCGCCTCGTCCAGCGCCTCCTGGGCACGCCGCATCAGATCCGCTCCCGATTCGGCATCGGCCGGATAGGACGCCGCCCCGAGACTGAGCGTGACCGGCGGTGCCTGATCGGACGCGGACGGTCCGAAGAACCGGAATCGTTCCACCGTGTGACGCAGCCTCGCCGCGGTCTGCCGGGCCTCTCCGCGACCCGCGTCGGGGAGCAGTATCGCGAAGTCGTCGTCGCCGACGCGGGCGATGCCGCCGTCGCGGTCGGAGGACGCTCTCAGAATCCCGGCCAGCCTCGCGAGAACCTCGTCCCCGGCCTCGCGCCCCATCACATCGTTGATTCTGCGGAGGCGATCGACGTTCGCGAGAATGAGAGCCAGGGGGCGACCCTGACGGCTGGCGGCGTCGAAGGCGGCGTTCAGGTGGCGGGAGAAGGACTCGCGGTCCTGGAGCCCGGTGAGACCATCCCGTGCATCGAAGCTCCCCGCATAGGTCGAGTCCCCCGAAAGGGTCAGTATGCGAAGCACGCGCGCCGCGATACGCCCACCGCGACCCGGCAGCCGCTCGATCGCCACTTCGACGTCGAGGACGCTGCCGTCCTTGCAGCGCAGCTTGAGCTCGACGTTTCGTGCTTCGTCGGGAACCGGGATCGAGCCGTCGTACAGCGAGCCGGCGCCCGCCCGGTTGCGGTCCTTGTGCCGTCCGACGATCTCGACAGCAGGCCAGCCGGTCAACCGTTCCATGCGCTCGTCGAAGCCCAGCACGTTGCCGGAGCGATCGACGAGGAACGCCCCACCCTGCGCTTCGTGCCACTGTCGCGGCGCCGCACGATCGCGGTCACGCCTCCCCCGCTTGATTCCGAACATGACCTGGCCTCCTGTGTCCGCGACCGAATCTAGTGTCGACCCCGAGGGACGGCAACCCGGAGGCAACCTACAGGAAAACCGAGTGATGGATCGAGGCAAGGGCCGGACCGGAGGGGCAGGATCGCGCCCCGAGATTGGCGCCGACACGATTTGACCGGCGGGCCGGGGAAGCGTAGCCTCGGCGCGACATGTCCCTCTTACGACGTCCAGGCAGGGGCTGGCTTGCCGCCGTGGTCAGCACAGCGGCGTTCGCCTCGCTCGCCTTGGCGTTCGTCGTCTCGGGCCTTGCGCACACCGACGATGGATGCGCGGTCGAGCTCCACTGCTTCTCTTGCTGTTGGGCCCTCACCGGTAGCGCGGTCGCCGCCGCTCCCCTCGCGTTGCCGCTCGCGCTCGTCCGAGCAGGCTCGGTCGGCACGCACCTCGAGATGCCCCCTGCGGCCCTTCCCACCCCGACCTCCCTCTCCCGCGGACCTCCGGCTCGTTGAATCACCGGCCGAGCGGGTACCCGGAGCTGGCGCTGACGCCGGTTCCCCGCGTCGCGTCCCCGGAATCTCGCGCTTGCACGCCGTGGGCGCCGGCGCCGGGTGTCCGTTATCGGCCTTGCCCTCAGAAGGCGGCTCGGTACTCTGGAGTCATCATGGGAAGTAGTCGAGGACGGTTCAGGATCGGTATTCCGATCGGTCACCGGAAGGGTTCCACCGGCGGTGGTTCCGCGGCCGGGCCGAGCACGCGCCTCCTCGTCGCCCGCACGAGCATGTTCCTGGGCTATCTCGCGTTGCTCGGGGAGCCCGGGGCGGCCTGCGCGGGTGACTCCTCCGCTCCAGGAAAGACCCCGGAGGAGAAAGTGCCCGAGCAGCGGATCGCGAGCCGGCCGGGCCCCGAGGGCCCCGCGGCGATCGATCCGGGCGCGCCGCAGGACCCGACCGGCGCCGAGCCTCCAGCCGAGCCTTCGTCCCCCGCCGATCCGATCACGATCGCCGGGGGCGCCAAGAACTACCTGAATCTCGCGCTCGACGCCCTCATGGCCGCCGGGGGATCGACCGCCCCCGATATCCAGCTCGTCGAGCCGGGAGGACACGATCCCAATCAGGACGGCTTCACGCTCCAGGTCGTCGAGATGGTCTTCTCCGGCGCGGTCGATCCGTACTTCACCGCACAGGCGAACGTGGTTCTCCAGATGGACTCGGAGGGAGAGACGATCGTCGAGCTGGAAGAGGCCTACGCGACGACGTCGTCTCTCCCCGCCAATCTCCAGGCGAAAGCGGGGATGTACTTCACGGAGTTCGGACGCCTGAATCCCCAGCATCCCCATGCGTGGGATTTCGTGGACGTGGCGCTCGTCAACGCCGACATTCTCGGCTCGGAGGGCTTGCGCAATCCCGGCGCGCGCCTGTCGTGGCTCATGCCCACCCCGGTTTACTCCGAGTTCTTTCTGGCGGTGCAGGACAGCCAGGGAGAGACGGCGCAGGGTTTCCGGTGGGTGGAGGGTGAGGAGATCTACGGGCGTCCGATCCAGGAGCGCACGGTCCACGACCTCTCGGACATGCTCTTCGTTCCGCGCTGGTCCGGCTCGTTCGACCTGACCGACAACCAGACGCTCGTCCTGGGAGCCTCCGGAGCCTTCGGGCCGAACGGAACCGGCCAGAACGCTTCGACGCACATCTACGGCGCGGATCTGTTCTGGAAATGGAAGGCGCCGACCGCTCAGGCAGGCTTCCCGTTCGTCAAATCGCAGACCGAGGCGATGCTGCAGCGCTACGAGGCTGGCGAGTTCTCGGCCGACGAGGACGGCGACGGGACGGTGGACCTCGTCTTGCCGCGCCAGACGGTCGAGACGTGGGGTGCCTACACGCAGGTCCTGTGGGGCTTTCACCGGGGCTGGGTCGCCGGCCTGCGCGGCGACTACGTGACCGAGGAGTCGGCCGACCTTCCCCAGGACTCCGTCCGACCCACGCAGTGGCGCGTCTCGACGAATGTGACCTGGTACCCCACCGAGTTCTCGAAGTTGCGGCTGCAGTACAACCACGACGACATCCGGGGGACCGGGCCGGAGAGCTCCGTGTGGCTGCAGTTCGAGTTCCTGCTCGGCGCGCACGCGGCGCACAAGTTCTGATGAACGGTCCCAAGCCCATTCGCCCCGACGAAGCGTGGCGCGACGCCGGAAAGAGGTGATCATGCATCGCATCCGCCGAGCCGCCACGAGGAGCATCGTGCTCGCGGGGCTGGGGCTCGCGCTGCTCGGTGGCGCCGGCCCGGCCGAGGCCGAGCTCAGCGTCGTCGCGACCACACCGGAGATCGGCGCGGTCGCGACCGCCGTGGGCGGGAATGCCGTCAGCGTGCTGACGCTGGCGAAGCCGACCGAGGATCCGCACTTCGTCGACGCGCGCCCGACGCACATCGTCACGCTCAACCGCGCCGACGCCCTCGTCGAGGGAGGAGCCGAGCTGGAGCTAGGATGGCTCCCCCCGCTGGTGGAGGGGGCGCGCAACCCGAGAATCCAGCCGGGAACGCCGGGCCGGATCGCCGCGTCCGAAGGCATCCGGCTCCTCGACATCCCGGTCGACTTCGATCGCTCGCGCGGGGACATCCACGGAGCGGGCAACCCGCACTTCATGATGGACCCTCTGAACGCGGTGATCGCCGCCCGCCACATGGCCGAGAGCTTCTGCAGGCTCGATGCGTCGCAATGTGCCACGTATCGAGGCAACCTCGCCGTGTTCGACGCGAAGATCGAAGCGAAGATGAAGGAGTGGTCGGCGCTCCTCGCCCCTTACGGGGGCGCCCCGATCGTCACCTATCACGCGACGTGGCGCTACTTCGCGCAGCGTTTCGGCCTGAAGTCCGACCTGTACCTCGAGCCCAAGCCCGGCATCCCGCCCTCGCCGCCGCACCTGGCCGAGGTCATCGAAAAGATGAAGGCGGAGGGCATCCGGGTCATCCTCGTGGAACCGTACCAGACACTCAAGGTGGCCGAGACGGTGGCGGGGCACACCGGGGCGACGGTCGTGCGGGTGGCCCAGTTCCCCGGCGCCCTTCCCGGAACGGCGGGAGACTACGTCGCGCTCATGGACGCCAACGTGAGAGCGATCGCGACGAGTCTCGCCGGGAAAGGGCTCTAGGGCGGCCGCGATGGAGATCTTCACGCTGTGGCTGTGGCCGCTGTTGGCGCTCGTTCTGCTTCCGGGACTGTTCGTCTATCTCGGCCTGCACATCGTCGAGCGGGGCGTGATCTTCGTGGATCTCGCGCTGGCCCAGATCGCGGCGCTCGGCATCGCCGTGGCGATTCTCCTCGGCATGGATCCGGGTCACGAGAGACTCCCCTATCTGGTGGCCCTCCTGTTCACCTTCCTGGGAGCCGGGATCTTCGCGCTGACGCGCTTCCGGCAGGCGCGCGTCCCCCAGGAGGCGTTCATCGGGATCGTCTACATCGTCTCCGCGGCCGCGACCGTCCTGGTCCTGAGCCGCACGGCCTCGGGCGACGAGGAGATCAAGAACCTCCTCGTCGGGAACATCCTGCTCGTCACGAAGCCGGAGGTCCTGTGGACGTTCTCGCTCTACGTCGTGCTCGGTGCCTTTCACCTGGCGTTCCGCCGGAGGTTCCTGCTGATCTCCTTCGACCCGAACGGCGCGCGGGCGCGTGGGATCAGGGTGCGATTGTGGGACTTCCTGTTCTACGTGACCTTCGGCTTCGCCGTGACGAGCTTCGTGCTCATCGCGGGGGTCTACCTGGTGTTCTCGTACCTGATCGTCCCCGCGGTATGCGCCGCCCTCCTCGCCGAGCGGATCCGTCATCGCCTGGCGATCGGCTGGGCGATCGCCCTGGTGGCCGGGCTCTCGGGACTCCTCCTTTCCGCGGAGTGGACCTCGATGGACCTGCCGACGGGGCCGACGATCGTGTGCTCGTTCGGCCTCCTGCTGGTCCTGTCCGGCATCGCGTCGTGGATTCTCCGCAAGGGCACGCAGCCCGGCGTCCCGCGCACGGGCGACGGTGCGAGGCCGGGCGTCTAGTGTCCTGTGCCGGAAGTTCGTCACCTCCCTCGCTGGCCCTCGACGACGCTGGCTTCGTTGAGGCTCCTCCGAATACTCCCGGTATTCCCTCGTCGCCTCGCCTCGCCAGCCCCGCCGATGGCTCAGCGATATAGGCAACGAACTTCCGGCACAGGACACTAGAAGAGGATGGCGTGACGCTCCCCGGCGGGGTAATCTCGGTGTCCATGCGCTGAAACGGAGGCGAGGATGTCGATCGGCGACCCCCTGGTGGCGGAGAAGCTCGGCCAAGTCCCCGAGTTGCTGAAGGAGCACGGCTTCGACGCCTGGCTGCTGTTCGTCCGCGAGAGCCACACCGTGCACGACCCGTGCCTCGATCTGGTGGTCGGCACGAACGTCACCTGGCCCTCGGCTTTCCTCTTGACCGCCGCCGGAGACCGCGTCGCGATCGTCGGCAATCTCGACAAGGCCAACCTCGAGGCGCACGGTCACTACCCGGAGATCATCGGCTACGGCGAAGGGATCGCGGAGCATCTTCGCCGGACCCTGATGCGTCTCGGCCCGCGGCGGATCGCCCTCGACTACTCCGTGAACGATCCCATGGCGGATGGACTGACCCACGGTCAGTTCCTGATGCTCGCGGGAATCCTCGAGGGAACTCCCTTCGCCTCGCGTGTCGAGTCCTCCGAGCGGCTGGTCGGGACCCTGCGAGGTCGCAAGTCGCCGGCCGAGCGGGCTCGCATTCGAACCGCCTGCGAGGTCACCGTCGAGATCTTCGCGCGACTCACCCGCCGGCTGCGTGCCGGACTCACCGAGAAGCAGGTCGCGGCCCTGATCCTCGAGGAAATGGAGCGCATCGGCGACCTGGGACTCGCCTGGGACAAAGAGCACTGCCCCGCCGTGTTCACCGGACCGGATTCGGCCGGCGCGCACGCCGGGCCGACGGACCGGCCCATCGAGCCCGGTCACGTCATGAACGTCGATTTCGGGATCATGAAGGAGGGTTACTGCTCCGACCTGCAGCGGACGTGGTACTTCCTGCGCCCCGCGGAGTCCGATGCCCCCGAGGCCGTTCGGCGCGGGTTCGACACGATCGTCGAAGCGATCCAGGAAGCGGCGCGCGCCGTCCGGCCCGGTCGCACCGGGGCCGAGATCGACGGTGTGGCCCGCGGCTACATCACGGCGCGAGGGTTCCCCGAGTATCCGCACGGGCTCGGTCACCAGATCGGGCGAACGGCACATGACGGCGGCGCGGGACTCTTCCCGCGCTGGGAGCGCTACGGCAATCTCCCCGACCTTCCGATCGAAGCCGGGCAGTGCTTCACCCTCGAGCCGCGCCTCCCGATCGAAGGCCACGGCATCGCCACGTGCGAGGAGATCGTGGTGGTCACGGACGACGGCGCCGAATTCCTGTCCGAGCCCCAGAACGAGCTGTACCTCATCCCGCCGCGGTGACCCCCGAAACCGCCGGCGCCGGGAAGACCAGCGCCACCACGCCGGCGTGGACCGCGAGATCGATCTCGGCACCCGTGATGTTGCTCAGCCCGCGCGAGCCGGGGCGCAGGCGCCGCCGCGAGAGCTCCCAGCGCGTGCCGCGAAGGCTGACCGTCGCCGACCCTCCCAGGATCATCAGCGACACCGTCCGGTTCGGCACCGTGACCGCCGTACACCCGTGGGAGGTGATCAGCACCGTCCCCCGTGCGGTCGGGGCGAGGATGGCGGCGAACCCCCCGGCCCGCGAGCCGACCTCGAACAGGTTGGCCCACTCGTGGTCCACTCGCCCTCCCAGGAGACCGGCCACCACCACGACGCGCACGCGCCGGCGCGCCACCTCCACGAGCGCGCCCGCGAAGTCGCTGAAGTCCTTGTCGGCGGCGTAGACGACCGAGGCGATGTCGGTGGGAATCCGGCGCGACGAGTCCCCGTCGCCGACGAACAGATGCGGCTTCAGGCGACACGCGCGGCAACTCCCCAATCCCCCGTCCACGGCCACGAGGATGCAGGTGCCGGAGAGACGCCGGGCGAGAGCGACGGCGCGCCGCACCTCGGCCCGCGCCGCTCCGCGGAGCACGAGCACGGCCCCCCGAACGTCTCGGCCGCCGCGCAGGCCTCGAAGCTCGAGCGCGGGGCGCGCGCTCCTCCCGCGGCCGAGACCGGTCGAGCGTGACCGCCGGCTGTGGAGGGGCATCAGGCGGCGGTCAGACGCGGCCCTGGATCTCGAGCGCGGGCGCGTCCGCTTCCGATTCGGTCTCGACGACGATCTCGTCCTGCAAGGCCTCCGGCGCGGGCGGAGTGACCGGGACCTCGCCGCCGCCCTCGCTGCGCCGCAGCGCCGCGGCGGCATCCTTGAGGGCCGATCCGAACGCCAGGTTCAGCACTTCGTCGATCTCGCTGACGAAGTGGAACGTCAGCGCGCTTTTGACCGGATCGGCGACGTCCTCGAGGTCCTTCTCGTTCTTCTCCGGGAGAATGACGCGCTTGATGCCGGCCGACTTCGCCGCGATGACCTTCTCCTTGATGCCGCCCACCGGAAGGACCTTGCCGCGGAGCGTGATCTCGCCGGTCAGGGCCAGATCGGACGGCACCGGCAGCCCGGTCAGCAGGGAGACGAGCGAGGTGGTCAGGGTCACGCCGGCCGAGGGGCCGTCCTTGGGGATCGCACCCGCCGGGAAGTGAATGTGGAAATCGCTGTCCTGGAACAACTTCGGGTCCAGGCCGAGGTCGCGAGCGTTCGAGCGTATCCAGGAGATCGCCGCCAGCGCCGACTCCTTCATGACGTCGCCCAGTCGCCCTGTGATGGTGACCTTGCCCTTCCCTTGCATGCGCGTCGATTCGACGAACAGGATCTCGCCGCCCGTCTGGGTCCATGCCAGTCCCACGGCAACCCCGCTGCGATCGGCTCGCTCGGCGATCTCCCGGAAGAACCGCACCGGGCCGAGCAGCTCGGCGACCTTGTCCTCGTCGACGACGACCTTCTCCGCGTTGCCCTCGACCAGAGCCCGCGCGACCTTGCGGCACAGGTTGGCGATCTCGCGGTCCAGATTGCGGACCCCCGCCTCGCGCGTGTACTCGTTGATCAGCTTGCGGATCGCCTCCTCGGTGAACTGGATGTTGTCCTCGGTCAATCCGTGCTCGTCGCGCTGGCGCGGAACGAGGTGGGTCTTCGCGATCTCGAGCTTCTCTTCCTCGGTGTAGCCGGGCAGCCGGAGGACTTCCATCCGGTCTCGCAGGGCCGGGGGGATCGTATCGAGGACGTTCGCCGTCGTGATGAAGAACACCTTGCTGAGATCGAAGGCCACCTCGAGGTAGTGGTCGGAGAACGAGTTGTTCTGCTCCGGGTCGAGGACCTCGAGAAGCGCCGAGGATGGATCGCCCCGGAAATCGGTTCCGACCTTGTCGATCTCGTCGAGCATGAACACCGGGTTCTTGGTGCCGGCCTTCTTGATGCTCTGAATCATCCGCCCGGGAAGCGACCCGATGTAGGTCCGCCGGTGCCCGCGGATCTCGGCCTCGTCCCGGACCCCGCCCAGCGAGGCGCGCACGAACTTGCGCCCCATGGCCCGCGCGATCGACCTCCCGAGAGAGGTCTTGCCGACTCCCGGCGGCCCGGCGAAGCACAGAATCGGTCCCTTGAGGTCCTTCTTGATCGCCCGCACCGCCAGGTATTCCAGGATGCGGTCCTTGATTTTCTCGAGATCGTAGTGGTCTTCGTCCAGGACCTTCTTGGCCTCGATGACGTCGAGCTTGTCTTCTGTCTCGATCGACCACGGTAGATTGACCAGCCAGTCGAGGTAGGTCCGCGACACGGTGTACTCGGCGGCCTGCGGAGGCATCTTCGACAGGCGGTCCAGCTCCTTCTCTGCGACCTTGCGGGCCTCTTCGGGCATCCCCGCGGCCTCGATTCTCTTCCTGAGCTCCTCGTGCTCGGCGGTGCGCTCGTCCTCCTCGCCCAGCTCCTTCTGGATGGCCTTCATCTGCTCGCGCAGGTAGTACTGGCGCTGGGTCTTCCCGACCTCGTCGGCCACCTGGGACTGGATACGGCTCGAGATCTCCTGCAGCTCGAACTCGCGGGTGACGATTTCGACGAGCTTCTGGAGGCGGTCCTTGACGTTGTTGCGCTCGAGCAGCCCGATCTTCTCCTCGACCGAGATGTTCAGCACCGACGCGGCCAGATCGCTCAGTCGAGCGGGGTCCTCGGAACCCGCGGACAGCACCATCTCACCCAGATCGTTCGAGATGTTCGACGAGATCTGAACGAGGCGCTGGAATTGGCTCACGAGGCTCCGCACGAGCGCGTCGAGCTCGACGCCGCCCTCCATGACCTCGTCGAGGGGCGAGACGGCCGCCTTCATGAACGGCTCGGTCGCGACGAACCTGTTGACCCGCAGCCTCTTCACGCCCTGGATGATCAGGTTGACGTTGTCGTTGCTGAGCTTCACGACCTTGAGGATGCGGGCGGCCGTTCCGAGGCGATACATGCCGGACGGATCGGGATCGTCGGTCGCGGGGTTCCTCTGGGACACGACCGCGATCACCTTGTTCTCGGCGACGACGTCGTCGAGGAGCGTCAGCGTTTTTCGCCGCCCCACCGAGATGGGCATGATGGCGTGCGGGAACAACACGCTGTTCCTGAGGGGGAGAACTCCGATTTCCGAAGGTATCATGGGCTCATCCATAAGTAAGGCCCTTCGAGTATAGGTCGGCTGCGAGTGCGGAGCCAACACCACGATCCCGAACAGACGGAATGGCCCGCCGGACTCGCCGGCGGGCCATCCGCGACCCAGGGTCGCCCCGGCCGATCCGGAGCCTTCAGGCCGCCTTGACGTCGACCTTCCGCGCCTTGGCGCGATCGGCCTTCGGGAGGACGATCTCGAGCACGCCGTCGGCGAAACTGGCGGCGATCTTCGACGCTTCGACCGTGGTCGGAAGCACGAAGCTGCGGGTGAACGTCCCGTGAACCCGCTCGAGCCGGTACACCTTGGCGTCCTCGACTTCGACGTCCCGCTTCCGCTCGCCATGGAGCACGAGGTTCCCGTTCTCGACCCGGATGTCGATGTCGGCGGTCTTGACCCCCGGAAGCTCGGCGCGAATCACCAGGTCGTCGCCCTTCTCGAAGACATCGACCGCGGGAGCCCAGGCGAAGTCATCCTCCATCGACCGGTCTGCATCGGGCACCAGGCGGTTCGGACCCTCGTGCAGGGTGGAAACCTCTCGGAATGGATCCCAACGTGCGAGTCTCATTTCGGGCCACCTCCTTCGTGGCTGTGACTTCGCCCCGGTCGAGGAACTCGGTCTCGGCGTTCCTCTCGCTCGACGAGGCGCCGGTTCTATGGGACCCGGGGCGCTCGACGTCAAGGCGCCCCGGTTCAGGGATGGTCAGTCGAACAATCGCTCGTGGTGCGCGGCCGCCAGATTCTCCGGCACGGGGCGGTAATCGAGCGGCTCCAGGGACAGGGAGCCGCGGCCCTGGGTCTGCGACCGCAGCACCGTGAGGTAGCCGAACATCTCGCCGATGGGCGCGACGCCACCGACCACCACACCGCCGCGAGCGAACTGGGTGCTCTCCACGACCGCGCGTCTCTGATTCAGACTCTTGACCACTCCGCCGAGGAAGTCCTCGGGGACGCGGACTTCGAGCCGGGCGTAGGGCTCGAGGACGACTCCGCGGGCGTTCCGGAGCGCCTCGCGAAACGCCAGATGGGTCGCCGAGTTGAGCGCCACCTCCGGCTGGCCCACGTCCTCGTAGCCGGCCGACAGCAGCACGACCCTGGCACCGACCACCGGATAGCCGAAGGTCCCGCCTCCGCTCGCCGCGTTGCGGATCGAGTCCAGGATCGCGGCGCGGTAGGCCCGGGGCAGATCGCCATCCCCGATCGCGCTGACGACCTCCAGCGCCGCGCCCGGGTCGTCCAGGGGCTCGACTCGTATCTCGGCGCGAGCGAACAGCTGCTCGCCGGCGACCTGCCTGCGGAACTCCGCGCTTCCGGTCGCCGCCATCCCGACGGTCTCGCGATAGGAGACGCGCGGCTTGCCGTAGTTGACCTCCACGCCGAACTCGCGTTGCATGCGCCGCAGCACGACCTCGAGGTGCAGTTCGCCCATTCCGGAGATGATCATCTGCCCGGTCTCCGGGTCGACGGCCCTCCGAAAGGTCGGATCTTCGCGCTCGATCCGGTCGAGGGCCTGTGCGAGGCGATCGCGGTCCGCGGCGGTGCGTGGCTCGACGGCGACGGAGACGACGGTGTCGGGAAAGCGGATGGGCTCGAGCAGGATCGGCTGCGACTCGTGGCACAGCGTGTCCCCGGTGGCCGACCGGAGAGCCTGCAGGGCGACGATGTCACCGGCTTCGACCTCCTCCACCGGGGTCCCGCGGTCCGCGTGCATCCGCAGGAACCGTCGCAGGCGCTCACGCTCGCCGGTGCGCGGGTTCCAGGCTCGGTCCCCGGACCGCAGGCGCCCGGAATAGACGCGCACGTAGGACAGATCGGTCGAGCTTCCCGCGACGACCTTGAACACGAGCGCCGCGAGCGGCCCGTCGGAGATCGACGGCAAAGACACCAGCGACCCATCCCTGGGATCGACGCCCTCGACCTCGCGGGATTCCGGCGGCGACGGCAGGTAGTCGCATACCGCATCGAGGATCGGCTGGATCCCGGTGTTTCGCAGCGCGGCGCCGACGAGCACGGGCACGACCCGCCTCTGAAGCGTCGCGGCACGCACCGCCGCCTTGAGATCGTCTTCGGA